>ENA-OYXI01000800-OYXI01000800.1-human-gut-metagenome-genome-assembly--contig:-NODE-800-length-13996-cov-5.958898_pt1 | contig 13996 bp, 13 predicted proteins | sample MGYA00244217_ERZ653421 | MGnify/ENA primary metagenome ERZ653421 (study PRJEB26926, sample SAMN06165148) | human gut metagenome | biome: ENVO:00009003; feature: ENVO:2100002; material: ENVO:00002003... | reverse complement strand
GATACTGATCGGTCTCGTGGGCTCGGAGATGTGTATAAGAGACAGCTGTGGGGGACAGCGGTAGTATGCTGATGGTAACCGCAAGCGGCACAGCTGTCAGAATAGAAGATTGAGGTAAAGCAGATGTGCCTGTTGCAATATTTTTTAGGTTTATTGCAACAGGTACGTTTGCTTTTACTGTATTAGGGTATTCCTAATATCTCTTTGGCCTTGTTTTTACTTGAAATGAAATCTAGTGAGTTGACAATATTATCGTAATTTGTTGTGTCAGCTATATGGTCTTTCAGTACTTGTAACATTTTTAACTTGTCATTATCAAAAGTATAAAGTGACATAAGTTTAAGGCATTGTGCGCAACTTAATTTTTTATTTATAATGGCTTTTTCCAGAGTTGAATCTTTGAATACGGAATTTTTTGTTTCATTGTATATCTTTTCAAATTCGTTATCGTCTATTGAACCAACGGTATCGAGGGATATTTTGCTGGAATATAGGTCTCCTACTGAAGTCTCTTTAGCTATTTCATTGTAGGAATCCATGCTTGTTACCTTTCCGTTTCGAAATTCGATAATTAGAAATTTGCAAGACGTTGCAATTCCTCCGCTCTGATATTCCCATTGTTCCAAAGAACCATCGAAACGTCGGAAATCGGGTTTTCCAAGAAGTTGGCCTATTTCTTCTGTTGTCATTCCCTGCTGTACTTTCCATGCTTTCTGCTTGATACTTCCTGTGGTATGACAACTGACAAGTGTTATACTGATAACAAGCAATAATAGTTGTTTGAGTTTTCTCATATATTTATGTTTTTGTGTGTTGTTTAGGTTGAATTACCATTGGTTAGTGATTCCCAATATTTTACGTGCATCATCTTGTTTAAATAAAGAATCCAGTGTCTTGATGATTTCTTTTCCATTTTCACGGTCTACAATGCGGTTGGAAACCATTCTTAATACTTTCATTTTTTCATCGTCCCATGTAAATATGGACATGAGTCGGGCAGTTTGTTTACAGGTGAAGTAGTTGTTTACAACTCCTACAGATAATAATTCCATTTGGTCGTCCTTAAATGCTTTGTTTTTTACTTTTTTATAGAGGTTTTCAAAATCATGTGGATTCATGGCTTTGTGTTTTGGTCTGTGCGGGCCAGAATGATCAGGGTGGCTGGGTGGAACTACCGTAATGATTTCATTTGGCGGACACACTGCAACTGGAGGCGGAGTAATGTTGGACTCAAAAGAATCCATGTTTGTTACCATTCCGTCTACAAAATCGATAATAATTACCGTGTTTGCAGCTGTGGACATATTGGTCTTGGTATATTCCCATTGTTCCGAGCCGTTGTCGAATCTACGGAAATCGGGTTTCCCAAGTAAATGGCTGACTTCTTCTTGGGACATCCCTCTCTGTACTTTCATAATAGTGCTACTAGTAGTCAAACTGCAACTGATGACTAAAGTACAAATGGTTAACGCTAATAATGTTTGTTTCAATCTTCTCATTTTTTTGTTTTTTTGTTTGTAACAAAGATAAGTTGGGAAAAGGTATATTCTTCTATCTTTTCCCCTATTTATTTTTAGGGATTTCCCTACTGTTTATATGGTAATTCTTCTAAGAACTGAAATTTATTGATAGGAAGATTGAGTTTGAATTCTTTAAATTCATATTCCGGAAGATTGGTTGTATTTTTCTCTTGTAGGAAATGTGATTGATTATTTTAACTTCATCTATAATTAATGTAAAAACTTCATTTTCACTTTTAACTTCTTGTTCTCGGGTGGTTCTAACCTATAAACTTTTGACGAATAGATGATAAACGAAGATAAAATTAGGGAAGTATGGGCTTCCAACCCGGAACGGGGATTTAAACTGTTGATAGATTTTTTTCAACAGCCCATATATTGGCATATCCGGAGATTGGTTGTATCACATGAGGATGCAGAGGATATTCTGCAGGAAGTCTTTATTCGCGTCTTTCGCCATCTTCCTCAGTTTAGGGAGGAAAGTTCATTGGGGACATGGATTTACCGGATAGCGACCAATGAGTGTCTCCGTTTTTTGAATATGCGTAAGGAACAAGCTGTTTCGGCGGAAGAAGTTCAGGAAGAGTTAATGAATAAGTTGATGGCGTCAGATTATGTGGATTATGAGAACGAAATGGCGGTGAAATTTCAGCAGGCTATTTTGATGCTTCCTGAAAAGCAGCGGGTAGTTTTCAATCTTCGTTATTATGATGAACTGGAATATGAGGAAATTAGCAGGATTACGGACACGAAAGTGGATACGTTGAAAGTGAATTATCATTATGCAAAAGAGAAGATAAAAGAGTACATGATAAATAATTAAAGACAGGATGGAAAAGGAGTTTGATTTTAAGAATATTGGGAAGCGGATGCCTTATCGTACCCCTGATGGCTTTTTCGGAAAAATGCAGAAGCAAGTATTGGAGCGTACACAGGCTGAGAGGTTTAATAGGCAGCATAGAATAAAATTGATTATTGGGGCTGCTTTAGCTATTGCGGCTGTCATGTTGGGAGTTCTTTTCTTTCCGATATCCCAACCTGTGGCAGAGGAGTTGCCTTCTCCTTCACTTATTGTTTCTACGGATTTAGACTCTTCTTATTCAGATACTTTGGATCGTTATATAGAATCTATGTCTGATGAGGAATTAGCAGGATGGGTGGAATTGTCTGAAAATGATATATTTATAAATTGATTAATCACTAAAAACAAAAAAATGATGAGAACAAAATTTTTTTTAATGATGTTGGCAGCCATTGTTATGGGAAGTCAGGTAACACTTTTTGCACAAGAAAAGAAAGGAGCTAAATCTGAAAGAAGGCAGTTTAATAAAGAGCAGATGCTGGAAATACAGTGCAATCAAATTATAAAAGGATTGGCATTGGATGACGCAACGACTGCTAAATTTATTCCGGTGTATAAACAATACATGGAAGAAATGCGGGCTACTCGTCATATGGGAGCCTGTCGAAATATTGCAAATAGAACGGCTGCAGATAAACAGACCCCCAAACCGCTTCCTACAGATGCTGAAGTGGAGCAGGCTATCAAGGCACGTTTCGCGCAGAGTAGAAAGATACTGGATGTTCGTGAGAAGTATTATAATGAGTTCCGGAAATTTCTTTCTCCTAAACAAATTCAGAAAATGTATAATATGGAGAAACACAATGGCGATAAATTCCGTAAAGAGATGAGAAAAAGACAAGGAATGAAAAAGCAGCATGATGGGAGAAGACATATGCCACAGGGCGATGTGAAGAAATAAATATGGACGAAAATGTAAAAATTGTGCTTTCATTGTCTTTATAGCTTTATTCTTTTAGTGGCTGCTGTTTATGGTAGCCACTATTTTGTTTTCTCAGTGGAAGTATATATTTTTGTGAAGCTAATAGTAGCTATTTAACTAATAAAAACAATACGATGAAAGTAAAGAAATTAAGTGGTAAAGTTCAAGATGCACAACAAATACCGACCTTGTTTGATAATGAGAACATTACGTATCATCCTATTGATATAGTGAACTGGAAAGAATATCCTTATCAACCTCAAGTCTCTTTTCGTATAGCCTATACAAATGATGCTATATTAGTCCATTATAAAGTAGTAGAAGACAGTGTTCGTGCCAAATACGGTGAAGATAACGGTAGTGTTTGGACAGATTCCTGCGTGGAATTTTTCTCTATTCCTGCGGGAGATGGCATTTATTATAATTTGGAATGTAACTGTATCGCTACGATTCTTTTAGCAGCAGGTTCGGAGCGTAATAATCGTGAAATGGCTCCTTCTGAAATAACGGATCAGGTGAAGCGTTGGGCTAGCTTGGGCAGAGAAACTTTTGAAGAAAAGATAGGAGAATGTACTTGGGAGGTGGCTTTGCTGATTCCGTATAAGGTATTTTTTAAGCATGCCATTACCGGACTGGATGGAATGAGCATACGGGCTAATTTTTATAAATGTGGAGATGAATTGCAAAAGCCTCATTTCTTATCATGGAATCCTATTAAAATAGAGAAGCCGGATTTTCATCGTCCGGATTTCTTTGGACTTTTGGAATTCGAATGAAATTCGTAATTAATTTAAAAAGATTGCATACAGCCGGATAAAAATGGTAAGTTTGCAACTATATATAGCGGAAAAAGTATAGTCGCGATTTTGAAACAGTTTTATATGATGAAACATACGTTGAAATTTATATTAATCGGGTTGTTTTGTTGTCTATGTAATTTTACAGTGCAAGCGCAAACCCGTAACCGGCAGTATGAGGAATATATTCATAAGTATAAAGATCTCGCTATCGATGAGATGAAACGGTATCGTATTCCTGCCAGCATCACTCTGGCTCAAGGATTATTGGAATCAGGAGCGGGAAAAAGTACACTGGCTCGTAAATCCAATAATCATTTCGGTATAAAATGTGGTGGTGACTGGACTGGTCGTACTGTACGGCATGATGATGATGTCCGTAATGAATGTTTTCGTGCCTATAAGCACCCTCGTGATTCATATGAAGATCATTCTAAATTTTTAAAAGGACGTTCACGTTATGCATCTCTTTTTAAATTAAAAATCACCGATTATAAAGGATGGGCGCATGGGCTGAAGAAAGCGGGATATGCTACTGACCCTCGCTATGCATATCGTTTAATTGATATCATTGAATTATATGAATTACATAAGTATGATACCAAGGATGGTATAAAGTGGATGAAGGAATTCCCAAACCCGCATCAGCCTTATTTGGCTAATGATTTACTCTATATTGTGGTACGTCCGGGGGATACATTTAAAAAACTTTCTAAAGAATTTGATATCAGTCAACGCAAGTTGAGGAAATACAATGATCTTTATAAGGGATATGTATTGAAGCCAGGAGATATTATTTATTTGGATAAAAAGCATCGTCGTGCGGATAAGGAACACATAGTTCATGTTGTCCGTGGGGGAGAATCTATGTATTCCATTTCCCAAAAATATGGTATTCGTCTGAAAAATTTATATAAGATGAATAAGATGAAACCGGAAGACCCTTCTCCTAAAGTAGGTGATATATTGCGTTTGCGTTAATCATTATTGTACGGTAACTGATGTTTAAAAGCGTACAGGGTGTCCGATATCGGACACCCTGTACGCTTTATTTGTTGTTGATTATCAATAAGTTGTTTCCTTGGCACGGATGTTGTTTATTCTTTAGCACAAAAATGATAATAATAAAATTACAATAAGTTATGGACAGAGAAATTCCTAAAGAAGTGCGTGATAAGGAGCGCAAAAAGAAGTTCATTAAATATGGTGCAATAGGTGTGGCGGCAGTGGTATGTATAGCTGTATTGATTTCGTTTATGCGAAGCAGCGTCAATAGGAAAGATTTGGTGTTTTCAGAAGTAGACAATGGAACTATTGAAGTAAGTGTCAGTGCTTCCGGTAAGGTTGTTCCGGCTTTTGAAGAGATTATCAACTCACCTATTAATACTCGTATCGTGGAAGTTTACCGTAAGGGAGGAGACAGCGTGGATGTGGGTACGCCGATTTTGAAACTTGATTTGCAGAGTACGGAAACCGAATACAAGAAATTACTGGATGAAGAACAGATGAAACGTTATCAGTTAGAGCAGTTGAAAGTGAATAATAATACGTATCTGAGTGATTTATCGATGCAAGTGAAAATTTCCGCCATGAAATTGAACCGTATGGAGGTGGAACTTCGTAACGAACGTTATTTGGATAGTTTGGGCTCTGGAACAACGGACAAGGTTCGTCAGGCTGAACTGAACTTTAATACCGGAAAATTGGAATTGGAACAGCTCCGTCAGCAATACGCGAATGAATCGAAAGTAAAAGAGGCTGATTTGAAAGTGAAGGAATTGGAATTCAATATTTTCTCAAAGAGTCTTGCTGAAATGAAACGTACATTGGATGACGCTCAAATTCGTTCACCGCGTAAAGCGATTCTTACCTATATAAATAATCAGGTAGGTGCGCAGGTAGCGGAAGGCAGCCAGGTAGCTATCATTTCTGATTTGAGCCACTTTAAAGTGGAAGGTGAAATAGCCGATACATACGGTGACCGTGTGGCAGCAGGTGGACGTGCCATAGTCAAGATTGGCAATGAGAAACTGGAAGGAACGGTAAGTAGTGTGACACCGTTGAGTAAGAATGGGGTGATTTCGTTTATTGTACAATTGAATGAAGATAATAACAAGCGATTGCGTTCCGGCTTGAAGACGGATGTATATGTAATGAATGCCGTGAAAGAAGGGGTTTTAAGATTGGCGAATGCTTCTTACTATGTCGGTCGCGGTGAGTATGAATTATTTGTTCAGGATAGTAAGGATGAAATAGTAAAGCGTAAGGTTCAATTGGGTGATAGTAATTTTGAATATGTGGAAGTCATATCGGGGTTGAAACCGGGTGACAAGGTGGTTGTCAGCGATATGAGCAGTTACAAAAACAAGAATAAGCTGAAGTTGAAATAAGAAGCAGCTATGACATAAACAACAAGATAAAACTCTCTCTTAATTAATACATTGATTGTTACGGGAAATGAAGTGTTTTTTCATCCTTTTCACTCATTTCCCGAACATAATTTAATTTGTTCTTAGGCTATGTCGTTTTTTTTGATCGTTTACCTTTTTATATTATTCATAGTGCTTGTTGACATTTTTTTTCCGGCATACAGCATCAGTCGTATTAGTCCGGTAAAAACGGTCACACCGTCTGTTATCGGACAGTATGTAGAATTAAAATTCGTTGAATATTAAATGATTATAGCTTTGGAATGTCTTTTGATTCATGAAAATAGAAAGTGTATAAGATTAACAATTTAAATAAGAAAAAACTATGGCAATGATTAAATTAACCGGTATCAATAAAATCTACCGTACGAATGAGATTGAAACATTAGCGCTGGAAAATGTAAATTTGGATGTGGTTAAAGGGGAGTTTGTCAGCATTATGGGTCCTTCCGGTTGTGGCAAGTCTACCTTGCTGAATATTATGGGGCTGCTGGACGCTCCCAGCAGTGGAAAGATTGAAATAAACGGCACGTCTGTAGAAAGCATGAAGGACAAGGAACTGGCTGCTTTCCGTAACAAGACCTTGGGCTTTGTGTTCCAGTCGTTCCACCTGATTAATTCGCTGAATGTGATTGACAATGTGGAATTGCCTTTGCTCTATAGAAAGATGGCTGCCAAGGAGCGTACCCGTCTGGCAAAAGAAGTGTTGGAGCGTGTTGGTTTAAGTCATCGTATGCGACATATGCCCACACAGCTTTTCGGAGGACAGTGCCAGCGTGTAGCGATAGCCCGTGCTATTGTGGGTAATCCCGAAATTATTCTTGCGGATGAGCCTACCGGTAATCTGGACTCAAAGATGGGTGCAGAGGTCATGGAATTGTTGCATAAATTAAATAAAGAGGATGGACGGACCATTGTGATGGTAACCCATAATGAAGAACAAGCCAAACAGACTTCCAGAACCATTCGTTTCTTTGATGGGCGTCAGGTGCAATAACTACTGATTACTATGAAAAGGAATTTATTAAGAAATAACAGAGATGATTAAACAGTATTTTAAGCAAGCTTTGGCGCAACTTCGCCAGCATCCGCTTATCAGTGTCATCAGCATTGCAGGAACTGCTCTTAGCATTTTCCTTATTATGTTGGTAGTGATGCTACAACAAGTGAAGGTCGCTCCTTTTTCTCCCGAGTCAAACCGGGATCGTTTTCTGCATGTGCATTATATGAGTATTAGTCATAAGGATTGGGGGGACGGAACAAGTAACGGACCGATGAGTGTGCGGACAGCGCGTGAGATATATAAATCATTGAAAACCCCTGAAGCTGTCACTATTTATTGCAGTATGCCGGTATCGACTCCTGTTTCATTACCCGCTATGCCGGCTATTGGAGCGGATGTGCGGGAAACGGATGATACTTTTTTTAAAGTGTTCGATTTTCGTTTTGTGAATGGAAAACCATACGATGAAGCTACTTTCAATGCAGGCACTCCTGTGGCTGTGATTACTGAGAGCATATCGCGGGCTTTGTTTGGTTCCACAGAATCTGCGGGCAAAGAGTTTTTGTTGAATCATGCTCCCTATCGTGTGGTAGGGGTAGTGAAAGATGTATCTACTCTTGCCGATGCTTCTTATGGCCAAGTATGGATTCCCTTTACTTCGACGGATTTGCCTAATGATACGTGGAGTGACCAGCACATGGGGATGATGAGTGTCACTATTTTGGCTCGCTGTCATGATGATTTTGGAGAAATCCGTGCTGAAGCCAAGCGGCGTATGAGTGAGTATAATTCTATTCTTGCCGATCAGGGGTATACGTTGATAGACCGTAACCGGCCATACGATCAGGAAACTCAGTCTATTTCATTTGCAGCTAATTTGGAGCCGGATTTGAAGTCGGCTCGTCGTGAACGTGCTATCATTTTTATCATTCTGTTGTTAGTACCTGCTATAAATCTGAGCAGTATGACGCAAAGCCGGTTGCGCCAACGTGTGGCGGAAATAGGAGTACGCCGTGCTTTTGGGAGCACCCGCATGGAAATGGTTGGACAAATAATCATGGAAAACCTGGGCGTGACTTTGTTGGCTGGTGCCGTAGGTTTGTTTATCAGTATTGTTATGGCTTATTTAGGTACCGATATCCTGTTTGCACAGCCTTATAGTGCGACACTGAATGCCCCTACAGTTGATTCCAGTATTTTATTGCATCCTTCCACTTTCCTTTATGCGTTGCTGTTTTGCTTTGTATTGAATTTGCTGAGTAGCGGCATTCCTGCTTGGAGGGCTTCAAGGACTAGCATTGTCAATGCGCTGGGAGGAAGGATTCACTAAGGTGATAACGAATTAAAAGTAAAGAATCAAGATGAATAAGAAACTATTTACTCAGATAAAAAATGAATGGCGGTCTAATCTTTGGCTTGTCACCGAATTATTGTTGGTAAGTGTCGTTTTATGGTATATTGTGGACTATATGTATGTGCAGACCTCAATTTATAATGAACCACGGGGATTTGATATTTCTCATTGCTATTTGGTGCAAATGGGACGTCTTACGGACAAAAGTGCAGACTTTATTCCCAATCAGACAGACGAGGAAAAGCGGCAGGATGTCAAGGAACTTCTAAGTCGTCTTCAGCATAGACCGGATATAGAGGCAGCCGGATTAGGACAAAATTCTTACCCGTATAATGGCAGTAACAGCAGTGCGTCAGTGGTGTATGATACATTACGTTCGCCGGGATGGACTATACGCAGATTGGTGTCTCCCGATTTTGTCCGTGTGTTCCGTTATCGTGGCACCCGTGGGGAGACCCCTGAACAACTGGCTGAGATGCTGAAACATCCGAAGAATTTCTTAGCTTCAGATAATCTTTATAAACGGCGCTATGGATGTGATTTGACTTCATTGGTAGACAAACAATTTTATTTGTTCGGGGATACAACGAATACATATAATTTAGCAGCTTCTTTGCAGGTTGTGCGTTATGGGGATTATTTTGAGGCATGGAACAGTTACTGCATGGTGGCTCCTATGCCGGAAGAATGGTATGATTTGGGCACGGAGCTTTGTGTACGCGTAAAAGAGGATCAAGATCGCGATTTTATAGCCCGTTTGAAAGCGGATAGTGAGAAACTGTATCGCGTGGGCAATGTGTTTATCGCGGATGTGCGTTCTTTTACCGATATCCGTCGTAACTTTCAGCAGTCACATACGAATGCCTGGAACAGTTACCTTTTCGGAATGGGTTTCTTGTTGTTGAATATATTCTTGGGATTGCTAGGTACTTTCTGGTTCCGTACTCAGCAACGACGTGGTGAGATTGCATTGATGAAATCATTGGGTGGAACAGATCATAGTATCTTTGTCCGTCAGTTGGCAGAGGGATTGATATTATTGGCGGTGGCCACAATTCCTGCGATTTTTATTGATTGGAATCTGGCAAATAGTGAATTGAATGCTTGGATGAATGGCACTACTATTGAAGGTGGACGTTTCATAATAACAGTTCTTATTTCCTTTATTTTGATTGCATTGATGATTGTAGTAGGCATTTGGATTCCCGCACGTAAGGCTATGAAAGTTCAGCCGGCGGAAGCATTGCATAATGAGTAATCTCTTTTTTGTTAAAAGGTTTTAGAGCATAGCACAAACATGATAAAACTATATATTAAACAGGCTTTTTACCAACTTCGTGAGAATAGGCTCATCAGCTTGGTTTCTATCATAGGAACGGCATTGGCTATTTGTATGATCATGGTCATTGTCCTGGTGTTGGAAGTACGCATTACGGATTGTGTGCCCGAGGTGAACCGTTCACGTTCTCTTTATATGAAAGCGATGTCTATTCATCAGAAAGGAGATACCAGTGATAATTCATCAAACGGCTGTATGTCACTCACAGTGGCTAAAGAGTGTTTTAAGGCACTTACTGTTCCTGAGGCGGTAACTATAGTGTCTACAGGAGGCAGGATGCGTATTTCTGTACCTGCTGGAAAAATGATGACAGTGGATAACCTTGAAACTGACGATACCTTTTGGAAAGTGTTCTCTTTTGATTTTATTGCCGGAAAGCCGTTTACGGCTGCCGATAGTGAAAGCGGACTTCCTAAGGTTGTACTTAGTGCTTCTGTGGCCCGGAATTTGTTTGGTACGGTAGAAGCGGTAGGACGTACGGTCCAACTCAACTTGGCCGATTATACGGTAGTGGGTGTTGTGAAAGATGTATCCAAACTGGCTGTTTCTTCTTATGCACAGATTTGGATACCTTTCAATTCAACAGAAATAGCCAGAAAGTGCTGGTATGACAATGCGATGGGAACTTTTCGTGTGGTCATTCTGGCACATTCGGAGAAAGATTTTCCTGCCATCAGAGAAGAGGCGGAACGCCTGCGTCAGAAATTCAATGACGGATTGCAGGATTCCGAAATTTTTTATCGTGGACAACCCGATGATCGTTTCTCTTTTATCTTTCGTCACTGGGGAAGAGAGTTACAGGCGAAGGAAGCTTATTTGCACTACCTGTTGGTGATTGTTATTTTATTGCTGGTACCGGCTATAAATTTGAGTAGCATGACTTTGTCCCGTATGCGGAAGCGCATGTCGGAAATAGGGGTGAGGAAGGCATTTGGTGCTACTGCCAATGTCTTGTTGAGGCAAGTGTTTTATGAAAATTTATTATTGACGCTCATAGCCGGAGCAGTAGGAATGCTTTTCAGTTATGCATGTACTTTTTTATTGAATGATTTCTTATTTTCCAATAGCGAGAACCGTGCCCAAATAGGAGAAACCAGTCTTTCGGCAGATATGTTGTTCAGTCCCTGGATATTCTTGGCCGCATTCATTTTCTGCCTGCTCTTGAATTTGCTGTCAGCGTGCATCCCTGCCTGGAGGGCATCGCGCATGAATATTACGGACGCTTTAAACCAACGTTAGATCATGAACAGGAATTTATTGAAACAGATATGGAACGAGCGCCGCAGCAATGCGTTTCTGTGGATGGAACTTTTTGTGGTGTTTGTCATATTATGGTATATTGTGGATGTGGTATATGTCACATTGAGCATCTATAATTTGCCGATGGGCTTTGATATAGAAAATACGTATGTTCTTCGTTTTGAGCGGATGACTTCGAAGGCGGCTGCTTATCAGCCTGGCCGTACTATGAAAGAAGATGTTGCCGATTTGCATGAAATTGTAAACAGGCTTGCGCATCGTCCGGATGTGGAAGCAGTCAGCCTCTCGCAAAACTGTATACCTTATAATGACGGTGCAAACAGTTTTTCATTTTATCTGGATACAGTCCCGGTACGTAGTTTGAAACGATGGATAACTCCGGAGTATTTTAATGTATTCCGTTATCGCAATATAGACGGTTCGGGTAGTGAAAGCCTTGCTGAGGCACTGACACCGTCCGGCATGGTCTTATCTGTGAATATTGCCGATGTTTATCAGGATGCACCTTGGCATGGTAAGGAACTTTTAGGGCGTAGGGTGCCTGTTTGGCGGAATGAGCCGGAGGCGGAGCATCTTTCTATAGCTGCTCTTACCGAGCCGGTCCGTTATGACCATTTTACAGCTCCGGATGATTACGGCTCCCGTTATGCTGCTGTGTACCTGACAGATGAGGCGTTGGAATCCTTAGGTGAGACGGTTTATATAGAAGTTTGCCTGCGTGTTCGTGAGGGACAGAATGATGGAGTCATAGACCGTTTGATAGTGGATGCCGACCGTCAATATCAGGTGGGCAATCTATATCTTTTGGATATAACTCCTTTGAGTGATGTACGCACAGCTTATGAAACGGATTCGGTGAATGAGTTGAATACGCAATTTTGTATCATATTTTTCTTATTGCTGAATATCTTTCTAGGCATTATCGGAACTTTCTGGTTCCGGACACAGCATCGGCGTGCCGAAATAGCGTTGCGTATGGCTTTAGGATCTACCCGTTGGGGAATCTGCGGTCGTCTGATGGGGGAAGGAGTCTTGTTATTGCTGATATCTGCTATTCCTGCATTGGTTGTGGCGTGGAATTTGGGATATGCCGAACTGGTGGAAGTTACACGTATGCCTTTTACGGCAGGGCGTTTTGCGATTACGGTTCTGGGCACTTTTATTCTGATTGCTGGAATGATTGTCATTGGAATAGGATACCCTGCCCGTCGTGCCATGAGTATCGAACCGGCTGAGGCATTACATGAAGAATAAATAAAATGAAGAGATAAAACGAATGAAACAGCTATTATTACAAGCATTTAATCTGATACGGCAGAATCCTTTTTATGCTACAATCAGTATTATAGGAACAGCTGTCACTATCGCTTTTGTTATGGTAGTAGTGATGATTTATGACTTCCGTACAATGGATATGGCTCCGGAAAGTGATCGGAGCGATATGATGTATACAGGTTCGGGAATGACCTATCGTAAGCTGGATCATACCAACCAGAACAGCGGTATGGGACGCAAGGCTTTTGAAGCATTGTTTTCAGAGCTTCCTAGTGTAAAAGAGGTTACTTGGTATCGTGGCGTTTCCAAGACCCCTTGTAACTTGTCCGCTTCGAATGAGATATTCAACTATTATGTGCGGCCTGTGGCTGATAACTGGTTTAAGTTCTTTGATTATGAATTTATAGCGGGACGTCCTTTCACACAAGAGGAGTATGATGCCCGTCGGTGGGTCAGTGTGATAACCGAGCGTATGGCCTTGCAGCTTTTCGGCACGACGGATGTGGTAGGAAAAGAATATCAAAGTAATTTTTTTCCTACTAAAGTGGTAGGCGTGGTGAAAGATGTCAATGCTATTTTCCAGACAGCATACGCTGATGCTTTTGTTCCTTTCTCATTGGAAAATGAAGACTATTATGCTACTTGGACAGGGGGCTTGGGAGGAATCCGTCTGGGATTGCTCAAACTGCTGCCGGATACTCGTCCTGCAGAGGTACGGACTGAAGTACAGCATCGGCAGGATCGTTTGAATAGTTCAACGGCAGAATATGCTTTCGAGATGAACGAACTCTATACTCATACGGAATACACCTTTTTTCGTGGAAAAGATATTAGTGCACCGTTGGTTTACAGTATGTTATTGATGGTCTTGCTGATTGTTCCTGCTATTAATATCTCAGGTATGACCAATGCCCGAATGCAGGAGCGTGTGACAGAAATTGCAGTTCGCAAGGCGTATGGCGCATCACGTATTTCCATTATGGTGAGGTTGTTTTTAGAGAATCTGCTTACGGTCTTTTTGGGTGGAATTTTAGGATATCTGTTTTCGTGTGTTTTGGTTTGGCTGGGACGTGTATGGTTGTTTGGTAGCGGCGAGGTAGAATTATCAGGTATCAGTCTGGATGGAGGTTTGTTGTTGCATCCTGCTTTATTTGTGTTGGTTTTCGGCGTATGTGTTGTTTTTAATTTATTGTCGGTATTGATTCCGGTATGGATGGTCACACATCGTAATATTG
>ENA-OYXI01000799-OYXI01000799.1-human-gut-metagenome-genome-assembly--contig:-NODE-799-length-14005-cov-4.687384_pt1 | contig 14005 bp, 11 predicted proteins | sample MGYA00244217_ERZ653421 | MGnify/ENA primary metagenome ERZ653421 (study PRJEB26926, sample SAMN06165148) | human gut metagenome | biome: ENVO:00009003; feature: ENVO:2100002; material: ENVO:00002003... | reverse complement strand
CTATTAAGTCGTCGGCAGCGTCAGATGTGTATAAGAGACAGCGTCGTACCCGTACTGATCGGTACCCAGCCAATGCGATACGGAAGGCGGCGTTTTGGAATAAACCTTATAGGCGTCGCTGACTTCGTAAAAGGTATAGGTAACCTGTTCTCCGTTCTCTTCGACGGTTATCTTATGCTCGACGACCGATTCCACCCATTTGTAATCGCCCGTAGCCTGCGTTTCGCCGTAAGGCGAGAAGAGCGGTCCCAAAAAGGCGAACAGGAACAGGAACACAAGCATGACCAGCCCCGCTACCGAAAGTTTGGAGCGAAAGAACCTTTTCATGACCAGCCTGAACGGAGAAATGACCTTTACGTTATCCTCCAGTTCGCCCTCGCCTGCAAAAGAAACGATCTCTTCTGCGTTTTCCTGTTCGGCATGAGGTTCGTTTACGGGGGTATTATTTTCGATCTTTTCCGCCTCGTTTTCAAAAACTTCGGCGGGATTTACTTTCTTTTCGTCCATAACGCCTCCTTACGACAGTTTCACGCGCGGATCCACCACGGCGTACATGATATCGGAAAGCAGCGTACCGATAACGGTAAGTATACTCAAAAACATACAATACGCCATGACGAAAGGCACGTCGCCGTTGACGACGGCGGTATATGCCGCCTTACCTATGCCGTCTATGCTGAACACCTGTTCCGTGATCATCGCGCCGCCGAATAAAGACGGCAGTATGCCCGCGAACAGAGTAGCGAGCGGGATGAGCGTATTCCTGAACGCGTGCTTATAGATGACGGAGTGTTCTGAAAGCCCCTTTGCCCGCGCCGTGCGAATATAATCGGAGTTCATTACTTCCAGCATGTTGGTGCGCGTATAGCGCATCAGCCCGCCGACGGAAAGCAAAGTTAATACGACGATGGGCAACACGAGGTGCCACGCCTGATCGATAAAGAGCGGCAGGCTCGAATTCGGGTCGGAAAGCCCCGAATACGGGAACCAGCCGAGTTCCACGGAAAACACTTTCAGAAGGAGCGCGCCGAGGAAGAACGACGGGAGCGAAATGCCCATCATTGCGAGAACGGTAACGGTATAGTCGACCGCGCCGTATTGTTTTGTAGCCGAAACGATACCGAGAGGTATCGCTATGATAAACTCCAGCACCGTGGCGATCAGGGCGATCAGAAAGGATACCCCGCTCTTTGCAAAAATTATGCTGACCACGTTGGAGGTCGTTTCGTATTTAGGTGTGGAAATGATAGAGCCGTCCGGCCCGACCATGTCTATCCAGGTAACTTCTCCCGTGGGAACGGAAAGCTGAAAGGAATTGCCGAAGTCCCCCTGCAGGATATTCGACAGCCATTTCAGATACCCTGAAAATATATTAGTATCCAGCCCGTAAGTCGACTGTATCTGTTTTACGAGTTCCGCGACCTGACCGGTGGAGTCCTGCTGCAGCTGCGCCTGATATTTTTTTTCGACGAAATCCAGTCCCGGCTGTATGCGGATAAGCGTATAAATGATGAGAGATACGCCGAGCAGGATGATTACGGAAAGCGCAAGCCTTTTTACGATATATTTCAACATCCGTTAAACAATCGGTATCCGCACGCGGCAAACGCCGCGTACGGACCCTCTCCTTGTTGTATTTATGGTTTATTTGTAATTGACGTTCCAGATTTCAAACAACGGGCCGCAGTAAGGCGACGGCGAACCGTAAAGCGTAGAACCGTCTATCAGTTCGTTATTGTAAACATACATGTTGTTGCGCTGGTAAGTCGGCACTTCTACGTCTATTCTCGCAAGCACGTCGAGCGCTTCCTCATAAATGGGTTTACGCGCGTCTTCCGTCATGTATTTCGTCCCCTCTTCAATGAGGTAGCCGAGATAGGTAACGAGTTCTTTCTGATTGAGCGTTGCTTCCTCGTTTGCGACGGTAACGCCTTCGAGCGTATATTTCGGCGTAAAGGTAACCGTGCCGAAGGAATCGCCGAAATCAACGTCTTTCATTCCCTCATACATCGATTTGATGCCGTTGGAAATGACGCTGTTCGCCTGAGACTTATAATGATACACCTGATACATATCGGGATCGGGCGTAGACGTCCATGCGAGGGCGTACACCGCCACGGTGCCAGCGTTTACGTTTGCGATCAAGTTGGTATCCGTAACGACGCGAGCGTCCTCGAAACCGAGCGATTTAAGCAGATCGACCGCCTGCAAATATATGCCGCCCGCAGGGTGCGAGGCCGCGTCGCTCGGCAGCGTCAGCACATATTCGGGCAGATCGCCCGTAAATTTGCCCGTCGCTTCGTCGTATTCGAAACCTGCTTTCTTAAAATATTCGACGGCGGCAGCTTTCGTTTCGTCGAAAGTGTACATTGCCTCGGCGTTTTCGGGATAAGCCCAGGAAACGGTGGTTTGCGAACGGTAAATGACCTGTGCGAGACCGTCGGGATAATATTCATAAACCTTGTCGAGATTGAAAAGCGTGGTCAGCGCGATGCGTTCGTAGAGATTCGGGATCAGCGCCGCGTTGATGCCGATATATCCGTAACCGAGGTTAGGCACGGTAATCGCGGTGAGATTTTTATTCTTGCCGATCTCGGCCATGTTGGCGCTGTTCGCGTCCACGTTGCCGAAGTCAATGGATTTTGCTTTCAGCGCGTCGAGTTCGCCGCCGAGCTCCATACCGACAATGGTAACGTTTTTGATCTTAGCATTGGTGATTTTATCGCCGCCCATCGTTTCAAAATACGTGTTTCTCTCAAGCGTTACGGTCTGGTTTGAATACCCTTTGAAAACGTACGGGCCCGCGCCGAGGGGCGAGTTGTTATACGTTTCGATATGATCGAGGAATTTCGTATCCATTGTCAGGGAAGCGTCTTTGCCAAGGGGAACGCCGTAGTTCACGACTTCCTTCTGCATGGAATTATAATCAAATCCCGCAGTATAGTAATCTTTAGACGCAATGGCAAACGAGAACTGCAAAATTGCTTTGGGATCCTGTTTCGTCAGCACGACGCGCACGCCCTCTTTCTCGTCCCTCGTGAATTTCGTGATACCCGAGATAGATTTTACGTTGCCAAGTACGGAAGAGGAAAATTTTTCGAAATACGCGTCCTGCACGGTCGTCAGCATGGAATAACCGACGCTTTCGGTCGAATCGATGGTCGAATAATCCACTTTACCGTTCGTCGTATATTTCGCCGCGATCTCGTTCCAGTAATCCTCTACGGTAATGGTATTGATGTCGTATTCTTTGCCCGATACGCCCTTAATTTTTCCGTCCGTTACGGCTCCGTCGCTGAAGCTCCACATATTGAGCGCAAAGGTGACCTTCAACGGGTCGGTATTGACCTGTGCGGCGGTCCATCCTTCGCCGAAGACCTGCGCAACGTACTCGTCGGTCAGATAGTTGGCGATAACATTATCAATAATCGACTGCGCAAAAGGAATTTTAGTCTTTTCGAGTTCAGTCCAGTAAAAGGTAACTCTGTCCTGCGCCACGCCGTCCACAGAAGCCGCACCTTCGCCCGCCGCGAGTATGGCTTCGATCTCCTTAATGACCTGACCAGCGTCCTGAGACTGATATCTGTATTCGTCCAGGCCTAAAATGGGAACGGTGTACATGACGCCGCCGCCGTCATAAGCGGGATCGAGATAGGTGTACATATTGAAGAGCACGTCGTCCGCGGTGATGGCGCTGCCGTTGGAAAATTTCGCGTTCTTTTTCAGTACGAATTCGTAAACGACGTAATCGCCCTCCGTATACGTGTCCTTTTTATCGAACGTTTCCAGATCGTCCGTATAATAAATTTCATACGATTCCGCTACGGACGCATGATCGTTGTCCGCGACGAGCGCTCCCGTGGGATCGTTCGACAAAAGGCCCGCGAAAATATAATTCACGACCTCCTGATCGTAACCGTTAGACACCAGGAACGGGTTGAACACGCCGTCTAAAGTGCTTGTCTGCAAAACGAGTGAACGGGTTTCCGGATCGTACGCCTGTTTGCCGTCCTTTTTACAAGCCACGGCAAAGCATGCGCTCGCCGCCAAAACGGCTCCGAACGCCACGCTCAGAAGTTTTGTGAGATGCTTTCTCATAGTAAAAATACCTCCTTGTTTATTTCAAGCCTTGCGGCTGATTTGGCCGATTTCGTTTTTCCCCGCATAAATAAGGTTGTCGCCGTAAGAATCTTTTAATATCTGTTCCGTGCGCACGCTCCCCCCGCAGGAAACGAATGCGGAATTTTCATTCTCCGCGAACAGTTCTCCGTAAGTGAACAGAGCCGTTCTGCTTTCGTCCGTCTGCGCGGTGATCACGAGATCGACAAAGCAGTTTTCCGTTTCGGTATCTTTCGCCGATCCGATAAGCCCGCCGAAGAGAATATCCCCCAAACGCAAAGCCGTGCTTTCGGCTTTCACCTCAGCGGTATATTCGGCTTTAACGCCGCTGATCTTTGCGCCGTCCGTTTTCGGGAAGAGACCAAACGCCCCTTCCAACGGCACTTTTAGCTGATTATTCAAAACATATACGAAATTGCTTATTTTTTTGCCGAAAGATATAAACTCGCCCGTAAACACGCCGTTCTTGGCGAAACCGAGGGGATTTTCGTCCGTATATTCCCGCCCGCCGAGATCGAGATCTGCGGCCAGCAGGTATTTGCCGTCGGGATCTTCCCCTACTTTCGCAAGCCCGTTCCGTGTGGTAATGCGGGTATATGTTCCTTCGATCATATATGCGTAAAGGTCGAGCAACACGGTATCGTCCGGATACAGATCTTCCGCAAAATCCCATTCGTCGAGTTCGTTTTCACTGCGGCTCCACGCCACAAAGGTCCTGCCGGACTGCGAGGGAACGCGCTCCAGCACGTCGATGGTACCGCCTTGTACGATGTCCTCCGTCTTCCCGCTCCCCACGCTCTTAGTCGTAATATCGGTATACGTACCGTCGGGAAAATGGAAACGTACGGTTGCTTTCTTCGTCCAATGCGCATAAAGCGTTGTATTTTTGTTCACGCGGTCGTTTTTGAAATCCCAGTATTTTGAAGGCGCGGCCTCGTATCTTTCCATGTCGGAAGGAGATCCCGTTCCCGTGAAAACGTACTGCGCTTTGATGTTGTAACGCTTAAGCCCCTCCGTCGCGGGATCGCCCTCACGATAAGGCTGATATTTTCCGTCCGCAAGCACGTAAGAGCCGTTTTCGGCGGCTTCGAACATATATTCGATATCAACATATTCCGAACTGAAAGAATATCTGTCGCCCGCGGCTTCACCCTCGATCTCCGCATAAACGGCTTTGTATCGGGGCAGAGAACCGAACATTTCCGCATATTTTTCCGCGTTTTCGAACGCTTCCCCGTCGCACAGCAGGGTATAGCTCACATATCCTTTGACCGCGCCGACCTCATCCGCCGTGAACGTTCCCCATTTTTCATAACTTTCCTGGTAGTCGCTCACGTCGCCGTCCGCGTCGTATATCCTGAATTCGCCGTCATACCATACATATTGCACGTCATCGTCTGAGGAATCGTCGGCGAGGATATGAACGTAGTCGGCGTTCTCGTCCTCTACGTAAGTCAATTCGTAATTGCCCTCGTCGTCCAGAACGTAGGCGCCGTTGCCTTCCTCGGTATCGAGAAAAATATATGAACCGGAAACGGAAGGCCGGAACGTGATATTCTCCGCCTCGTACCAGCCTTGCAGGTTATAACCCGTCCTCGTGGCGATACCGAAACCTGCAAGAATATAATCGTCGTCCACGTATTCGTCATAATAGGCGGGAATTTTAGAATCTGGCGCTACATAAATGCGGCGCTCCGTCTTCGTTTTGCTGCCGAGATAGCCGCCGTTGCCGTTATATACCACAAGGTATTTTCCCGAAGTATCGAAACTGCTGTTTTCGCTGCAGGCGGCAAAGACACCCGAAAGCAGAACGCTGCACAAAACGGCGCATATAAAAATCAAAATTGTTTTCGTTTTTTTCATATTGCCTTCCGTAAAGCCGTTTTCTTTTTGCGCGCAAAAAGAAAACAAGGCCTTGTTTTATAACAGTTTAATAAAAAAAGCCGAAATTGTCAAGATATTCGGCTTAAATTATGCATAAATATCGGTTTTAAGTGAAATAATAAAAACTTATGCTTATATTTTCAAAATTTATGCATTAAAGCGCGCGCCATATGAGTATAGCCACCGCGATCACCCCCAGCACGGCGAAAAGTATCCAGCGGATCTTTTTGCTCTGCGCGTCGCTCAGCGGAACATAACCCTTATAGCCGCAACGCGGACATTCCGACTTACGGCTTTCCAATTCCCGACCGCATTTCGGACAGAAAATCTTTTCTTCCTTACTCTTTTCGCGGACGGTGACCGAAAGCTTTTCAGCTTCCGTATTTTCCGTTCGAACAGTTTCCTGCGGCAAGGCGTTTCCGCCCGTACGCTGCGACTCTATTTCTTCGTAAAATTCCTGCAATCTCGCGCGTTTTTCCGCACGCCGTTCCTTCGCGTTCTTTCCGGCCATTATCTTTTCCCCCGTATAAAAGGCTTGCGCGGCGCTTCCGCCGCCTCGCCGAGCACATATTCGAGCGCCGCGGGATAATGGGACAGACATTGGAAAACTATTTCCGCCGTGCCGTGTCTTTTAGGCAGCTTGTCGTAATCGATACCGCGGCTTCTGATATAAATTTTTTCTTCCTTGAATCTTTCGTGATACTCCGAAAACCAGTAAGCCTCTTCTTTTGCAATCCAAAAACGGCCTCGGCGGACGCCCGTTTCGTCGAGCACCGCGCAGTTTACGATAAAATACCAAATCACCGCCAGCAGGCTGGCCAAAAACACCGCGCCGACTACGATAGCCGCTATCCGTGATTTTTCCACGGCAACAATAAAATATACGTCTATCGCGAATATTCCGGCATAAGCCAACAGTACGCTTGACGCGAACCACGGGGTGAAATCGTACAACCGCACGCTGTAGCCGTTTTCCAATTTCCACAGCAGGCGCTCCGCGCGTTTTTTCGCGCGTTCCCGCTTTTTTCCGCTCTCTTTTTTAACTATCACGGGAAATTTCAATTTATCGCTCATGATTTTTTCCTTAAACGGTTTTGTTCCATTATACCGACAATTCCCGCCGTTGTCAAACGCAATTTTGCAGCATATCGCGCGCCCGTCTTTAAGGATTTTACTATCTGCACATTGAATGAACCTTAAATTTTTAATTCCGCGCGATTTCGGACAAAATTAAAAAAGCGGAAATACATTCCGCTTTTACAGCAATTCCCGACAATCGTCCGCCGTATTATAATCAACAAATTTCGCAATGCGTTGCATAAAATACTAAAATGCTATCACGCCGAGGTGTTCGAGAAGAATTTTCAGTCCGATAAGTATAAGCACCGCCCCGCCGAATATTTCCGCTTTTGAAGAAAACCTATTTCCGACCTTGTTTCCGAGAAATACGCCGAACGCAGAAATAGCGAAAGTAACCGCGCCGATGACCGAACAGCCGATCCAGACATTCGTTTCCGTCGCAACGAAAGTGATGCCGACGACAAGCGCGTCTATACTCGTTGCAAGGGACATGAGCAAAAGCATTTTTAAATTCAGGGAATCTTTTTTGTCCTCGTCGCCCTTGAACGCCTCCGCTATCATTTTCACCCCGATAAACACAAGCAGGGCGAATGCGATCCAGTGATCGACGGGTTCTATGTACTTTTTGAACTGCACGCTGACTACCCAGCCGATCAACGGCATCAACGCCTGAAACAAGCCGAACATCAACGCGATCAGCAGCAGATGCTTTACGTTGAGTTTTTTCATTTCCAGCCCGCGGCACATTGCGACGGCAAACGCATCCATCGCCAACGCGACGGCCGTACCGCCAAGTTCCAACCAATTCATATCAACGACCTACCGAATATTTTTTTGCGCGAAATTCCGCGCGAATTCTTTTGACAAAAAAGCACGCCGCTTATGTTGCGGCGTTGCTTTTGTATTTCAATTTTTTGGTTTTTCCGACATCATTTCCTTGATGGAATTGCCCGGCGCCACCATGGGGAGAATGAACTCGTCCATGTCTATTTCCGCGTCTATCACGGCGGGGAGATTTTTTGCGAGCGCGCTTTTCAAAGCTTTATCGAACTGTTCTTTGTTTTCCGCCCTGTACCCGTCTATGCCGTAGGCTTCGGCAAGTTTCACGAAATCGGGCCCGCGGTCGAGCGTCGTTTCCGAATAACGCTTGCCGTAGAACATCGTCTGCCATTGCCGCACGTTGCCCAGCGCATGGTTGTCCATGATCACAATGATCACGGGAATGTTGTAATGCTGCAGAGTACAGAGCTCGTTGCAGTTCATTCTGAAACTGCCGTCGCCCGCAATGGCGATTACGGGATATTCGTCTTTGAGCGCGACTTTTGCGCCCATTGCCGCCCCCGTGCCGAATCCCATTGTTCCGAGACCGCCCGAAGTAATGAGCGTTCTCGGCCGCAAATATTTGCCGAACTGCGCCGTCCAGAGCTGGTTCTGCCCTACCTCGGTCGTAACAACGGCTTTATCGTCGGTAAATTCGTATATTTTCTTCAGTATATATTCGGGGTTGAGCGGCGCGCTTTCATTATCTTTATGCGGGAAGTCAGCCTTGTATGCGGCGATTTCCTTCAGATACGCGCCGTCGCCGATCGGCTTAATGCGCGCGTTGAGCGCTTTGAGCACTTCCTTCGCGTCGCCCACAAGTTCCTGCGTGATCTTCACGTTCTTGCGGATTTCCGCCGCATCCACGTCGATATGGATGATTTTCGCATTATTGACGAAACGCGCGGTGTCCGAGGTTACTCTGTCGGAAAAGCGCATGCCGATCGCCACAACCACGTCGGCGTTGTTGATGCCGAGATTTGAGGCTTTCGTACCGTGCATGCCGATCATGCCCGTGAATTTTTCCGCCGTGGTCGGGTAGGAACCCAGCCCCATCATCGTGGAAGCAACGGGGCAGTTGAGCTTTTCCGCAAATTCGTAAAGCTCTTTGTCCGCGCCGGAGGTTATCACGCCGCCGCCGCTCACCACAAAGGGGCGTTTCGCCGCGTTCAGCATCTCCACGGCCTTTTCGAGATCGCGCTCCGCCGTAAATTTTTTCGGCTTGTATTCGCGCGGCGCCTTGGGCGTATACTCGCACATCTGCGCGGTCGCGTCCTTGGTGATGTCTATGAGCACGGGCGCGGGGCGGCCTTCCTTTGCGATGTAAAAGGCCTCGCGCACGGTGTCCGCAAGCTCGCGCACGTCGCTCACGATATAATTGTGTTTTGTAATGGGCATGGTGATGCCCGTGATGTCCACTTCCTGAAACGTATCGCGGCCGAGCAGGTTTTTCGCCACGTTGCACGTGATCGCCACGACGGGAATAGAATCCATATAGGCGGTGGCGATGCCCGTAACGAGGTTGGTCGCGCCCGGGCCGGAAGTCGCGAAGCATACGCCGACCTTGCCCGTCGCCCTGGCGTAACCGTCCGCCGCGTGCGCCGCGCCCTGTTCGTGGGCGGTGAGATAGTGCTTGATCCCGCCGTTCATCTTATAAAGTTCGTCGTAAATATTCAAAATGGTACCGCCCGGGTAACCGAAAACGGTATCTACGCCCTGTTCGACAAGACATTCCAGCAAAATGCGGGCGCCGCTCAACATCTTCGCTTTTTCCATATCCGCTCCTTTATTTCATTTCAGCACAGCGCCCTCGTCCGCCGAGGATACCAGCCGCGCGTAGCGGCTCAGATATCCGCTCGTTTCGTGTACGATGGGCGTAAAACTCTTTCTGCGTTTTTCCAGTTCCTCGTCGCTCACGAGAAGGTTCACGCTGTAATTTTTCATGTCGATGGCGATCTTGTCGCCGTTTTTCACAAGGGCGATCGGCCCGCCGACAGCCGCTTCGGGCGAAACGTGCCCGATCGCCGCGCCGCGCGTAGCGCCCGAAAACCTGCCGTCCGTGATAAGGGCAACCGTCTTATCCAGTCCCATGCCGCAGATGGTGGCCGTAGGCATGAGCATTTCGCGCATGCCGGGGCCGCCCTTCGGCCCTTCATAGCGGATCACGACCACGTCGCCCGCCTTGACCGCACCGCCCGTAATGCCCTTTATCGCCTCTTCCTCGCTGTCGAACACGACCGCCGAGCCCGTATTGACGAGCATTTCCGGCGCGACCGCGCTGCGCTTGACCACGCAGCCGTTCGGCGCGAGGTTACCTTTCAGAATGGCGAGACCGCCCGTCTTTGAATACGGTTCGTTTAGGGGACGGATGACGCTTGCGTCCTTAACGCGCGCAGCCGCAATGTTTTCGCCCACCGTTCTGCCCGTATCCGTAACGAGGTCGGTGTGCAAAAGCCCGCCGTCCGCAAGCTGTTTCATCACCGCGTACACGCCGCCCGCATGATAAAGATCTACCATGAAATGCCTGCCCGCAGGCGCGAGTTTGCAGACGTTAGGCGTCTTTTCGCTGATCTCGTTGATCATGGAAAGGTCTATCTTTACGCCCGCCTCCTTCGCGATCGCGGGGATATGCAGCACGGTGTTGGTGCTGCACCCCAGCGCCATATCCACCGTAAACGCGTTTTCAAAGGCCTTTTCGGTGAGAATATCGCGGGGACGTATGTCTTTTTCCAAAAGTTCCATGATCTTCATGCCCGTAAGCTTGGCAAGCCTGAGCCGTTCGGAATATACCATGGGCACGGTGCCGTTGCCGCCGAGCGCCATGCCGAGCGCCTCGGTAACGCAGTTCATGGAATTCGCCGTGAACATGCCCGCGCACGAACCGCACGTCGGGCAGGCGGCGCTTTCGTATTCGCAGAGTTCTTCCTCCTTGATCCTGCCGCTCTTCACGGCGCCCGCCGCCTCGAACATCTCGGTTACGCTGATGCGTTCGCCCTTGATGAAGCCGTTGAGCATCGGACCGCCCGAACAGACGATGGCGGGAATATTCACGCGCGCCGCCGCCATGAGCATGCCCGGCACGATTTTGTCGCAGTTCGGCACGAGCACCATGGCGTCGAATGCGTGCGCCTTGGCGAGGCATTCGATGGAATCGGCGATGAGTTCTCTCGTAACGAGGGAATATTTCATCCCCTCGTGCCCCATAGCGATGCCGTCGCACACGCCGATGGCGGGCACGGTAACGGGATTGCCGCCCGCGAGCCGAACGCCCGCCTTGACGGCCTCCGCTATTTTATTGAGTTCGGTATGGCCGGGAATGATGTCGCTCTGCGCCGAAACGACGCCGATAAGCGGCAGTTTCATCTCCTCGTCGGTAAAGCCGAGCGCCTTCATGAGCGAACGGTGCGCCGCCTTGTCCGGTCCTTTTTTCGCTTTGTCGCTGTTCATTTTCTCACTCCGTCAGATCCTTTCGGCTATAAGGCGACCCATCTCTTTGGTCCCCACCTTTTTGCAGCCTTCGGAATAAATGTCGCCCGTGCGGTAGCCCTCGTCGAGCACCTTGGTTACGGCGCTTTCTATCGCCTGCGCCTCTTCTTCCAGATCGAAAGAATAGCGGAGCATCATGGCCGCCGAAAGCACGGTAGCGATCGGGTTTGCAAGGTCTTGCCCCGCGATGTCGGGAGCGGAACCGTGAATGGGTTCGTACATGCCGAGCTTGCTTTCCCCCAAGCTCGCGGACGCCAGCATGCCGATCGAGCCCGTGAGCATGCTCGCTTCGTCCGACAGTATGTCGCCGAACATGTTTTCCGTAATGATAACGTCGAACTGGTGCGGATTGCGTATCAGCTGCATGGAGCAGTTGTCCACGTAAAGAAAGTTCACCTCCACTTCGGGATAGTCCTTCGCCACGCGCGCCGTAACCTCCCGCCAGAAACGCGAAGTTTCCAAAATGTTCGCCTTATCGACCACCGTTACCTTTTTTCTGCGCTTCAAGGCGGCGGCAAAGCCGACGCGGAGCACGCGTTCTATCTCTTTCTCGCTGTAACGCAGCGTGTCGAACGCCGCGGTGTTGTTTTCGTTTCTGCCGCGTTCGCCGAAATATAAGCCGCCCGTCAGTTCGCGCACGATAAGTATATCGAGGGAATCGCCGATGATCTCCGGTTTCAACGGGCAGGCGTCCTTCAGCTGCTTGTGAAGCAGAGCGGGGCGCAGGTTGGCGAAGAGTCCCAGCTCGCCGCGCAGTCCCAAAAGCGCCTTTTCGGGGCGGTCGTTGCCGCCCAAATGATCCCATTTCGGACCGCCCACCGCACCGAGCAGCACGGAGTCGGAATTTTTGCAGGCGTCAACGGTGTCCTGCGGCAGGGGACAGCCGTAAGTATCTATGGCGACGCCGCCCGCCGCCTTTTCCGTAAAATTGAAAACGTGCCCGTATTTTTTGCCGACGGCGTTCAGAACGTTTACCGCCTCGCCGATAACGTCCGGCCCTATCCCGTCGCCGGGGACGGTTACGATATTGAAATTCATAGCGACCTCCTTATTTCTTGTTTTTCGCGTTGATGTACGGGATCAGTCCGCCCGCCTTGATGATATTCTGCATGAATTCGGGGTACGGTTCGCCCTGAAAAGTCTTCCCCGTGGTTTCGTTTGTGATTAAGCCCGTATCGAAATCGACGGACACGGTATCCCCCGCCTTGATGCCCTTGACGGCCTCCTCACACTCGATGATCGGCAGGCCGATATTGATGGAGTTGCGGTAGAAGATGCGCGCGAACGTGGAGGCGATAACGCAGCTTATTCCCGAAGCCTTGATGGCGATGGGCGCGTGTTCTCTCGAAGAGCCGCAGCCGAAGTTCTTGTCCGCGACGATGATATCGCCCGCCTTCACGTTATTGACGAAATCCTTGTCGATATCCTCCATGCAATGCTTGGCGAGTTCGGACGGAACGGAGGTATTCAGATACCTCGCGGGTATGATGACGTCGGTATCGACGTTGTCTTTATAACGGAATACTTTGCCTTGTGCTTTCATTGCGAAACCTCCTTAAAGTTCTTCGGGCGAAGAAATCCTGCCCGTAACCGCGCTCGCCGCCGCCACCGCGGGGCTGGCGAGATATACTTCCGATTCGACGTGTCCCATGCGGCCGACGAAATTTCTGTTGGTCGTGGATACGGCGCGCTCGCCCTTGGCGAGAATGCCGAGATGCCCGCCCAGACACGGCCCGCAGGTCGGGAACGAAAAGATGGCGCCCGCGTCGATAAAGATATCGACGAGCCCTTCCTTCACCGCCTGCTTGTAAATTTTCTGCGTGCCGGGTATGATGATGGTGCGCACGCCCTTTTTCACGTGCCGCCCTTTCAGAATGGACGCCGCCACGCGGAGATCGGAAATGCGCCCGTTCGTGCACGAGCCGATGACCACCTGGTCTACGGGCACGTCGCCCACTTCGTCTATCGTGCGGGTATTGTCGGGCAGGTGCGGGAAAGCGACCGTTTCCTTCACTTCGGAAAGGTTTATTTCGTACACCGCGTCGTACACCGCGTCCTCGTCCGCCCGATACGCCGCGAATTCCCTGTTTGAATGTTCCTTGATATATTCTATCGTCTTTTCGTCCACTTCGAAGATGCCGTTTTTCGCGCCCGCCTCGATCGCCATGTTCGCCATGCAGAGCCGATCGTCCATCGAGAGCGATTTCATCCCCGGCCCGCCGAATTCCATGCTCTTATAGAGCGCGCCGTCCACGCCGATCATGCCGATGATGTGCAGAATGACGTCCTTGCCGCTCACCCAGCCCGTCAGTTCGCCCGTCAGGTTGAAACGGATGGCGCCGGGAACCTTGAACCACGCCTTGCCCGTGGCCATGCCCGCCGCCATATCCGTGCTGCCCACGCCCGTCGAGAACGCGCCGAGCGCGCCGTAGGTGCAGGTGTGGGAGTCGGCGCCGATGACCGCCTCACCGGGGGCCACCAGGCCCTGCTCCGGCAGGAGGGCGTGCTCCACGCCCATCTTGCCCACGTCGAAGAAGTTGACGATGCCGTGTCTGCAGGCGAACTCCCGGCACTGCTTGGACTGCTGGGCGCTCTTGATGTCCTTGTTGGGGACGAA
>ENA-OYXI01000796-OYXI01000796.1-human-gut-metagenome-genome-assembly--contig:-NODE-796-length-14032-cov-7.522787_pt1 | contig 14032 bp, 9 predicted proteins | sample MGYA00244217_ERZ653421 | MGnify/ENA primary metagenome ERZ653421 (study PRJEB26926, sample SAMN06165148) | human gut metagenome | biome: ENVO:00009003; feature: ENVO:2100002; material: ENVO:00002003... | reverse complement strand
TCTACACCTATTAAGTCGTCGGCAGCGTCAGATGTGTATAAGAGACAGGTTCAATCGTGATGTGGACCCCAAAGGCCGTCCGGCATCTGACATTTATGGTGGCACAATCTATGTGGAAATCGAATCAACTCCCGATACCATTGTGCTGGATAAGATGTTCAAGCAGTACCAGCCCGTAAACGGAAACATCGTCTTCAAGAAAGCGGATGAAGATGCCAAAATGAAGGAATTGGTGTTCGAAAATGGTTATGTGGTGGATTACGAAGAGGCACTGAATGTGGCTAACCCTTATCCGATGACAATCAAGTTCGCCATTTCTGCACAGACCGTGAAGATGGACGAGGCTACATTTGTACAGGATTGGCCGGAAAACAACTAATGGTTGTTTCCTAATCAAAGTTTTAAGGTGCCGGAATATACCAATTCCGGTTATTTCGGCACCAAAAAACATACCGACCAGTCGGATTATTTATTTAAAATCATAGTTTAAGATAGTATGGGAGCAAGTTTTCTGAATTTGGTGACTACTAAAGTAACCGTGAAAGGAGAAGAACAGAAATTCGTTTCACTGCATCTCCGTCAGGGTTTCAACCGGCATCACACCTTCACTGTGGTGGTGAATTATCTGTCGCCTAACAATACGTTCCAACAGACCCCGGAAAAATTCATCGGCTACATCGGGGAGACTGCCAGCATTTCATTTGTCCATAGGCAGACGGGTGAAAGTTATGATTTCGAGGGAATCATCACTCAAGTGGAAATGATTGGAAGCATGGGCGAGACAGGCGGAGTGGCCATTCACGGAACAAGCCCTACGATACTGTATGAGAACAACAGGACACTCGACTCTTGGATGGATCAGTCCCTCTCTACCATAATAAAGGAGGCGACGCAGGAGTATGGAAAGGTCAATCTGGTTTCCAATCCCAAGTATGCAACGCCCATACCCTACATGGCGCAGTATAACGAGAGTGTCTTTGACTTTATGAATCGCCTTTCGGCTCTTTATGGGGAGTGGTTCTATTATGACGGGACGAAAGTTTATTTCGGCAAGCCTGACAGGGACAATACGGAGAAGATTGTTTATGACATGGATTTGGAGGAAGTACGTCTGGTTGCCAATCTGGTACCGGGTAAATCCGCAAGATACGATTATGTAGCGCAGGAGAACAAACAGCATAATGCGGATACGCCTGCCAAACCGGATGGCATGAACGACCTTCAGTCTATTGCACACAGCTGCTCTGAGAAGGCATATACCGCAAAAACGACCTCGGCTGCCGACCCTCATGTAACGGACAAGGCGGAACTGGACGAACAGATGAGGATTGTAAAGAATGCGTCTGGTGCCAATCTTCTGAACATCAAAGGAATAGGAAAGACTTGCCGGATAAGGATTGGTGAAATCATCGATGTTTCTTTCCCCGACAGGATGAAACTGCCTCCTTTAGGCAAGTTCCGTATTGTCGGGATTGAGCATGAGGTACACCGTGACGGACATTACTCCAATAGTTTTGTCGGTGTGCCGGACGGTACGGTACATATTCCAGTTCCCGATGTGAAGCGGCCGTTGGCGTTGCCGGAACTGGCTACGGTGAAGGAAAACAACGACGACAAGGGACAGGGACGTGTGAAGGTGGCTTTCGACTGGCAGAAAAACGGCAAGACAACCAATTGGATCAGGGTGCAGACTCCTAATGCGGGAGTAAGTGGTGCGGTTCCCAAGAATCGCGGATGGGTATTTGTTCCGGAAGTCGGCGATCAGGTTATGGTAAGCTACGAGCATGGCAACCCGGACCGCCCCTATGTTACGGGATCGGTGTTCCATTCCGGTTCAGGTAAAGGAGGGGACAAGGACAACAAGGTCAAGAGCATTATCACACGCAGCGGCAATGCCATCGTTTTCGATGATGAAACGGGAAGCATCGTTATTACCGACCAGACGGGAAAACAGCTGATCATGTTGGATGGCACGGATGCCATTACCGTCATGGCGAAAAGAAGCATTACCCTTACCAACGAGGCGGAATCGGTCATCGTAATGGATGATAAGTCGATAGGCTTGCAGGCCGATACCATTGCTCTCGAAGGCAGGAAAAGTGTAACATTGCTGTCCGGCAACGAATGTATGGTACTCAGCAGCGAAAAGAGTATAATTAGCAGCAGCGGTACCAATATCAAACAGGAGGCGGCAAAGGATTACGATGTTGCTGCAAAGAACGGAACGGTCAACGGTGTAAATCTGATGATAGAGGGAAAGGGAAACGTAACGGTTTCGGGAGGAATAGTAAAGTTTAACTCATAATTCGGTTGGCTATGGGAGCATCTGCATCTGTGATACAGGAATATTACAAAGCGGTCGATTACTGGGCGGACATAGTCGGCAACAGGGACTGGAAACTGTCTGTATGGATTGTCGGGCAGAACGATGTGGACTTGGTAGACAGATTTCTGGAAATAGAACGTTCTCCGGTAGGGCAGTTCGATGACATATTCTTTCGTTTTGATACGCCGTACAGGGGGGATGACGAGGAATACACTGAACAGCTCTGGCAGGAATATGCGGGTTGGTTTTCAGAAAAGGTTGAGGAGAAGTATGATATTCTCAGGGCTCTGAGGCACGACGGGTTGCTGAAGGAAGAATACATTCCTGATGTGTCGGTTGAGCATACGGCAGGCAACTTGTGGAGAGAGATGTTGCGTTTCAAGGCATGTATCTCCCGGTTGGATGATGCCTTTTTCTGTCTGTACTTTCCTCCGGAACAGGAAAGGGGGTATTCCCGGACAGGATGGTTCGGCAATGTGCTGAAAGAAGGTGTCCCGCAGGGAATCCGGATGACAACCGTTGACTTGAAAAAGAACAGGAGTATCCGATTGGGTGAGTCTCGGGAAGTGGTTTGCATACGCCCGCAGTTCGATATGGCGGCGGCTTTGCATAACCGGATGGCACGGTCGGATAGCGGTAACGACCTGATTGCACCTGAAAATCGGTTCAAGCAGCAGGTTACGGTTGTCATGGATTCTACACAAAAGCAGGATTGGAAATTATTGGACAGGGAAATCCGAAAACTGTTGGATATTGCACAGGAAATAAAGGATACGAATATCCGGATTTCCGCTCTGCTTATCGCATCCGAGGCATGTTATGCTATCAGGGAATATAAGCATAGCATGAAATACAGCGACGAAACCGTCCGGGAGGCGGAAAAGGCGATGCAGGGCGGTGAAACGGCAGGATATAGTTATTGGAAAATGGCTATTGCCATGAAAGCGGCCATTCTGACAGCCGGAAAAAAACGGGAGGAAGCGGTTGCCTTGTATGACATGATGGCTAAAAAAGCCGTCATGCAAAAGGACCCTTATTATGTCATGGAAGGCTATCGCATGTGTGGTTTCCTGCGCTATGAGGATGGAAAGATGGAACAGGCTTTCGAATATTTTTTGCTTGCCCTGGCAGGAGGCAGCTACCTTTCTGCTGAAATCAGGCGGAGTTCCACGTTCGTTTATGCGGCGTATCTGGCTCTTCATACGGGAAGGCTGGTTCGTGCTCCGATTGATGTCGGGATATTGGAACGGCAGCTCTGCGAATGGATTGGGGAGGATTGGAAGGAACTGGTGGACAATCCGGATATGCAGCAGGCGAAGGCCAGAAGAAGGGGAAGTTTTTTCAGTTGAGCGAGATTTAATTAATATATATTTTAAATTTAAAATTGAATAAGTATGGATCTTGGTAATTATGGAATCGGCGGAAACGAAGTGAAGATTGACGCTTCCGAAGGTATTGCGGAAATTCCACAAAATCGAACCTTATTGGTGGAACAGCTGACGAAGGATGAGCCGGTGGCTCCCGAAGTGGTTGCAGGTCTGACCAACATTGACGAAGTCTTTGCACATTTCCGGCCGGAAATAGATATCGAGTTCGCGGATGCGGACGGTGCTCCCGTAGAGGAAAATTTCCGTTTCCACAATGTCGGTGATTTTTCTGTCAGGAAAATGACGGAGCAGAGTTCATTCTTGTCCGGCCTGAATGCGGAAAAGCAGTTTGCGGACAGGATGGAGAAGTCGTTGCGTTCCAACAAGGTGCTGCAACGGGTGCTGGAAAATCCGGAGACACGTGGAGCGTTTGTCAATGCGATTTCTGCCATTTTGGATGATTTGAAGAACAATGAGAAGTCTAACCCCACTAATGAATGATAGTTATGAGCGAACAGAATACACAAAGAGAAGCAGCCGTACAGCAGCAACAGGCTGTGGCGCAGTCCAGAAATCTGAACGCTGAATTGCAGATTCTGGCTAAGTTTGGCGGTTTCAATGTCTTGGAATCTTCCGTGGACGGCATACAGAACATGAATCCGGAGCGTAAGGCACGGCGGAACATATTCCTTTCCGACCCTGAACGGGTGGCTGAGCGCAAGGAGCTGGAAAAACGGCTTGAGATGTGGGTCGATATGTTGAAAGGCAACAAATCCATCAGCGAGATGGTGGAACTGTGCCAGAAGAAGTCTGCGGCGGTGTCCGGTCTGCTATCCCAGAACCAGCTGAAAGCGGTGGAAGAGGTCAGGCAGTTGGAGAAGTCCTACCGCACGGTCATGCTCTTCTACAAGAATACGGATTCCGACAAGATCAAGAATATCTCCATTGTGAACGCTTCGATGAGCCAGCTTACCGATTTGGACAACTCTTTCTTTATCGATGCCATTGCAAACGAGCTTCGTGCGAATTATGACCGTTTGGACTTGCGTACCAATTATTCCCTGCTGGTTATCCCTGGATATTTGGGTTCCAACAAGGTTGTTGAAAAATGGGCAAAGATTGCGCATGACAACAAGGTGATGATTTACACGGATTTCGCTGATCTGGAAAAACCGGATGATGTCATTGAAATGTTCTTTGATTCCAATCTTTCAGGAGGCGATGTGTACAAGTCCAACGTATGTATGACCTGCAACTATCTGGTAGGACGGGGACGCTATGCGGAACTGGGCGAAACCGAAGACTTGCTGATTCCTCCTTCTGCGGCATTGGCCGGCAGTGTGTACAAGACGGTAATGGCACAGGTTACCGCCGGTAAGAAGTATGGTTCTATGAGCGAGGTGGACGGGGTTGCCTTCAACCTGAAAAAGAGCGAGATCTCTGAAATCGAGAAGATTGGCCTGATTCCGATGGTGAAGGAATACGGCAAGGTGATGGCTTTCTCTGCCAAGACATTGTTCAACGGGGACAACTTGGGATTGCAGACCTATTCCGTAGTCCGTGTGTTCGATTGGGTAACGAAAGTGCTGATGGATTTCCTCAACCGCCGTGCCTTTGAGAACTGGAACAGCAAGGCGGAAAGGGATTTGCGTGGTCAGATCAGCAAGTTTTTGGATAGCATACAGGGTCCCGGACGCTTGATTGAGAAATTCAAGATTCTTCGTTTCGAGCGCGATCCGAAGCAGAAAGACCGTATTTTCCTCGACATTCACCTGACTCCTTATTTCCCGGCAAAGAGTTTTGTCATCAAGTTGGAAGGTACAAAAGGGGATGACGAGAACGACTGGAACAGCGACTATGCACAGGATGCATAGGTAAGTCCTTGCAGGGACAGCCGGAGTGTGCCGGTTGGAACACCCGGTTGTCTCTTTTTCACATTCTAAAAAATTCTCACCATGTCAGATGTGTTCAAGAATATAGCTGACGCCGCCGGTAGCAGCAGCGTCAGACGGGGCTTTGCCGACCTTTTTTCAGCCTCCAAGGCGGCTTTGGACGAGATTCAGGCGGGTCTGGGCGGAATCCGTCCTTCCATGCCGGGTATGCCTGTCGCCAAGTTCGGCGACCTGTCCATCGGGATAGATATGCATCCTACCGTTACCCCTCCCTCTCCCATCATGCCTGTGCCTCATGTAGGCAAGGTGTACGACCTCATGGCAGACCTCATGGCCGGCATGGCGGCTGCCATGCCGCCTGCGGCTGATGGAGTGGCCGGAGTGGCGTGCAACATCCTCAAGAGCATGGCTCCATCGGTCAAGGTGCATAACCAGTGGATTGCGCAGGCAGGTATCGGCATCGTGCATCTGCCGGCATTTGTATTGCATCCGGCCCCGTTGGTCAGTGGTATGTCCGAGTCCGAGATGTGGATGGGCAGTTCCACTGTCCTAGCGGACGGTGCGCCCTGTTCCTCTCTCACACATCCGGCACTCTCATGCAACATTGTGGGAATACCGACGATTCCCCGCAAGGGGAAGCCCAGGAAGGTGAGCAAGGCCCTGCTTGCCCCCACTTCCATGCTCTCCACCATCACATCCGTAGGCAAGCCTGTGCTTGTGGGCGGACCGCCTACCATTGATGTGTTTGCGCTGGCGATGAAGCTGGGGCTGAAAGGATTGTCAAAGCTCGGGAAAAAAATATCCCATCTGCTGCATGGATTGATAGACAAGGCGGGATTGAATCCCCGGCTTGCCAGGATTCTCAAGAAAACAGCTTGCATCATATTCGGTGAGCCGGTGGACGCTGCTACGGGCAGGGTCTATCACACCAATGTGGATTTCGAGCTTCCGGGTCCGATTCCCGTCGTATGGGAACGTACCTATTACAGTGATGCCGCCGTGGACGGTCCGTTGGGATACAACTGGCACCACAGTTACAATCTGGGAATACGGCAGCTGGAGGAAGGGGCGTTCGCATTCCGCCATGCTGACGGACGGGAGTCTTTCCTGCCCGCGCTGAAACTTGGAGAATCCCATTTTGACCGCAGGGAGCAGCTGGCATGGACACTCGACGGCCGGGGCTACCTGCTTACGGACATCCGGGGATTGCAATACCGTTTTGACGGTCCCGAAAACCGCTCCGGCTACCGCATGGTGTCGGGCATTTCCACGAAGGACGGATTCCGGCTCCGCTTCGAATACGCTTCGGGGGGAAGGCTGGCAGGTATCATATCCTCACGGGGAGAATTCCTGAAAGTGGAAACCGACGAGTCGGGACGGGTACTCTGCGTTTCCGTGAATCAGGATGGCGAGGAGGTGAAGCTGGTCCGTTACCGTTACGATGACCGGGGCGACATGGTGGAAACGCTGGATGCGCTGGATGTCAGCAAGCATTTCGTCTATTCCGGCGGGCATCTGCTGGTACAGCTTACCAACCAAGGGGATATGTCCTTCCATTGGGAATATGAAGGTAAGGGGGAGAATGCCCGCTGTGTGCATACATGGGGCGATGGAGGCGTGATGGAATATTTCATCCGTTACGGCAAGGGATATACCCATATCCGTAACGGGGAAAATGCCGAAACCGAATATTATTACGGTGAGGACAAACTCATCTATAAGATAGTGGATGCCAACGGGGGAATCACCCGCCGCCAATACAACAGCTTTCAGGAGCTGGAGGTCACGGTCAATCCCGAAGGCTATACCCGTAAGACCGCCTACAACGAGTTCGGCCAGCCGGTCCGGATAACGGACGAGAACGGGGAGGACACCTTCCTGGACTATGACAACAACCGCAATCTCGTCTCGCTCTACACTCCGGGTGGAAAGAGGCTTTCATGGGACTATGACGGACAGGACCGCGTCGTCAGCCGGACCACACCGGGCGGAGAGACTGTGAAATATGCCTACGATGGAGGCGTATTGCGTACCATAACGGACGGACAGGGACGGGTTTACACGCTCACGTTCAACGACAGGTACGATCTGGAACTGCTGCAGTTCCCCAACGGACTGTTCCGCCGGTGGGAGTACGACGGCAGGGGAAGGCTTGTACAGGCGGTGGATGTGAAAGGCAACGTTACCCGTTATGCCTACGACCGGGCGGACAACCTGATACGGCTGGAAGAGCCGGACGGCAACGTGCACCGGTTTGAGTACGATGCCATGGGGAACATGGTACATGCCAGCGACAACATCCGCGAAGTCAAGTTCACCTATGGGGCGCTGGGGGTGTTGAAAAGCCGCGAGCAGGACAGACACTGGATTACATTCGGCTACAACAGCGAGCTGCAGCTCCGGCGCATCGGCAACGAGGCGGGCGACAACTATTTCTTCGAGCTGGACGGACTGGGGCAAGTCGTTACGGAAATAGGTTTCGACGGCTTGCGGCGTGAGTACGAGCGCGACGGTGCGGGACGTGTTACCCGTGTGAATCGCCCCGGGGACAAATGGACGGAATACTTGTATGACGGACTGGACAACATACTGAAGGAGGAACAGTATGACAGGGAGGTCTCCCTCTACACGTATGACAAGGACGGCATGCTCGTCAAGGCGAAGAACAGCGAGAACCTGCTGGAGTTCACCCGTGACAGGAAGACGGGACAGATTATTGAGGAAAAACAGGGAGAACACATCGTCAGCCGGACTTATGACGGCGAAGGCAACTGTACTCGTATCACCAGCAGTCTGGGAGCGGACATCCGTCATACCTATGACCGGGAAGGCAACCTGCAGACCATGCAGGCAGGCGAGAGCTGGCAGGCATCATGGGTGCGTGACAACACGGGGCTGGAGGTGCAGCGCACCTTCTCCGGTGGCGTAACCGTCAGCACCGAGCGCGACCGTTTCGGGCGCGAGGTGCGCAAGTCGGTACGGTCGGGCGGCATCGAACGTGGAGCGTACCGCTATGAGTGGGGCATTGCCAACCGCCTGCTTTCCAAGGAGAACGAGCTGACCGGAACGGTCATGCGCTACGATTACGACCGTTTCGACTTCCTCATCCGGCAGGAAACCACCCAAGGCTCGGAAACGGACGTGATTTACCGCGTGCCGGACTTCGTGGGTAACCTCTTCGGGACTCCGGACAGAAAGGACCGCAAATACGGTGCCGGTGGAAAACTTTTGGAGGACCCGGATTGTTTCTACCACTACGACGATGAGGGAAACCTCATTTTCCGCGAGTTCAAGCAGTTGCAGGAAACGGGCGTAAGGTACGACCGCAAGCGCATGGAGAAGGAACGCGGCATCCGTTGTCTGGCAACGGGTACGGGATGGCTCTACGAATGGGCGTCCAACGGAATGCTGAAGAAGGTCATACGACCGGACGGAAGACCGGTAGAATTTCGCTACGATGCATTGGGACGGCGTACTGCCAAGCAGTATTTCGGAAAGGTCACACATTGGGTATGGGACGGAAACGTACCTATACATGAGTGGAGCTACAGAATTTCCGATATGCAGCCAGATAAGGAAGAAAACGGTCCGTCAAAAGAACCGACAGAGGATATTACCACCTGGGTGTTTGAGGTAGGTACATTTGTACCTACAGCCAAAATACAGGAAGGTAAACAGTATTCCATCGTGTCCGATTATTTGGGTACGCCCATTCAGATGTACAATGAATTGGGAAACAAAATTTGGGAGTGTACGTTGGATATTTTTGGGGAAGTCACAAACTTTGAAGGAAATTCATTGAATGATTGTCCATTTAGATATCAAGGACAATATAAAGATGAAGAGACGGAGCTGTATTATAACCGGTTTAGATATTATTCCCAGGAAATAGGTGGATATCTTTCACAAGACCCTATTAGATTAGCAGGAAATAATCCTACAATTTATGGATATGTAAGAGATACATGTACCAATACAGATCCTTTTGGATTAATGCCATGGCCCAATCCTATCAATTCAGGACATCATTTGGTATATGCAAATAAAGCAAGAAGTGTAGGGCTGGATCATTTGGCTTCAAATACAGATACACCAACTTATTTTTTTAATGAGCCATATGCTCCTGGAACACATGAGCGGGTACATGCTTCTCAAAGAAAATTTGTAGGTCCTAGACAAGGACCATGGACTGGTAGTGCAGAAGAATTAATAGAAGCCAGCAAAAAGGGGTTGATTGGATTAGATGACATAAAAGGAAAACTCATTATTCCATCAACAGGTGAGATTTTAGCAGAAAATGCCACTCCATTAGAAGCCTTTGAAAAACTAGAAGAATGGCACAAAAGAAAAATGGCTAGTATACATTAAATAAAAATATACAATGCGTAATAAAAATATGCTTTTTTCAGAATTAGGAGGTTTTGTCATTTATGACAGACTTGTATTGAATAAATATTTGGAGAAAAACGAATTATTTGACACAGATATTTTGTCTTATTTCACAGGAACAAATCACGGAGATACAGTAATTCAAAAAGGTGTTGTAGTACCTATTTTAAATATTCCTCCTGATTATTACAGTATCAAAATGGTAAATAATGTTCCAAGAGAGAGTATTTTAAATATTTCAAATGGGTGGAGTTTATATTCTAACTCGGGAATTGTAACAATTGTAGGAATTGGATATTTAAAAGATGTTACAACTATCAATTTGGATAATAGTTTATTATTTAATATTTCAAAAGGATGGTATAAACTTAATATAATAAGTTATTACGAAAATTCAGTACCGACCTTAGGGCTGAGGTTTATTAAAACAAAGAGACAACCGCCATTTCATGGAAATATTGATATAGATTTTCATTTTGAATAGTTACTAACCCGCTCGTTCCAGCAGATTATAAATCTGCCGGTTATGATTATTAGAGTTTGTAATTAATTTTTTAATAAAAAGTGTATTGAGATAAGCAGGGTGCAAATCTCTAAATTTGAAGTTGCTTGTTTTTTAATAAACTTAAAAAACAGGAAAGGAGTAAAATATACTTCAAGCTGTCTAAGGATTCTTATCGAACACATAGCATAGTATGCATCAACAGGATATGAGTTTTTGGACAGCTTTCTATTTCTATAAAAATAACACCAAAGCTATAAAAACATTATCCCACATCGCTTAGCTCATGGTCCAAGTCAAACCTCAGCACATAAAAAATACCATTATCTACATAGCCGAAGCACCTGTTCCGCTGAGTGATTCTGAATTTCTTAATACCTTTCTTCCATTGCTCATCTGAAAAATAGCGCTTGCTTTTCTTCTTCTTGTTATACGGTTTATAATCCAACCCATTATCCGTAGAAATGGCACTCCAGTCCAATTCCTCAAATTTACGGAATGAATCAATAAATTCGTTTTGATTCTCGCCGTCAATAAGGGAAAAACCAAGCGTGTCATCAATAAGGCTGAAATCAAGCTTGCCTCCACTGAAACGAATGGTAATATACTTTTCAAGAGATAGTTCCCCCCTTTCAAACAAGATAGAGTACAATTGCTTCTCTTTCCAGATATTACCTACCTCGATTGGTTCTTCATCTTTGGTTACGGCAACCGGATGCTTCTCATACCCGGATCTGATAAATGATAGAAGACAAACCGATCGGGCTGCTGCTTCGGCAATGGAACTGCCGGATACATCGGTTTCACCTACTGAATATTGGGCATTTGGATCCTGCTGGGGAGCTTCATCCCAAAACGGATTACAGATGGCACGTGCCAATGTACTTTTATACAGCCTGGCTTCATCGATGATACGGGTTTCCGGCGCTGTCAGCAAATCGTGTAAAGTCTTGTCTGGCGTGGCTTGCGCAGCAAAAAAACTCCCTTGTTTGAACAGATACCCCACTCCATGTGAAAGGGCATCCTGCAATGCCTTGTGAAATGGAGGCATTCCGTTTTTCCAGAAATCCCGGCTGTCCAGAAACTGTCCGTTCAATGACAATTCATTGATAATAATACCGTCCATAGAGTCTTATAGCTTTAAAATGGCATCCAAATCAATATCAAACTGCTCGAACATGCCGGGGATATAGGATTGTATTCCTCCCTGTGGGGTAAATTCCACAGGCTCGGCATGGGTCAATCCATTCCCGTCTTGTCTGAAGTTGTACACGGCAACGTCAGACAAGGCCAACTTTTCCTGACTGATCAGGCGCCGGATACCGTTAAACAGGTGGTCGCTATGGCTCTCTATGATGATTTGCACACCGGCTTTCGCTATCTTTGCCATGAAATCAATCAGGTCGGCTTGTGCCTTGGGGTGCAGATGGATTTCCGGATTCTCCGTAATCACCATGCCGCCTTTCGGGGTCGCAAAACAGGCTATGATGACTTCCGTCATAAAGCTTACTCCGGTACCGACATGGTAAGGGAGAAGCTGTTTGCCACTGCGCGTTTCATATTTTACGTAATGATTGCTTCCTACTGTTTCCACCACCAGCCGGTAACCGGTCAGCCTGTCCAGTTGATAATTCACCTGGCCTTCCAGAGTTTGAGTACCGGGAGCCAAGATCAATGCGGCATCCAGCGTATCCAGACGGTGCTTGGCGTAATAGTCTATCACAAATTCCCCGTTACGCCCCAGCTTGTTTTCCGAATCGGGATTAACGGGATGCATATATGCCCCACCGGGGCGTGTGGCAGGCAGGTACAGCAGGTTCTCGCTTCCGAGAACTCCCAGCAGGTTCGGAGATGCGTCAGCCGATTGTTCCACAAAGGTGGTTTGGAATGAGTCATCGCCCGGAGTAAAACAAAGCCGGGTCGGATCTTCTCCATGATACGAAATACAGATTTCGTATGACTTGGCATTGGTCACAAAGTTCCTTACATCATTGAAATTCGATGCTTCAGTCCTCCGGTTCTTCAGACCGTGTTTGCCTTTCGTCTCCGTCACGTTATCCGAAGCAATCAGCAAGGCTTGCAGTGCGGTAGATTTTCCCGATGAATTCGGACCTGCGAACAGGTTCAGAGGTTTTAATTCCAACGAACATTCCACCAGGCATTTATAATTGTTGACAGTCAGATTGTTTAGCATAAATTCAGTTCATGAATAAGTCGGTTGATAATTTCATAACGCTTATAGGTCTGTTTTCCGCTATCCACGGAGCGTGTGAGAGAATCCAGATAGGCATCATTGCACATTAATTGCATATAAGTATCCTGAACCTGACGATGGAATTGTTCCCCTTCTCCGTTCAGTCTTGACAGAAGATAACTGAAACTCTCAAAGAAAGCCATGTTTATCGGCCGTTTCTTGCCGGGTAACGAAGGCAGCCTGAAGCCGCCTGACGGAAGCAGTTGTATAGCAAGCTCCATGGCACGTGTAAACCGGTTGTCCAGTTCTTTAAACAAACCGTTTTCCGGCTCCAGCTGATTGAGAAAACGCATCGTTTTCCCCAAAAAATCCTCTACATTGCTTCGGTAATCCAGAGGCTCATGAGTGTCCGGGTCTATGGTGATATGCTGCTGCCACAAATAAAAAGCCGTAAAACGGAGTACCAGATACCTGTCTTTCATATGGTTGTCTGGAATGGAACCTTCTGTAGCTTCAACGAATACCTCTTTCTTGGCCAGCCGGTTGATCAGTTTCGTGGCATTGCCCTGATAGAGCGCATTGCGCATCTCTTGATTGTTAAGCCGCGTCCCACCACGGTTCACCCGGTCAAACAAGTCAAAGGTAACTCGGTCACTGGTAGGTGCCTTAATCACATGCAAGGTAAGCGAACAGTCCTCTATTTTATTCTGCTCCAACGGAGTCAAATCTGCGAATCGGGAACCGTTCTTGTCCTTTAGGATAGTGAGTTTGTCCAAGGCAAATTCATTGTTGATAAAACTGAACAAGGTGCTCAGACGCTGCTTGCCGTCTACAATAAGATACACTCCCTTCTCATCTTCCTTCACATAAATCAGAGGTAGAGGAATGCCCATCAGTATGGATTCTATCAGCTCGCTTTTCTGTTTGGTCTTCCATACCAGTCCCCGTTGAAAATCAGGGGTCAGATTCAGCATCGGAGGAGTTTTTTCCCATTTCCGCTTCAGTTGGAACACGGAAGCCGATTCGCGGGCTATATTTAGCACTGCGTCCGGATATACGGTATTCGGCTCGTATGTCTGCTGGTTGGAAGCCGTCCGTATGGTATATTCTCCTTCAAAGTCCATTTACTCTCCTTTTTTCTTCAACAGATGCAAATATACGACGTTTTTTTGATACATGACTTGAAATCAATTGCCTTTTATGGATTGTCTTATGATTTTTGATAGAAAATAGTAGGAGAATGTTTTTCTTTTTTGATTTTAAATGATACATTTGCAAAAAACAGACCGACCAATCGGTTTAAAAACAAGAATCAAAAAGTTTCATTATGCCGGATGTGTTCAAGAATATAGCTGACGCCGC
>ENA-OYXI01000780-OYXI01000780.1-human-gut-metagenome-genome-assembly--contig:-NODE-780-length-14223-cov-8.401962_pt1 | contig 14223 bp, 8 predicted proteins | sample MGYA00244217_ERZ653421 | MGnify/ENA primary metagenome ERZ653421 (study PRJEB26926, sample SAMN06165148) | human gut metagenome | biome: ENVO:00009003; feature: ENVO:2100002; material: ENVO:00002003... | reverse complement strand
TCTACACCTATTAAGTCGTCGGCAGCGTCAGATGTGTATAAGAGACAGCAGTTAAGAAAAAGCAACTCATGAATGATTTACAACGAAAGGATAGTTCTATGAAAGAGCAATGGAATGAGAGCACAGCAACCGCCAAAGGATTATATGATCCGAGTTTCGAACATGATAACTGCGGAATTGGTGCTGTGGTAAACATCAAAGGTATCAAGACCCACCAGACCGTGGAAAATGCCTTGAAAATTGTTGAGAACTTAAAGCATAGAGCCGGAAAAGATGCCGACGGAAAGACCGGAGATGGTGTTGGTATTCTTCTTCAGATTTCCCATAAGTTCTTTAAGAAAGCGACAGAGCCGCTTGGAATTAAGCTGGGAGAAGAGAGAGATTACGGCGTCGGAATGTTTTTCTTCCCACAGGATGAGTTAAAGACCAATCAGGCAAAGAAGATGTTTGAGGTAATTGTCGAGAAAGAAGGAATGGAATTCCTCGGATGGAGACAGGTACCGATTCATCCGGACAAGCTTTCCGACAAGGCCAGAGGATGTATGCCATGCATCATGCAGGCGTTCATCAAAAGACCGGAAGATGTGGAGAAGGGACTTGATTTTGACCGCAAGCTGTATGTGGCACGCCGTGTATTTGAGCAGTCCAACGATGACAGCTACGTTGCTTCTCTTTCGAGCAGAACGATCGTATATAAAGGAATGTTCCTTGTAGAGCAGCTGCGTCAGTTCTTCTCCGATTTGCAGGATAAGGATTATGAGTCTGCAATTGCAACCGTACATTCCCGTTTTTCTACCAACACAAATCCAAGCTGGGAGAGAGCACATCCAAACCGTTTTATTGTACATAACGGTGAGATCAACACCATCCGTGGTAATGCAGACAAGATGCTTGCCCGGGAAGAGACGATGGCATCCGGCAAGCTGCGCGGGGAATTCCAGAAGGTACTTCCGGTTGTCAACACCGAAGGATCTGACTCCGCAATGCTGGACAATACGCTGGAGTTTCTGGTGATGAGTGGCATGGATCTGCCACTGGCAGTCATGATCATGATTCCGGAGCCATGGGCAAACAACGCCGTGATGACACAGAAAAAGAAAGATTTCTATCAGTATTATGCAACTATGATGGAGCCTTGGGACGGACCTGCATCCATCCTGTTCTCCGATGGAGATATGATGGGAGCGGTTCTTGACCGTAACGGTCTGCGTCCATCCCGTTATTACATTACAGACGATGATTATCTGATTCTTTCTTCCGAGGTCGGAGTTCTCGATATTGATCCGACCCATATCGTGACAAAAGACCGTCTGCGTCCTGGTAAAATGCTTCTTGTAGATACCGTGCAGGGCCGTGTGATCGATGACGATGAGTTAAAAGAAAGATATGCGGATAAGCGTCCGTATGGTGAGTGGCTTGACAGTAACATCGTCATGTTAAAGGATTTAAAAATCCCGAATGAGCGTGTGCCGGAATACACACAGGAAGAACGCCAGAGAATGCAGAGAGCATTCGGTTACACGTATGAGTCCTTAAAGGATTCCATCCTGCCGATGGCAAAGAACGGCATTGAGGGTACCGCTGCGATGGGTACAGATACACCGCTTGCGGCACTGTCCGGAAACCGTGAGCCGCTGTTTAACTATTTCAAGCAGCTGTTTGCACAGGTAACCAACCCGCCAATCGATTCCATCCGTGAGGAGGTTGTTACTTCTACGACGGTGTATATCGGATCTGCCGGAAACCTCTTAGAGGAAAAGCCGGAGAACTGTAAAGTACTTCGGATCAACAATCCGATTCTGACCAACACAGACCTGATGAAAATCCGCAATATGAAAGTAGACGGATTTAAGGTAGAAACCATTCCGATTATTTATTATAAGAATACCAGTCTTGAGAAAGCCGTAGACCGTCTCTTTATTGAGGCGGATCGTGCATACAGAGACGGAGCCAATATCCTGATCCTTTCCGACAGAGGCGTGGATGATAACCATGTGGCAATTCCTTCCCTGCTTGCCGTATCTGCATTGCAGCAGTATCTGGTAAAGACAAAGAAACGTACTTCCCTTTCCCTGATTCTCGAATCCGGAGAGCCGCGTGAGGTACATCATTTTGCAACACTGCTTGGTTTTGGTGCGAGTGCAATTAACCCATACCTGGCACTGGATACCGTAAAACAGCTGATCGACGAGCACATGTTAGACAAAGATTATTATGCCGCAGTTGATGATTATAACCATGCAATTATCACCGGTATTGTAAAGATTGCAGCCAAGATGGGTATTTCTACGATCCAGTCGTATCAGGGTTCCAAGATTTTTGAGGCACTTGGTATTGATAAAGATGTCATTGACAAGTATTTCACCAATACGGTCAGCCGCATCGGCGGAATTTCCATCAAGGATATCGAGAATGATGTCAATACGCTTCATTCCGCAGCCTATGATCCGCTGGGACTTGAAACCGATGTAACCCTTGACAGCAAGGGGCGCCACAAGATGAGAAGCGGAGCCGATGCGCATCTGTACAATCCGGCTACCATCCATCTGCTGCAGCAGTCTACCAAACGTGGGGACTATGAGATGTTCAAGCAGTATACGAGTCTGGTAGATGAAGAAGAAAAGCATACGAACCTGCGTGGACTGATGGATTTTGAGTACCCGAAGAAGGGTGTGAAGCTTGAGGAAGTGGAAAGCGTAGATTCTATTGTGACACGTTTTAAGACCGGAGCGATGTCTTACGGTTCTATTTCGAAGGAAGCACATGAGACACTTGCCATTGCCATGAATCACTTACACGGTAAGTCAAACACCGGTGAAGGTGGTGAGGACAAGGATCGTCTGACCGTCGGACCGGACGGAAAGAACCGTTGTTCCGCAATCAAACAGGTTGCATCCGGACGTTTCGGTGTTACCAGCCGTTATCTGACCAGTGCGCAGGAGATCCAGATCAAAATGGCACAGGGAGCAAAGCCTGGTGAAGGTGGACATCTTCCGGGTAAGAAAGTATATCCATGGATTGCCAGGACAAGACTTTCCACACCGGGTGTATCTTTGATCTCCCCGCCACCACATCACGATATTTATTCCATCGAGGATCTTGAACAGCTGATCTTTGACTTAAAGAATGCAAACCGCGATGCAAGAATTTCCGTAAAACTGGTTTCCGAGGCAGGTGTCGGTACCGTAGCAGCCGGTGTTGCAAAAGCCGGTGCACAGGTTGTCCTGATCTCCGGATATGACGGTGGTACAGGTGCTGCGCCAAGCAGTTCCATCCACAACGCAGGTCTTCCGTGGGAACTTGGTCTGGCAGAGACGCATCAGACACTGATTATGAACGGACTGCGTAATAAAGTAAGAATTGAGACAGACGGAAAGCTGATGAGTGGTAAAGACGTGGCCATTGCTGCATGTCTTGGCGCGGAAGAGTTTGGTTTTGCAACCGCTCCGCTGGTAACCATGGGCTGTGTCATGATGCGTGTATGTAATCTGGATACCTGTCCGGCAGGTATTGCAACCCAGAATCCGGAGCTTCGTAAGCGTTTCGCAGGAAAACCGGAGTATGTTGAGAACTTCATGCGCTTTATCGCAGAAGAACTTCGGGAGTACATGGCAAAACTTGGTGTCCGCACAGTGGATGAACTCGTCGGACGAAGCGATTTCTTAAAGGTTCGCGGAGATCTGTCCGAGCGTGAAGCAAAGCTTGACCTGAGCAATATCTTAAATAATCCGTTTGCAGGAACAAAGCAGAAGGTTATTTTTGATCCGAAGCAGGTATATGATTTCGAACTGGATAAGACCAAAGATATCACGGAGTTCTTAAAACAGTTAAAGCCGGCACTTGATAAGAAGCAGAAGCGTATGATCGATACCGAAGTAACAAACGTAAACCGTTCGCTTGGAACAATCTTCGGATCAGAGATTACAAAGAAGTACGACGATACACTGGATGAGGATACTTTCATTATTAAATGCAGCGGAGCCGGCGGACAGAGTTTTGGTGCCTTTATTCCAAAGGGACTGACACTCGAACTGGTGGGAGATTCCAACGATTATTTCGGAAAGGGACTTTCCGGCGGAAAGCTGATCGTTTATCCACCGGCAGGAGTAAACTTCAAAAAGGATGAGAACATCATTATCGGTAACGTAGCATTGTACGGTGCGACAAGCGGTAAGGCATTCATCAATGGTGTGGCAGGAGAACGTTTCTGTGTCAGAAATTCCGGAGCTACTGCTGTTGTTGAGGGTGTCGGCGATCATGGATGTGAGTATATGACGGGCGGTCGTGTCGTTATCCTTGGTAAAACCGGAAAGAACTTTGCCGCAGGTATGAGCGGTGGTATCGCTTATGTACTGGATGAGGACAACGATCTGTACATGCGAACCAACAAGTCTATGGTATTCAGTGAGGAAGTCACCAATAAATATGACGTATTAGAGCTCAAAGAAATGATCAAAGAACATGTTACCCTGACCAATTCGGAAAAAGGTAAGGAAATTCTCGATCACTTCAGTGAGTATCTGCCGAAGTTTAAGAAAGTCATCCCATATGATTATAACCGTATGCAGATGGCAATCGTTCAGATGGAAGAAAAAGGTCTGAATGCAGAGCAGGCACAGATTGAGGCATTTTATGCCAGCACGAGAGCATAAGGAGGGAAGAAACAATGGGAAAGCCAACAGGATTTATGGAATACGACAGATGTGAGGCGCGTTCGGTGGAACCAAAGGAACGAATCAAAAATTTTGATGAATTCCACATCTTCCTTTCCAAAGAAAAACAAAGAGAGCAGGCAGCGCGCTGTATGGATTGCGGTGTCCCGTTCTGTCAGTCGGGTATGACAGTTGCCGGAATGACTTCCGGCTGCCCGCTGCACAATCTGGTACCGGAGTGGAACGATCTGCTTTATACCGGAAACTATCAGCAGGCATATAACCGTCTGCACAAGACCAATAATTTCCCGGAGTTTACCTCCCGTGTATGTCCGGCTTTGTGTGAGAAGGCATGTACCTGTGGACACTGGGGAGATCCGGTATCTGTCCGGGACAATGAGCATGGAATCATTGAGACGGCATACAAAGAAGGTTATGCCGGACCACATATTCCAAAGGTTCGTACCGGAAAGAAAGTTGCCATCATCGGTTCCGGTCCTTCCGGACTGGCAGCAGCAGATCAGCTGAACCAGAGAGGACATGATGTTACGGTATATGAGAGAGATGACCGTGTCGGCGGACTTCTGATGTATGGTATTCCGAATATGAAGCTTGAAAAGCAGATCATTGACCGTAAGATCAATGTTATGAAAGAAGAGGGCGTGAAGTTTATCACAGGCTGTAATGTCGGTGTGGATGTCAAGAGTGCAGAGCTGTTAAAAGAGTATGACAGAGTCATCCTCTGCTGTGGAGCAAAGCATGCGCGTGATATCAAGGCAGCAGGTCGTGATGCAGAAGGAATCTATTTTGCAGTCGATTATCTGTCACGCAACACAAAGAGCCTTTTGGATTCCAATTTTAAGGATAACAAATTTATTTCCGCAAAGGGAAAAAATGTTGTGATCATCGGTGGCGGTGATACCGGAAATGACTGTGTGGGAACGGCTATCCGTCAGGGTGCAAAGTCTGTAACCCAGCTGGAGATGATGCCATGTCCGCCGGCAGAGCGGGCAGCAAATAACCCATGGCCGGAGTGGCCGAAGGTGTTAAAGACCGACTATGGCCAGGAAGAAGCGATTGCATGTTTCGGTACAGATCCACGAATCTATCAGACAACCGTAAAGGAATTCCATAAGGATAAGAACGGCAAGTTGAATGGTCTGACAATCGTCAGACTTGAGAGCAAGGTGGATGAGAAGACCGGACGCAGAAATATGGTGGAAGTTGCAGGTTCCGAGAAGAAGATTCCGGCAGAACTTGTACTGATCGCTGCAGGATTCCTTGGAACAGAGGAATACATTGCAAAGGCATTCGGTGTAGAGCTGAACCAGAGAACAAATGTAGCTACAGAGCCTGGAACATATGCAACAAATGTAAAGAACGTATTTGTTGCGGGAGATATGCACAGAGGACAGTCACTGGTTGTCTGGGCAATTCGTGAGGGCCGTGAGGTGGCACATGACGTGGATACAAGTCTGATGGGATATTCTTATCTGTCCGTACAGTAAAATAGAGACTTATGGCTGGTGCATAGCCATATGATTTTTGGGAGTCATCTGAAACAGATGGCTCCTTTTTTACCTCTTGTGGGCTTCACGCAGTTATTCTTATTTTTATCGCAGTATATCTGGTGGCAAGCAAAATGCACATGATACTTTGAACACAGCAATGCAGGCGGACATGTGGAATGTAAAGGTCAGGGCAGCAGTGATCCGGATGCTCCGTGTGTGGAACTGCAGATCTCAAGCAGTTTTGGACAGACTTGTATAATTTTTGGATAATTCTGCTTGATATTATGTACATTTCGATGTAGAATTATAGATAAATAGTATACGATACATAGGAGGAAACGTATGCGTAAGAATTACTTTCAAAATGTGAAAATTGCGGATAAGCTGAAAATGGTTATGAAAGCAATTTTTGCAATTTTACTGGTGAACAATATTCTGTTTGCAATTTTAATGCTTGTATTTGGACATCCGGTATGGATTATCATTCCTGTCATTGCAGTAGTTGGTATGCCATTGCTTTCCAAAATGATCATTCAGGAACTGACAGAAAATATTCTTGAACCGTTAGACCAGATAGAAAAGGTCGCAGATGACATGGCACACGGAAATCTCGAAATTGATATTTCTTATCAGGGGGAAGATGAACTGGGAAAGCTTGCAGAAAGTTTCCGCAATACATCTTTTTATTTAAGGGGTGTTGTGGACGATATCAATCAGCTCCTTACAGAGTTTGCAAAAGGAAACTTTGATGCGAGATCCCATGATATTGAAGCCTATCAGGGAAATTTCGGTGAAATTTTAAAGAAACTGGAAGCGACAGAAAATAATCTGAGCCAGACGATCAAAAATGTACAGGAATCTTCCAATCAGGTATCCGCAGGAGCTGACCAGCTGGCACAGAGTGCGCAGGGACTGGCAGAGGGAGCTACCGATCAGGCAGCGGCAGTACAGCAGCTGACATCTTCGGTTGCCGAGGTTGCTACACATATCGAAGAAAATACAAAGTCTACAGACAGTGTACATGACCAGGCAAAGCGGGTTGCAATCAAGGCAGACAGCGGAAGTGCAAAGATGAAAGAACTGGTCGAAGCCATGCAGCATATTTCAGAGACCACCAATGATATCCAGGTTGTCATCGGAAAGATTGAAAGCATTGCCAGCCAGACAAACCTGTTGTCTTTAAATGCATCCATTGAGGCTGCGCGTGCCGGTGAAGCAGGAAAAGGATTTGCGGTTGTTGCAGAACAGATTAAAAACCTTGCGGAAGAGAGTGCTTCTTCGGCAGAAGAAACCCGTGTCATGCTGACAAACAGTCTGAATCAGGTGGGTGTCGGAAGCTCTGTTGCAGATGAGACTTCCCAGTTTATGTCGGAAATGATCGAACAGCTGGATGCGGTTGTTATGGAGGTGGCTAAGATCCGTCAGATTTCTGATCAGCAGGCAGAATCGGTAAAGCAGATTTCCGCTGCTGTTGAGCAGGTAAACGGGGTTGTGCAGTCTAATTCTGCTACTTCTGAAGAAGTATCTGCAACCAGTGAAGAACTTTCTGCATCTGCTGAAAGTCTGGATGAGATGGTATCTGATTTTGTTCTTCGCAAATAAGATACGAACAGATGACTGGCACATTGTACAGATGAGGTGATTTTATGCCGTCGATCATGGTGTATACGGAAGAAACATTTTATTATACAGACGGAATCCGTGTTGTTGCGCGGGAAGAATATATGCGGCCGGATGTTACGGAACTGAGTTTCTACCAGAAAGAAGGTTTCTGGTTTGGATTTGAAGCTCCGTATTCTATTTATACCATGCAGGGAATCCGGGCATTGATTGAGTTGAAACTCAGACAATACGATTGTACACCGGAATTTCGCTATACGCGTAAGAAAATTGAATATAGTTACAGTGAAAAAAAGATTCTCGATTCCGTGATTTTTTATATCACGAAATCCGATCAGCCGGGAGTTTTGTCTGTGATGGAGGAAATTAATCATTCCACTCATCTGTGTTTCTGGAACATGAAAGTGCCATACCATGATTTTGGGGAAATCCGCAAACATACCGATGCGGTATTTTACGGAATGTTTCAACAAAAAGCGCAATAGTTCTTGACTTTTTCGGCAAAAGTTCTATAATACATTCTCGGTAATAGAGGATGCGTCGAATGAATAAAGAGAGAGATTATTTTTTTGATAATTTGAAAGCGGTATTGATATTCTTAGTCGTGCTGGGGCATTTTTTGCTCCCTATCCACGGAGAAAGTGTTCTTGTGGTGGTAAAGCGTTTGATCTATGTATTTCATATGCCGCTTTTTGTATTTGTGTCAGGTTATTTTGCAAAGAAAATATATAAAAACGGGCAGTATAATTTTAAAAAAATATTGTATCTGATTAAGGCGTACATCATATTTGTTATTGCAATTCAGATAGTATATGCACTGTGTGGATTCCGGGATTTCTCAGAGATTAATTTTTTCTCGCAGAGTGGGGCACCGTGGTATCTGTTTGCCATGATTGTGTGGTATCTTACCATTCCTGTCATCCGGAAGTACAAAGAGATACCGGTATTAATCGTGACGGTTGCGTTGGCCCTGATCGCCGGATATTTCAAAAATATCGGCGATTTTTTGTGCATGTCCCGTATTCTGGTATTTGGTCCGTTCTTTTATCTGGGATATTATATGGAACAACCGGTACTTGAACGGGCATTGCGACCGGTTTACCGGAGAGTTGTTGTACCGGCTGCTGTGGCAATCTGTGCGGGAATTCTGGCGTTTGGCTCAAAGTTAAAAGATGAGCTTGGCATGGTCTATGAAAACATTTCCTATTATGAACTGGATGATGTGTGGGAAGGACCGTTTGTTCGTCTGGCACTGATGATTGCCGCGTTTCTGATTTCGTGGGCGATTATGTTTTTTGTGCCGCGTGGGAAAACCTGCCTGTCAGTGATTGGACAGAATACGATGCCGGTATATATGCTGCACCGGATCCTGCGGGATATCCTGATGTTTGCGGGAATCTATGACTATCTCGGAGACTGGGGATGGTTTGCGCTGTTTGTTCTGATTTGTCTGAGTATCTGCGTGATTTACCTGCTTGTTAATCCCAAGGTAGTAAATCAGGTAAATAAGATTCTGGCACTGTATACCCCGCGGCTGTGGGGCAGAATACGCCGGAATCAGGCGATATAAAGGAATCACAGATTGATTTTTCCTCCTATATTTTCTAAGTTTAGAACCAGAAAGATATAGGAGGAATTTTTTTATGGATGCAAAAAAGTTTGGAGTACTCTGGTATTATGGAGAAATGTCTGCACGGATACTTAATGGTGTAACGGCACAGAGTATGATAGAAGTAATTCGTATTTGACAATTTCCAAAAATGATTATATAGTGGCAGAAAAGAACTTTTGTTTTCACAGAGAAAATACACTGAGGGAGGAACGTAATAATGTACGAATTTACGCAGGATTGTCTGACGGGCATCGACCAGATCGATGAAGAGCACCGCAAACTGTTTTCGCTGATCAATGAAGCGGTTGAACTGCCGAAGGAAGCACGCACACCACAGACGGTAAAAAATATACTGGCACATTTAAGTGATTATGCCGCAAACCATTTTGCACACGAAGAAGCCTATATGCAGGCACAGAACGATCCGGAACTGCCGCTGCAGAAAAAAGAGCATCAGGCATTTGCCGATCACGTAAAACTTCTGGAAAAGCAGCCACTCACCGGGGAGAATGCATCGGCGATGCTCGATGAGATTCTGACCTATCTGGTACGCTGGCTGTACCGGCATATTTTAAGCAGTGACATGATGATCGGAAAAATGCAGAAAGAAGATCCGTTTGTGTTTACCGCGAAATATTATACGGGAATTGAACTGGTAGACAGGGAACACCGGAAGCTGTTTGAGATTATCGGAGAGGTAAATGCACTGATCCATAACGACCTGCTTCATGACAAATACGATGAAATTGTACGTCTGCTGGATGAACTCCGGGAGTATACCAAGTTTCATTTTGAAGATGAAGAGGCCTATATGCAGAAAATCAACAGCCCGATGCTTGAAGCGCAAAAGAGGGCGCATCAGGCATTTGTGGACAAGCTGATGAGTATCGATCTGGATAAGCTGGAAGAAATTGATGACAACCAGCAGGAATATCTGCATGAGCTGATTGAGTTCCTTGGCGGATGGCTGATCAATCATATTTTAAAGATGGATACGCAGATTGCAAAAACAGAACAGTAATTATTATGTGCGGTGAAAGGATTATTTTCACCGCATTTTAATATGTCAATTTAATATGAAACTTATATAGAAAATACGTTATCCTTTTTAAAAATATTCTTTATAATAAAAGATAGCGAGATTGAGAAAAGGAAGTGTATTTTTATGGCAACAATTTTTCCAAGGGAACAGAAGGCAAAAATGCTTTTTGAAAAGATTAAAGAGAATCCGCAGGCATGTGAGCGCCTGATGGAAACGTTTTATGATGCGCTCGGAGTGGGCGATGATTATGAGGGCAACGGTCTTTCTGCGGAGCAGTTCGCAACCGCACTGTTTCGTTCTTATGAGGAAAAGGATCTGACGGCGTTTCTGATGGCAATCTGCCAGAACAGTATGTTTGATCTGCTGCGGAATTCGTTTCTGGCTCCGTTTCGTTTTAATGCCAATGGTCAGACAAATCCCTATATCCTGACGGATGAGGATGGAAAATTAATTCCGGATATCAAATTTCATGTCAGTGACAAAAATTATGAGCAGTTTTTTAAGGTATTTCAAAAGAGTGAACAGGTGAAGATGTATCTGGCATACGGATTCCGTAAACGGCATTGTTATGACAGAGATACCATGGAAGCACAGGAAATCCGTATGGGAGAGCATATCGGAGTGCTGCTTGTCTATGAAATGCCGGATACGGTAAAAATACAGGAGACAGAAGCGCAGGCATATGCGGCCATCTGGGATATCCTGATGGATCTGCAGAAATCCCTGCCACGTTCGGTCGTTTATTACGGACAGGATTCCATGGAAAATAAGGGAAACCGTTACGATGCACTTGGGGTGTTTTTGCCGATGTACCATTTTCGGAAGGCATTGGAGAAAAACATTGATATTGCAAACAAAATTGTATTGATGCATTAAGAAAGAGGATGATGATTCATGCAAACCACTGCAATACCTAAAAATCACATGGATATCCCATGGCATGAGTACAGCGGCCACGGAAATTGTCCGATTACAGAGGCAGACCTGACCGAAAAAGCTTCAATCGTCGGCCGTGTCGGCCTGATGCTGTTATCCTGTGGAACGGGAGCCTGGCGTGTCCGCAGTTCCATGAATACGATTTCACAAAATCTCGGAATTACATGTTCGACAGATATCGGTCTGATGTCGATTGAATATACCTGTTTTGATGGAACGAGTGGATTTTCCCAGTCTCTTTGCCTGACCAATACCGGAGTCAACACATCAAAACTGAACCGGCTGGAGCGTTTTATCGGTGAATTTTCAACCGTAGGGAAAACCATGACGGGCGAACAGCTCCATGATCATCTGGATGAGATCGACCGGATTCATGGACTCTATTCCCCGGTGGCTTTGGGATTTGCCGCGGCACTGGCATGCGGCGCATTCACATTTTTGCTTGGCGGAGGACCCGTGGAAATGCTGTTTGCTTTTTGCGGGGCAGGACTTGGAAACTTTGTCCGCTGCAAACTGACAAAGCATCATCTGACACTGTTTCTCGGGATTGTGGCATCCGTTGCCGCGGCGTGCGTTACCTATACCATTCTGCTTCGGATCGCAGAGCTGATTGCCGGGGTTTCCCTGCAGCATGAGGCGGGATATATCTGTTCCATGCTTTTTATCATTCCGGGCTTTCCGTTTATTACAAGCGGAATTGACCTTGCCAAGCTGGATATGCGTTCCGGGCTGGAGAGGCTGACCTATGCGATCATTATCATTGTTGTTGCGACCATTACGGCATGGCTGATGGCACTGCTTTTGCATCTGCATCCGGTGGATTTTCCGGCGCTTTCCATGTCCGTTCCCATGCATATCATACTGCGTCTGGTCTTCAGTTTCTGCGGCGTGTTCGGATTTTCGATTATGTTTAACAGTCCGTGGAAACTGGCGGCAACGGCAGCACTGATCGGAGCAGTGGCCAACACCCTCCGGCTGGAGCTGGTGGATCTTGCTTCATTTCCTCCGGCTGCGGCTGCTTTTGTGGGAGCACTTTTGGCAGGAATCCTTGCATCATTGATCAAAAACCAGGCGGGATATCCAAGGATTTCACTTACGGTTCCGTCGATTGTCATTATGGTACCGGGACTGTATCTGTACCGGGCAATTTACAATCTGGGGGCGATGTCTTTGAATACCTCTGCATCCTGGTTTGCTTCTGCAATTTTAATTATTGTGGCACTGCCGCTTGGTCTGATCTTTGCAAGAATTCTGACCGACCGGACATTCCGGTATTGTACATAGAAATACGTCTGTTTCCTTACGGCTCCACAAATCCCGGAAAGATACTGACACCTCTTTATTTTAGAAAAGACTTGCAAAAACAGACCAATTGAAGTAAGATAAGATACACAAAACAGGATGTCTGAAAAAGACTATAGATTTTACGGTTTCTGATTCAAACCGTCGGTCTATAGTCTTTTTTTGCGGAACATCCGGCAGAAAAGAGGAGTTTGTATGAATCAGGAGTACATGAAAACAAGAAAAATCCTGCCGCTGGTGCTTTCCATGTCACTTCCCATGGTCATATCCATGGCAGTGAATGCATTGTATAACATTGTGGACAGTTATTTTGTGGCAAAGATCAGTGAAGATGCGATGACGGCGCTTGCCCTTGTGTTTCCGATGCAAAATCTCGTCAATGCCATTGTTATCGGATTTGCGATCGGAATCAATGCAAGGGTAGCCTTTTATCTGGGAGCAAAAGAAGAGAAACTGGCGGATGAGTCGGCATCCGTGGGGCTTTTGTTAAATTTGATCCACGGTCTGGTGCTGGCACTGCTTTGTTCTGCCATTATGCCATCGTTTCTTCGGATGTTTACAGGCGATACACAGGTGATCGCACTGGCATGCACGTATTCCACGCGGGTATTTGCGTTTGCACCAGTGATCGGTCTGGGACTTGCATATGAAAAGATCTTTCAGGCAGTCGGGCGGATGAAGGTGTCGATGATCTGTATGATGCTCGGATGTGTAACCAATATTATTTTAGATCCGGTTATGATCTTTGGTCTGGGACCGGTACCGAAGCTTGGAATTGCGGGTGCGGCTTATGCCACGGGAATCGGTCAGTGTGTGACGCTGGCGGGGTATCTGCTGTTTTATTTTGTACGTCCGATGCATGTAAAGGTCAACGTCGCAAATATGAAAACAACCGGAAGCGTAATGAAAAATATTTATACCATCGGAATTCCGGCAACTTTAAATCTTGCACTTCCTTCCATTCAGGTGTCCGCATTAAATGCAATCCTTGCGCCGTTTCCGGGAAGTTATATTCTGGTGCTCGGAGTTTATTATAAACTGCAGACATTTATTTATCTGACGGCAAACGGAATTGTGCAGGGAATCCGGCCGCTCGTTGGATATAATTATGGAGCGGGAGAATATGACAGGGTGAAAAAGATTACGCACACCTCCATGGGATTGATCGCACTGGTTATGGTTATGGGAATGGTAATTTCCTGTGCAATTCCGCAGCAGCTGATGGGATTGTTTACCACAAGCCGCACAACAATGGAAATCGGAGGTGCGGCACTCAGAATCATCAGTTTTGGATTCGTGGTATCCTCGGTTTCCGTTACATTTTCCGGAGTCCTGGAGGGACTGGGAAAGGGCATGCCATCACTTTTGATTTCTCTTGCGCGCTATATCGTTGTGATGCTGCCGGTTTCTTTTGTGCTCAGCCGGTTGTTACAGGCATTGGGTGTGTGGTACGGATTTGCCGTTACCGAGTATATCGTAGCGGTTCTTTCCTATTATATATACCTGTCTCTTATACACATCTCCGAGCCCACGAGACCGATCAGTATC
>ENA-OYXI01000763-OYXI01000763.1-human-gut-metagenome-genome-assembly--contig:-NODE-763-length-14506-cov-9.328420_pt1 | contig 14506 bp, 10 predicted proteins | sample MGYA00244217_ERZ653421 | MGnify/ENA primary metagenome ERZ653421 (study PRJEB26926, sample SAMN06165148) | human gut metagenome | biome: ENVO:00009003; feature: ENVO:2100002; material: ENVO:00002003... | reverse complement strand
TATAAGAGACAGGAATAAGGGGCCGCCCCAGTTTTCTGGCAGTCTCTTCGAGATATTCAATTGCCGCCATAATGTCATTTTCCTGATAGGCAGGCATCTCTTGCGGAATATAAAAAAAGTCTTTCAGATATGGTTTTGCCGGTTTTAACTTTACAACCAGAAGTTCCGCATAAGGAGCCGCCCCAGTAAAACCAGCCTGCAGATCTTCACTTCCGCAGGCAATACTTGCCAGCATGGTTCCGTGCCCATCTTCATCCGTCACTGGAACCAGTTCCCGCGGATGTTCCTGTTCCAGTGCCTCATTGATCTCTTTTTGTGTATATTCCGTTCCGTACAAAAATCCCTGAGGGGTATTTTTCTCCCCCGCCGGAATACTCTGATCCCAGATTGAGCGGATTCTTGTACTTCCATCGGCATTCCGGAAACAGGGCAGTTCATAGGAAATTCCCGTATCAACAAATCCAATAAAAATACCCTGTCCCCGAAGGGACAGGGCTGGCTGATTCTGCAGCTGCAGGATACCGGTTGTCTCCAGTGCAAGCGTATCCAGCAGTCCGAAACATTTTGGGATAATCGAATATCCGTATGTCTTAATGCTCAGCTGCGGCACCTCGTCCCGGTCAAAATATTCTGCCACAAATTTTTCACCGATATTTTGTATACATTCTGCCCGGTCGTCAGAAATCTCCAAAGACTCTCTGGCAATCAGGATATCGTAGGTATTGTTGGAGCGGATAAATGCATCACAATTTCTATCCATAAGAAGCTCCCACACTTCTTTTCCGTAACTATATGCACAAAACTTTCAGAATAGAACTTATTCTTTTACACATGCCACGCCATACGGTTCCAGTGTAAGAATTCCCTTGATCACCTCTCCCGTCAGAAGATCAATTCCCTCTACCCCGGAAACAATCTGCGGTCCGGTCGTATCATTCAGATAAAATACATACCGCATACCATCCGCTTCGCGTGTGTGACGTTCCACGCCATATGGAAGTTTATACATCGAAACTCCCGCTTTTTTCAGTGTACGCGCATACAGGTGCTGCATGGAAGCATCATCCAGCCGGGCCGCGATATACATGGCACTGCCGTTTTGACATGTGCGCTCCGTTACTGCTGCCATTCCTTTGTAATAATCCTGTTCATAGGTACCAAGCACGTTTGTGCCATCTGCCACACGCAGAACTTCCGCATAATCCCGTACTTCCCCTTCCGGCATTTCGGCAAAATGTACGCGGTTGCGGTCGGACGGATACAGTGTATCAATTTCCTCACTGATCACGCCAAAGAGATCCTTTAATCCGTCTCCCGGAAATCCGCCCAGATAATTGAGCTGGTTTTCATCCACATATCCGGTCACATAGGTTGCAATCAGATGACCTCCCTGCTCCACAAACTGTTTCATGCGCTCCCCGACATGCGGATGCAGCAGATACAGCATTGGTGCCACAATCACAGAATAACCGCTATAATCCTCTTCACTGGAAATCACATCCACATCCACTCCGAGTGCCGACAGATTGCGGTATGCTTTCCTGCAGGTCTTAATATAGTTACGGGTGGACTCTGCCAGCCCCTTCATTCCATCCGTTGCCCAGAGGCTGTCCCAATCGTATAACACGGCTACCGGTGCTTTTACGACTGTCCCTGCCAGATCTTTGAGTTTCTTTAATTCTTCCCCAAGATCTGCCACTTCACGAAAAACTCTGGTATCATCCGTTCCGAGATGATCCACAACCGCCCCATGGTACTGCTCAAACGATCCCCTTCCTTTCCGCCACTGGAAATACTGCACCGTATCGGAACCGAGAGCCACTGCCTGCAGCGAAGCCAGCCGGTGTACGCCCGGACGTTTCATTTTATTAAACGGATGCCAGTTGACCAGCCCCGGCGCGCTCTCCATGAGCATAAACGGCTGCTCTTTTTTCAGACAACGGATCATGGCATGATCAAACGCATTTTCTGTCATCGTATCTGAAAACGACTCCTCATCATTGTGAAACCGCGGATAAGAATCCCAGGACACCACGTCCAGCGGCTGCTGCATTTTATGATAGTCCAGTCCGTCATATTCTTTCATAAAATTCGTTGTCACCGGAATCTGCGGGGTACGTTCTTTTAAAATGGCAATCTCTGCCTTCATGTAATCCGTCATATTCCAGGTGGTAAACCGTTTCCACTCCAGATTCAATCCCATAATGCTGAATTCTCCGTTGCGGTACGGCGGTTCAATCTGGGAAAAATCATTGTAAGTATGACTCCAGAACGTTGTCCACCATGCCTTGTTCAGTTTTTCAATATCATGGTCAAACTTTTCTGCCAGATAATCCTGGAACCGCTTTACACAGTGCGGACAGTAACATTCCCCGCCAAATTCATTGGAAATATGCCACATCAGAAGTCCCGGATGATTTCCGAATTCATCTACCAGCTTATTGACGATCACAGAAACCTTTTTACGATAAACCGGTGCACTCATACAGTGGTTGTGCCGCACCCCGTGATGTTCACGCACCCCGTAAGAATCCACGCGTCTGCACTCCGGATATGCCTCATCCAGCCATGCCGGGCGCGCTCCGGACGGTGTCGCCAGTATCGTATAAATGCCATTGGCATATAACTTATCCATGATGTCATGCAGCCATGCGAAATGAAATTCCCCTTCCCGCGGCTCATAGGTTGACCAGGAAAATACCCCAAGTGTTGCACAATTCATCCCAGCTTTCTTCATCATACGGATATCTTCTTCCAGAATGTCCGGCCGGTCCAGCCACTGTTCCGGATTGTAATCCCCTCCGTGCATAATTCCGCCGATCTGCGGAAATAAAATCTTTTTCTCCATGTTTCCTCTCCCTTTATTTTGCGTTTTCTATATTCCGGCTTGCATGACAGGTAAAATATAAAATCTGATACTCCCCGGAAATTTTTCCAAACAGTTCATTGCCATGTGCCATCTTTTCTTCATCCAGATTGACAAACGGATCGTCCAGCACCAGAAACGGTTTTTCCTTCGGATACATCGCATCCACCAGCGCCAGACGCATACAGATTCCCAGCAGATCCTGATATCCAGCAGACAGCCACTTGGTTTCCCGCATCTCGCCCTGCTCTTTCATCTGCACCTCGATGTTGGCATCCACCATCCAGTCTTTTTCTTTATCCCCGGTTAGAAGCGTGTAATACTTTCCAAACCCGTTCTCGATCGGACCCAAATATCTCGCGGAAAACTGCTCCTTTGCATTCTGCAGGAACTCTCCCGTCAGACGCAGGGTTTCATATAAATGCTGTTCTTCTTCCTGTTCCTGTCTGCAGATGGAAAGCTGCTGTTCTTTTTCATCCCGGATATCCAGCTGATCCTGCAGATCTTCGAGCTGATGATGGTACTGCTCGATGGCTTCCCGGATATCCTCGCTCCGCTCATCCACATCACGGATCATGGAATTGAGTTCGTCCAGAGAATATGGACATTTTTCCACCGCTGCCAGTTCTTTCATATTGTGTTCCTGTTCAAACAGTTCTCTCTTTTTTCTTGCCTCTGCGTATGCTTTCTGTGCGATCCGGTACTCGGTTGCCTTCATCTGTAACTGGCTGATTCCTGCTGCAAGATCTTCTCCGAAATCCATTCCCGCTTCTTTTCCAAATGCAAGCAAAGAGTTCTGTTTCCGCTCAAATTCCTGTCTTGCCGCATCGCTTTTTCCGGCACGACTGCGCAGACGCTCATATTCCTGCAGCTGGCTGCGGAGTTCATACAGGCAGGTTCTGGCATCCTTTTCTCCCGGAACCATCTGATACTGCTCCAGAAAACCCTTGGTTTCCTGTTCGATGCGTGAAGCTTCTTTTGAAGCCTCTTCCATGGTTTTTTGAATTTCCTCCACCGGTCCGCGGAGCTTACGTTCCTCTTCCAGATGCTTTACCCGGAGTGCACGCACCTTTTCTTCTTCCTTTGATACCTGCACCTTGCGCACCACAAGAAGCACAATACCTGCCACTGCCGCAACCACCGATACCGCCAGAAGCGGAAGGAAAAACTTATGTACCTGTGGCAACAGAAACGACAACACACCACCGGCAGCACCGATCACCAGCAGGATAATGCCGCAGATCATCATCGGAAGACGATTTTTTACCGTATAATCCGGTTCTTCCCGCTTCATTGCCATCGCTTCAAAATAGGACATTTTCGTTTCCAGCTGCGTTTTTTCTTCTTTGAGTTTTGCAAAACGCTCCTGCTCTTTTTCCATTTCCGTTATTTTTTCTTCAGAAGGAATCTGGTTTTCAAACTTATCACCAAGTTCCTGCAGGCGGTTTTCTTCTTCCTCGGTCAGCCCCAGATTAAACAAAGTGGTTTTTAACACCCCAAGCATCTGTACATCCTGGTTCTGCTTTGCAAACTCCTCATCCTGCGGCACCTGTCCCGGAAATACATCCGCAAAAGCATCCAGTGCCTCTTTCTTTTCCTGTTCCTCCTGTTTGGTGGCCGCATAGGCCTGCTTGATTCCTTCCCTGCGGCTCTCTTCACTCGCCACCTGCAATGCTTTTGCATACTGATCCCGAATCCCGGCCAGTTCTTTTCTCTGCTCCTGTTTTTCGGTAAGTTTTTCGGTAATCTTTTTGTAAGACGCCTCTGCCGCATCATAGCCACGCAGTTCTTCCGTTAACAGCGTGATCATGTTCGTCCGCTTTTTCATGGAACCTGTTGCACGGTCCGGCGAAAGTTTATTCATCCGGTCATGAATCTTTTTCTGGGCAGTTTCAAAATTATTGATATCATTTGTATTCTCTACAAGATTTCCCAGCTTGGCATTGATCGCATCAGTCGAGCAGCATTCGCAGTCATTTTGTGCAATAAATGCGCTCCTTTTAAACGACGCACTGTCCAGTCCGAAAATTTCACTTCCGATCTCGGAAGAAAAATCATGACATTCCAGATTGGTGGAAAGATCGTATAAATGAAAAACATCTGTTTTTTCTGTTTTTCCAAATGTACGGCTGATCCGGTACTCTTTTCCCTGATAGGAAAAATCCAGTTCGCCTCCATACGTTCCCCCCTGCCACGGGCGGAATACCACACGTTCTTTATCAAACAGTCCGGATTCTCTCTTAGAGTCAAACCCGTAAAACATCACCCGCAAAAAAGCGGCCAGTGTACTTTTTCCCCATGCATTCGGTTCGTGAAACAGATTGACCCCGTCCTGAAATTCCAGATGCAGATCCGATAGTTTTCCAAAATTGTCGATATGACAGGAACGTAATTTCATCCTATATCTCCTCCCCGGACAATGCCAAAATTCCACAGCGGATCACTTCTGCCTTCTGCTCCTGTGACAGTTCAGATCCAAGTACCATACGGATAAACTCCCCCTTTAACGAGGCATCTTTTTCATAATCACTGTAGTCGACCCGAAGGGTTGTCCGGTCTTTCACCTTTTCAAAATAAAAATAATCCGAGAACAGATTCTGCAGATACTCGCAATTGATCTCCGCATCCACTTCCACCTCACCGGTCAGTACAAATTTGACAAGGCTTCCCGACGGATACTGCGCCTGTTTTACAGCTTCTTCCATCCGCTCCGCCGCTTCCCTTGTCGTCATGACATTGCTCACATCCACTTCAAGCGTGTACAGCGTGCGGGCTGCCATCTGAACAAACTGCATCTGGGCACGGCAGGTCTGCTCGTCCACATCCAGTAAAACAAATCCTTTCGGTCCACACTCGTCAAATCCGCGTCCTTCCAGACATCCACAGTAACACCAGGTACCGCGGTTATCCAGCTTGTCCTGCATGAAGGTATGTACATGTCCCAGCGCCAGATAATCAATATTCTTATTTTTCAGCTGGTTCAAGCTGATATTCTCTGCCTGTGAGCGACATGCATAATCTCCCGCCTGTCCGTGCATCATGACAATATTGAAATCTTCATGCCCCAGCACAAGGGAATTGTAAACGGTCGCCCGGTTGTTCTCCGAGAGCTCGATTCCGCTGATCACAATATTTCCATACCGGTATGCAGTCCATGTATCGGAAAACAAAAGCAGATTGTCCGGTACTTCCTCCAGCTTGGAAAGGAAATTGTCACTGTCATGGTTTCCTCTCAGATATAAGAAATCAATCTGGGGATGTGTACAGATCATGTCCCTTACGGTGTTGCGCGCCAATGCTGATACATTTCGTGTATCAAACAGATCTCCCGATATCATGATCAGACGCACCCCTGTCTTTTCTGCATATTCGACCATCCGTGTAAACGTACGGATGATTTCTCTTTTGCGCTCTCTTGCCTGCTCTTTTGTCAGGTTTGCTGTCATCTGGGAATCCAGATGCAGATCCGCACAATGAATGATTTTCATACATCCTCCTTATGAATTACGAACAAAACAATACTGTTTCTATCATATCATACAATAGGGAAAAGAAAAAGACCTGATGCCCTCCGGCATCAGATCTTTTATTTCGGTTTTTCTACATTTTATGCGTTTGCTTCCTGTTCCGGAAGTGCCGCAACTCCACGCATTTCAATGAGCGGTCCGCCCTTTTTCTCCACATAATCCTCTGTGATCGTCACTTTTCCGATATTGTCATCCTTTGGAATCTCATACATGATATCCAGCATGAACTCTTCAATAATGGCTCGCAGTGCACGGGCACCGACTTTCTTTTCTTTCGCCTGCTTTGCAATTGCATGCAAAGCGTCCTCCGTAAACTCCAGATCCACTTCATCCATCGCCAGAAGCTTTTTGTACTGACGTACAATCGCATTCTTCGGCTCTGTCAGAATACGCACAAGCATATCTTCCGTCAGTGCTTCCAGTGAAAACAGAATCGGCAGACGTCCCAGAAACTCCGGAATCATTCCGAATTTACGGACATCCTCCACTGTCACTTTACAGAGAAGATTTTCTTCCTTGTCGTATTTATCTTTCAGATCTGCCTTAAAGCCGATGGACGCCTCCTTGTTTAAGCGCTCCTTGATAACCTCTTCCAGTTCCGGAAAGGCACCGCCACAGATAAACAGAATATTCTTCGTATCTACCGTGGTCATCGGAACCATCGCATTTTTGCTGCTTGCTCCAACCGGAACTTCAATCTCTGCGCCTTCGAGAAGCTTTAACATTCCCTGCTGCACCGACTCTCCGCTTACATCCCGCTGATTGGCATTGCGCTTCTTTGCAATCTTGTCGATCTCATCAATGAAAATAATACCGTGCTCTGCACGCTCCACATCATTGTCAGCTGCAGCCAGAAGTTTGCTGACTACGCTTTCGATATCATCACCGATATATCCGGCTTCGGTCAGGGATGTCGCATCTGTGATTGCCAGCGGCACATCCAAAAGCCGTGCCAGTGTCTTTACCAGATACGTCTTTCCCGATCCGGTCGGTCCGATCATGAGCATATTGGACTTTTCGATTTCCACGCCGTCATTGGTGTCTTCCATCACACGTTTATAGTGATTGTAAACGGCAACGGACATCACTTTTTTGGCATGTTCCTGTCCAACAACATACTCATCCAGACGCGCCTTGATTTTGTGCGGTGCCGGAATGGAATGAATATCCAGTTCCGGTTTCGGCTGCTCATCCTTTGGTTTCTTTTTCTTTAACTTCTGTTTGTTTGGAACCGCATTCTGCAGATCCGCCAGATTGATCATACTGATATTCGGCATTTTTCCCATGTTCATATTCATGAAATCGCCCATGTTAAAGGTACCGTTGTTCATGGTATCAAATGTTTTCTGCATACAGTCCTGACAAATGCAGATATCATTCTGGATATGTATCATCTTTCCCGCAACACTCTCCGGTCTGCGGCAGATGTAACAGACATCTTCATATTCACTTGTATTGTTTGTATCGGATGTCGTGGTATTTTCTTTATTATTCTGGTCTTCCGCCATCGTATAAACTCCTTTTTTACATATAACATTGCCGCCGCAGTAAGCGACGGCAAAATTATTATACGATATTCAGCCTGTAAAGACAAGTTTTCCCCTGTTTTTTCATTTTTCTTTAAGATTTAAAGCAGTTCCTTTAAGATTTTATTTACGATTCCCGGATTTGCCTTGCCTTTGGTTGCTTTCATCGTCTGTCCGACCAAAAATCCGATTGCTTTCTCTTTTCCGTTGTGGTAATCCTCCACCGACTGCGGATTGTCTTTGACAATCTGCTCTATCGTTGCGCGAAGTGCATCCTCATCGTTATCACTCTTTAAGCCATGCTCTTCCACATAACGCTCCGGATCAATGTCCTCATCAAAGACTTTTTCAAATACTTCCTTGGCAACGGAATTATTGATCGTTCCTGCCTCTGTCAATTCGATAATTTTTGCCAGATGCTCTGGTGAAAAACGGAGATCTTCGGCATCCATTTCCCGGTCCTTTAACAGACGCATCGTTTCTCCCATAAGCCAGTTGGAAACCTTCTTTGGTTTATTGCAAATCGCAGAAGTCGCCTCGAAGAGATCTGCCAGCTTTTTCTCCGATGTAAGAATCTGTGCATCATACTCCGGCAGACCAAACTCTGCAATATAACGTGCCAGTTTTTCATCATGAAGTTCCGGCTGATTGTCCCGGATCTGCTGCAGCCATTCGTCACTGACAACGATCGGTACCAGATCCGGCTCCGGGAAATAACGGTAATCCTGTGCATCCTCTTTGGAACGCATCGCATAGGAATATCCCTGATCATCGTTCCAGCGGCGGGTCTCCTGTACCACCTTTTCCCCGGATTCAATCAGATCAATCTGGCGGGCTGTCTCGGCTTCAATGGCATGTGCGATTGCCTTAAACGAACCGATATTTTTCATCTCGGTACGGGTACCAAACTCTTTGGCGCCCTTTTCACGAACTGATAAATTGACATCCGCACGCATGGAACCCTCCTGCATCTTGCAGTCACTGGCACCCAGGTACTGGATCGTCATACGCAGTTTCTCCAGATATGCAATGACTTCCTCTGCGGAGCGCATATCCGGCTCGGACACGATCTCGATCAGCGGTACCCCGGAACGGTTGTAATCCACCAGAGATACCCCTTCCCAGTCATCGTGCACTAACTTTCCGGCATCCTCTTCCATATGGATTTCATGGATACCGATGGTCTTTTTCCCGCCGGATTCCGTCTCGATCTCTACCCCTCCGTCATGGCAGATTGGCAGATAAAGCTGGGAAATCTGATAGTTCTGCGGGTTATCCGGATAGAAATAATTTTTCCGGTCAAATTTGCTGTACTGATTGATCTGACAGTTTGTTGCCAGACCAACTGCCATGGCATACTCTACCACCTTTTTGTTTAAGACCGGAAGCGATCCCGGCATACCGGTACATACCGGACAGGTGTGGGTATTTGGTGCACTTCCGAATGCAGTGGAGCAGGCACAGAAGATTTTTGTCCTGGTTGCTAATTCTACATGGACTTCTAGTCCAATGACGGTTTCATATTCTTTTGACATCTCTTCTCTCCTTTCTACGCTTCTGCTGCCGGACTGTGCTGATACGTTCTTGTCTGTTCAAAACTGTAGGCCGCACGGATGATGTTTTTCTCCTTGAAACAATCCCCGATCAGCTGCAGACCGATCGGAAGTCCTTTGCTGTCCACACCGCACGGCACGGAAATTCCCGGCAGACCTGCCAGATTGACCGAAACGGTATATACATCTCCAAGATACATCTTCAGCGGATCACTCAAAGATTCTCCCAGTTTCGGAGCGGTGGTCGGTGCCGCCGGTCCGAGAATCACATCATACTTTGCAAATGCCTTGTCAAATGCCTGCTTGATCAGGGCTTTGGTGCGCAGTGCTTTCAGATAATAAGCATCATAATATCCGGAACTTAACACGAAAGATCCAAGCATAATACGGTGCTTTACTTCCGGTCCGAATCCTTCGGAGCGGGACTTCTTGTACATATTGTGCAGTCCCTCGTACTCTTTTGTGCGGTATCCGTATTTTACTCCATCAAAACGTGCCAGATTGGAGCTTGCCTCTGCTGCCGCAATGACATAATAAGCCGGAATCGCATACTCTACGAGACTTAAATCAAATTCCTCTACGATTGCGCCTTTTTCTTCTAACGTCTTTGCCGCTGCAAGAATGGCTTCCTTTACTTCCGGGTCCAGTCCCTCGCCCAGATAGTCACGCGGAATACCAATCTTCATTCCCTTTACATCATCCACCAGTGCCGATGTAAAATCGGTTTCTTCTCGTTTTACCGATGTGGAATCCTTCTTATCATAAGAAGTAATTGTCTCCAGAATTGTGGCACAGTCGGTCACATCCTTTGCAATCGGTCCGATCTGATCCAGAGAGGAACCGTATGCGATCAGTCCGTAACGGGAAACGGTACCATAAGTTGGTTTGATTCCGGTCACACCACAAAATGAACTTGGCTGACGGATAGATCCTCCGGTATCCGATCCGAGTGCATAGTAACATTCCTCTGCTGCCACTGCCGCACAGCTTCCACCGGAAGAACCGCCCGGTACATGTGCGGTATTCCATGGATTCTTTGTCTCCCCATAGGCAGAAGTCTCTGTGGTACTTCCCATGGCAAATTCATCCATGTTCGTCTTTCCGAGAATGACTGCGCCCGCTTTTTCCAGATTGATCACTGCTTCCGCTGTATAAGTTGGAATAAAATTATATAAAATCTTAGAACTGCAGGTCGTTAACATTCCCTTTGTACACATATTATCTTTGATGGCAACCGGAACACCTGCCAGAGGCCCGGTCAGTGTCCCGTCATCAATCATTTTCTGTACTTCTTTTGCGCGGATCATCGCAGACTCTTCATCTACGGTGACAAAGCTGTTGATATCCTTTTCTTTTGCACGAATCGCGTCAAGAGCAGTTCTTGTTGCTTCCTCAACGGTCACTTCATGCGCTTTTATTTTCTTTCCCAGCTCTACCGCTGTGAGCGATAATAAATTCATAGCTGCCCCTCCTTACTCTACCGTCTTTGGAACTACAAATGCGCGGTCGCGACGCTCCGGTGCGTTCGCAAGTGTGTCCTCTCCACCATCGCCGTTTTCCACAACATCTTCCCGGAACACATTCTGTACCGGAAATACGTGGGACATCGGTTCCACATTGGAGGTATCCAGTTCGTTTAATTTATCAATATAATCCAGCATACTCTCCATGTCTTTTTTCGCAGCTTCTTTTTCCGCGTCAGACAATTCCAGCTTTGCAAGGATTCCAACATATTCCATTGTCTCGTCTGAGATTACGTTTGCCATATTTTGTTCCCTTCTCCTTAATCTCTAACCTTAATATGCACTTCACGCAGCTGCTGCTCGGTGACTTCGTTTGGTGCACCGCACATCAGATCCTGTGCGTTTCCGTTCATCGGGAATGCGATGACTTCACGGATATTTTCTTCGTTGCGTAAAAGCATGATCATGCGGTCAACTCCAGGAGCCATACCTGCGTGTGGCGGTGCTCCGTACTGGAATGCGGTGTATAATGCGCCGAACTTGTTCTTTAACACTTCTTTGTCGTAACCTGCAATCTCAAATGCTTTTTCCATGATCTGCATATCGTGGTTACGCACAGCTCCGGAAGATAATTCCACACCGTTGCAGACGATATCATACTGGTAAGCCAGGATATCCAGCGGGTCCATGGTATTAAGTGCTTCTAAGCCGCCCTGTGGCATGGAGAATGGATTATGGGTAAATCCGATCTTCTTTGTCTCCGGATCTTTCTCAAACATCGGGAAATCGTTGACATAACAGAAACGGTATGCATTCTTCTCGATCAGATCCAGCTTCTCACCGAGTTCGTTTCTAATCATTCCAGCGTAATATGCAGCGCGTTCTTCCTTATCTGCCATAAAGAAAATTGTATCGCCAACTTCAAGTCCTGCCAGTGTGCGGAATTCTTCCTTACAGTCATCCGGAATAAACTTGTCGATTGGTCCCTTGTAAGAGCCGTCTTCCAATACTTCCAGATATCCTAAACCACCCATGCCAAGTCCGGTTGCAAATTTAAGGAGTTTCTCGTGGAAACCTTTGGACATATCGGCGTGTACGCGGATTGCCCGAACCGTTTTTCCGATGAACGGCTTGAACGTACATTTCTGGAAAAAGTCGGTCACATCGATAATACGAAGCGGGTTACGCAGATCCGGCTTATCGGAACCAAACTCCAGCATTGCCTGCTTATAACTGATAATCGGATATGGAGCCTTGGTCACAACGCTTCCTTCCGGTGCGAACTTTTCAAATACAGACGAAAGAACTTCTTCACCAACTGCAAATACATCTTCCTGTGTGGCAAAACTCATCTCAAAATCCAGCTGATAGAACTCTCCCGGTGAACGGTCGGCTCTGGCATCCTCATCACGGAAACAAGGCGCAATCTGGAAATATTTATCAAATCCGGATACCATCAGAAGCTGCTTGTACTGCTGTGGTGCCTGTGGCAGTGCATAAAATTTTCCTTTGAATTTTCTGGATGGTACGATATAATCTCTTGCACCCTCCGGCGAAGATGCGCACAGGATCGGTGTCTGTAACTCTAGAAATCCCATACTTGTCATTTTCTCACGCAGATAAGAGATCACTTTAGAACGGAAAATGATATTGTCTTTTACTTTCTGGTTTCTCAGATCCAGATACCGATATTTCAGACGTACATCTTCGTGTACCACACTCTTGCTGGTCATTACTTCAAACGGAAGCTGGGAATATACTTCTCCGAGTACCGTCACTTCCTTTGCATCCAGCTCGATGGTTCCGGTCGGGATCTTTGGATTGTAGGTCTCCTCATCTCTCTTTTCGATCAGACCTTCCACGGTAATAGCCTGCTCTTTACGGATTCCTTCTAACAGCTTTCCATCGCGGATAACGATCTGCATCACTGCATACATATCTCTTAAATCAATAAAAGATACTCCGCCATGGTCACGGATATTTTCTACCCAGCCAGCGACACGGATCGTCTTTCCGATGTCCTGCTCGCTTACCTGATTCAGTGTGACATCTCTGTAAATGTTACTCATCTTTTCTACTCCTTTTTCTGGTCCGGGGCTCCTCTTATGAAAAAAGAAAAGCCCCGGAATACTATAATTGTATTCCGGGGCGAATAATTCAGATTATCCGCGGTACCACCCGCATTGAAAAATGAGACATTCTCATCTTCCCTCTCTTACGCGTAACGTGCGCTCACGTACGAACCTACTTCCACATTCCGGTTTTTCAAAACCATCCTGCCCGTGTTCAATCCGTCTGCTCCGGCAGTGTTCCCATAATCATCTCTTTCAAACAGCGCTCTCAGTCGGTGACGCTGTATTCCTGTCGATGTCTGATGATCAGAGTCTCCATCTATGCATTTTCTGTCGTACATCCCTGATGTACGTTCCTTTTGTAATCTGTTTTATCACACAATTCCAGTGATTGCAAGAAAAAATTTAAAAATACTCCTTTAGTGCTACAAGCGATTCCACTTTTTTGTATATAAATTTCTCCAGTTCGGCATCCGGCTGTGTCAGATCCGGCACCATAAACACCTTACATCCTGCACTGTATGCACTGTGAATTCCATTTGGAGAATCTTCCACCGCATAGCATTCCTGTGGCTGCACATGAAGCTGGCTGCAGGCGTACAGATAAACATCCGGCGCCGGTTTGCCATGGGCGACCTGCCGGGCAGAAACAATGTGGTCGAGATAGTCATACAATCCCACTCTCTTCAGCAGACTGCTGCTGCGCTCCACACCTCCTGCGGTGGCAATCGCTGTACGCACACCTTTTTTGCGCAAATATTTTAACAGTTCCTCTGCTCCCGGTTTTGCCTCAATCGGTCCCTCATCAAGCACCTGATCCGTCAGTTTTCTGCGATAGGTATGCACTTTGTCATAGTCAAAATCTTCTCCATACAGCTTTTTAAAATGTTCCGGTGCATAAGGCATCCCAAGGGAACGCACGCTGTATGCCTCCTCATCGGTCATATGATATCCGAAATGCGCCATAGCCTCTTTCCATTTCGCGAAATAGTATTTTTCTGTATCCAAAAGGGTCCCGTCCAGATCAAAAATAACGGTCTGTATCATGTCTTTTTCCTCCTGTGTTTCTGTTCAAAGGCTACCCGGCGAACAAAAGCTTTCCCGACTCTATACCTCAAGGAACCGGTTCCACTCCTGCGTATCGCCGCTTCCGGTTACTTTCAGCGCGTAGGTACGGTCGTTGGTTCCGTCAATGATAAACGTATAAACACCGCTCTGTAACGTCAGTTCATATATGGTTCCCTCCAAAAGAACCTGTGCCACCTCATCATACTTTGCTTTTTCCACTTCCTCGTCCGGATACGTGTGCTTTAAATTTCCATCAGCATCGTATTCGTTGTATCCTTCCTCAACAAGCGAAATGATTTCCGCATCTGAAATCTTAAATAAAAGTTCATTGGTACGCATCATCCGGATGTCGCGGTTGCAGGAATTTTCCGGACAGATTTTTACATTGTCCAGTACCTGTCTCTTATACACATCTGACGCTGCCGACGACT
>ENA-OYXI01000734-OYXI01000734.1-human-gut-metagenome-genome-assembly--contig:-NODE-734-length-14919-cov-10.395385_pt1 | contig 14919 bp, 8 predicted proteins | sample MGYA00244217_ERZ653421 | MGnify/ENA primary metagenome ERZ653421 (study PRJEB26926, sample SAMN06165148) | human gut metagenome | biome: ENVO:00009003; feature: ENVO:2100002; material: ENVO:00002003... | reverse complement strand
TACACCTATTAAGTCGTCGGCAGCGTCAGATGTGTATAAGAGACAGGATATGGGTAAATATATCGACAAATATATATGTATCCTTGCCGGACAGCTCTACAGGCTCACCGTTTACAATTACTGTAACTGTATTTTCTGACGAGTCTTCTTCGTGTATTTCTTCCTGTATATCATTTTCCGGCAATTCGTTTTCCGGCACAGCAGATGCTTCAGCTTCTTTAGCAAACTCATCATGCAGCTCATCGAGCACCTGATTCATCATCTGCTCTGATGTTCTGGTCACTGTGTTGTCTGACTCTGTGCTGTTTGCATCCTGCTCAGCTAAGACCGAAGCATCATCTGAATCAGACTCTTGTGTGTCATTATAATTGTTATTGTCGATTCTTGCAACACCATATTCATCTGTTTTCCACTCAACAGAGAAATTTTCATATACAAGAGTGTCGAGATCAGCCTCTTCATTGTTTACAAATATCATCTGTTCTGTGTCAATAACGAGATCCATAAACTGCGCAATCTGACGCACTGTATAGTAATTTCTTGTCTCAATCACATCGTTTTCCCTGATGCTGTAATCCTCCGGCTCAAGCCTTCCGTTTACCTGGACAAACCTTGGACATGATACCTTTCTGCCATTTATGACAAATGTAATGACGGAATGATTGTACTCATCAAGCTGCGATATCTTATACACTGCTGCCTCTCCTGCTGTGGACGGCTCGATGACTATCTCACTGTTTGGCTCAAGCGGTGTGTTGATGCTTGCAGGCTTTCCGTTCATGGTCACCACTGCGCCCTCTCCGGCCTCGCCTCTTACAAGCCTTGCCACACCGTTTACCGTAAAGTTTATCGGGGTGCCGCGCTTTGGAAACAGCTCATCATTTGGAAATCCCGCCTGAAGCGCCGCATCGACTATTGTAAGCCTGTTATTGTCATAGAGCTTTATTCTCTCACCGTTGAATCTGACCATGATAAAATTGTTTCTCTGGTCATAATAATTCAGACATATACCAATTGGAGTGACAAGAAGCGGATCCTTCTTAATATCCTCCTGCTCAAAGGTCACATCGCCAAGCACTTCCTCACCTCTTAGAGCGACTCTTTCCTCCGGCAGGTCAAGGTCTTCCGCAAGCTTTTCCGTGAAGCCGTGTATCTTGCCTCCGCCTCCGACTACAAAGCAGGCACTCACTGTTTTGTCACCGTTTAGCTCTCTGATTTTAGCCGATACCTCTTGTGCAATATTATCAACAACAGGTGCTGCCACATCCCAGACATCCTGTGCAGGAATTGTGTGCTCGATGCTCATGATATCCTTGTATGTAACCGTATCACTTGTCGTAGACTGAAGCTTGATGCTCTCCGCCATATTGAAATCCACGAGGAAATGCTGCACAATAACTTCTGTCATCTCATCTCCTGCATGCGGTATCATGCCATAGGCTATGATACTTCCGTCTCTTGTGATTGAGATATCACTCGTTCCGGCTCCCACATCGACAAGTGCGATATTAAGCATACGATAGTTCTCCGGAATTGCCACATTGATAGCGGCGATAGGCTCCAATGTCATATTGGCAACACTAAGCCCTGCCTGTCCCACTGCCGCATAAAGTCCGTCCACCACATCCTCCGGCAGAAATGTAACTATGATATCCTCGCCTATTTTGTTTGCCTTATGACCCTCAAGGCTGATAAACACATCATCATTCAAAAAGAATTTGACTGTAGAATATCCCACACAGTAAAACTTATAGCTTGTATCGTTAACCTCCTTGAGTGCCTCCTGTGCTTTTTCTATACCAAGCAGGTTAAGCGTATGGACATCCTCGCCGGTCACCACAGACTCCTGCGCATACTCATACTCCACATGCGTCGTGACAGTCTTTAATACTCGTCCTGCGGCTGCTATACACACCTCTTCAAGTGGCTGTCCTGTCTGTTTTTCAAGCTCGTCCTTTACTTCCTTAATGGTTTTTGCCACCCTGCCTATATCATGTATCTGACCGTCAAGCATCGCTCTGGTCTCATGCTCCCTGACATACTGTGCTGTAACCACAAATTCCTTGTCATCAGTCTGATAGCCGACAGTTCCTACAACATTTCTTGTACCAATGTCCAAACCGAATACATTGTTCATTCCCACTACTCCTTGTATTTGCTAAGCGCTTTATTTATTGAAGCTATCGTGTTTTCGATATCTCCATCATTATCGATAACCTCCTTGCAGTGCCTTCTGTACTCAGCTTCTTTAAGCTGGCTTGCAAAGATACTGTCAATCTTCTCATCTGAATAGCCTCTTGATGACTTAAGTCTTTTTCTTCTGACTTCTTCACTTGCATAAATATACCACAGCTCGTCGCAGATTTCACCATATCCCTCCTCTATAAGGAGTGCTGCTTCAAGCACAAGCATGAACAGACCATCTTTTTTTGCCTCTTTAACTGCATTAAGCACATATTCCTTTACTGCAGGATGCACTACTTCGTTTAAAAGCTCTCTTTTTTTATCATCCGAAAAAATCACTCCGGCAAGTGCCGGTCTGTCAAAATGCCCGTCCTCAAGCCATATCGGTTCGCCCGCAAACAATTCCCTTAATCTGTTGTAGCAGTCGCTTCCCGGCTCCATCAGCTCATGTGCTATCTCATCGGAAAGCATGACCTTTACGCCATCAAGTTCCTTAAGATAGCTAAGCACTGCCGATTTTCCGGCACCTACACCACCTGTTATTCCTATAAAAATCATATTATTTCCTTTTCTGTCATCAATGCGCATCATACCAGTCATAGCCACACTCGGTGCCCACCTCCATGGATACCTTCATGTCCACCGCGCCACGCATTTCTTTCTCCAGAAGCTTAATCACTTTATCCTTCTCAGCTTCCTTTGTCTCAATTAATAGCTCATCATGCACCTGAAGGATAAGTCTTGACTTTAAGCCCTCGTCAAGAAGCCTGTCATGCACACGTATCATGGCAATCTTTATGATATCGGCTGCTGTACCCTGAATAGGTGAGTTCATCGCAACTCTCTCTCCAAACTGTCTTTGCATGAAATTGCTCGAGTTCAGCTCGGGAATCGGTCTGATACGCCCAAACATGGTCTTTGTATAGCCATTTTTCTTGGCATCCAAAACCGTCTGATCCAAAAACTCCTTAATCTTTGGATATTTGACAAAATAGCTGTCTATATAGCCCTGTGCCTCTTTCCTTGAAATCCCCAGGTCGTTAGACAGACCAAACGCGCTGATACCATATACGATACCAAAATTTACCGCCTTGGCATTTCGTCTTTGAAGATCTGTGACCTCATCAAACGGTGTGTCAAACACAAGGGATGCTGTACTTCTGTGGATATCCTGACCATTCTTAAAGGCCTCTATCATCCTTTCATCCCCTGAAAGCGCCGCAAGCACCCGAAGCTCGATCTGCGAGTAGTCTGAGTCAACAAACAAATCTCCATCCTCAGGCAAAAATACCTTTCTGATAAGCTTGCCCAGCTCAATCCTTATCGGGATATTCTGCAGATTAGGCTCTGTGCTTGAAAGACGGCCTGTCGCAGTGATTGTCTGATTTAAGGTAGTATGGATTTTGCCATCGGATGCAATATATCCCGAAAGTCCGTCAGCATATGTGCTCTTTAGCTTTGTGAGCTGTCTGTATTCTAATATATCCGCGACAATGGGATACTCCGGCGCCAGCTTTTCAAGCACATCTGCCGCAGTAGAATAACCGGTCTTTGTCTTCTTTTCATTTGGCAGTCCAAGCTTTTCAAAGAGAATGACTCCAAGCTGCTTTGGCGAATTTATATTAAACTCTTCACCTGCTGCCTCATATATTTTCTTTTCAAGCTCAGTTATCGAAACAGCAAGCTTGTCTCCATACTCCTTAAGCTTTATTCCATCAGCCCTTATACCCTCATTTTCCATATCATACAGCACAAAAACGAGCGGGAGCTCGATATCTTTATAAAGCGTGAGCATATCCATTTCCTTTAGCTTCTGCAAAAGAACCGGCTTTGATTTCCAGGCAGTATACACCTCGTAGCAGGCACAGTCCACTGCCTTTTTCTCATCCTCCTTCATCATCCGGGTGAAATCAAGCTTTCCCAGATAATCCTTTTTAGATGAGAGCATAAGCCCCAGATAGTCCTTTGCAACCGCATCATAGGGATACTCCCCGACAAGCGGATTGATAAGGTATGCAGCCACCATCATGTCAAAATATCTGCCTCTGTCATCTGCCTTTATCTCTTTGCTCTTAAATCTGTGCAGGTTGGTCTTTAAATCCGGTGATATCCATGACTTTACTTCCAGGGTATTTAATTTTTCATCTAGGAAGCTGCTTGAAATCTCATCACCTGTACAGATAAAATAAATGTCCTCCTCTGAAAAACAAATCGAAACAGCAAGATAATCGTTAGAAACCGGCTCCGAAAACAGACTTAGCTGTCCATCACTTTCGCTGTTTCCCAAAGACTCTCCCGGTACTACCGCAAAAGCGACCTCCTTGTCCTTTGCCTTCTCAAACACACTCTCTGCAGTCTTTAAGTCCCTTACTACCACAAAATGCTCCTCGGCATTGTTTTTAGGAGCCTCCACGTTAAACCGTGACAGCATGTTTTTGAATTCGTATCTTTTGCACAGTAAAAAGGCTTCCTCAGTGTAGAGTGACTCTACTCCGCCACTAAGCTTTGCATCAGAAAATTCATAGTCAACCGGCGCATCAAGTATGATTGTCGCAAGCTCCTTGCTCATAAGCGCCTGCTCCCAGTACTCCACTATATTCTTTGAAGCCCTTGGCGGCTTTACATTCTCAGCGTCCTCATGTACTGCCTCTATACAGTGATATTTTGCTATAAGTGCGCCTGCTGTCTTTTCGCCGATACCGGGCACACCTGGGATATTATCCGATGTATCTCCCTGCAGAGCCTTTACATCGATAAATTCCTTTGGAGTGACGCCGTACTTTTCGATAACATCTGCTGTATTGTAGTTTTCTATCTCGGTTCCTGTTTTCTTTGTCTTTGGAATCCTTACCATGACATGGTCAGTCGCAAGCTGCAAAAGGTCTCTGTCCCCGGAAATGATGGCGACATCCATACCGGCCTTTTCTGCCCTGACAGATAAGGTTCCAAGTATATCGTCGGCCTCATAGCCTTCCTTTTCCACGATTTTAATGCCCATAGCGGTAAGCATTTCCTTTATCATAGGCACCTGCTGCCTAAGTTCCTCGTCCATAGGCTTTCTCGTACCCTTGTACGCATCAAACATCCTGTGCCTGAACGTCGGTGCATGCACATCAAATGCCACCGTCAGATAGTCAGGCTTTTCCTCGTCAAGAATCTTGAACATGATATTTAAAAAACCATAGACTGCATTTGTGTGAAGTCCCTCTGAATTGGTCAGATCAGGCAGCCCGTGATATGCCCTGTTTAAAATACTGTGTCCGTCTATAAGTACAAGCTTTTCACTCATTTTGATACTTTCCTTACTGTCAATTATAATATTGTTGTAATCGCTGCCGGTCACACTGCAGTGCAGGCAGTAACGTTAAATAGCTCTTGTATATTTCTTAAGCCACTGAGCCTCCTCATCATTCAAAAATGGTGAAACAAGCTCATAAACTCTAGCATGGTAAGCGTTCAGGTATCCCTTTTCCCTGTCTGTCATCTGATTTGGATCAATCGCATCGAGATCTATCGGTACATAGGTCAGATTCTCAAAATACATAAACTGTCCATACTCATTTTTCTCACCCTTTCGGCAGATAAGCTCATTCTCTGTACGAATACCGAATTTGCCCTCTAAATAGATGCCCGGCTCATCTGTAGTGACCATGCCCTCTTCTATCACACGCTCTGCAGTTCTGCCCGGGTACTGCTTCCAGTGAAAGCTGTTTGGTCCCTCATGAACATTGAGCACATAGCCCACACCGTGTCCGGTACCGTGATTGTAGTCCATGCCAATCTCCCACAAAGGCTCTCTTGCCAGAATATCAAAATTAAGGCCCGAGCAGCCCTCCTTAAACTTTGCATTTGCCAGGTTCATATTTGAGCGGCACACTCTCGTAAACATATCCTTCATCTCGTCAGTCACAGGGCCTAGTGCAAAGGTCCTCGTGATATCTGTGGTTCCCTCCAGATAATGTCCGCCTGAATCAACCAAAAGAAGACTCTCAGGCTTAAGCTGCCTGTCAGACTCCTCTGTTGCAGAGTAATGCACAATAGCACCATGATCAGCATATCCGCATATTGTGGCAAAGCTCAAATCAAGAAAGCCCTCCTGCTCAGCTCTAAGCGATGCAAGATAATCTGAAGCCGAAATCTCTGTCATAGGTATCTTACCTATATTTGTCTTAAGCCAGTACATGAATTTGCACATCGCAACTGCATCCTTTAAATGCGCCTTGCGCAGATTTTCAAGCTGTACTTCATTCTTTACGGCCTTCATGACAACTGTAGGATCCTCCGCATCAATCACCTTAACACCATCCGGCAGGCTGTCGCAGATGCGGTAATTTACAATCAATGTATTTAGAAGCACTGTCTCTTTTTCATCAATATGCTTCACATATTCATAAAAATCATCGTAAGGTCTTGTCTGTATACCATTCTTATCGAGGTATGCCTTAAGAGTCTCTGTCACAACCTCTTCCTGCAAAAACCATATGCAGCTGTCCTGTGACAGTGCCAGGTATGAAAGCACTACAGGCACATAGCTTATGTCGCCTCCCCTGACATTTAAAAGCCAGGCGATATCGTAAAGTGATGACATCAAATGAAGGGTTGCACCCTTTTGTGCCATCTGCTCTCTGACTCTTTTAAGCTTTGAGCTTATATCCTCACCGGTATATTTATTGTCAAAAATCATGACAGGTGCCTTTGACATAGGTGGTCTGTCAGTCCATATGAGGTCAATCAGATCCTCATTTACGTACATGCTGCCGTGCTTTTCTTTTGCGATTTCTGAAAGTCTTTTGCCCCATGCGGCATTTACCACTCTGCCGTCAAAGCCTATTACACCGCCATCCGAAAGAGTATCCTTTATATACTCATCAACTGTCGGTACGCCCTCCTCGCCAATCTTAAAGAGCTTTACAGTGGTATCCTTAAGCTGCGCAGCCGCCTGCACAAAATACCTGCCGTCTGTCCATAGTCCGGCCTCATCCATAGTGATGACTGCGGTTCCTGCTGAGCCCGTGAAGCCTGTAATATATTTGCGTGCCTTAAAATGCTCTCCTACATACTCTGACTCATGAAAATCAGCAGTAGGTACAACATACAGCGAAATGCCCCTCTTTGCCATCTCGCTTCTCAATGCTTTTAATCTATCCTGTATCATTTTATTATGCCTCTTTAAATTCAAAAAATTTTGTATCTAATTCCGGATACATTCTCTTTAATGAGATTGGTTTGCCGGATTTGTTCAAAAAGCAGTGACTGCTTTTTGCAGTGGTGCGAAGCTCGCCTGTCTCCTTGTCCTTCATGACATACTCAAGCTCCATCTTGATTCCGTTATACTTAAGCAGCTTTGTGTAGATGACGACCGTATCATCGAAATGTACCATACTGTGATACTCTACCGATATCGACAGCACCGGACTTATGATTTCCATATCCTCCATCTGCCTGTAGTTGAGTCCTATCTGATCCATCAAATCAAGTCTTGCTTCTTCCATCCACTTGACATAGTTTGAATGGTGGATTATACCCATCTGATCTGTTTCATAATACTTTGCGTGGTGCTCGTAAGGACGGATTCTAAGTTCACCTTGTGAGCCGGCAATCTGTAACTCATTGTTTGCCATAAAAACTTCCTCCATTCATATTTTGGTCTTATTTCTATTATGCCACATTGGACAGCTAAATTCAACGACTTGACCGTAAAATATAAGCCGGCTGCTACCTGCGTATCATGCTGTAGCAGTCTCTGCATATATTGCGCGAATTTCCAATCGGAAGTATTCTTCCGCAATATCGGCATCTGATAATATACTCATCCTTGCTCTTTGATAGAAGCTGCATAATCTTTGCCTGTGTTTTGTCGCGCTCGTTTTCAAGCCAGTCATCCTCCACAATTTTGCCCATGCGGACTGAAAACTGATAGTACAAATCAAGCTTTTTGTAATAGGATTCGTATTTCATGAGTCCCTGATACTTTGAATGCTTATCAGGCTTGTCGAGAGAGATATCAGATGTATACGACATGCAGTAGCGCAGCCATTGTCTGACAAGCTCCCTGTCCTTTATATCTATAGGACATGTAATCATCTTATAAAGCAGATATTTGTCATCAAAATCTGCGATAAAGTATCGCTCCTTATACGCATATCCATACAAAAACAATATCTCATCGACATTGATTTTCCTAAACGGTGCTGATGGCTTTGCCTCATGCCAGAGCTTAATTATCGCATCAAGCGGCGCATCCATTGTAAGGAGCACCTGCGGGAAGCCAAGACTTACTATATCAATATCCTGCTCCGGTATATTTAGCGTATTCTTCAGATAATTCAGATTCTTTTGTCCCAAAGCTGTCACATAGCCTGTATCATACAGACCAAATCTGCCTGCACGGCCCGCTATCTGTTTTATCTCAGAGATGACAAGCGGACGTCTTGATACTCCGTCAAACTTTTCCACCTCCAGAAATACAATTCTTCTGACCGGCAGATTGAGTCCCATTCCTATCGCATCTGTTGACACGACAACCTGTGTCTTTTTCTCATTAAAAAGCGTCATCTGCCTGCGCCTTATTTCCGGTGGCAGACTTCCGTATATGACACTTGGCTTTATGCCGTTTTCCTCCAGACGCCCTGCTATATTGAGTACCGACTTCTTTGAAAAGACGATAAAGGCATCGCCCTCTCTTACATCCTGCGGAAATGAAAAAGGCTTATCCTCCAGCTTTAGAGCTGTCTTTCTCTCATACTCCCTTATCTCATACTCGTCGTGGCACAGATTAATCAGATGAATGACTACATCCTTTGCCACCGGACTCATGCATATATGAATCTCTCCTGCAAGTGTACCAAGAATTGCCCTGGTCCATGAATGTCCCCTGTCATCATCTGCAACCATCTGTGCCTCATCAATCACTGCGATATCATACTCCTTATCACAGTCAAGCATCTCCACTGTCGATGCTATAATTCTGCTGTCTGATACCTCAAGACACTCCTGGCCTGTAAGCATGGTGCATGGTATGCCTGCATCATTCATCTTCTCATATACCTCAAGTGCCAGAAGTCTAAGAGGCCCCAGATAAACTCCGTTTTGCGCCAGCTTAAGCCTCTCAAGCGCCTGATATGTCTTACCGCTGTTAGTCGGGCCTATATGGAGTATGAAGTGCCTTTTCATGCTCTGTGCTTTTGGAAACTCAAGCTCTGGCCGTGCCGGAACCAACGTGACAATCTCTCTTCTAAGCTCCTTGCTGCGGTACTCATTGTAAAGCGCCTTCATGCTCCTTGTACATATCGCACCTATATACTCCTTGCGCAAAAGCTTTAGAAAATCCTCTGTGAGATACTCTGCCTCCTTCTCATCAAACTGCTCCATATCCACCCTGACGAGCTGCGGAAGAATTTCTCTATTTAAAATCTGCCTTGCATTTTTATTGTTGGAATAGTAGGTGATCAATGCAAGCCTTTTTATTTCCTGATGCAGCTTGTCAAGTGCCACAGTCTCATTTTTTGAAAATCGCGCATATTTAATTGATTTTGCTTTATTATTGAGCCTGTGAATATAGTGTGCCAGCTTTACAGGCTTACCTGTACTTCTCTTCGCATTCTCCCTGTACTGGTCAACATAAAACTGTACCAGTACCTCTTCAAACGATTTTTCCATATATGTGTGTTATCCTCTTTATTTATATACACCGTTAAGAGTCACCTCAAACGTAACATCCTTTCCGGCTAGTTCTGTATTTACCTTATAATCATCCGGGAATTTCAGGTTTAAATCAAAGGTTTCTCCCACCTTGTGACCTACCACTCCGTCCTCAAAGCCATCTATATAGCTGCCTGAGCCGAGCACCAGGTCTGTGCCCTGTCCATCAGTGCTTCCACCCTCGAATTTTTCACCGTCCATATATCCGGTGTAGTCAATATTTACCTTATCTCCGTTTTCCGCAACCGTGTCAGTCTCTGTATTCAGTGTTGCCGCCTCGGTCTGTGAATCACTGCTTTGTGTCTCGGATGCCTGAGATTCTGTGGTCTGTGATGCAGTTTCTGTACCATCAGTACTGTTTGATGATGAGCCTCCCGATGTCGCAACTGCCCAGATGAGCACTATGACTACCACAACAACTGCCACTACCGGCACCCAGAATTTCAGCAGATTCACAACCTTTGCCTTCTTTTCTGCCTTCTCTCTCTCGATTCTTCTTTTTTCCTGTGCGATTTTTTTGTTTTGTTTGTTCATTTTGTTAATCTCCTGTTTTATTTTTATTATTGAATTATACTATTACAATTTGAACATTCTGTGTTTCGCATAAATGAACTGTATGCGTTACAGGTCATTGTAAGCATTATCTGTCACTGTTCGCTTTAAACTTTAAACGGCTGCGTCTCTTAACTATTTGACGAAACAATAAAAGCAGTAGAAAGGCACCCACACAGCCTGCGCTTATAGCTGCACCTGCCTTAAGCCCCGGTGTCTCATAATAAAGCTCTATCTCATGCTCCCCCTCATCCAGATGAATGCCCACAAAGGTATCGGAAAAATCCTCATACTCTGCATCCTTTCCATCCACCTTCATAGTCCAGCCCTTTTCACTCGGAATAGAAAGCACAAGTCTGCCTGCCTCCTTCACATCTATGTGTCCGCTTATGTGTGTATCTGAAAAATCATCCACTGAAAGTGTCTGCTCATTGAGTGTATTGTAAGCACTCTCAACTGCAGCAATGGAAAGCTCGTATACATTAAATCGTACAGCATCGGCATCAGTGTTTGTGACGGAAACCGTGTCCCCCGCCTTCACGTATCCCAGGTCAAACAGATACCTGTGAGTGGTCTTCGAGTATGTGGTCTCATACTCTCCGTGGCTGAAGGTCAGACTGTCAGTGCTGCACGAATCGTATGCCGCATAATAATATCCGTCATGGTCAAAGGTGAGAGTCGTAGTTCCCGGATTTTCATCCTGAATGCACTCTGTCAGGGTCAGCGTATCATCTGCTGCACCTAGAAGCCTGCCAAGAGAGTTAATCGAATATATTTTCGATGAAGATGATGGTTTCCACGCATCAATCACTCCCTCATCTATCATAAATCCAAGCGGAAGTGTGTAGTTATTCCGATACAGATAGTGATTTCCGCATTTTCCCACAAGTGTAGTCAGCTCATTCTGTGGCTGTATTGATTTTGTAACCATATATCTGACCGAAAGCATGGCTGACGTGACAGGTGTGGCACCGTTATAACAATAGAAATTCTTGCCTCCCTCCATATAAAGAGCCTGATAAAAATGGCTCACATTTATATTCATCAGGGAAGAAAACTGTGTTCCAGAAGCATAGCCGTATCGTGTGCCATCATTTTTAGTAAGTCGGCCTGTATCCTCAACTCTGTAAAATGGTACATTGTTGTCAGCTGCATCCTCTTTTGCCAGCTCCAGTGCCTTTTGCATATCGTCCACATTGGCATTGTAGCTACTTCTGCCGGTACATCCAAGTCCTGTCACAGCCATATTGACAGCCAGCTCCACAATCGCAATACCGCATGTTATGGCCATCAAAAGCTCCCTGTTTTTCCTTGCTGCAAGCTTTAAAAGTACTGTCATAATGCCGTACAGCGCAACAAACAATATGCTTATGATAACTGCATAATACTCTGTCACATCCTCACCGGCAAACATCGTGCTTACTGCCATAAGCGCCGATGCAAATACCACTGCCACGCCAACATGCCACAATCTTATGCCACGCCACTTTCTTACTGTAGCATAGCCTATGGTCAATACAAGAAATGCATACAGATACGACTGTCTGCCAGGCAGCGAATCCGGAAAATGCAGTCCGTGCCATATAAAGTCAAGCTGTTTATTGGCAAAGCTTGCCATGAAAAACAACACAAACAATACAGGAGCTATTTTTTTCTTCCAATTAATCCTTTTATTGAGCACAAACAGTATCAAAAGCATCACACTAAAGGCTCCGGCATACAGATTCGGCCAGTTCTCTGCACCCTCATAGACACTTGCTGTCGTGCACATCCTGCCGACCTCTGATAAGAGATTAAAATACCACTCTATCTGCTTTGGGAACTCAATCCCCGATGAACCGCTGTAGCTTAAAATGATAAGCTCCGGGATGATTAGCACCATCGCAGTGCCTCCAGCCAAAAGCGAGTAAACGGCAAATCTCACAATTGCAGCCATTTTACCGCCCTTTTGCGTAAAGAAAAGCCATGCAAACCAAAATACCAAAAAGATGCAAAGCATGATGCTCAGATAATAGTTTGACAATATACAAAGTGCCAGTGATACATAGTAAAGCACCGGCTTTTTATCCCGCACAAGCTTTTCAAGACCTACTATCGCAAGCGGTGCAACCGCCACAACATCCATCCACATGACATCCCAGCTATACGCAGCTACAAAGCCGGAAAGCGCATATGCCGTAGAGAAAACAAATGCCGGCACAAATGTATTATCGTGATATCTGTTATCCTTTCCAAGAAGTACAAAGTGTTCCTTCAGAAAATAAAAAAATGTTGCTCCGCTTAGCGAAATCTTAAAAATGATTAGCAGCTCGATAAACTCAATAATATGGCTCTTTGGAAAAAGTACCACAAGCCAGTTTAACGGGCTCGCCAGATAATAGGCAAATACCGATACAAAATCACTGCCCAGCCCGATATTCCATGTATACATAAGGCTCGCACCATTTCTTAGCTTTTCCCACAGCTCATTAAAGAAAGGCAGATACTGGTGATACAAATCCATATGCAAAAGGCAGTAATCGCCAAATGGATATACACCATTTCCTATACAGATGATTATACATATGAAAAACGGAATTAAAAACGCTGTCAAAAGTGGATGCTTTTTAACAAAATTCATCACTTATCCTCCCAGTCAAACAGTCTGTAATATTGCAAAAGCTTATAATCGTTTAGCATATCCGAATCGGCCTGCTTCTTTTTGCTGCCGGTTGCCTTGTCTGATTTATTTGATACTTTATCTAATGTCTTATCTGCAGTTTTATCCGTGCGTACCGCTGATATAATTGGATACTCCTCCTGCAGCTTTAACAGAAAGCTCTGATAGTCATTTGTCGGCACACCTGCCACTTTAAGTACGTTTGCAGCCAGATAATTAACGCTCGTGTCTTTTCCTGCAGCCTCATCAATATCATAATTTGCCCAGATAACATACGGCACCTGATAGCGCAGCTTAAGCTCTTCATTTGATAAATTATTATAGTCCATGCCGTTTGCTGCAAGAACAGAGCTCGCCACAGTATCATTTGGCTGATGATCACCGAAAAATACCACTATAGTTTTCTCATCCACATTTGAGAAATATTCAATGAGTTTCTTTAAATCCTCGTCTGTCATCTTAATCAAAGAAAGATACTGGTCAAGTGCAGAATTATTGAGCTTATCCGCTGTCACCGTATTGTCAAAGCCGTAGTAGGTATCCGTGTATCCACCATGGTTTTGCATAGTGACATTGAATATAAATGCCGGCTGACCATCCGGTTTGTTCTCATAGGTCTCAATAATCCTGTCAAAGGATGTCTCATCACTTATATATTTGCGCACAAACTTCTGATTAAAATAATCCTGCATAAACGAAAGATTGTCAAATCCCAAAAGAGGATAGACCGTATCCCGGTTCCATCCACTGCCATAGTACGGATGCTGTGCATACGTTGCATAGCCTATGCTTTTTAAATAGCTTGCAAGGGAAGGTGTCTTGCTCTTTATATACTGCTGATAAGGAATACTCCCTACCGGAAGAAAAGCCATCGTATTGCCTGTCAGAAACTCAAACTCGGTATCGGCGGTATTTCCACCGCATACAGACGTATTCAGATATCCTGTTATAGTGTTCTCATTGCCCTTTTCAAGGCTGTGTACAAACGGCATATAGTCTGTATTTGTATCAAAATCACCGAGCACTGACAGGTCTGAAAATGCCTCATCCATCACAACTATAATATTCGGATAATCACTTTTATCTGTAATTGCAGTATTATTAGCTGCATCTGAATTATCATCTGTACCGGCATAGCTGTCAAGCAGCTCCTTAGCCTTCTGTCTGCTATACCCATCAGGCTTATCAACCGCCACAAACTTAAGATCCATCGCAAAGGTCACTGCCATTCCATTCACCTTTGTCATATATGCCGGTGTAAAGAGAAACGGATACAGATAATTGTCCGTCTGAAAATCCTCATCCTGCAGGGCATTCACAAACAGACACAGCGCAATTAATCCAAGCACTGTCGGAATTAGTCTGAACCTGAATTTCCACTTAATTCTGAAATCAACAAAATGCATAAGCATAATAAGAGCTATAAATATAACTGTAACAACAATTACTCCTGCAGTCGGTGCGAAATCATAATTGGATGCAACACTTGTCGCCGTACCAATTGAAAAAATATCCCACGGAACAAAAGGAGTCGAGCGGAAAAGCATAACATAATGATTAATCAGTCCAAAAACCATGGCCACGATAAAAACTGCACGAAGTGCCCATTTCGCCCTGCCCGTAACAGAATAAAGAATCCAGGCAATCAGCTCAAACAAAATAATATTAAAAAAACCTGCCATAAATCTGACTTCTTCAAAAGGATTATGTTCGTAGAACTCCATAAGATAAAAAGCCGCAATCGGAAAAATCGAGAATAATACAACATTGAATATAATCTGTCTCTTATACACATCTCCGAGCCCACGAGACCGATCAGTATC
>ENA-OYXI01000713-OYXI01000713.1-human-gut-metagenome-genome-assembly--contig:-NODE-713-length-15254-cov-4.195473_pt1 | contig 15254 bp, 8 predicted proteins | sample MGYA00244217_ERZ653421 | MGnify/ENA primary metagenome ERZ653421 (study PRJEB26926, sample SAMN06165148) | human gut metagenome | biome: ENVO:00009003; feature: ENVO:2100002; material: ENVO:00002003... | reverse complement strand
TCGTGGGCTCGGAGATGTGTATAAGAGACAGGATATTATCTCTATAAAAACACGCAGTCGGCCTCGCTTTCGGAATATCCGCGTCTTGCCGCGATGGGGATTATTCTCACGCTCATCGTTGCGCCCGTAACCCTGCTTGTAAAATACTTGATCGAAAAATTCGGTCCGACGGTCGAATGAGGAGAGAAAAATGGAATCGTTGAAAAGAAGAATGTTCCGTAAAGAAAAAGAAACGAAGAAACGTTCACGTTACACTCTCATGGCGGGTATATTGCTTGCCGCGCTGATCGTCTATTCTCTCTGCTTGCTCTTGCCGCTGTGCTACGGGCTGATGTTCTCGCTCAAAACAAACGACGATTATACCAACCATCCGATAGGTTTTCCGAATCCTTTGTATTTTCAGAACTATATAAAGGCTTTCGAGGGTTTTTTCGTAACGATCTATAACAGCAACCGCGTTTACGATGTGTTTTTGGAAAGAATGTTTCTGAATTCCACTCTGTATGCATTGGGTTGTTCGTTCATGAGCGCGGCCGTTCCTTGTATCGCTGCATATGTTGTGGCTAATTATAAATATAAGATTTGCAAAGCTATATACGGTTTCGTCATAGTGTCTATGATTCTGCCGATCGTCGGTTCGCTGCCCAGCGAACTGCAGCTTGCAAAGACGCTCGGACTGTACGACAATTTCCTTGGACTCTGGATCATGAGCGGACATATCAGGAGCATGTATTTTCTGGTTCTTCTCGCCACTTTCAAGTCGTTTCCGAAAGACTATGCCGAGGCCGCTAAAATTGACGGCGGCGGGCCTTTCACTGTGTTTTTCCGCATCATGCTGCCATTGGCGAGAAATGTGTTTTTCACCATAATGCTCATCAAATTCATTGAATTCTGGAACGACTATCAAACCCCGCTCGTCTATATGCCGTCCAATCCCACGCTCTCTTACGGCTTGTATCTGTTCAGATACAATACAAACACGGAATACGCGACGATGCCTATGACGCTTACCGGCTGTATGATGGTTTTCATACCTATACTGATCATTTTTTTATGTTTCCGCAACAGGATTATAGGCAATTTGACTATCGGAGGAATAAAAGGATAGGAGGAAATTATGAGTAAGATCATGAAGAAAACAATGTTGGCGGTACTCGGACTGCTGCTGGGCGCCTGTATCGCCTTACCTGTGATTTTTACCCTTGCCGCGGAAAGCGACGGCGTAAAAAATCTTCCCGTAGGACTGGAAGAGGGGATAACGAACGAATTACCGCTGAATTCCGAACTTGATTTCAGCGGGACCTATATTGCCAAAGAGGGAAAAAAGCTGGATACGTCCTGCGAGGTCGCACGGCCTGACGGCAGTGTTTCCGCTACGAAGCTGCTGACGCTCGACGATATGGGCATATATCGGGTTACGCTCTACGGCTATACCGACGGCGGCGCATACAGTGAATACGTATACGAAATTTACGCATATAAAAATTCTTTTTCTTTCAGTGACAGCCGCTCGTCTTCGGCGTATGGGGAACATAAAAACGAACCGGGCTTGTCGGGCGAGGTAATAACGCTTTATGAAGGAGCTACCGCTACCTACAACAAAGTGATAGATTTGTCCGGATATACGTCGGCGGATACTGTTTTTGAATGGATACCTGTCGCCTCGACGGTTGGTGCGGGCGACTTCGACTACATTGAGTTTACCTTTACCGACCTTTACGACGAGAGCAATTACTTCAAGATATCGGGAAATTATCACCATACCTATCGGGAAACGTATTTCAAGGCGGCTGCCAAGGATCAGGTTCTTTCGGGTTGGTACGCCGCCGGCGGATGGGTTCATATCGGCAACGAATGGGGGGCGAACGCGGGGGTGAGTTTTTACAACACGCCGAGATACGCGTCAAAACCTTCGGACGACACGATGAAGCTTCATTATGACGACGCGGTGAAATCGGTGGGCGTAGGGGATACTTTCGTCATAGATTTTGACAATGCGCAGTATTTTTCCAACCTCTGGTCGGGATTCACTAACGGAAAATGTATTCTTAGCGTCGAATGCGGACAATATGTTTCCGAAAAACCCGCTCAGTTTATGTTTACCGAGATCTGCGGCGAAAAGATGGAAGGGAATCCCGTTCGCGACGGCGAAGAACCGGAGATTACGGTTGACTGCGGCGAATACACGGTGGATTCTATGCCGAATGCTCGTGTAGGTTACGCATATCCTGTTCCCGAGGCGACCGCACAGGACACATATAACGGAACGCTTGACGTCAGCGTTACGGTCTGGCTGAATTACGGCAACAGCGCAGCATCCCAAATAGGCGTGGAAAACGGGAAATTCACGCCTACGCGCACGGCAATCTATACGCTGGAATATATGTGCGTGGACTATTCGGGAAACAAAGCTGTACTAACCGTTCCCGTTGCTGCGCGCGCAGACATCAATGATATAGAGATCAAAATCAAAGAGGATGCTCCCGCCGAGTGGAAGATCGGCGAAAAGTTTGTTCCGCGGGGATATGAGATTACGGGCGGCACGGGCAATTATGTTCTGGAACGCTTTATCGAATCGCCCGACGGAGAACGGTTGCCTTATGACGAAAAAGATGGGTTTATCCCTTTGAAAGAAGGCGTGTATACCGTCGTATACGCGGTATCCGATTATATCGGCTGTACGGGCAGTGGAAAATATGAATTCTCCGTTGGCGCGGCGGGCGCTCCCGTATTTTACGATGAGGCAGAACTTCCCGCGTATTTCATTGCCGGCGCACGCTATACGCTTCCAGAACTGAAAGCGTACGATTACCTCGGCGGCGAGGCGAAAGAGGCAGAAGTTCGCATACGCGTTGTCGATCGGAACGGCGTTGCGGTGCTTGAGGACAATATTTACACGCCCGCAGTCGCTGAAAGCGGCGATACGGTAACTCTCGTTTACTTTGCCGTAAACGCACAGGGCGAAGGCCTTTCTTCGGAATATGTGATACCTGTCGTCGAGGTCGGAACGCCGGAGGATTTGGACACTGCTGCGTATTTCAGCGGCACGGCCAAAGCTGAATTGAGGGACGGCGGTAAAAGATTCGTTATCTCAGCCGTGAACGATGGCGATTACGCGCAATATATTTTACCGGTAATTAGCAACGGCTTCACTTTGGAAATGAAAACTTACGGGGCGCATGATACCGTCGAAGGATTCACGCTGGAGTTGACGGACTTCGCCGCGCCATCCGTAAAGATTACGGCAAGACTGATCAAGCAGAAAACGGGTGCGCGGCTCTTTGTGAACGGCGCGGAATATGAAGTAAACGAATCCGTTGCGAGCGGGGCGTTCTCTTTCGGATACAACGAGCTGAAAAAACAACTTCGTTTCGGCGACCGCAGTTATACCGTGCAGGGATTTGACGGTTTTTCGAGCGGCAAGATATACGTGAAGATCGTTTTCAACGGCGTTACAGGCGAATATCCGATGGAAATCGTCAATATGAACACACAAATTTTCAACACAACGATCGATGAGATCAAACCTAAGATTTCCGTACTCGGCGAATACGCAGGGATCAAGGAAAAAGGCTCCGTTGCGACCGTATATAAGGCGGTTGCCTGCGATATGTTCGATCCCGATGTAACCGCTTACGTTTCCGTTACCGATCCAAGCGGCAACGTCATGATGTCGGTGGACGGCGTCCGCCTTGATAAAGTCGATATCGGCAGAGATTACGATATTCTTCTCGATGAGTTCGGTTATTACAGGGTGAGTTATTATGCGGAGGACTGGTATTCCAATATCGAGCGGAATTTTATCTATCAGTTTATAGTGGAGGATACTACTCCGCCCGAAATCGACGTTTCATTGAAAGACGTAAAGGCAAAAGCGGGCAAGAGCGTTAAACTTCCCGCCGCAAGTCTTTCCGACAATTATACCGCTACGGAAAGTTTGAAACTTTCCGTGTTTGTGGTCAATGGAAACGGCTATATCGAGAGGGTGAAACCACAGAACGGAGCATACGTTTATACGCCGGAGGATGCCGGCGAGTATGTGATCCGCTACTACTGTACCGACGAAAAGGGAAATGCGGCTCTCGCCGAAGTACGGCTGATTGTTTCTTAAGAGGTGTGTGATGAAAACTTTTCTGATAAAAATATTAACGGTGCTGCTGGCTGCCGTATTGCTATGTTCGTTTACCGCATGCGGAAAGAAAAAAGAAACCGGCGATGAAACTAAATTTACGAATTACGATTTCGTTGCGGACGGTAAAAGCGATTATAAGATAGTCTATCCTGCGGGAACTGCTTTCGACGGGCCGCTTTACCGTGGTGTGCGCGATCTGAAAAAATATATCGAAGAAGCTACAGGCGTATCCTTGGAAATCACGGAAGATAGCGACCTGAGCTATTCTGCCGAAGCCTGCTATCTATCCTTGGGCGATACCGTTTTGCTTGAAGAGAGCGGCGTAGAAATCGATAAATCTGCGCTCGGACCGAGCGGCCTGCGGCTGAAAACCGCAGGCAAAAGCGTTTTTATGGCGGGCGCTTCGGAATACGGGACTCTCTATGCGGCATATGAATTTCTCGCACGTACGTTCCATTTCGAACCCTATGCGGAAGACGAAATTGCCTTGGACAGAAACGTTGCGTCGATCAAACTGCCCGATCTCGATATTACCGACGTGCCCACTTTCGATTACAGAATAGCGAAATACGGCATTGTAACAGGCGATCTCGTTTATCTCTACCGTGCGAACTGGGAAGGACAGATCATTGCCGCCGTCAACGGAAAAACGTTCCATAACAGTTTTGCCGTGCTTCCGCCCGCAACCTATAAAGCCGAACATGGAGATTGGTATTCGGAAAACGGTATTCAGATATGCTATCTCGCGCACGGTAATGAAACGGAATATGCGTCTATGGTAGAAACTGCGTCGCAGGTGCTTTACGAAACGCTTCTCGCCAACAAGAATGCAAACGGTATAAGTTTCATGCATGAAGACGATGACGCATGGTGCGGTTGCTCCGCTTGTTCGGCCAGCAAGAAAAAATACGGCGCGGACAGTGCTACCGCCATTATCTTTTTGAACGATCTTGCTGAAGCGACCAACAAAAAACTGAAAGCGGCGGGAGATACCAGGAATATAACTTACTGGATGTTCGCTTATCTTGCGACGACGAACGCGCCCGTTCAGAAAAATGCTGACGGAAAATATGTTGCGACAGACGAAGCCGTCGATATGCGAAAAAACAAAATAGGAGTCGTGTATGCCCCAATTTTGATGGACTATACGAAATCAATGGCGCATGTGAACAACACGAGTTACGCCGACATCGTGCAACAATGGGGCGCGCTTACGGACGACGTGTTTTTCTGGGGATATGATACAGTATTTTCCAATTACTTCGCTTTCCAGAATACTTTCGGTACCATCCAGACTAATTTAAAGATTATGGCGGAAAATAATGTGAATACCGTTATGTTACAGGGGCAGTACGATACGAGAAATTCTTCGTGTTTCAATAATTTCAAGGCGTATATGACCGCCAAACTCGAATGGAACGTAAACGATGATTACAACGAACTCTTCAATAACTTTTTCGACAACTATTTCAAAGACGCGTCTGAAACGATGAAAAAGTTGTTCAAGTATCATACCACGCACTTTTCATGGTTTGCGGACGAATATAATGTTTTCTGCCAAGGCGCGAACGATACTGTGCAGGAAGATTACTATCCCAAAGGGACGCTCAATACCTGGATGGGCTTGATAGATCAGGCTTATAAAGATATAGATGGAATGAAAAATTCCGATCCCGTTGCTTATGCGAAAGTATACGACCGAATTACGTTGGAATCGCTCGCGTACCGTTACATGCTGATCAGCCTTTACGGTTCTAATTATCTTGACAGCGAACTCGAACAAATGAAACTTTCATTCAGAAGCGATTGCGGTATGTTGGGAGTAACGAATTATAAAGAACACAGCACGATAGACGGTTTATGGGCAAGCTGGGATTTGGCGTAAAATCGAAAAACTTGACCGCGAAAACGCGGAGGTTGAATAATTTAAAAGGAGGAAAACAATGAAAAGAAAGATCGGATTATCGCTTTTGCTCGCGGTAGTGATGCTGTCGGCCTGCATGTTGTTTGCATGCGGCGCAAAAGTGAAAATCGAAGTCGATTCGGAACTGACGATGACCGTTTACGAAACGAAAGTTCTCGAACCGAAAGTAAGCGGCTATGAGGGGGAACTCGCGTATTCTTCCTCTGATCCGACAGTTGTCGGCGCGCAAGGCGCAACGCTCACCGCATATAAGGCCGGAACGGCCGTTATTACCGTATCTGCCGGAGATAAAGCGAGCGCCGAGATCAACGTTACCGTAAACGAATCTTCGGTTTCGCCCGTGATATCCGTTCCTACGCAGGACGTCCGCATCGTCGTGGGCACGACGTACGCCTTTAAGCCTGTCGTGAAACTGGGCGAAAATACGGTGGACGGAAAGATCGGCGCTGTGGTTGAAGATGAAGAAACGGCGTCTTATGCCGACGGAGTGATCACAGCGAAAAAGATAGGCGAAACTCAGATAACTTTCAGCGGCAAATACTTGAATACCAATCTTCGCCCTATTACCGTCAGCGTAACTGTTATCGACGATCTTATCGTTACGCCGAATAAAAGCGAAGTATCGCTCTATACTTATGCACCGGCGGGCAGCACGGACTATCCCGTAGAAGATACGGTTACCGTAACCGTGGAAGAAAAGGGGATTCTCGTTGAAAATCCGCAGATCGAGTGGTCGATTGACAAAAATGATGTCGCTGTGGTGGAAAACGGTAAAATAACCGCGGTTGGCGCGGGTACGGCGACAGTTACGGCAGTTTATAAAGACGTAACGCTGACCGTAGCCGTTACCGTAACCAAGACGATACTTCCCGCAGATAAGGGAATCACGGAGTACGATTTAAATGCCGACGAGTCCGATGCGGAATGGCTGGAATTCGAATTCAATGCGGAAGATATTGCGCTTTCCGAGATATCGGCTGTCAATGATGTAACTGACGGCGCCGCAAAATCTGCGGAATTTAAAACCGAAAGCGGAAAATTACTGCTGAAAAAGAATACTTTGCAGGACGGCGAACGCAAGATCGTTCTTGAAAACGACGAATTCGGCGTGGAATACGAAGTTCTTTTCGCGACGAAGATAATCTACGATAAAGCTGATATGATCGAGGTAATGGCTCTCGCTACCGAGGGGTATGAAGAATATCTCGAAATCAGTCCTAAACCCGCCGCAGGCGCGCCTAAATTTTATACCGGCGCGGACGGCTACTTTATTCTCGCTGCCGATATCGACATGGAAGGAGATATTTTCCGTCTGACGTATTTGGAAAAGACGGATTTTGCTGGGTTTACTGGAACTTTCGACGGCCGCGGGCATGTCGTTTCCAATGTAGGCGGTGCGGATAACGGCAACTGCCGCAGCGGTATGTTCGGTTTGGTCAAAACGGGCGGCGTGATCAAAAATGTGGCTTTCGTCAACTGCTGGGGTGCGAATTACAGAACGGACAGCGGTACCAGGCAGGAAGGTAAGCATAACGTCGTTGTCGGCTGTCTTAACGGAGGCACGGTGGAAAACGTTTATCTTTATGCGGTGCGCGACGAAAAAATGACGCAGCCATGGGGAACGGGTGCGTTGATCGGCCAGTATATTTCCGGTACTGTCAACAACGTTTTTGTCGCAGTCAACGATCTTACGAGAACGGTCGTGGGGGACGGCACAAACAACCCGGGCACGATTATCGGACAGTTCGTAGGGAACGGCGGCGTGGAGGCGGTTCGTTCGGTAACGAACGCTTACGGTGTAAACGATCTCTACAAAGCCGTTGGCGTGGGAACTTCGCTTGACGACGCGGCCACCGTCGCGAGGTGGAAGACGTATGCCGAATTGTTTGATGCTGTAAAAGCGGAAGATTTCGGTTATGACTTTTCTGTATTTGAAAAGAATGAATATTGGACTATGGTTGACGGCGTGCCTGTGTTTGCGTCCGCGCTGGAACTGATTAAGGAAGAAACATTCTCAATAAGCGGTTCTGATGTGGTCGAAGCGGGAAAGAAAACGGCGATTGCCACCGATTCGAAATACTCCGCAATGATCGCCTATGAACTGAAAGACGCACCCGAAGGCGTTACGCTCGAAAACGGTGTGCTGAACGTAAGCGCTGAAGTTTCGAATAATGTAAGTTTCATCGTAGCGGCTTATAACGTATTCAATAATACCGTAAAAGCCGAAAAGACGATCAGCGTGGCAAACATCGCTTTGCTGGAACATGCTGATTTTGACCTTTCGGAAGATAAGGAAAATTATATCGTCGCGATGAATTCGCCCGTCGTGCCTACAAAGGTATCAGTGGAATCGGGCGTTGCCTTGACTGAAACGAATTACAAGGTTTCCGGAACGGATCTTCTGATATCCAAGGCCGGAGTGCAGGAAATTCTCGGCGCTAAAAAATACGGAGATTTCTCCTTGTTGATCGAAACTTCGGGTGCGCGCAGTTATCGTGTGGAACTCAGCATAGTTACGAAAATTCTGCGCGATAAAGCGGACGCGCAGGAAATGATGCGGCTGGCCACGGCAGGTTATAACGTTGTAGCAGAGAATCCCGTAGAAGGGCAACCGAGTTTTTACAACGGTGCGGACGGCTATTTCGTACTTGCGAATGATATTGATATGGAGGGTGAGATCATTCGCTTCACCTTGCGTGCCGCCAATGGCGGAACTCCAGGATTCACGGGGATATTGGACGGCAGAGGGCATAAAATAGAAAATATCGGTTCGGATAAATATCCGCTTTCGGACGGGGGAACAGGATATCTCGGCAATAACTCGTCAGGTATTTTCGGAAATATAACAGGAACAGTGAAAAATATAGCGTTTGTGAACGTGTATGCGGGTATGGATACGGTATCGGGGATTCGTACGCCTCACGATAATGACGGCAGAGGTGCCAGCAGTGTTGCTCTTGCTTGGATGGTAAGCGGCAACGCGTTGGTTGAAAACGTATATCTTTCTTACTGGGCGAACGATGCAAAAGCGGACAGCGGCGCTATTCCCGGAAGTGATGCAGCGACGGCTGTCATTAAAAGCTTTGTTGTGGAGCGAAAAGATATACCTGGGGCTGAACAGACTAAAGCGAATAATGCCGTTGTTGCTCGTTATTGGAGTGCAAAGGTAAGCAATACCTTTGGTATTTACGATAAATACGAGGGCGGGAACGATTATAACGGCAATGTCAATCAGTGGACGCCGGGGTATTCTACTTTGTTCTCTTCATGGGAAGCGATGAAAGAGGCGGGCGTGAATCTTTCGGGATTTGACGGCGCTTACTGGGATATCTCGCAGGGCTATCCCATATTCAAAGCTTGTCTGGAACAAGCATAAAGTAATGCGCGGCGCGGGAAGTTTCCCGCGCCGTGTAAGTGTTTTGCGAGGTGAAATATGGAAAAGACGCTGCTTCCCGAAAAACGGGGGTATAAAGCGAATCTACATTGTCATTCAACTGATTCGGACGGCAGTAAAACTCCCGAACAGCTGAAAAAAGACTATATCGAGCAGGGGTATTCCATCCTTGCTTATACCGATCACGGATATTTGCGGGACAGATCGGCGCTCTGCGACGAGAATTTTGTCGCTTTGAGCGGTTACGAAAATAATATCATCGACGACGGAAACTGGATAGACTGTAAGTCGTATCACCTTAATTTTTATGCGCCGTCGGCGGAAATTACGGGTATGACGGGCGTGACGGAAAGTTTTGTCGGTTACTATCAGCGCGGCAAAACGGATAAAGAGAAAGCTGCTTCGCCCGTAAAAAAGTTTTGTAATCCCGAATATTCGGTAAGTAACGTCAATTCCATAGTCAAAGAGGCGAACGAGCGAGGATTTCTCGTCGTCTACAATCACCCCGTGTGGTCAAGACACGGTGGAGCCGACTATACGGGGTTGCGCGGCCTTTGCGGCATGGAAATTTATAACAACGGATGTTATTTGGCAGGTTATGAGGAAGACAACGGTTATATTTACGACCAGATGCTGAGAGACGGTCAAAAACTTTGGTGTTTTGCCAACGACGACAATCATAACGCCGTGCAAGACAGTTTCGGCGGATTTAACGTTCTGTATCCTCGTAAACTCGATTATAAAAGCGTGTTCGATTGTATAAAAAACGGAGAATTGTACGCATCCACGGGCGCGTATTTCCGCGGACTCACCGTTGTTGGCGGCAAAGTATTCGTCGGAGCTGAGGACGCGGCTTATATACGCATGACGACAAACGGCAGATATTCCTGCATAGCGCGTATGAAAGACAGTCCTTTGACAGAGGCAGTTTTCGATCTTAACGAAGATATTTCGTATTTCCGTATTACGATCAAATCCGTTCATGGGAAAAAGGCTTACACCAGAGCATATTTCCGCCAAGAATGGTCAAACGAAAGGAGCTGAAGAAGCAGTATGAAAAAATTTATCGACTTGTTGTTGGTGTTTGTATTTATTATATGTTTTTCCGCTTGCAGCGGGGACGGAATTTCTGACGGTTACGTCATCGATTCGTCTTATTCCGTGGTGTTCGACGAAGACAGCGACGCGATGTATTCCGCGGCGAAAAAAATACAGAGTGCGGTAAAGGATACGTACGGCGTCATGGCCGCGCTCAAACCGGATACTTTTGTTAAAAGCGGTTCGGAGATCGTCGTCGGCAGTACATCACGCGGCGTAAAACAAAACGAAATGAAACTGAAAGATTACGCCGTGACGGTGGAATCAAACGGCGATATTTTTATCTGCGGAGGCAGCGATGCTGCGACCGAGGCTGCGTTAAACGATTTTATTGGCAGATATCTTTCTGAAAAACACAGATTTAAAACATCTGACAGCTTTTTTAAACAGTATGAATACAAATATAACGCAATATCGCTCAACGGCAGCGATATTGCCGAATATACGGTCGTATCGAATGAAGGGATATCTTCCGAGGCTGCGGCTATGCTGAACTTAAAAATTTCGGATAATCTCGGCATTGAATTGCCCGTTGCGAGCGATACTGCGGAAGAAATCGGGAAAGCAATCCGTATAGGGGTAGGGGACAAAAGCGGCCGTCCCGTGTTCTCGCCGCTCGATTATGCGATTTATGCCGATGGTGACGATATCGTTCTTAACGCCTCCGAAACCGCGCTCTCTCAGACCGATGCAATAGAAAAATTTATTGAATTGTTCGACGGCGAGGCCGAAAACGGCAGACTTTCGATCGAAATAAGCGAAGATTTCAAAATAGTTGAAGGCAAAAAATATTCCATGGAATTCGTTTCCGCAAAGAGAACGGCCGTACTGCGGAATGGTGTGAATCAATACGAATTTCACTATAAGAATCTCAACGGCAGTCCTGTGATCGTCTATGTCATGGAAGTGAAAGCCGATTCCGGATGCCGCGTGGCGGTCGGTACGCCTTACGACGGAGACGTAGTTGGCAACGGCAGGAGTCAGACCGTGCTTGACATGGCAAATGCAGGCAGAGCAAACGGAAAAGATATAATCTTTGCGTTAAATTCGGGATTCTTCGCATTATCTTCCGACCAAATGCCTGAGGGCGTGGTCATCAAGGACGGAAAGATACTTTCGAAAGGATACAAAAACTTTTTCCGCGAATGGTGGGGAGTAAAAACGGATGGTACGCTGGAATTCGGAACTTATGACGAACTTTATCTCGAAAACGACGTGAACGGAACGTTCCGCAGTGATTTGAAACAGGCTGCGGGCGGAAATCACCTTCTTTACAAAGACGGTGAGGAAGTGGATATTGCGGACAGCGACACCTCCCTGCTTGCAGCAAATCCTAGAAGTTGTTTTATGCAGAGGAAAAACGGCGATATCGTTTTAATGGTGGCGGACGGAAGACAACCCGGAATATCGGTGGGCCTTACCATGGAGGAGGAAAAAGAAATCGCCTTTCGCATGGGAGCGTATGACGCGTTGAATCTGGACGGCGGAGGATCTTCCCAGTTTGTGGCATGGAACGAAGCAAGTCACGGATTGAAAGTGATTAACACGCCCGTCGGTCTGCCAGGAGAATCCGCCGGACACAGAAAAGTTGCCGACTGCATTTGGCTTATTGCGGATTAATTGGAGAATAAACTTTGAAAAAAATTAAAATTACGGCGGGCGGTATCGTTGTCATCCTTTGTTGTGCCGTATATTTTACAAGCTATCTTTCCCGTTTGGATTACGGAGCGGTCATGGCGGAAATGATAGCGTCGGGCATTCTAAAAAAAGAAAGCGCGGGGATGATAGGAACTTCTTTGTTTTTTACTTACGGCGTAGGACAGCTGGTCAGCGGATATTTAGGGGATAAAATAAGGCCGGAAAAGCTTATCGCCTGCGGATTGTTTGTGACCGCGCTCTGCAACGTCTTGATGCCGTTTACGGCCGAAGTCGCATTGCTGTGCGTTATCTGGGGCATAAACGGCTTTGCTCAAGCTCTTCTTTGGCCGCCTATGGTTAAGTTGATGAGCGAATATCTAAGCGAAAAAAATTACGGGCGAGGCGTGTTTTGCGTATCTACGGCGAGCCATATCGCCACTATATTGATTTATCTCTTCGTGCCGCTCTGCATTGCTCTAACAGGCTGGAAAAGCGTGTTTTGGTATGCGGGAGGAATGGCGGCGGCAGTGCTGGTCTTTTTCGTCGCGGTATCCTGCCGACTGAAAAAAAACGCCTCCGCATTAAAATCGTCGGAGAATATACAGGCTGTGTCTGCAGAGCAGTCGGGGTTCAGAAATCTTTTCATATTCAGCGGCTTAATTCTTATTTTGGCGGCAATAGTTTTACAGGGAATTCTGCGGGACGGAATAACGAGCTGGATGCCCACTTATTTGACGGAAGTATTCGGAATGTCCGCAAAAACTTCTATTTTAGTCAATGTATTGCTGCCGATTTTCAGCTGGCTCTGTATTTTGCTTGCGGGGACGCTTTACAAAAGAGTTTTTAAAAACGAAATTAAGGGCGCGCTGTTTTTCTTTGCCGCGGCATTGATCTTTGCGGTGATTTTTCTGGTGTTCAAAGAAAACGCGGTTGTTTCCGTGGTGTCGGCGGCGCTGATCACGGGGTGCATGCATGCGGTCAATTTGCTGTTGATTTGTTATGTGCCTATGCGTTTCAAAAAAACGGGGAAAGTTTCGTTGATCTCGGGAACGACGAACGCGTTCACCTATGTGGGCAGTACGATATCTTCTTACGGTTTTGCGGTAATATCCGTTTCGTTAGGCTGGACTTTTTTGATCTATATATGGATAGCTGCCTGCGTTCTGGCGCTGATCGTTTTGCTCTTTACTCTTAAACCGTGGAAAAAATTTATCGGTTAAATCAAAAACCCGTCAGCAAACGCTGACGGGTAAATTTATGCGTTGGTGCCGGGGATCGGACTTGAACCGATACGGAATTTCTTCCGAGGGATTTTAAGTCCCTTGCGTCTGCCTGTTTCGCCACCTCGGCAAAGAAGTGGAGGCGCCACCCAGACTCGAACTGGGGAATGAAGGTTTTGCAGACCTTGGCCTTACCACTTGGCTATGGCGCCTTATCCGATTCCGTTCTGCCTTGCGGCATGGGGGGAGAAATTCCCCCGAATAAAAAAATGGAGCGGGAAACGAGATTCGAACTCGCGACATTCGCCTTGGCAAGGCGACGCTCTACCACTGAGCCATTCCCGCATACGTATTGAAGTTGTTGGTGGGAGCTACAGGGCTCGAACCTGTGACCCCCTGCTTGTAAGGCAGATGCTCTCCCAGCTGAGCTAAGCTCCCGTCCGCCTCTTCATTGCTCAACTAATATACCAAATTAAAAAAAATTTTGCAAGTGTTTTAATGAAGTTTTTTAAAATTTTTTTAAAATTTTTTCGACGGCTTCAAACCCGCGCGAAAAGGGTGCGGCAGTCTCTTTACACTATAATAAATAGTTTTACGGGAATTTTACCTTGAAATGATATAAATTGAAAAAATTGGCAGCGATTTTGAAAAAGGTCTTGCTATTGCGGAAAAAATATATTATAATTAAATCGTTGTGAATTTCGGCTTTCATGTCATATGTTCGGCGCAGCCGTAATAAATTTACGGGGATTGCAAACGATAAAGACGAGGTATTACCATGTTATGCCGAAACGGAACTCGATGTGCTTAAAAGGGCGGTAATTATGAACGAGATCATCAATTCTATTCTGAAAGCGGAACAAAAGGCCTCCGAGATCGTAGCGAAAGCGGGGGAAGAGAGCAAACTCATTGCAATCAAAGGCGAAGAAAACGCCGAAAAAGAAAGGGAAAACGCCGTTTCCGCGTTTTCGGAAGAACGTAAAAAAGCGCTTGCAGAGGCGGAACAAAAGGCAGAAGCCGCTTACTGCGAAATTTTAAGCGACGGCAAGGCCCGCGCGCAGGCGCTGAAAAATTCCTGCTCCGATAAGATAGAAGGCGCTGCCGAAACCGCGATCGGGAGGATTTTCGGATAATGGCCGTCGTAAAAATGTCCAAGATCAGATTGACGGGGCTTTCTTATGAAAAAGAGAAACTGCTTAACGCCCTGCACAAAACGCAGCTCGTCGAACTGAAATGCACGGACGACAACGAAAATATCCGTCCCGACGCCGCCGACGAGGCGCTGATCGTGGAAATCAGGGAAAAACTCGCGCGTGCGCAAAGGAGCATAGACTTCATTACCGATCAGCTCGATTTGGCCAAAAAATCGCCCTATTATCCGAAGGAAAACGAGGGATTGAGCAACGATATCCTTATCGGTTACGACGATTTTATGAGCACGCCCGGAAACGAGATAGAACTTTCTTACATTATCGATAAAATGGAAGAATATTCGCGGCGGCTTACAGATACAAAGTCCCGCCGCGTGAAGATCAATAATCTGGAAACGCAGCTCGCGCCCTATCTCGGCGTAGATGAAAAATTTTCCGATTTTAAAGATACGCAGTTTACCAGATGCGCGTTCGGCACGATTTCGGACGCCGCGCTTGCACAGCTGAAAGATTATTTGAGCGTGCAGCCGCTTGCCGCTCTCGAAGTCTTTACGGAAGGGCAGCAGTGCGCGGTTCTCGTCGTCGCACATGCGGAATGCGCGGAGGAAATTTTCAAAAAACTCAACGAACTTTCCTTTGTCAAATGTCCGTTTTCCTACGATTTGACCGCTAAGGAAAAGCTCAGGGAACTGACGGA
>ENA-OYXI01000691-OYXI01000691.1-human-gut-metagenome-genome-assembly--contig:-NODE-691-length-15651-cov-4.962747_pt1 | contig 15651 bp, 9 predicted proteins | sample MGYA00244217_ERZ653421 | MGnify/ENA primary metagenome ERZ653421 (study PRJEB26926, sample SAMN06165148) | human gut metagenome | biome: ENVO:00009003; feature: ENVO:2100002; material: ENVO:00002003... | reverse complement strand
TTATAAGTCAATTATCATAAATTGTTGACAAGATTTTACAATTATGTTACAATTTTATTATGAAAAAATCATTGCGCCTTCCCGGCAAAGACATCTATAATTTTATCGAGTCTTCCAATTTAAAAGACATTTCGGTATTAGAAGCGTCTTACCGTAAAAATCATCCCGACGTCAGCAAAAAACCGATGAGTAAAAACTATTTTGCCCTGCATCTGATTTTGAAAGGCGCAGGCAAATTGATTACCGCGTCGGGAGAATACGAATTAAAAAAGAATGATATTTTCGTGCGTTTTCCCAACGAAACAATAACTTACTACGATTATCCCGATAACCCGTTCAACTATATTTTCGTTACTTTTAACGGTTCTGCCGCTGTTTCGTATTTCAAAAGAATAGGCATAACGGACAAAAACAGAATTTTTTCAACTGATGACGAGATCACGATTCTCTTCAAGCACCTTGTTCTTATCTCGCGCGACTATCCGGAAATAAACGATATGATCTCTACGGGATACATGCACTTAATTTTTGCAAATCTCGCAAAACTGCGTTCCAGCAAACCGAACGATAAATTCGACGTGAAAGAATCCTATGTGGCGAGCGCGCTCAACCTAATTCAGACAAACTTGCAAAATACAGACCTCAGCGCAAACTATATTTCCCAGTTTCTCAATCTCAATACAGATTATTTTCTGCGTATTTTCAAAAACGCGATGGGTATCGCCTTTTCTAAATATATCGTAACGAAACGCATGAACCTTGCTGTCAGCATGATCAACGACGGAGAAACTTCTGTTGGAAAAATCGCCGCAGCCTGCGGATATGAAAACGCCTCCTATTTTACCAAAACTTTTAAGCTTTACTATAATCAAAGACCTAAAGATTACATTGACAAAACATTAAACCACATTAAACCACATTAAAAACTCAATTTGATTATGTGTTTTTGAAAGGAAAAATAAAAAGCCGCTGAAAAGCGGCTTTTTGTTCATTCAATTAAATCTTCCGTCTGTTCCGATATAGAACATACGTTATAAAAACGAGCGACAGAGTAAAAAGAATTGCAGATTCTCCGCCGGCACTCGACTTGCACCCCCTGCACCCGCTTTCTTCGGGTTTCGGATCGACGGGCGGTACGTTTTCATCTTCTTTTTCATTCCCCGCGTAATCCGCGATATTGCCGTAAGAAAAACTGTCTATTTCGATCGCGCCCGACATGTAGTCTTTAAAATATATCCGGATGTCTTTGATCAGCGCCCGAACGGAAGCGATTTCCGTTTTGTTGCCGTTTTCGTCCGTAATCGTATTAAGACTGTACGAAAATGTTTGAAATTCCTGCGCTTCTTTCGCTATCTCCGCAGAAATTCCGCTTCCGTCCGAAAGCGTAAGGTTTCCCTTGCGTCCGTCGGAAAGCGTAACTTCCACGCGTTCGAGCGTTACGTTTCTCTGCTGCGCATTTTTCACTTTGAAAAGCAGCGTATCGTAATTTGCAAACTGTTCAAACACGCCGCTTTGCGAAAGAATCGGCGAAAAATAGAACGATTCTCTGCCGCGCAGGGTATAATCGATTTTTACGGCGCCGCCGTAATCGCCGCGTTCGGAAACCGAAAGCGCGGCCGTCTGGCTGGCGGTATAGGCGTCGAGCATTCTTGCCATATCCTCGCTCGTTCCGCTCCCTTTGGAAACGAAAAACTGCAGCGAATCGCAATTTTGCCAATCTTTCGGGTGGTAATAAACGGAAGCCGTTTTATCCGTTCTGAAAGGAGCGACGGGCAGTCCGTTTTCCCCGCAGAGATTTGCCGAGGAAATCATGGTGGAAAACGCGTACGTCGCGGCGACCGGTTCTTTTACCCATTGGCTTTCGAGCGTTACCGTACCGTCGGCGTTGACCGTCGCTTCGGCGGGATAGAACACGCGGTTTTCCCCGCACAGCGCGAACCCGACGGGCGGCAAGCCGTTTGCGGTCTTCAAGCTTTCCGCGTTTTCGAAAGTTAAAATCATCTTTTTGTTTTCCGTACGGAAAGAGGAATAAACGGGTGCGGAAACTTCGCCCGTTCCGCCGTAAATGCGGTTATACGCGACATACGCCATTCTTTCGCCCACGGGCTTTTTGACGATGGGATGAATGGGAGAGCGATAAGCGAAATCTTCGTTATACCAATCGAGCGGAATATCGTATGTGGTTATCATGGAGCACTGCGCCTTGTTCTGCAGATACGCTTCCGCCATACCCTCCCACATATACGCCAGCGCCTCGGGTTCATACCCGTAGTTGTGCGGGGTGATCTGCGCGAAGATAAAGGGTATTTCCTCCGTACCGCCGTTAAACCACATGCTCCAGTCCTTCATCATCAGCGAAAGCGCGTTTTTGTAATACTGCCCCGCAATTTCGTTGCCCACGTTGTTTTCTCCCTGATACCACAAAATGCCTGCGATATACAGGTTGGAAAGCGGCGCGATCTTGGAATTGAACATTGCGGAAACCTGATTGTAATTATTTGCGCCCGCCTGATTGTATTCCTCCTCGTCCAGAAGCCTGCCGCGTTCGTCAAGATAACTTTTCACGGCTTCGTCGTTTTCGATCGAAGGACGGGAAAGCCAGGCTTCGATGCTCGTCGCGCCCTTTGCCGTGTTGAGGAACCCTACGGGGATCTGTTTTCCGTTTACGTTCAGTTTTTCGAATAAACCCAACGCAAAGTTATAACTGACCGCGCTTGCTCCCTGAACGGCGATGCCGCTGTCCCCTTTCGCCCACACGCCGCCTTCGTAATATGCGGCGGGAAAATAAGGCAATTCCGCCTTTCCCGGGATTTCCGGCGACATAAACACGCGGATATACGGATTGTCGGCATTATCGATGATCTCGCTCGCATTGGAGCAGTATTGCACGTTGAGCGCCATATTGGATTGCCCGCAGCTTAAAAACAATTCTCCGAACAGAATGTGTTCTGCGGAAATTTCCTCCGCGGAACTGACCGCGGTGATTTTATATTCGGTAAAAGACGCCTGTTTTGCGGCAAATTCCGCCGCGAAATACCCCTCTTCGTCCGCCGTTGCGGTCAGCGTTTCGGCATCCGTACCGTCCTGTTTAGACAGCGTAACGGCAACCGCGCTCCCCGCAGGCGCAAATCCCCATACCTTGACGGGCTTATTCTGCTGGAACATCATGGAATCGCCGATGACTTCCGCAAAACGCAGCTTATCGGTAGGCGCGCCCGACATATCGAGTTCGTAGCCGGCCTGAGCGCTCGCCTTGACCGCCCCCGGTCGATGCGGCTGAACGAGCGCGAAAACCGCGGAAAGAGCAAACGCCGCGGCGCAAAGCGCCGCAAACGTGAGTTTTATATTTTTACTTCGAAACATTTTTTCTCCTCATGGCGAAAACGACAGCCGCCCCGGCAAGCGCCGCGAGCGCGCCGATAATTGTACCGCCCGCGTCCGCACGGGAATTACAGCCTTTGCAGCCGCCCTTTCCCGCGTCTTTATCGTCTTCCGCGACGACGGAAACCGCACAGGAACGGGCATAGCCGTCGGGAGCGGTAACCGTGATATAACACGCGCCTTCTTTCAGCGCCTTGATCTTGCCGTCCGCGCCGACTTCGGCCACGGCGGGATCGGAAGACGCGAACGAAACGCCCTCTATCGCGCTCCCGTCGAAACGCGCGGCCGTAAGCGTGAATTCTTCGCCTGGTTTAAGTTCTTTGGAAACCGCGTTCAGTACGATAAGCTCGGATTTTTTGGAATCGTCCGCCTTGGGCAGAACGATCACCTTTTCCGCCTGAACGTTTTCCATGACCGCGGCGATCTGCTCGTCGGAAATAAAGTTTCTCGAAACGTCGAGATACGTCAGATTTTTCAAATCGAGCACGGCGGAAAAATCGTCGATATAATTATTTTCCAGCGTAAGCTGCGTAAGCGCGTTGAAGTTCGCAACGGGCGAAATATCGATAACGCGGTTGGTGCCCAGCGCAAGGGTTTTGAGCGAGGTCAGCCCTGCGAGCGGGGTAATATCGTAAATGTCGTTGAACGCCAGATACAGTTTTTCGAGAGAAACGAGCTCCGAAACAAAGCTGACGTCGCTGACCGCGCAGATGCTGAGGTTCAGCTTTTTGAGTTTTCCGAAATTCGAAACCACGCTGTAATCCTTTACGGAAGCGTTGTTTACCGAATAGAATTTTTCCAGGTTGACAAGCCCGCTCAGGCAGGAAATATCCGTAAGCCCGTCCGTTCCCTCCGCCGTGCCGTCGTTATAGGAAATATCCAGTTCTTTCAGGTTGGTAAGCCCCGCGATCGGCGTCAAATCCGTGATCTTATTGTAATCGAGATTGAGCGAAACGAGGTTCACCGCATATTCCAGTCCCGTAAGATCCTTAATTTTTTTTGCGGGATCGTTTACGGGGGTTTCCAGCACGGTGAGTTTTTTCATATCGTTTTCGGTGATCACGTCGGTGGAAAGTTCCAGCGTGTCGACGATCGCCGCTTTTAATGTTTCATCGGGAATTTCTATCCCGTTTGCGGTTTCCGCGGAAACCGCAAACGGAACTGCGCCCGCCAGCATCGCCGCCGCAAAGGCGACGGCAAAATATTTTTTAATTCCTCTCATTCGCTTACACCACCATTCATATAATCGTAAATGCGTATCATCAACACGCGGAGCATTTCCCCGTCGACGGGGTTCGTCTTGCTCTCGATGCGCGCATACCAGTATTCGCGGAGCGCGGCGTCCCCGCCCGGATCGTCGCCGAACGTAAAGTCGCTTTTATCGATCACTCCCGGCAAATTGCTCGCCGTTGCGCCCGCGTTACCCGTTACTTTTCTGAACGCCCGCACCAGCATATTCTGCGTTTCGCCCTGATTGAGCGTCCCGCCCGTCTTGGCGTTTTTCTTATAATATTCCTTTCCGTAGTTTCCTTCCTTGATGATCCCCTGCGCGACATACCAATCGAGCACCTCGTCGGAAAGCTCCGAAGCGTCCAGCGTCATGATCTTGTCCGCGGCTTTTTCCACCAGGTTGACCAGATTTTCCACCGTAACTTCTTTTTCGGGATCGTTCACGATGGCGAGCCAGCCCGCGTCGTTGCCGATCACGCCCTGCGCTTTTAATGTCGCCACAGCGCTCGTGCCGTCGGAAACTCCAGCGTCGAAGGGTTTCGACAAGGCGACGAGTAGTTCGACGATCTTCGTTCCCTCCGCCTTGTTGGAGTTGTTGCCGCGGCGGACGAAATACGCCGCCTGCTCCGCAGTGATCACGCCCTTTTCTTCAAGGTATTCGTAATCTTCCAGCGTTCCTGCGATAAACTTGCAGGAAACGCTCACCGCGGCCATCAAGTCTTTGCCGGAAATTTCGCCCGACGCAAGCTGCGTATTCCAGCCGTCGGGATTGAGCACCGCGTTGATATCCTTGAGAACGGCGAGCGCGCTTTCGCGGTCCGCGGCCGTTTCGTCTATTCTCTTTGCCAAAGCAAGGAAGATCGCGTCGGTCTTTTCGGAACCGATAAAACCGAACGCGGATATCTGTCGGGCTATCGCGGCTTTTTCGCCCTCCGTTATCGCGCCGACCGACACTAAGGCGCCGAGTTCCGCCTCGGTCAGCGTTACGTTGTTTTTACCGACGAAATCGTAAACGCTGCGGATTACTTCGTTCGCGGTTTTGCCGCTCACATTCGCGCCGCCCAGCGCCGTTGCCTGTTCTTCCGTGATCACGCCGAGATTTTTCAGCTTTTCCAGGCTGGTCGCGCCCTCGGCCTCCACGCGGGAAGAAATGCGGGAAAGCATGGCATTGAGCTTAGCGCCGTCCACCGCGCCGCCCTGCACGGCGTTCTGCATATAATACGCCCCGTCTTCCGCCTTAATTATACCGAGTTCGGTAAAGTAATCCACGATCTCTTCGGTGAGCGGTTCCGTTACGACGGCGTTTTTCATCGTTTCCGCCAACGAGGACAGATAAGAACGGAATTCCGCCCCGTCCACGGTTTCGCCGTTATACGCTTTTTCCACGCCCGAGGTATCCGCGCCCGCGTTCTTGAGAACGGCTACGGCGGTCCCGGCATCCGCGTTCGGATCGAAGTATTTCGCTCCGCTTAAGACCGCCGCCTTTACAAAGTCGGCGGAAACGGGCCTGCCCGCTTCGGTGTTGACGAGAACTTCGCTGACGTCCGCCGCGGTAAATACGTTTTTGCTCACGAGATAATTCACGGCAGAAACTTCGATGCGCTTGTCCATCCAGGACTTTTCGTTGTTTTTCAGATAGCTGTACGCGTTTTTCAGCAGGCCGTTGAGGTTGGAACCGGAAACGCTCGCCGCCGTACCGCGGAACACGTCCTCCCACACCGCGGCGTTGCCGGTGATTTTTGTATTGATAAAGATCTGCAACGCGGAATCGCCGTCTGCGGCCGAAGGATCGATGGTCTGCGCTATGGCTATGACCAGCGCCTGCGTTTTCGCAGTATCGCAGGTCCTTCCGCCGATGGCGTTATCGTCGAAGTATCTTCTCGCCTCTTCGTCGATAATTCCGTGTTCGGCGAAATAATTCACCCAATCCGTAATATATCCGAGGGGCGATTCCTTGGCGAAGAAAGCCGCAATCTTATCGAAAATGGAAACCACGTTGTCCATGGGAAGGGACGCGGGAAGCGTTTCCCCGAACAAGCCCTCCCAGGAGGCCGTGTTGGAAATTATGCCGAATTTATTGAGAATTTTAAGCGTTTCCGATTCGGCCGTTCCTTCCGCAATCCTGTTTGCCGAAGCGACGAGTACGTTTTTCACCGCGCCGACGCGTTCGGGCGTATTGAATCCCGTCTTCACGCCTTCGTAAAGCACCGCCGCGCCGTCCGCGTCCGTAAGGCCGAGAATATTCAGTTTCAGCACGTTGAGTTCGCCCTTGCTCATATCGTCGGCGACGATATCGCCGAGGTACTGCCCGTTCTGCGCAAGGCGTATCGCAAGCGAAGCGTAATCTAAATCCTGCACGCAGAAAGCGGGATCTTCCGCCATTTCTTTCGCGCTCATGGCGGCCGCAACGCCCGCCGATTCTCCGACGATCATATATGTCGTTTCCATACGGATGGAACCGTAAGCCGCGTGCGTGGAAGAAAGGCATACGGGTACATACAGGTTTGCGCATTCCTCTTTGACGGGACGGATCGATTCATAGGAAATCGGATAGTCGCGGCGGGAAGACCAAAAGTTTCCGTCCGTCTGGATCCCCGCGCCCAAGGACGATTCCGATTTGAAATACGCCACGCGGTGCGAATCGAACCAATAAAAGCCCTGCCCAACCGAATGGGGCGCGGTGGTCTTCTGAATGACGCCGGGGACGGAATTTTGGATAACGTCGCTCTCTTTCATGACGTAATCGCTGACCATCCGCCTGCCTTCGCGCAGATAGATCTGGATCGGAAAATTCCCGTTTTCGGTGAATTCGTCCTTCGCGAGTCCGTAATTGAGCATTTCTTCGCGGACGGAAGCGGGCACCCTTTCGTCGTAAGCGTAGAAGTACAAAAGCCCCAACACGTAATCTTTATGATCGTCCTCGATATTCCTGCGGCTGAGATAATCGCCGTCCGCGTATTCGTAACTCATGCCGACAAAGTCCGCATGGTTCGTATCGGTCTTTTTGTTGGGCATGCGGTTCTGCGTGAGTTCGCATCCCGCCGAAGGATTCGCCTGCAACAGCCGCGCGCGCGATTCATACCATTCTGGATGATAGTTTTCGGGGCGGGTGATGGGTACACGGTTATCGGGATCGGTGGAAAGCGTAAAGCGGAAACAATAGGCCTGCACGCGGCTGTCCGCGTCGCCCTTCGCGCCGAGCGGAGAGTCCTCCACGAACGGAAGAAGACCGCTGTCCGGATCGCCGTCTACGATATACGGACTGGTGTTCTGATATTCGTTGTCATTTGGCAGAATGCCGTTCATCGTTTCGCCGTATTCGCCGTTGGCCTCCCGCCCGACGGTGTACGTTACGCCGGCTTCGGCCATGAGATCTCCTTCATACGAGCAGTCCACAAATACCTTTGCGGAAAACTTTTTACCGCTTTCCGAAACGATCTCCGTAATCCTGCCGCCCGCTTTGCTCACCCCGTTTTCGAGGTCGATCGGCTCGTTGAAGATCACGGGCACGCGATCGTCTGCGAGCATCCGGCGGAAGATCATATCCGCCACCTTCGGCTCGAACACCCATTGCATCTGCAAAGCGTCGTCCTTGCCGCCGTAGATGGCGTTGTCCACGTCGCTGAAATATTCCTCGCTCGTTTCGCTCGTCCAGGCGCTTTCGTCCTGATAATACTGATACACGCGGTTATAAAATTCCCACGTGATCCCGCCGACGACGTTTTTGTTTGCGATATCGGTCGCGCCGAGGCCGGAACTCGTAAGGCCGCCCACATAGTTGTTTTGCGAGATCAGCAGGACGTCCGCGCCCTCCCGTTTGGCGGCGATCGCGCTGGTAATGCCCGCGCTCGACGCGCCGTAAACGACCACGTCGTAACTGCCCTCGGTGCCGATAATCAGTTCGGCAGCCTTCGCCTTCTTTTCCGTCAGACCGAACCCGATGGGCAGAACCAGGCATACGGTCAGCAGCAATAAAGATAAAAACCGTTGAGATCGCCTGCCTTGAACGGATATTTCCGAAGCTGCGCCGAACTGAGCTTTCCGATTTCCGAAGCGTTGGGCGCGGTAACTTCGTTGCAGCAGAGCTGCCAGTATACGATATACTGCAAATCCAGGTTTTCCATTGCGAGGATATGGCCCTCCGCCACCATTTTCTGCCATTCGCCCGAATAGCCGTCCGCCTTGTCGGGATAGCCGAACTCCGTGATCGCTAGCCGTTTATCGCCGAAATACATTTTCTGGGGATATTTTTCCTCCTTAGGCAGTTTCGATTTATAATATCCCAGCGCGACGGCGAGCGACGAAGCCACCTCCTCCGCAGAGGCTACCTTGCCCTTATCCTTATACTCGTAGCTCGAATAAGTATAAAGGTCGCAATAGGTATAGGGAACGATCTCGTCCACCGCCTTTGTCAACGTATCGGAGGTATCCAGCTTATTGACTTCCAGCGCGCCGAAAACGCAGACCTTTTTTTCTGCGCTCATCACGAATTCGTCCCGCGCACGGTTGATGCCGTCCTGCCGCGCGTTGGTATAATCCGCGTAGCGGCGGCAGATCAGCCAGTCCTCTTCCTTGCCGAAGGAATAGCGCACGTAATTATCCGTTTCCCAGTTCTGCAAAATAAAGGTCTTGCCCGTGCCGCGGTAGGTTTCCAGAAGGTATTTCGCCGCGCCGTAAAATTCTTCCTCCACGTACGCGGTTTCCTCCCCGCTCATGCCGTCCGCCCATTTTACGTCGTTTCGCTCCGAAAAGCTGATGAAATACGTTTCAAACGGCATGGAAAACACCTTGCGGAAAGGTTCGAGTTTCAATATGTCTTCGCCCTTTTCCGCGTTGAATTCCCCGAAATCGTCCAACGGGTACTGCCCTTCCGGATCGCTGCACGCGATCTTTATGACCTTCGAACCCGTTTCCAGAATTCGCTCCGCGCCGTAAACCACGCTGTTTTCCTCTCCCAGACCGGGCATGTACCGCGCGCCCCAGTTCGTAACGCCGATGCGCGAAGCAAAAGTTTTAGTCGTGTTGTCGAAACCCGCTATCTCCGTTTCCGCGGGAGGATCGGCGGATTTTGCGCAGCCGCAGAATCCGCCGAACGCCGCAGCCAGGGCCAGCGCCACGAATTTTTTGAAAAAGTTACGCATTTTTATCGGTTTTCTTCTTTTTTCTCACGACGACCGCGACCGCCGCCGCAACGCCGACCGCAGCGACCGCGCCGAGCACGATCCAAAGCGCCGTGAGATCGGCTTTCTCCACCGTTACGGTGAATTCGCCCGCAGTAACGTCCGTACCCGTTCCGACGCTGATTTTCACGGTATATTCGCCCGCCTTTTTATAATCCACGCCGCTCGCGTCCACGCCGTATTTATCCGCGGGGACTTCCTTTTCTATCCATTGCGGTTCGTTTACCGTTCCCACGTTGGTGCGTGCCGTTACCTTCAGACCTTCGAGGTTAAGCGGGTTCTTTTTCGAAACCGTTTTCTCTACGGTTTCGGTATCGATCGCGAGTTCGTCGGGCAGCATGGTTTCCACGTAATAAGAAGCGGTAAATCCGCCCTTTTTGACGTCAATCTTATAAATTCCTGGCGTCCATTTGTCGTACGCGGCGGAATCTACGGTAAAGCCGTCGAACGCCTGTTCCCTTACGCCGTCCCCGAGTACGTCGTAGAAAGTCAGTCCGTCGGAAGAAAAATCTTCGCCGAAACCGAATCGGACGCGGGCGTTATCCTTGCCGACGGCAATGCCCGTCTGTTCAAGTTCTTCAAAGCCGCCGTCATAAGGGCGGTCCAAGGTGAGTTTTACGCCCGTAACATAGATCGCTTCGTCGTACGGCACGGGGAAAGTTTCGTAAACGTCCGCTTCGGTATCCCCTTCGGAAGAAGGTTTGAGCGTCTTTCTGATATAGTCGGAACCGATGCGGATCTTTTCCGCATTTTCGGGAATGTTCTTCACTTTGACGGTAACGCTGTATTCCTTTTCCCCGCCGATGAATTCCGCGTTCTCGATGCGGTAATTCGCCGAATCGTGCACCATCGGAATCCAACCGCCCTTCTCGCCGTCGAAATATTCGAGGTTCAGCATCGGGTACAGATAGCCTTTTTCGAGAACGGTGAAGCCGTCCTCGTCGATCTTGCCCTGCACCTCGTCGGGAACGGTAAACGGACGGAGCTGATTTTTAACGTCCAGCGTGGAGGGAACGAAACTGAATTTTTCGCCCGCGATATAGCACCACCAGGCGTTGTTGTACAGAATGAAAGGCTTTCCGTCCTCGCTGAGATAGATCGAGAACAGGCTCTGCAGATTGATGTTCTGCGTATTGTTGAGGGGCATGTCGTTTACGTTGTCCGTAACGCCGAGGGACAGGCCCCAGCCGTGATTCGCGCCGAAGTTCGACTGCATGACGACGGCACTGATCTCCGCTTCGGTAACGCCGGCCACGTCGTACGTGATGTATTCCCTGCCCGTGCTTTCCGTTTTGAGCTTAACGCCGAACCCGTATTTCGTATACGGCTTATGCACGTCGCTCAGTTCCACGCGCTCCATATTTTCGGAAATGGTGCGCGCGAGCGGAGCCGCCCCGAAATCGTCGCGCAGCGTGTAGGTGGCGGCAGCCGCCGCGCCGCCCTGGGGCAGAACGAAAGCCGATAACGCCAATACCGCGGCTGCAATGAGAACCGATAGTTTTTTCATAGTATGATTTCCTCCCTTTTTATTTCAGAAACGCGGCGCGGCAGATCAGCGGATCCCACGAATTTGCCGCCTTTGTGTTCGTAAACAGCACGCGTATGCTGGTATAGCCCACGGGGATCTTCGTAGTAACGTAAAGATATCCGTAATCTCCCGTTTTATCTACCAGATACACCGATTTCAAAGGTTCGTAGTCCGTACCGTTTTTCGTACCGACGACCTTGATCATGGATTTCGGCGTGGGATCGTAAATGAAGCCCTGCATCACAAATTTGCCTTCCGCGTCGTCCGCCGGACGCACGACTTTATACTGAATGTATTCTTCTTCGGGGTTATTGTGTTTTTTCTGCACGACGGTAAAGCCGATTTCGTCCGTCAGATTGTATTTTTCGAAATACCGCGACAGCAGCGGCTGATCCTTGTCCTTGACATGATCGTAAGTCATTCCGTCGGAATAGGCTTCCATCTTGCGGTTTCTCGAAATATCGGGGCCGTCCAGCCCTACGTCGTCGAAGTTGTCGAAAAACAGTATATCCTCCTCCACGAACGGAATGGGATCTTCCTCCGGCGCGGGCAGGCTCATGATCACCTTAGGCTGCACCGACAAAAAATCCTTATCGTCAAACAGGCCCTTCAGATACCAGAAAGTCTTTGTCAGAGTGCCGTCGGGCTTGATGAGCCAAAAGCCCTTCATGTCAGCGTTGGCGGGGCGCGTCGTTTCTCCGCCGACGCGCTCGTTGCACATCAGGCTCCAGTAACAAACGTATCTCACGCCCTTATTGACGGCGATCTTTGCCGTTTCCATGGCGATGTCGAACTGGCTTTGCTCGTCCGCCGTGCCGGAATAATATTCCGCGCGGCCGAATTCGCCGAGATAAATATCGTTCATCGTCTTTTTGTCGCCGTCGGCGCGCTTTTCGTTGATTTTACCGAGGTAATAATCGAGATCCTCGTTTAGACGGGCGTTCGCCGTGGACCAGTCGGAAAAGGAAAACAAGTCCGCGTCGGAATCGGGAACGACAACGTCTACAACTTTGCTTTCCCCTCCTCCGTTATAGGAAAGATAATTGACCTCCAATGCGCCCAGCACCTCCACATCGCCGTATTTACCCTGGTTTTCCGGGTTTTCGAATAGTTCCTTCCGCGCCTTTTCTATGCCGGCCTGGCGGGCGTTGTTATATTGCAGATAGTTGTTTATAACGGTATTTTTATGCTCTTTTGCAACGCTCTTCAACGCGGGCGTGAGTTCGTTGTCGCCTTCCCAGTTCTGCAAAACGAACGTCTTGCCCGAACCGTTGTAGGACTTGATCAGTTCCAGCGTGAGCTGATAAAATTCTTCCGTTACGGCAGAAAAATCCGCGGGCGACTTGGGCGAAACGGTACTCCATTCCGCGCGTTCAAATTCGTAAGCGACTAAAATTATAGTGGAAAAATCTTTGCGGAACACCGATTTTATCTCGTCGCTTCGCACCAGCTCGGCAAGGCTGCCGTACGAGCCCCACTCTTCGTTGAAGGAATACTGGTCGTTTATATCGCTGCCCAGAAACAACTTAATGACGCGCGAGCCGATATCGTCGCGGATGAGGTTTGCCCCTTCCGTCATATAGGGCTGCTGCGAAAAATTGTATCTTCCGCCCGCATGCACGATTCCTATGACGTCCTCCGCCTTCTTCCCGTCCGCGAAAACGAACGGCGTATCGGAATGCAGGTCGCTGAACGCGGGATAATCGCCGTAATTTTTTATGAACGTATCCAGGCCGTTATAAACGAGTTCGCCCGATTCGTTTTCCGTCACGAGGTCGACATAGCGGTTGCCGTTATCGTCGAACTCGGGCAGTTCCTCCTCTTCTCCGTCCGAAGGCGTGTTCGGCCCCGTCGGGTTGTTTTTTTCGTTGCAGGCGGTCGAACCGCCGAACAGGATAAGCGCTGCCATGATCAATGCCAAAAATCTGAATCTTTTCATTTTTTCAATTCCTTTACCGAATTTCTTTCGATCAAAACTGTATTCAGCTCCATGCTGAGAGAATTGCTCCTGCGGTTTTCTATTCTTTCGAGCAGCATGCGCACCGCCTGCACCCCGAGTTCCGTTTTCGGGATATCGACGGAGGTGACGCCCCGATCTTCCGCATACTTCATATTGTCGATACTCACGACGGAAACGTCGTCGGGGATTTTCAAGCCCCGTTTCTCCAGAATCGCCATAAACCGCTGCAATACGCTTTCGTTGAAACACACGGCCGCGGTTACGTCGTTCCTGCCGGCGAAAAACTCGTTCAAGGCGTCGTCGTCGCACAATACGGCGTCTTCATCCTGATACACGCCCTCCGTCCCCGAGGTTTTTTTGCAGTCGATCAGCTTGTAACATTCTACCTTTTCCCCGCGGGAAAGCGCCCGCTTCACGGCCTTCATGCAGCCGTGGTATCTCTGCAGGAAGGAAAAGCTGTAATCTATATTGCCGAACAAAAGAATGTCGCTGTGTCCCTTTTTCAGCAGATAATTCACCGCCTGCATGCCCGCGTTGAAATTGTTCGCCATCACCTGATCCGCCGACCCCTCCTGCGGGTTGATCATATCCACGAAAACGGTGGGGATATTCAGCCGCGCAAGTTCTTCCACCAAAGAGCTCTGGCATTGGTTGAGAATGATGATGCCGTCGCATTTTTCGTCGAGCAGGTTCATCGAAAGATGTTCTCCGTCTTTCAGGCTCGTGCCGCCGAGAATGGTGAAAGAAACGTTGGAACTCACGCATTCGTTTTCTATGCCCAGAATGCACCTGCGCCAGAAATCTTCGTTCAGTATGCCCATGTTTTTCACGAGCAGGGTGATGTTCTTCTTTTTCTTCGGCGCGTTCTTTTTGAATTCGTATCCGAGCTCTATGGCCTTTAAAACGATTTTGGAACGCATTTCCTCGCTCACGCCGTATTTATTGCGCATAGCCAGCGATACTAGGCCTTTGGAAACGCCCAGTTCGTCTGCGATTTTTTGAAACGTTACTTCTTTTGCCATATCACCCCTTCAACGCGCCGGCCGCCATTCCTTCGATGATATAGCGCTGTAAAAATATATACAGCACGATCACGGGCAGCGCGACCGTAAATGTCGCCGCGGCAAGCCCCGGCCAATCGGAAGAAAACTGTCCTTTGAACGCGAACAGACCCGTGGATATCGTCATGTATTTATCCTCGATCAGATAGATATACGGCGTTAAAAAGTCGTTCCACGCCCCCACGAGTTTCAGAATAAACACCGTGGAAAGAATCGGCATGCTCAGGCGGATCACAAAGCCGAAAATATAGCGGAAATATCCGCAGCCGTCGATAAACGCGGCCTCGTCGAGATCGCGCGGCAGTTCGCGGATAAACTGCATCGTCATAAATATATACACCGTCAGTCCGCCGAGCCCCCAGAATATCAACAGAACGAACGGACTGTTGTACAACCCCAGATTTTGCACGAGGAAGATGTTCGCCACGAGGCTGCCGGGAAAGAACATGCTCACCAGGATAAAGCCGAAAACCTTATCCGAACCCTTAAAATGCTTTCTCGCAAGCGGATAGGCGACCAGCGTGATGACCACGCAGGCGATCGCCGCGGACCCCACCGTGATGACCACGGTATAGATCAGCCTGCCGAACACGTCCATCGTATCAAAGGCGTTGGCGTAATTCGCAAACAGCGCCGAAAACGGTTTCCAGCCGAAAAGCCCGGAAGGATCGGTGATGAATTCTTCCTGCGATTTCAAAGATACGTTGAGAACGAGGAGCAGCGGGTAAATCATGAGCAGCGACACAACGACGAGCACCGCCGCGCACAAAATACTCACGCCTATCGGCTCCTTGCGCAGTTTTTTGATCTTTTTCAATTGTCCGCCTCCTTCCGCCTGAAAAGAAAGTTGAACGCGAGCATGATCGCCGTGACGAAAATCGAAAAGTAAATGTAGAGCGCGGCGGCCTGCCCTTGGTTGGAAGAACTGTTCGTCGCCATTTTAAAGATGTACAAGGCGAAAGTCGTCGTGCCCGCCGTTCCGTCCGTCAGCACGTAGATGATGTCGAACATCGCGAGCGTGCCGCTGATGGATATCCAGAAATTGATGGTGAGCGTGCCGCGGAGCAAGGGCAGCGTGATGTAACGGAACATCTGCCATGCGTTCACGCCGTCAAGATCCGCCGCCTCGCGCACGTCGTCGGAAATATTCTGCAATCCCGCAATGTAAACGACCATTGCATATCCGAAATTCGACCAGATCGCGACTACGATCACCAACGCCATGCTCAGCCCGTTTTCGCCCAACAGCGCGGAGGACACGCCCATTTTCGACAGGAGCGTGGCGACCGGGCCGGATATGGGATCGAACAC
>ENA-OYXI01000651-OYXI01000651.1-human-gut-metagenome-genome-assembly--contig:-NODE-651-length-16237-cov-9.322024_pt1 | contig 16237 bp, 10 predicted proteins | sample MGYA00244217_ERZ653421 | MGnify/ENA primary metagenome ERZ653421 (study PRJEB26926, sample SAMN06165148) | human gut metagenome | biome: ENVO:00009003; feature: ENVO:2100002; material: ENVO:00002003... | reverse complement strand
TAAAATGGGGAGAAATTTCTCATTTTAACTTGTACTAAATCTTGACATAGGACCATCACAAAATAAAACAATATATGAGTGAACGTTAGCGTTTTTAATAATGGAATGGTATAATCAGAGTAGTAAATCAAAGTACGAGGGAGAAATATTATGGAGCAAGTTGCAAAATGTAAATCTTTAGTAGCCATTTTCAGAGATGATAAAAAAATGTTAGATGGTCCACATGAGGTTGGCTTTGATATAGAAAAAGACAAGGCTTTTCATATTGATGTAGAACAATGCGGAATCAGAAAAATTTCATTAACTTCAGATGTGGATGTTTCTGTATTTGATTTATATGCATTATTTTCACGCATTGAAAGATTGATAATGCTGTTTGATGGGGCTTTTATTTCTTTATCAGAAATTCAATTATCTAAGTCTGATACTGTTGATGAAAAGATTTTACATTCATGTGAAGAACATTTTATGAAGAGGCGTTTATCTTATTTCATGTCTGCTGATTTTTGTAACTACAGTATAGAGAAAATGCTTGGATTTGACTCTATCATTACAGCGGATTTGTATTGTAAATGGGAAAATTTGCTTGATGAATTAGATGTGGTGCATCAAATGTATCTCTATTCTTTAAGTAATAGTGGAATGACGGTAGATATTAAGTGTGCATTTTTGATTGAATTAGCAGAGCCACTTGTTGAAATCGTAAAAAAGCATACTAATTTTTATGCTTCATTAACACCAGGAGCTCGTGGGACATCTCTTAAAAACTGTTTGGATGCATTGATTACGAAATATGGTGTAGATATTTTCGAAAGGGAATTATCAAATGACTATGAAAAGTTTTTATCAGCGTTGGTCAATAGTAGAGTTCGAATAATGCATATTAAGCGTGAACAGAAGGGTGTGTATTTTAATGGGGCGGAATCGGTTTTATATGCTTTGAAAATGAGCTTATTATACCGAAGAATAATGTTTGAAGTATTAGGTATAGATGAAGCGAATTACAGAGATAACTTAAAAAAGTGCGTTTCAAGATTGGATAAATGGAATGATACTTTGGATAATTTTTTGATAAAGTTATCTAAATAAAGATTGCTTTGAGCCTTATAAGGACAATGTGAGATAAAATGATGAATGGAGAAAATAAACGATGAAATGTATTTATTGTAATTCAGAAGCAGAACTAACATCATCTGACATTATAACTTATGCAATTACAGGAGCAAAGCTAACCAAATCCTTTGTTTGTAAAACACATAATGCATTTACAAATGATAATTATGAGAAAAAATTTGTAGCTGATTTGGATTTTTTCAGAAATCATTTAGATTTTAAGACTCGTGATGGAAAACCAATTCAGTATAAGGCAGATATATCAGTTGATGGAACAGAGCTACACAATGTTAAAATCAGTAATAGAGAGTCTCTATATGCACCTAAAGAGGTTGTTGCAGGATTTGATGATAGTGGCAATAAAATTTTAATGGCGCCTATGGAAACGTTAGAAAAAATCAGCAAAGGTAAAGCCTCTGCGGTTGATATAAGCGATGTAACATTGCATAAAACTATTACGGCAGACAGTTTTCTGGGATTTCATGCAGTTCACAGTATTGCTAAAATGGCGTATGAATGGTATTGCTATGTTAACAATATCGAAGGATTTAAGGCAGAGTACAAAGATATTGTAGATTATATATTAGGAAATAGTGATGGTGATTTCGTTGATATTATAATTGATGGGAACTATTATCATGCGATTGACAAATTATCTGAAATAGGAACAAATGCTTTCTTTCAATACGATGATGTTGATGGTTATAAATATGTTGTGTTTGATTTTTGGAAAACGATTGCATATAGAGTAAGAATTTGCAAATTGCCTCATGGAGCAACAATTGATACAAAGGCTTTTATTTTTGAACTATATCTGTATCATATAGACGAAAGTAAATCAAAGACTGTATTTGGTGCGTATTCTCTTGACAGTAAAAGAAAGACTGCGTTTGTCACAATTAAGCCGAAAAATGTTACTATTGATTTATGGAGAAACTTCGTAAAGCGTATCGAAAAGATAATGTCAACTATGGTTTTGTCGGTACATACTTTGAAAAGAGAAGTAGATGAACTTTCTTCTAAGTTGAAGAAGTATGATGCAGGAATAATAGATGTAGCTCGGCTGTTGGGATTTGAAGAAAATAACATTGTTACTACGATTGAAATAATTAGCCAGTTGCAATTAAATAAAGACAAATATGATGTGACGAAATCATTTAATCAAAATTTGCCTATAATCTTAAATTTAAATAGCGATACCATAGCAAGAACACAGGAAGATAAAATGGAATTTATAAAACCTTTAGTGGTAATGGATAAAGAAAATAAGTTGTCTGAATATATATGGAACGGAATACATGTATTTAATGAGATATATGAGAATGAAATGAAGTTGACAAAATAGAATGTTTTTTACATAGCCGAGAGGTTTTCATTTAGCGAAAGCCCCTTGGCTTTTTCTATTTCTGGAGGTGATTTTATCCATTGAGAACTAACCGACCCTATGTGCAGATTGACCTGTTATCCTATCTGCGGGAGTTTGAGCCGAGCAATCTTGTTAAGGTCAAAGGCACATGCAATGTGTACTGCACCGCAGAACACGACAGCTTAAATCGGAAGATTATTTCAGAATCGAGAAATATTGTTATGAGTGAATCAAAAATAATATCGGACAGAATATGATAGTTATCTGTAATGAATAAAATTTAACAACGCAGCGTTAGAGCGTATGGGAAAACCTGTACGCTCTAATTTTTTAATTCATAGGAAATTCCTTCCTATGAATTAAAAACGCTTCGCGAGGATTGCACTGTTACAATTTCCCCCATCTCCCCCATCTCAGCAAAACAGCAGTCCCGTTTTGGTGGCGGCGTGCTGACGATCTCGATTCCATATACGCCAAAGAAGGGTGAAGACACCTCCAATCTGGCAGTATGGTTTATCCGTGATGACGGCACGATAGAGAAGAAAAGTGGCAGTTATGATGCTGAGAGCGGATGTTTTGTGTTCAAGACGAAGCACCTCTCACGCTATCTGTTGGTAGATATCACACAGACACGTACGGCAGTCAACCATTTGGCAAAAATCTGTGTATGGATGCAGGCAGTGATGTTTTTCCGGAAATTTTTCGGAAAATAAAAGGTAACTGTGAGGGTACTGAACAGTTACAATAAAAGAATAAAAAGTGGCAGGTGTCACAACGAAACGGAGAAGGTAATCAAAGCCCCGGTGTTTTTCTCAATCAAAGGAGAACACCGGGTTTTAGTTTTGCTCTAGTTCCGCCCCGACTGTGCCGAAATATCTCCGATGAAGAGTTTCTGTTTGGCGATCGTCAAAAAAAGAAGCAGTATAGAACTACTCAAAACAGAAAGGGGCATGTATATGAAGAATCGGGTAATCAATGAGACACAGGGATCTCACCTACTTAAAATGGTCCCATATCAGGAGCTCCAGTGGGACCGCAGGCACCTTTTTGAATTTTGCGGTTCTTCCAATTCTTCCAACATCAGCTTATCAGCCGCCAACGGTGGGCGAACAATATTTTCGTGGCAGGAACAGCGACCGTAAGGGAGCGAAAAGCCACGCCGTAAGGCGTGTTCGCCAGACCAGCAAAAGCGGGCTGGCCGGGGGTTGGGGTGGCCCCAACGAGCGTATCTGAATGCGCCTCAAAAAACAGTTTTTACATCTGTATTGTAATTCCAACAAGAAAGGATTCCTCACCGGGAACAAGATCGAGATCACCGCCATGGCTTTCAATGATTTTTCGGACAGAGGAAAGCCCGATTCCATGATCAGAGGATGCACCCTTTCGGGAGAGGAATGTTTTTCCCTCCTGCAAGGCCAGACCGTCGTAAGTGTTTTCAATCTTCAAAAAGTACATATTGCCTTTGGTTTCGCCTGCAATGAAAATGCGGTGCACCCCTTGCTTTTGGCGGCTGCACGCCTCAACGGCATTGTCCAAAAGATTGCCCAGCACCGTACACAGTTCCACATCGGTAAGCGGCATCTGATCGGGAAGATCGAGCCGCACTTGAAATTCTGTCCCTTGTGTCTGCGCCATGCCGTAGTAGTATTCAATCAGCGCATTTACAACGGGATTTTTGCAGAACTGGGCAGGGGAGTGCCCCGATGTTGCCGCAACCTGTTCCTCTACCTGTAACAGGAAGGAGCAGATCTCCGTCTGCCCACGTTCAGAGGCCATGCGGTCTATGGTGCGCAGATGGTGTTTGATGTCGTGAATCAGCCTTCTGTTTTCTGCCGCTGCTTCAGAAACCTGACGGCTGTACTCGATCTGCATAGAAAGCTGCCGGACGACCTGCTTGCGTTCTTCCTGAAAAATCAGGCTGTTTCCATACCCCTCTACCACATCGCGCCAGAGGGAATAACCGATGGCGGCTGCTATGAAAAAGCTGCCCCATTCCACAAACCAACCGCCGATAACCGGCTCATAAACCGGCAGAAGGCGATCCCATATAAAGGCGCAGGTTGCGGCTGCCGCAGCATAGAAGATCGGCCTGCTCCGTTTTTCTCCTCTGTGAATGGCAAGCACAGCGATGATAAGCAGATAGAGTGCAGATGCCACCTTATAACAAAAGACCGATGCAGAGAAGAAACGAATCGCTCCAAGGGAGAGATGGGAAGCCATCATGCCATACACAAACGCATATACCAGGAACGCAGCGCCCACCCCATTGCTGATGGCCGCAGGCAGGAAGCCCGGCCTGCATATCCGGTTTTGCAGAACTACGATCAGCCAGGTAACCAGATAGATACAGAACAGTTCCATCGTGTACCAGGGGAATATGGGAACAGCAGCCAGCATATGAAGCACAGGATAGGATGACAGACCGCACATGGCAAGGCAGATCAGTCCGAACAGGGATGTATTGTTCTGTTTCATCCGGCGGCTGAAATAAAAGGACAGCAGCGCACAGACAAAGGTAACCGTACAGCCAAACAGGCAGAATGCAAACCGGATTCCTCTGGTTGTATTTACCGCCAGCATCGTTCCGAAAGCAGGCGGATAAACAATCCCTCCGTAAAAGTGGTCATAGTTGCTGACCGCTATGGTGAGTGTGAACGGTTTTCCGCCATGAAAAGTGACCATGCGGTTTTGAACCAATGGTGTCCCCTGTGCAGGTTCCCCCATTTGCAGGATCAGGTCATGATCCAGATAAAGGTTGTAAGCAGAAAACACTTCCGGGATTTCCAGTGCATACGCTTCCTTCCGTTCCGGCAGGAAGAATGTCATCTGGTAAGTCCCGCAGCCATAGGGAGAAGGGTTTGCAGGGCTGGAGAAATTGGTCTGCGCTCCAATGGAAAGGTAGCGCATATAATGGCTTTCATCCCGTATTTCTTCCGGGGTCAAAAGCGCGTCAGGATAAAACGCCCAGCCGGATACCAGAAAGCGCACCGGTGACTTTTGAAGTTCTTCCTCAGAAAGCGCCAGAATCCCATTTGCCGCCTGAATGGTGTCCTGGCTATATTTATTATTAAACTGATACAGGCCAAGAAAAAACAGGGATGAACACAGGCAGACCATACATAAAGCGGCATATTTTTTTACCACAGAAGATACCATCTTATTTTCGCCTCCTCCTTAGGAACAATTCACCGGCAGACAGAAGAAGCAGACAAGCCGGAATCAAAAGGAGTATGGGCGACCGGCTATGCTCAGTGTCGGCGGCATGTGCCAGGGAAGCGGTATCTTCCTTTACTGCAATGGTGTAAGTCCCTGTATGGCTGATCTGAAAGGAAGCGGCTTTCGCCGCATCGTCATAGCCGATCATGGGAATTTCCACGCCGCTTTCATCACCGAGGAACAATGTGCCGTCTGCCGGGTCATTTGGATAGGGCAGCATGACAGAAACATCCGGCAGGGAGTTGAGCACAGTTCCGTTGATGGAAAACGAAAAAGAAAAACCGCCGTCCGTATCCTTTTGGATGATGACTTCAATCTGATCTTCGTTTTGGATACCCTCCGGCAAGGCGTCTTTGGGTATGCTGATGGTGATTCCCTGTTTGGAAAAGACGGCTCTTTGCTCCCCTGTTTGCAGCATCATCAAAAAGCGTGTGCCGGAAATCCGGTCGGTGGTTTCATCGAAGAACTCTGAAAAAACAGGTTTTTTGGAATCCGCACTTTCCGGGGGAACGCTCATAATGCTTTGCACCGGCTCTTTCCTGTTTTCCGAAAGCTTCCGGGCAGGATTGGGAGCGGTAAGCTCTGGAGCGCCGGCAATCGTCCGCACTTCAGGGGGCTGCTGTAAAGCGGTATCTTCCTCTGGCTGACCTGATACAACGGGCGCTTCGATTTCCGGTATGGCCGGTTCATCGGAATCATCTTTTCCATCCCGGGATGGCTCGGAAGGCTTGTGGGATGGTTCATGATCCGTAGGATCATTTTCTCCGCTGACCGAAGGTGCTTTTTCAGAATTATCGGAATCCATTCCACCGTCATTTGTTACAGGCGGTTTTGAAGGCTGCGTAGGGGGACTGTCTGTGAAACCGTCATCCTGATCGCCGGTATGTTCGGGAGGCGGCTGAATGATGGTATCAGGTGGATTGCCGCCTGCATCCCCTCCATCCCGGTCGCCATCGTGATACCCTTCAAGGACTATTTCATCTGCGTAGGTAAAGGACAGGATGCCGGTCTGTCCGCCGTCATAATCGACCTGAAGGCGGTAACTGCTGCCCGGCGTCAGCAGACGGGTGGCAATCGAGAGCATTTCCTGACCCACATAAACGCCACTTTCCAGACGGTTCCATGAACCGTTGTTTTCGGACAGCCATACGCTGATCTCATCCAGTTTCCCCGGCGGTGTGACCCAGGGAAAATGAAGGTTTCCTCTGGCAGCCAGAAAGCAGTTAATGTCCGGTCTGCCTGGAGCCTGTACAGAAACAGGAATTGAGATTTCAGGGAAAGCAATTCCCTCTGCAAACGCAGTATTTGCTGGTGCGGTCAGCTTTCCAATGGCATGGTACAGTCCTACAGTATTCAGATCAATACCGGAAAAATCCCATTCCACCACAGCGGTGTAGCTGGTTCCATTTTCCGCATAGCAATCCAGATAGTAAGGGGAAAAGGCAAACAAATTTTCCAACGCTTCGGTTCCGCTGCCCTGTTGAACCGCAAACGCATCCGTATAAGGATACCATTGCTCTATGGAGGTAATGACAGCAGGCGGCATTTCTTCCACCCGGACGGAAATCTGAAGCTCCCGCAATACAGTTTCACCAAAGGCATACCCCTCCGGCAGTTCAATCCGGCCTGCTGCGGTATATTCGCCCGGAGTGGTCTGGTCAATGGCCGAAAAATCCCATGCGACAGAAAATGTTTCCTGCCGGATTTCTTCACCTGCTGTTACAGTGGCACAGACGGTTTGATACTGAAGGGCCAGCTGATAAATTTCCTCCAGGTCATCATCAGACGGTGTGGTTCTAAGGGGCAGGGTGAAATCTGGCAGGGAGCGCAGTTCGCCTTCATTTTGTATTTCTGTGACAAAGACGAGGGATACTTCTTCCGGTGCTTCCGGTGTTTCCGGGGTTCCGCCATCCAGTGTCTCCGAAGCCTCGCTTTCTAAATCCGGCAGAATCTCCGTTCTTTCATCGGCATTGGCTGGGGTTGCAGTTTCAGCGGCAAATGCGGGGATACTGCCGGTGAAGCAGAGAAGGCAGGCCAGACAGCCACCCAGAATACGCCTGTGTATTTCCTTCATTCTCATATGATTCCCCCCATTCCAGAGAAAACATATTGACGGTAGGTTTCCCGCAGCTGTTTTCCATTGCGGAGAGCAATCGGAAGCTCCTCGCCGTTTATCAAACGGAAGGTCTGACTGTCAACCTGGCTGATATAATCCATGTTGATTAAAACGCCCCGGTAGCAGGGCAAAAAACGCTTGTCTTTCTGCAATGCGGCAGTGACCTCCTGAAAGCCTCCGCTTACCGGTATCACGCGTTCCGCCATATGAATCCGTGTCATACGGTTTTGATAATCTATGTATAGAATCTTCTCTGTGGGAAGTTCCAGCTTTTGACGGTCAGCCATAACCGAAAGTGTCATCACTTCATAGGGCGGTTTTAGCTGGCACAGCTCCATCGCTTCTTCAAATTCTGCCTGATGGAGCGAAAGCGGCTTCAGCAGATAATAGCTGGCGGACAGGCTGTACCCCATCCGGGCATAATCTTCTGTAATAGTCAGAAAAACGATCTTACAGAGCCTGTTTTTCTGGCGCAGCCTTCTGGCGGCCTCTATTCCATCCATGTTCTCCATATAGATGTCCATAAAGACAAGCTGAAAATTGACCTGGGCGGCAGCGTTCAGAAAATTCTCTCCGTCCTCAAATTCTGTCAGCGTATAGTCCAGCTGATGCTTTTTCATATAATTTTCCAGGCAGGCAGACAGTTCTTCTCTGTCCTCTGCTCTGTCATCCACAATCGCAATCTGCATCGTACCATCTCCTTTGCACAATAATCCAATATGAGTATAACATAAAACCGCAGGAAAAAACTTGCGTCTTAAACAGGAAACCTGCGTCTTAAACAAAGTCGGTTGTATTTCTCTTGACAAGATGCTACTCTAATTATACTACCAGACTTTCCGATGAGAAGGTCTGGTTTTTTAATTTTTCTTTTCAGGAAAGGAGGCTCAGCATGAAAATCGCACTTTGTACGGAGCTAAGAAATGTGGAATGGTTTGAAAGCAGGCTGCGCTCCCTTTTTGAAGGGGACGGACAGCTTGTCATCGACGAGCTATGGAATGAGAAGCAGCTATCTCAGGCACTGCGGCGGAGCCGATATCATGCGGTTGTCATCGCAATGACCGGGGCAAGGGGATTGGAGGCTGCCATTCAGGCAAAGCAGCTGGCACCGGAAGTACCGCTTGTCTGGTGGAGTGATGATGAAAACTTCGCTCTGATCGCGTATCAGCTTCATATTCCGGCATTCCTCTCCATAGATTGTAGTGATCAGGAGCTATATGAGGCGATGGAGTCCATCAGGAAACGGAGGTATGGAAATGCGAATTGCGCTATGCAGCTATAGTCAGAAGGAGAAAGAAACGGCGTTACTGATGAAGCTTGGCAAAGTAGACCGCTTTGACAATGGCGTATTCTGCGTCTATGCCATGCAGCGGGAGGGCCCTTATGACGCTGTGGTGGTCATGGAGGACGGAGCCAGGGGAATGAATTTCTGCATGAGCATACGAGGCTACAGCAGGGATGTCCCGCTTCTTTGGATCAGCGATCAGGCAGAATTTGAACCCCAAAGCCACAGGCTGCAGGTGGATGACTTTTGGGTGAAGCCCATTACAGAGCATCAGCTGGGGGAAGCAGTCTCCCGGCTTCTTCAGGGAAAAAGGGAAAGTAATGAATCAGGTGAGGAGGAAACGTATGAATAAAAAATATTACCGGAGAGAACAAAACCGTCACGCTATAAAGAAAATAATGACAACAGGGGGAAATGGATATGAGGTATAAAAAGAAGAAACGGCAGATCGTATCTGCAGCATTGGCGGCAATGATGGCGATGCAGTTATGCATACCGGCTGCAACGTTTGCTGCAGTTCCTACAAAAAAGCTGAAAGTGATCACGGGATTTACGGAATTACCGGAGGAGGTTGCACATATTCAGATCCCTGCGGATGCCGGAGAAAACTTTGAGGATTATCTGAATTTCCCGGAGACGATCGAGGCTTCGGTGGTGGAATATAAGAACGTGGATCATCAGAATAATAATGCGGATCGCGATAAGGGCGCGGAAGATGAGAAAGCGGCAGCAGACGACAGTGATAAGAAAGAAGACTCGGAAATTGCTACCGACAGCAATGCCGGGGATTTTCTTGAGGATGATGAGTTTGAAGATGAGGAAATCCCAGAAGATATCCCGGTGCTGACGGATATCAGCGTTACTTGGGAGCTGGATGAGAACCGGGAAGATGAAAGTGGTTTCTATTATTATCTTCCGGTTCTTCCGAGAGAGTATATTTTGGCAGAGGGCGTGGAGCTTCCGGAGATCGAGGTCAGCATGGACGGCGGAATCGCTTTGCTGGCATCAACAGATACTTATAATATTGCGGATGGCGGTATCGTCATCAACAGCAACACATTGGAACAGTATAATGATGCGACTATCACGGGAAACAGTACGACCCATGTTATTCAGGTTAGTGGTGTGGAGGCTACAATCACGATTTCGGATCTGGATATCCAGATTCCGATTGACAATAACGCTACGACAGCAAGTAACTGGATACCGGCGATCCGACTGGGAGATGGTGCAAAACTGAATCTGATTCTGGAGGGAACAAATACACTCAAGGGCGGTGATAGGTGTGCGGCTATTGATGTGCCGGAAGGCTGTACCCTGACGATCAGCGGAGAGGGAAGCTTAAAAGCAACCGGTGGAGTAGGCGCCGGAATTGGTGCGTCGAGCATGAGAAAGGGTTCCTTGGGGACGATTGAGATCAACGGAGGCAATATCGAAGCTTATGGCAGCGGGATAGCAGCAGGTATTGGCGGCGGTTTAGAGGGCGGCATCGGTACCATTGTCATCAACGGCGGAACTGTGTATGCCAAGGGCGGACATGGAAACTACTCCATGGATATTAAAAATGTATACGGTGGAGCAGGAATTGGCGGTGGAGCGTACGGCTGCGTGGATCGGATTGAGATCAACGGTGGCAATGTGACAGCCTGTGGAGGATATGTTACGAACGCAGGAAGACACCCCGGAGCCGCAATCGGCACTGGCGGCGGTGGAGCAAAACCGATAGGCGAAGGTAGATACAAGTATGGTGATATTGTGATCAATGGCGGAACGGTTTCAGCCATTGCATATAATAATGAAGTATATGCGATCGGTGTCGCAGAGAAGCCCCGTGTAGATGGTACCTTGGTGGGCTCCATTTCCATCAGTGATCAGGCAGTAGTCAACTTAAATGGTGGTGATTATTTCCCGAAAAGTGAAAATCCCGGACTGAAAAACTATGCCATTCAGGGCACGATTGCGGATGTACGATTCACCGAAAGCACTTATCCGGTGACAATCAGCGTGGGAGGGATTACCTGGAATGCAGGGACGATGAAGGTGAGCGATTATCAAGGTACACTTAAGGCATCCAATTATCTGAAGCCATTAACGCCAGGGACACCGGTAACGGTAACGGTGACGGTTGGAGACTATGTTTATCGGATGGAAGCTGACGTTGCTGACATTGATGATAAGAATGCAACGATCACCTTGAAGGCCGCAGCTCCTCTTTATGAGACAAGATTAAAATTTATTTCCACGGCGATCACGAGCGATCAGATATTACAGGCAACCGATATCACGGTCAAGCAGAATGGTGAACCGTTGAGCAATCAAGAAGGTCAAAGTGCAGCTATGGTCATTCCTTCCATGCAGATTTCGTATGATGAAGTGAACACGGGACATCTGACGGTATATCTGCCGGAAAATAAGAATAAAACAGAGATTTCGGTGACGGTGCCGGGCTTAAATGACGGCAATCCGATCACAAAATCAGGTGAGACGATTTCGACAACACCAAATGAAATTGTGATGTTTCAGCGTGATACCTCTTGTAGTCATGAGCACTATAATGCAGATGGATTTTGTGAAGCATGTGGTGCATATCAGGAGCCCAAAAATTGGAAGGGATATTATGAGATTTATAATGCCGGTCAGCTTTTCTGGTTTGCAAAGCAGTTTAATGATGGTAAAATCCCTGATAACAGCAATCTGAAGCTGATGAAGGATATTGAGATCCAGGACGGACATGACTGGACAAGCATTGGAAACATATCTAATAAGTCTTTCAGGGGGACTATTGAGGGAAATTACCATGTAATTTCCGGACTGCGACCTGCTAATGACGGTACAAGTTCTAAGTACGGACTGGTGGCATGGATTAGACATGGGAGTGTACAAAATATAGGGCTGGTGTTGGAAGGTAATTGGACTTGCGGGTTGTGTCGTAACGCTTATGCTAGCAACATTCAGAATTGTTTTGTAGTAGGAACAGATTTTTCAGATAGTTGTTCAGAGGGAACGGTGACTAATTGCTTGGCTGTATCAGGAAAACTGGAAGGAAATAAGTACCCGAATGATTATAGGGCTACTTTTACGAACTGTTATGAGACAAAAAAGAGTGATTATAGTTCTCCGGGTATTACTACTCTAGATAACGAAGAAAAACTGAAAAAACTGAAATCCGGAGAAATTGCCTATAACTTAAACGGTAATCAATCAGATGGTACGTGGGGACAGGTGATCGGAACGGAGGATTACCCACATTTCCGCAAGTACAGTAAGACGGTATATTATGATCCGGCTACTCAGACATATTCTAATAATAACGCGGCAAGTATCACTTCCGCAGCTGTCACGGATATTAAGACGATTTCTGACACAAAAGCGACTGCTACACTTAAGGCAACAGGAACTCCCGGAGCAGAGGTTAAGTTTTTATTAACCTCCGGCGAGGATGAGCAGACAGGGACATTAGATGATATGTTCTCGAAAGGAAGGCCACTTACGGAAAGTTCTTCCGGAAACTATGAGTGTACTATTACGGATTTAACTCCGGACACAGAATATCATGTCAGACTGATGATTAAAAAGGAGGGTAAGTTATCTCTTGATGTAACCTATGTAAATTTCCAGACAGAAAAAGTGCAGCAGGAGGCACCTAAGGCTGCTGATGTTTCTATCAATTACGAACAGGAGACTTTAGAGAATAAAGCTTCCTGCGATCTGGAGTATGCTGCTTCTAAGGATGCACAGTCATGGACAACGATAAGACAGGGTGGTAAGGTTCGTCTGACAGGGCTGCTGAATAACATTCGTGAAAATGGTGGGTCTGTACCAGTCTATATTCGCAAGAAAGCATCCTCGTCCATGTCAGCCAGTGAAGCGGTTTTGGCGGCGGATTTGCAAACACAGGCGATTCCGGAAGAATCGAACAAGCCGAATATTGATTATGGGAAGGAAAAAATCACAATTTCCTCATCTTTACAGTATGTGATTGTAAACGGAACCAATACCTCTCCAAACTGGACATCTGCAAAAATGGGCAGTGAATCAGGAATTTCGATTACAGACATCATTTCTTCCGATCATGAGAGTACGGTTTATTATCGGTATGCTGCAAGCAACAAGGATAAGAAATTTGCCGGAAAACCCGAAAGTATCACGATTCTTAAAAGAACGGCAGCACCGGCTGCAATAACTGAGAATGAGGTGAAAATAACCGGTACGACGATTACCATAAACAGAACGAATCCGGAAAATGACATTGAGTATGGATACCGTGATGCAGATTCAGACGGAGCATTTACATGGATTGACGGTACGAAAATTCAGGGATTATATCCGGCACATGGATATCAGGTAACCGGCAGAATAAAGGCGAAAGAGAATGCATTTGCTTCTGAGAGAACGGAACCGCTTAATGTGTCTACCAAGGATACACTGAGAATTGTAGGAAACGGAACACAAAAGTGGGATGCGAAGGGGACTTATGGGGTTTCACTTGCTCAGATTCCGGTTTCCCTGGCTTCTGGTTATGGTGTGTATAATGGTGCAAATCAACCGGTAGCCGGAACCTGGAGCTGGGAACCGGAAAATAGTAGTCCAGCATCTGGTATTTATCCGAAGGTAGACGATAAAAAGGCTTATACCGTGAAATTTACACCGACAGATTCAAGTGCTTCATACGATAGGACATTAACAGATTCCGTGGTACCGGAAATTTCTAAGTACCCACTGCAATTTTCAGTTGCGGTAAAAGATAAGACCTATGATGGCACGACAAACGCGGACATCTCCAGCGTGATCTTCGACAACGTGACCTTGAACCGAGGCACAGACTACACCGTGACCGCCAGCTTTGACGATGCCAGTGTGGGCAACGGCAAGAACATCACTGCCACAGTGACCCTGATGGGGCAGGCCGCGAAGAATTACGCCCTGAAGCAGAGCAGCGTCACCACGACTGGCAACATCACCAAGGCCGCTGCACCTGACTTTACTAAGGAAACCGCGCTGACCATTGTAAACGGCCACGAAAAGACCTACACTGTGACGCTCCCCACTCTGCCTGTGCTGGAGGCTCCCAAGGAGTACGGCACAGTGACCTACGGCGCACCAACGGTCAACTTGTCCAGCACCTATTACACCAGCGGTGCGAAGGTGGAAGATGGCAAGCTGATCCTGCCGATTCAGAAAAATGACGTGAAAACCACCGGCTCTGTGGGCACAGTGACCGTAGTAATCAAGAGTACAAACTATGAGGACATCACGCTGACCGTCAATGTCAATGCCACCGACAAGCTTGTCCCCACTGTTACGGCACCTACGGCAAACGCCCTGACCTACAACGGTTCAGAACAGGCGCTGGTTACAGCAGGCAAGACCACTGGCGGCACGATGCTCTACCGGCTTGGCAATTCTGAGTGGAGCGAGCAGATCCCCACAGCGAAAAACGTGGGGAAATACACCGTTTGGTATAAGGTGCAGGGAAACGCAGAGTACGCAGATGTGGCAGAACAAAGTTTGACTGTGACCGTTTCCAACCAGCCTTCCGGCGGCGGAGCATCCGGTGGTGGCGGCGGTGGCGCAGCCCCGGCTCCGACACCGGATGATGCGGATGTCATCACAGTCAAAGAAGACACGAAGGACAATACGACCTCCAAGCCGGGTGCGGAAACCGACACAACTACAACAACCAAGACGACCGTCAAGAATACGACGACTGAAACGACCAAGAACGAGCAGGGTCAGGATGTTTCCAAGACCACAGCCAGCGTTTCCAAAGACCTCGGTGACAAACTGCTCGATCAGGCGGTTTCCAATAAGTCCGATACGATCGAGATCACTGTGAAGTCCAGTGACGCGAATAACGGCAGCGGCGCAGGCAGCACAGGCGCGGCGGACAGCGTGAAAGCAACCGAAGTCGAGCTGCCAAAGGCGACCGTCAACGCGATCGCCAAGGACACGAACGCCGACCTTGTCATCAAGACCGACAACGGCGAAGTCGTCCTCGACAACAAGACCTTAGAAACGATTGCAGGCGCAGCCAATGGTGACACCGTAACCATCGTGGTGGGCGAAAACACCCAGCTCAAGGAAACGCAGAAACCGGCGGAGAAGATCGTCGGCAAGAACGGCACGCTCTTCGACCTTGTCGCGAAGATTGGCGAAAAACACCTGCATCAATTTGAAGGCGGCAAGGCTTATGTGACTCTGCCGATGCCGGATAAGCTCAAAGGCAAAGACATCCTCGTGATCTACATCGACGACAACGGCCTCTGTAAGATCCTGAACCACAGCGTAGAGAAGATCGGCGCAGAAGATTACATTCGTTTCACGACGACCCGCTTCTCGACCTTCGCAGTCGTCGACAAAGACGAAGCAGAGCGGTTAATTAAAGAACAGAACGCCGCCCACGTCAAAGAACTGATGCAGAGCGCGAAGTTCAAAGTGACCACCACTAAGATGAGCAAGAAATCCGTCAAGGTACAGGTCGCAGCCAAGAGCAGCAAGACCATGATCTCCGACATCAAGTCGCTGGGCTACACGGTCAAGTACCAGTTCTATCGCTCGACGAAGAAGGACGCAGGCTACAAGCTGCGCAAGACAAGCAGCAAGAACAGCTTTATCAGCACCAAGGGCACGAAGGGCAGAAAATATTACTACAAAGCCCGCGTGTTGGTCTATGACGGAAGCGAACTTGTGGCTAAGAGTGCACTCAAGCAGTGCAGCTATGGCGCAAGACGTTAATGCAAAACTGATTTTTTGCTAACAGAATATAGAATTTTTACTTAGGGCTGACTGTAACAGGTCAGCCCTATTTCTTTGATGTAACAATACTGATAATAACGATACTGATTATAGTGATACTGATCTTATCCTTTCCTATCCGGAATGGAACAGGAATGATACTTATACTTATAAATATGGACTGGCAGTCCTGCAATGGACTCCGAAAGAATCCTGACGCAGGCATAGACTGCAGTCATTTGCATGGCACTTCGTTCATTGACGGCTTTGTCAGAGTTGCTTCCACCAAAGAGAAAACGATAGGCGCTGCCATTGGTGCTGTTGGTGGGCTTGTCTCTGGAATGAAATAGCCCCGATAAAAATCCCATAAATATTCCTTTCTGCCTTAAGAGGCGTATAAAATTCA
>ENA-OYXI01000639-OYXI01000639.1-human-gut-metagenome-genome-assembly--contig:-NODE-639-length-16601-cov-7.735102_pt1 | contig 16601 bp, 15 predicted proteins | sample MGYA00244217_ERZ653421 | MGnify/ENA primary metagenome ERZ653421 (study PRJEB26926, sample SAMN06165148) | human gut metagenome | biome: ENVO:00009003; feature: ENVO:2100002; material: ENVO:00002003... | reverse complement strand
TTTCTATTGTTTTACTCGTCCTGCACCGATTAAGTGCTGTTGCCAGTAACTACTACTTAGGTCTGCATATCCTATCGGGTCGCCTGCATGGTACATCTGGTTATTTCCTACATAAATGCCGACGTGGGTTACATACGAACCAGCGTTATAGGTAGAATGGAAAAACACCAAGTCCCCAGCCTTTGCCTGCGAGAGTGGAAGATGTTGGGTAGCGTCATACTGTGCTTGTGCTGTTCTCGGCAAGGAGATACCAGCTTTTCCATAGCACCATTGCACAAGTCCGCTACAATCAAAGGAAGTGTTCGGGTTACTGCCACCATACACATACTTCCAGCCTTGATATTTCAACGCTTCATTCATAATCGCTTGTGCCGTCGCATTATCAAAGTGTGCCACGGTCAGATATTGATTGACTAATTCCACATAGAACATATTTCCATAGCCATACCGCCAGCCCCCATTCTTCGCAACGGCTATCGGGTTGGTGTAGGTTACTTTCTTTCCACCCGACTTCTCACGGGCGAAGCTCTCTGCAAGGTTAAAGGTGTGTTTCTTTCCTTTTCTTACCACATATCCCACATAGCCACCGCCATAGTTATAAGACTGTATCGCTACATTCAAATCGTCGATACCTTGATTTTTGCAGGAAGAAAGCAGGGACGCAAAATACTTACACCCCTGCTTGATTGAGCTTTCCGTATCTAAGGAATTAGGCGGTAAACCAAGACTTTCCGAACTCTGCATAACATCTTCTGCCGTACCGCCACTTTCTACTTGAATGATAGCCAATAGCACATTGACATACTCGGATATACCGTATTCTCTGGCATATTTTTCTACCATAGGCTGATGTTTCAAGACTTCTGCGGATAAGTTCATACCCGTAATGCCGGAAGAAAAATTGCCGCCGCTATCGTCATCATCAGCGCTCACAAGCACACCGAAAAACAAGGTAACCGCTAGAAGAAAGGGAAACAGACTGCCCAATAATAACACTTGTTTTAATCTCATTTTTTCTTCTGTCCTTTCTTAGATAGTACCTTGCGATCAGTTTCCTTATGTACCTGTGATTTTTGTACTGTCTGTACCGATTGTGATTTCATACTGTGCCTATTTGCTCCATCATTTTGATGGTTCTTTTCATAAGAGGAAAGTGGTCTTGCCTTTTCAATATGTTCCACATTCACTTTCTGTTGTCTTTTTATAACCGGTGTACTTGATCTTTCACTCGTTACCGGTCGTTTGATTTCCTGTACTTTTGACCCATTCCTTGACAGATCTTCTTTGGAAACAGCCGCCGGTCTTTCATGTGTTTTATGTATTCCAGACTGTTCCTGCATTTTTTGTAGTGCCATACGCTTATCTGCGATACTCTGTCTATGCTGTTCACGCTTTTCCCCACGACCGGATTGCCTGTGTTCCCGTTCCTGCACGATACCGCGCTTAAAATCAGAAACACTTTCCTTTGCTTGTTTGCCTACTGAATGCACCGCATAAGAAGCCTGCAACGGCATATCCTTGATATTTTCACGAACAGCATCGGCTTTATCTTTCATCTTACTTTTCGTATCCATCACAGCACCTACCACAGCGCCCGCTTTTCTTGGAACATCTTTGAAAGAGCCATTAGAAACATTATCGCGGGAACGCTGCTTATGTGCCTGTGCTTGCTGCTTTCCTGTGATACTGCCTGCCATAGCGCCTGTACCGGCTACAACACCTAAAGAGGCTGCATGTGTCATTCTTCGTTCCATTCTTCTTGCCCGATGGCGCATAAACATATATGGTCTATGGAAGATACGGTGCGCTACGCCCTGACTGTCGCTGGCATTTAGACTAAACATATTCATCAGATCGCCCAGCTTCATGTAGATACCCGCAAAACATACGATCTGCAAGAACGCAATCATAAAGAACGGATAGTCGGTGGAGATGTTATAAAACATACTGGAAATGCTAAATGCTACCGTTACAATGAGCGTGATTCCTGCTCGTGTCATTATGGTATTAAACACCCTCACGATTGCCTGTTTTGTCATGCTTTCATATCCCGGTATCATGGAAAGTAGAAAACTGATAGGCAAAAACATGGAGAAGATGATAAAAAGTATCTGACTGAAAATCATAATCCCTGTCAGTAAGAACACGAATATGGTTATCCCTAAATTGAAGAACAATAGAAAAAACACCATACCTAAACGATTGATAACCTGCGGTATCGTCAAGTTGGTGTTCTCATTATCTTCAATTTCTGTTTTCACGATTTCTTCACGCGTTTCCCCATCTTCATCATCAGGACTGACAGATACTAAGGACTCCACACGCTCTGCACCGATTTCTTCTTTGTTGGAATCGCCAAACTGTAAAAGCAGCCACGGCTGCTCCACCTGTATAGAAAACAAACTGTCGCGTATCAAGTCCACACTGTCTTTTCCCTCACTATCAGAACCCGGAAGCATAATCTTTGTCCCTAAATCGAGGGCGGCGGTACTCACATCACTGGAAAACTCATTGACCTTTTTGATATAGTCCGGTGCGTAGGCAATAAAGGAAGCAGAAAGCACGAACACCACTACAAAGTTGATAACAGCGTGAAGCGCCTTGCTCGTTTCTCTTTTAATCAGTCCCGTATAAGCAACATAAATTCCCACTACTAAGATGATTAGCAGAAGAAATCCTACATAAAACCCTGTCGAAGAAAAGCCGTTTGCGGTTACACCGGCAAGGGTCTGTATGCTTTTTCCGATACTGTCTGCCATATCGTTGATGAAGTCTAATTTATAGGCTTCCTGCACCACATAGCCCGTTGCATTGCTTAAATAAAGACTGATCGTCCAAATGAAATTCGTAATACAGTAAAGTCCATACTGCACACTTTTTCCAATCCCGTCCAGCCAGTTCCACGGAAGCCAGCCCCATGAATTATCCACATAAAAATCTAAGGTATAATTCTGTAACGGATATTTGGAGTAGAGATTTTCAGCACTGACCGTATCATCAACCAATCCTGCTGCATGTGCCACCGTTCCCAAAAGTGAAAGCAGGATAAGGGAGAGTGCCACGACAAACAGAGCCATTTTGAGAAAGTGAAGTATCTTCCTTTTTGTGAACGCACCTTTTATCCTTTCTTTCATCACTCCACCTCATTTCTCTGTACGGGCGGTCTGGTATCAAAGGCGTGTAGCAGTTCTTCAAAGACGGGGTGTATCTGTACTACACCAACACGCCCGTATAAGTCCTGCAACAAGCATTGTCCGTTATCCAAATCACGCAAGCGTTTCTGGTTGTTTTCGTCGTCCTTGTCAATGCCGAAAAATTCTAGGGTCTGCTTTATCTCGCCCAAGTCGGTACTACGAAATGCAAATTTCAAGCCGATATTGTTTTTCAGACTTTCCTTTGCCACGTCCCCAGAAGATTGTGTAACGAAATAAACGCCTGCCTGCATAGCTCGTCCAGCACGAACCAGCTTATTTGATAGGGTTTCGCCTTGTGCCACATTTAAGAACGCCCACGCTTCGTCAAGGTCTACAATCTTAAAAATACTTCTGTCCGAATGGATAAAATCAAGGGCAAAGGTACTAATCACGATCAACATTGATACCGACAACAATTCAATAGTTGTATATTCCTCAAAAGAAGTATCTTTATCTGGCAATACCAAATCCGCCACTTGAATGATGTTGAGCTGATTTTCCAAACTGATAGCGTGTTCCACCTGTCCATTAGAAAACAACAGGTGTGCAAAATCATAGTCTGTAAAACTGTCGATATGGTCTGCAATATTGCGTGAGATTACAGTATCTTCTTTTCTCAATTCCTCGATCACATGCAACAGTCCTCGTTTTTCACTTTGGGTAACAGAACGCACTGCCTTACGAAGTACAGGGAATTTTTCGCCGTCCCTAGAGGAAATCCCTGTAAGGAATGTCAAGATGTCGATTGCCAGACTTTCAGCGTCTTTTACATTCTTCATAATCACAAATGGGTCAAGAAGTCCTGCGTTTTCTTTATCACTTGTCAGATTGACAATGTTTATCTCGTGAGCAATTTCCGGCAACGTCTGTTTCCAATTTCCGCGCTCACTCTTGGGATCTAATATCACTGCCTGTCCACCAAACAGCACAGAGTAATACACAAGCAGATTGTTACAAAACGACTTTCCACCGCCAAGCGAACCGACAAAAGCAGAAGCAAGGGCATTTGTAACGGTACCTTTTACACCTTGACTGGCAAGAGAAGGTTGCAGATATACATTTCTTCCAGTATCAACAGAATATCCGATATAGATACCCGTATTTTCGCCAAGCTGCTGCGTTGCCCCAAAGCCAAGCCCTGCTAAAAAATCACTTTTTACATACTGCACATAGTCATTGATATATCGCTTGCTGGCAGGAAGAAATTCTAAGTGAAGCCCCAACATATCCCCAGCAGGGCGAACCAATTTTACACTCAAATCATCATAAAAATCTTTCACTTCATCAGCACGCCTTTTTAACTCGTCCAGATCATCTGCGCATACACGCACCACATACGATAACTTATACATGCTTTCTTTGGTCTGGTCTAAATCCGTTTCCAGCTCGTCCACGCTGTCTAATGCGTCCACCACATTAGAACTTGTTTCACTGCCGGATTGAAAGGCATGGTTATCCAAATCTTTCAATTCCTTTTTTTTATTTCTTACTGTGGTAAGAGCCTTTCTGTTTTCCACGATTTCAACCGTCATAGAAGTATCCACAGGAAAGGTAAATTGTTGCTGCTGATAATAAAAGATTTCACTTGATGGAAAATCAAGCTCGCCGACAATCGCATTGACCGTAAAATAGGTAACATAAATTTCCTTGTCCTCATGTTCCAATCGTAAGTATCGCTTGTTTTCTTCAATCAGACATCTTGTGGGTCTTATCAGATCGTAATATTTTATCAGCGTTTCTTTTTTTAATTTCTTCTTTGGCAAAGGATAATCGTATTCTTCATAGACAATCCCATCTTTGCCATATAGATGTTCTATCAAATATCCGAAATCACTCACTTCCAAGCGTCGCACCTTAAAACGTCTGGAAATTTTATTTTCCAATAATTTTTCCATCTTCATGTAACGGTTGATTTCATCATTTGGCATAGAAACAAAATCATTCATCAGCGTGTGGTTCACTTCATGGAGAAATTCCTTGAATGTCAGCCACACCGATTTTTTTATGTTCTTTAGGTTCAGCGTTTCATCAGGCACCATCAGCTTAAAACCAAGAAAGAAACGATAATCAACTTGCGTATCGCCGATCATGGAGATAAGGGCGTCGGTCTGTTCATCAATCTTGTGGATTGCCACCTCACGAAGTTTTCCACTGACTAACTTCTTTGACTGCTCCTGAATATTCTTAATTGAGCTTTCCGTTGCAATCTGAAGCGCATGGATTTTACCCTCACGGGATTGTGCGATCAGTTGGCGGAAATTGTCATGGACAATAAATTTTTCTTCCGCCGATAGAAAAGAATAGTTATACGGTATCAGCTCATAATAAGCGAATACTTCATTGTCCTTGTTCCAGACAAGGTTGTTATCAATATATTTTATCGGGAACATAATCTACACTCCTTACTGCCGTAATCGTTTCATGGAATTTTTCTGTACGCAGTTTTACGGCTTTTCCTGCGTAGGTTACTTTCGGTCGAAAATAAAAACAGAGTTGCGATTTTAGAAAACTGTATGGCTTCTTGCCATCAAAAGTCTTTTGGCTCATAAACCAAGTCAGCGCCACCGGAATACCAAAGTATTTCAAAAATGCACCCTCGATCATGGAAAGTGGTGGTATATCCGCAAAGAAAATCACGATAAATTCTGTAATCACAAACCATGTAATCTGTGTAAAGGTAACAGGAAACGGCAGGTTAAAGTCATTGATGGCATATAGCACTTTTTCCACGTTCCAGATACCCGTATAGCTTTTTATCTTTTTCAAGTCCTTTCAGCTCCTTTCGTATGTTCTTCAATAGAAAAGGACAGCCATATTTCAGACTGTCCGTATCCGTTCTTCTTTTAATCAGGTATCTCACACATACCGCGGCTAGTTTCTATAAAACGCCCAACCATATCTAAGTTTCGTCCATAGGCTTCATAATCCACATACGGCTGCAATCGTTCGGGAATATCCCCAAGCACCTGCAATTCATCAATATAGTAATAGGCAACATCTGTCATAGTTTCACAGTCGGGATAAAAATAAATCTCGTCCTTGTGTTCCGCCACTTCCTCTAAAGAGCCATAGTAACCGATAAACTCGTCCAGACATTCCACAATGTACTCCGGTAAATCTTCTATCATTTCATACATCTGGTTCAATTCCTCAATGGAAACATATTCGCCGATTTCCATAGGGAAGTTGTCGGTATCATGGATTGCATATTCTTCATAGTGTTCATTTAAGCCTATCTTTTCTTTAACATCTTCTTCATCAATGGGAAAAGAGAACCAAGCACCGACTAAATAGCCCTCATTGTATTTTCCAAGATTTGCGATATATACCTGCATATCATCTGTCATATACACCACCTCATTTCTACGGCAACTGATAGATACCATGTTCGCTTTTTATAAAGCGTCCGTTTTCTTCCAGATACCCGGCAAACTTTTCCAAATCCATATAATGTATGGCTTCTTCTGTAACCGCATTGTATTCACTCATTTTCTGCCTTGCCACCTCGATCATGCTGAAAACACCATCATAAAAATGGATTTTATCACGATAAGAATGAAGTAAATCCAAACTCGGTAAATGTTCCATCAACAGCTCACAATCTTCCTGCATAAAAGGAGGGAGCGTAAGAAAGGTATAGTACAAATCGTTCAAGCGCCAAATGCTTGTATTTTCCTTAATATCTGTCTTGAATGGGACATCAACTTCAACAATGCGGTAATCATCACTTTCAATATCTACACCCAGCTTTTCAAAAAAATCCTTTTCATCAACGGGCAATGTGAACCATGCTTTTTTCACTTCTTCATCAAGGCTTGTACTTTCGATATATACACGTAATTCTTTCATACTCGTTTTTCACGTCCTTTCTGCTGCTTTATCACAGCCTGTAAAGTTTCAAGGGACAGTCCAAAGACATAGACCGAAAAATCTTCTAACTGTTTTTTGTCATACTGGGAAAGGTTTTGGTTTTTCAGTTCTTTCCAGATTGCTTTCTTACAAGAGGGTAAATCTGAAATATATTCACAGTTTGTCTTTATTTGCATATCCTTAAAAATATCTTTCATTTCATCACTCCGATCTCCATTTTAAGCATAGAAAAAGCAGCCAATCCTAAGACCAACTGCTTATTCCCATCAATTACGCACCCACAATCTTATTGAACAGTTCCAAAAGCACATCTTTCACACCCGCCGCATTGAATACCAATCCGACGGCGATTAAGGCAACGACCAAGAAACCAATCAGTTTGGAAAATTCTCTCTTAAATCCCAAATAAATACCGATAACCACGATTGCCATAAGCACTAAAGATTGTGCGTTTGATAAAAACCATTGATATAAATTGTTTCCGAAATTCATTTACTGTTCCTCGCTTTCTTTCATTTCTTCCATCATATTGTCAGCGTCCTTGCCGACTTGTAATATACACATCAGGACTACACCGATACCATGCCAACGGATACCAGCAGAAAATCCTTAAAAAATACCCACATCTTCCTCATTCCTTTCTTCATCACTCAAAACGATTTCTTCAATCGTTGTAGTCTGCTGACGGATAATCTGCGCATGTTTTTCTGTCAGTTTTGTGTACTGGCGGATTTCCTTTAAGTGATTGACACCTGTTTTCTTTGCGATTTCTTCCAACATAAGAAGTGTCGGGTCAACCTGCCTTGCAATCCAGCGTAATGTCTTACTTAAAGTGTACGGCTCCGGTTTTGTTGTCAGTTTCAAAGGCGGTCTGCCTTCGCCGATAAACCAAGCCCATTTTTCATTGAGTTTCCATTCGCCGACAGGCTTGTTTTCTTCCTTATCTACAAATCGCACATAGCGGTTGATGATAGAAAATGCCGTTCTTTCTGCGTCATAATAGGTCAACAAATCTCGCACCGCATAATAAGCGCGTTCATTTTTTAATCGTATCTCGAAACGATTTTTCACAGGTGCTTCCTCTAAAGGAATGCCTGCCTTGATGTACTGCTCATAATTCTTTTCATAAATACAGAAGTACACTTCACTTTTCATAGAGCCGATATACATGGTCGTTCCCATTTCTTTGTGATTGCGTTCTCGCTGGTGGGAAATCTCGCCCGAAGCATAAAAGCGAAAATGGCGAAATACCGAAACACATTCATCATTTTTACACTTTTCAATCAGTTCCGGTATATCCAATATTCCGGTTCTGTCATTGATTGCCAAATCCAAGCGTTTCATAATGCCACCCTCAACCAAGCAGTCCATCAGAAAATCATACCAGCTTCTTTCCTGTGCCAGCAGATAACTTTCCATCTGCCGACAGCCTTTGCCTTTTAGTTCCAACAACACGCCTTTTTCCTCATCATCAGAAGTATAAACAAAAACATCTCCGATATAGTATTGTTCCGTGTAACTGAAATACGCCCAATCCTCATGCAACATATACTGTATGTTCATTCTTAACACATCTTTGATGATATGCTTTATATCCATTGTGGGAAATCGAATACGCACATAATCAAACAACAGAAACAAAGGTTCATCAGGATTGAATTTTTCTAAGGCTGTCAGCAGTTTTTCTTTCATTTCTAAAGTCAGCGACACCTTGTTACTTTCAATCCGGCTTAAATGTTCACGGCTGATACCTGCCATAACCGCAAGCCGTAATTGTGTAACACCATATAAGGCTCGCTTTTCCTTAAATGCTTCTATCCACTCTTTATCATTCAGTTATTATCACTCCCATCTTTTTCAAATGTGATATTTTACAGGCATTATCACTTTGCCTTGAAACAAGTAAAAGTCCTTTATTTATCAGTCTTTTTGGTACTTTTTGGACTGTTTCCTGTTTTTTTTTGCCCCTCTGTTAGATACCGAGGGGCAATAACGGTGGCGCAGGGCAAGCCCTGCACCACAACACGCCGGTCTGGCGCGGTCTTGTACGCGCTGCTGACCGCGACCGGCTTTGGTGCTGTACTTTCTTCTTGTATTCTTTTCGTTATTCCACCACATTGTCATTATCCTTTCCTTGTTCTTCAAACTGTTCTTGCCTTTGGCTGGCAAGCCTGCCGATCTCTTTTAGAAAATCGTGTCCTTTTGGTACTAAAGGTGTATAAAATTCACTAATAACACTCGTTCCCACGTCACAGTAGCCACGCCCTTTGATACGCTTCTGAAAAAATTTCTTTTTGACATCAGAACCGAAAAGCATACCATAACCAAGTTCGCTCATACGCCCCAAACCAACACGAAAATTAAAATTATCACGTATTCCATCTGTAAAATACTTTGCGTCCGGTCTTTGACATGCCACAATGAGAAAATAGCCTGCCTGTCTGCCAAGCATGACGATCTTCTTTAACTGGCTTAATAAATTCATGCTTTCCTTTGCGCCTAACATTTCAAAAAATGCCACATATTCATCAAAGATCAAAAAGTGCGGTGCCAGTCCTAAATACGCATAGTTTTCGCCTGTTTTATAGTTGGGGTGCTGTTTCATTTCTTCACTGCGTAAAACCATGCCCTCATAAAAGGAATTGACGCAAGCAATCATATCTTCCTTTGTATGATAGACATTTTTCATAACTGTTCCCAAATCTGCAAGATCGGCATTCTTTGGGTCTAAGATAAAAAGCACCGCATTGGTCTGTAACAGCGTTTCTATGATAGTAAGCAGAAAATAAGTCTTTCCACCACCGGTACCACCGGCAATCAGAGCATGGGGTAATGCGTCATATTCCCAGACAAGATTCTTCATCAGTTTTAGTCCGCCATGTTCCGCCTTGACTTCCTCAATGGAAATGCGGTTTGCGACCATATCATAAAGCAGGGTATATTCGATATATCCGTCATGCAGCACCTTATCTGTCAGCTCACAATACAACCCACTTTCCAGCTTATCTTCCAGATTAAGAAGCTGCTCCTGATACTTTCCCATAGAGATTTCACATTGGATATGCAGCAGCCCATCTTTCATCTGATAATAGATTTTAGGAAACCAGACAATCTTTTCTTTGGAAGAACTCGGTAAATCTGTGAAAAATCCGTTTTGTTTTGTCTGTTCTGCTTCATACCATTTATTCTCCAGTATCATGCGTGCCAACTTTTGACGGTGGACCATCTTTTTGAAACTGTCATAACAAAACCGAACATAGAGAAAAGCGACCAATGCACAAACACCAGCCGCTATCAGTAAGGTTATGAAGTTGTAAGAAGAAAGGGAAAACTCCATCTTTGAAAGATTAAAATTCTCCCAATCTGTATGAACGATCTGTTTTAGGTTCAGCAACATCACGATACACAGAAACAGCAGTATCATAGCACCCATGCAAAAGCGATAGACTAAATGCTGATCGCTTGCACGGATACGATTTCCTTTATATTTGAATAAAGCCATGCTGACTCCTTATCTGCCTATTTTTTAGGCGCCGGATTGTTTGGTGTTTGTCCTTTATTCTTTAATACAAGGTCGTCGCACTTGATGTACCAGTCAATATCCGCACCGCGATAGGTTGCATTTGCGACCGTATCAGCCACAGGGTTAATCAGTTCAACCTCAGCGTTATAATCAAACTCCCTCAATGGAACGCTTGCCGGCACAGATACCTGTATCATGCGCCCTTGTTCGCGACATTTCAGATCATAGGTTCTTTCCTTGATTTCCTCACTGACACTTCCGTCCTCATTTTGCACATGCACCTCACGACGCAAGGCAGAAAACTTCAACTGTCCAAATGTTTTTTCCTTATCAATTACAATTCCGTTTGCTAATCTCATAGTCTAAAATCCCCCTTTATTTGCTTTCCACCGGTAACATATCATCAGCCAGTAAGATATAATTTGTAAATCCGCGCCCATTGATGTTATAGCCATCTGCGGTAATGCGTGGGTTAATCAGTTTCACTTTCTGTTCCGGCTGAAAATTCTTTTCTCCAGCCTTTGCCGGAAGTGTTACTACAATATCATCGGCACGCTGCACATCAGAGTACAGATTATAACTACGGCTGACAACTGCCATTCTGTCATTGACTCTCTGCTGACGGACTTCATTTTCGCCCGCAAATTCCAAGTTTCCAAACGTCTGCGCCATGTTCGGCACTACAAATTTTAATTCCATATATGTTTACCTCTTTTCTTTCTATTTTTCTTGATAAAGCATGGGGACACTACATTTCCCCATACCCCTTAGTGTACTGTTTTTTGTCATCACTTTTTTTCAAAAAATGGCGACAAAGAAACAGTTTCATTATTTACCTGTATCAGTCATTCAATATACCGGCGGTGCCCTTGATTTTGCTTTCATTTCATCAATCCTCACTTTCCTTTAAGACTTCTGCAATCCCCGCCATGATATGTTCAGCACAGGGAACGGCAATCGCATTTCCTAATGCCCGCCATCTTGCATAGTCGCTGTTGATAATTCCTGTATTGCCGTACTTTGTCCAATCGTCCGGTAAGCCCATGAGCCTTTCACTTTCAATCGGTGTCAGATAACGGATAAATCCCTCTTTTTCTTCTCCCTCATACCAAAAGGAAAACACGCCCGGACCACCGGCTAGTAAGGTGGGAAAAGGGTCATTTGACCGTCCAAAACTTCTGACGAACCCCTGCGTGTCCTGATATTTTGCGCTCCCTCTGGTTCTTCTTTCCTCAAAGGGACATAGGACTGGTATTTTCCCCCTTGCTTGATTAACAGATATTCGATTTCTTTCGCCGGAGGACAGCCAGCTCTTTCGGCTAGAGTTAGTAGGTGCGTGCAGTTCGTGGGGTTTAAATAAAATTTCTGCGGCACGCTGTCCTCTAAAATCCGCCACGACGAAGATACGCTTTCTTCTTTGAGAGAGGGTGGGCTCTCCCCAATACTGGGCGTCCAAGAGCCGCCAGCACACATCAACTTTACCCCCTCGAACCATTCCGGCGTTTGCCCATCTTCCAGAAGCAGGCATTGGAATTTCGGTATCTGCGAACGACTCCAGCACGGCTCTAAAATCCAATCGGTTGTTTGAAGAAAACGCTCCTCTAACGTTTTCCCAAACAGCGATAACTGGATATTTGCCATCAGTCGCACACCTCATTTCCTGTATGATACGGATTGCATGATGAAACAGACCGGACTTTGCACCGGCCAAGCCCTCACGTGCTCCGATCGTTGATAAATTCTGACAGGGCGAACCAAACGTGATGATATGCACAGGCGGTATCTTCGCACCGTCAAGTTTTGTAATATCCCCCAAATGCTGCATTTGAGGGAAGTGTTTCTTTGTGATAGAAATAGGGACTTTTTCAATCTCACTCGCCCATAAGGGAACAATGCCATAGTTGGAGGCTGCCAGAGGAAATACACCAATCCCATCAAACAGACTTCCTAATGTAATTGCCATGATTTAGTCCTCTTTTTTGCGAACCTTTTTCCAAAGATATGTACCGCCAAGCATACCAGCAGACGCAAGCAACATCACGACAAATGCCATTACATTTGTACTGTCGCCCGTTTTGGGACTATCGCTAGGTCTGTTAGGCTTTTCCGGTGTCGGTGGTGTTTCGGGTTTCTCTGGTTCTTCCGGTTTTTCCTTAAAGGTAATCGTCTGTCCCTTATCCTCAATATCCTTATGCTCGGTAACTTTCTTCGGCTCGTCTGGATTGCTCAAATCATATAATTCTTCAAAAGTTACAAGCTGTTTGCCGTCAAGGGAAGTAGCGTCAAAGGTAAAGGCAACTTCCACTTTCATAGTTTCGCTGTCAGCGATAAACGTATAATCACTTTCCACACGTTTTCCATTGATAAGAAGCTCTGCGTTTTCTTCTTTCAACATCTGCCAGCCCACAAGTTTGTACTGTGTACCGATTTCTAAGCCCTCTAAGGTTACGGTATCAATGATTGTAACGTCTTTTCCAGCTTCAATCTCTTTGTTGCCGTCCTTATCCGTAGCGGTAGTATGTATCTTGATGATACGTTCTGTGATAAGTACGGTCTGCCCGTCGTCCTCAATGTCTTTGTGTTCCGCAATTTTGACCGGTTCTTTTGGATTGCTGAAATCATATAATTCCTCAAAGGTAACAAGGTTCTTTCCGCCTAAAGCAGACGCATTGAATGTATAAGCAATTTCCACTTTCATTTCTTCATCATCAGCGATAAAGGTATAGTCGTTTTCCACACGTTTTCCGTCAATGATAAGCTCGGCGTTTTCTTCCTTTAACATCTGCCAGCCTTTGAGCTGGTATTTTGTGCCTTTTGTAAGTCCGTCTAATTTGACAATATCAACAATCGTAACCCCTTTTCCTGCAAGTATAGTCTTTTCGCCATCTTTACCTGTTGCGGTTGTATGAATAGTAATTTCTTTTTCGTATTCATCAGTCAGCGTCCCTAAATCAATCACAAGATTATTTCTTGATACCACGATTTCAAAAGGTGGGATAAGTTCAAAGCCTTTGTTACTATCAGAGCGTAATTCTTCAATGATGTAGGTATCATAAGGTAATGCACCCTTGCTGTCGTCTGGTTCAGAAGTTCCAAACCACACACCGTCCTCGCTGGTCTTTCCTGCGTTGGTATTGTGCTTATGAGAAGCCCATTCAGCAGAAGTGGAAAACTGCCCGTTATCATCAGTTACAACAATATGGCTTTCGCCTGTGGTCTTGCTTGTAATTTTGAACGGAACATCAGCCAAGCGTTTATGTGTACCTGCACCAATCTTGACACCCTCAAGATCGCCACGTTTAATCTGATTGTAGATAGAATGGGCTTTATCTGTTAAGTCCACAATTTTCCCGTTTTCTGTGATTTCAAACTCGATTTCTTTGGCACCGTCTGTCAAATATCCCTCTGGTGCTTTCTGTTCAGAAATTTTATATTTTCCATAAGGAAGAAGATCGTCCGCAGTGATGGCAACACCGGAAATATCCGTATGAATGGTTTTTACAACATCATTTTTCTTGTGTAACTTGCCCTCAACCAATACCGTATTATCATTTAAGGAAATGATGTCAAAGGCAGTATCTTTCAAAGCAGCACTTCCTTGTGGCTTCGTATCGCCCGTTTCTAAATCTCGTTTCTGAATTTTCACACCGCCACGGATAACTTTGTCTGATACGGAAAACTGGTTAATTCCAGATAATACGGCAAGGTCGCCGTCTTCGGTAATCTGTGTTACATATAAGCCCTTAATCTGTTCATACTTATCGCCAGCCTGCATATATGCACCGTCTAACAAGTAGCCGTTTGGAGCTTTTGTTTCCTCAACAGTTAGCGTTCCAAGTGGAAGAACCGCCTTACCGTCCTGCATATAGAATCTGTCGCCAGATACCTTGTATGCGTCCGCTAATTTTGTGATGTAGTGGGTTGTCCCGTCGCTGTCTGTTTCAGCGATTGTCTTTGTAACCCATGTACGAGTAGCTTCGGCAGGGAGATTATCTTTATTGTAGAAACCAGCATAATACTTCCATGTAAATTCCGCACCTGCTAGAGAAGCGTTTCCCTGCGGATTGTCTTTCTGTGTTTCCATATCAATCTTGAAAAGCTCAATCAACGTGTCAGTTACTTTTGGTGTATCTGATACTTTCAATGTCGCTGTTTCGCCAGCTTTGATTGTTAATGGATAGATTGTTTTATCCACTTTATATCCTGCTGGTGCGGATAATTCCTTGATATAAACTGTGCCAGCCTTTACCTCTACAATATCTGTATTTCCGTTTTCATCAGTCGTAAGAGTGGCAAGTTGTTTTTGGCACTCTTTATCAGCAAAGACACCATAAGTCGCGCCGGCAAGAAAATAGTTGGCGTTGCCATCTGTAATGCCAGCATTACTGGAAACCTTTTGAAGTTTTGCATTTCCAACATTTAACTTCGCCCAAAACTGTCCAAGTTCCTGACCCTCGCCGGAATAGATATATCCGCCACATTCATAACGTCCTTTATTTTCTTTCACAAAGGTTTTTGCGCCTGCAAACACTTCCTCTTGTGTTGCTTTTGGAATTTCACTATATGCCGCACGCACGTTGTCGCATTGCCAGCCAAGATGCACGCTCAATCTTTGCCATACAACAACCTGTTCTAATAAATAGACTTGTTTATAATTTAATTCTTTGTGCTTTTCTGCATACTGTTTTACATATTCAATAGATAAGGCTACATCAGAAATCTGGTCGGCACTCATACGCGCGCTTGCGTCAGATCGTGTCTTGTAGCCATTTTTGAAAGCCGTGTTGATGTCGATACAATAGGCAGTTTCGCCCTCAACTTTCATATAGCCCTCATTAAATGTTGCCTTGATAGAACCGTCATTCATTACCTGTTCTATGACACCGACACGCTCGGCACTTTCTGTCCAGTATTGTTTTTCCGCTGCATGAGCCGTTGTCGCCGGCAAAGTAGTGATAACTGTTGCCAATGCAAGAAAACCCGTACATACTCGTTTTAATATGTTCTTCATTCTTATATGCTCCTTTCATTTTGGGTAAAAAAATAGACGCTCGATTTTGAACGTCTAAATAAGAAAAGGAACACTATTTCTAGCGTTCCCGTTAATATATTATATGTTATTCAATTTTATAAGAGATTGTAAAAAGAAGTTTGCCGCTGTTTATGCCACATTTTCACAATATCTCAATGTTACATTACCATCATTAAAAGGATGTACACAGAGGAAATCTAAAATTACACACGGTATTAGAATCAAAGGATCAACAATTTCCTGTTCTAAAGCTCGTTGATAACTATCGCATATTTGTTCAATGGCACCTGGTGTCTCATACGGTTCTAAAGGCTTAAACAATATCCTTTTCTCTCCATTTGGTAAAACTGCATCTATCTCATTTGGAATAGTCTTATATTTTCCACCATAAGTCAATTCAGTATACTGAAGTAAATCACGATGTAACTGCAATATATAGTTTGATCTAAAAGGGATATATTCATAATTTTCATGAATCAGATTCAAAACGTTTCTATATCCTAATATTTCTTTTTCATCACGATTTCTAGGTGTTGTTTTATCTTCAACTAATTGTTGGAGACGAGATTTCGTAGTTATAATGCCTTCAATACGGTTTGAACTTTCTGTGCTTTGTACTTTTGCAACCTCAACTAAACGTTCTAACTCTACTGGTTTTTGGCGAAGATATAATTCCTGTTTCCCTTTGTATTCATGAATTTTCGCAACATAAGATAATATCTCATTATCCCATGTGCGTAAACTTAAATAACTGTAATCAAAACTTCTCATACTCTTCTCCTTTCTTTTTCTCCCAAAAAGCATCTCTTTTCTCCCAATTATATACATGTTTTGGGAGAAAAAGAATATAATTAGGAGAAAATAACTAATATGTATCATTTAATTGTCAAAATCTATGAATTATTTAGTTGTTTTTTACTATACTTCAACACTGTCTCTTATACACATCTCCGAGCCCACGAGACCGATCAGTATCTCGTAT
>ENA-OYXI01000631-OYXI01000631.1-human-gut-metagenome-genome-assembly--contig:-NODE-631-length-16710-cov-25.106995_pt1 | contig 16710 bp, 18 predicted proteins | sample MGYA00244217_ERZ653421 | MGnify/ENA primary metagenome ERZ653421 (study PRJEB26926, sample SAMN06165148) | human gut metagenome | biome: ENVO:00009003; feature: ENVO:2100002; material: ENVO:00002003... | reverse complement strand
CTGTAGTACAACAGTAAGACGATTACTCATGCCCATAGGAGTGCTGAGTAGTTACCTAATATAGCGTAATGCAAAAATACATATATTTGCAGTCGAAAAAAAACACAAAAAACGAGGATAGTCTTGGTTCTGCATAATGTGCAGGACCTGCTCTACTAACATAAAACGTAGCATATTTATAAATAACACAATAATACTGAAAAGATGAAAAAGTTAACAAAAAGCCTATTAGTCCTAATGTTGATGCTTGGGACAATGTTGGAGATGAAGGCAGCAGATGTATATCTGCTTACAGCCCAAACAATCAATGGTAGCGTTGGTAAGTATGAAGTGCCAAGCAACCATCAGCTTGCTCAGAACACTCTTTCCGCAGGAGAAAGCGGTGGAATTGTTGCACAGTCTGCAACAGATGTCGCACCTGGTTACTATCTTGTGGGCAATTTCTTCTCGCCATATAATAAAGGTAAAGAGTTTAATCCGGGAGGCGACGGCGAAACGATAGAATATACAAAACATGTGTATTTCAAATTCGAACAGCAAAAAGACAAGAGCTATGCGTTCAGCATCCCGGCATGCCTCACGGCACATGCACAGATTCTTGCTGTTGACGAGGATGGCAATAAGATGGTTTATGGCCCGGGCGAGGTATTCAACCTGCATGGTGCTGGTGCAAAGGATTATACCAGCGCATTGCCGTCAACAAACAGGGCTGTGGGAACTATTTGTGGAACACCTGCGGCAAAGAAACTTCTCGGTTCTGAGACATTAGCAGAGGGCAACAACTACTGGGATCTCATGACCCGCAATGACGGAGTGACTGACGACGATGGCATGTATACCTTCAGCTTTAAGCTTGACAAAAACGGAAACCCCTCCGACTGGCAGGTGAAGCATGATGCTACGACACGTGTGACTTATCTTATTGGCAACATGGAAGGGGCTACGGCGCAGCCGCTCTATGATCAGCGTATAAGTGGTGGTGACACAGGACCATTCGACAACAATATTGAGGCTTCGCTCTATTTTGATGGTTCCAACAGCTATTGGGCAATCGATTATATTGTGAATGACGTATCCTCTACAGGGATACTTGCTCAGGCTACAAAGGCAACGCTGGATATTCATAACACAAAGAGCGTAGACGACAATTCCGGAACTCACGATAAGCTCTTCTTCCTCGGCAATGGAGGTGTTAACTACAATAATTCTTCTGAACAGTATCGTGACAAGGTATGGGCTAACCAGAAACCTTTCACCCTTCATCTGCACGGTATAAAGAGAATACAGTATAACCCGAACCGTGGAGACAACGATCTGTCGACACAAAACGGCAGTTACGGTCTGTCGGGCTGTATACAGGTAATCGGCGGTGATGCTAACGATGCCGACATCCTGATAAATACCATGTCTATGATAGGCGATGCTGTGGAAGAAACTTATGATGCAGTATCGGGCAAATGGAAATATACTTCTACCGCAGGAGACATGAAGTATGATGCCAACGAGCGTTGCTTCTCGCTGACGATATCTACTGTTGAGGGAAAATACGCCAAATCGCATTTCAGGTTTGTTGCCAACCGTGACGCAGACCAGAACTGGGGCGAGACAGACGGCAATATTTCAAGCAATAAAGGATTTGCAAGAGCTGCTTATGATGCCGCTGCTGATGACAATCACTCTTGTATGGCTGACGATCCGAACGACGTTCAGTTCCGTAAAACGGCGAGAGAGGATGAGGAGGGCTTCGGAAGCACAACTCCTAATAAGAAGGATATCCTTTGGAACCGTCCCGCAGGAATATGGACGATAAGGTTCTACCCAAAGCTTGACAAGGATGGTAAAGACATCTCTCGCTATACCATATCAGGAACAAAAGTTATCAAGATACCTTTCACCTATTGTGTAAGGAAGTTCATCCGTACATACAGCAACAATGTGGCAATGGCACCTGTCGACGACAACGTGAAAGTGTATGAGGCATATAGATACGAAAAATCGGAGAATGGAGGAGACCCACTTTCACAGCGTATGGGCACGGTTTATCTTCGTCAGCTCAAGTACATTCCGGCAAATATGGGAGTGGTACTCGTATGGGAAGTGCCTGAGGGAGAATCATTCTCAGACTATGCCAAACTGAATTTCTCTTTGAAGGAAGCACCTGCTGAAATGCCGTTAGAAGGTGATAATTACACGGCAGTGTGGACAAAGGCAGACGAGTATGCCGGTCAAAAATGGAACAACTATCTCAAGCCGACAGTCACGGCTATCGACAAACTTGGAAATGCTGATACCGATGCTGATGGAAAAATACTCCATCGCTTCTTCGGTCTTGCAAACTTCCATTCCACAAAATATTACCAGGAGAATCCGAACGGAGACGACGACTATATCGGTTTCTTCCGCCTTACGCCGAATGGCAAAAGCGGCGCCAACAAGGCTTATCTGAGTATTCCGGCAAATAAAACCGTTGATGGCGGAGTAGGAGATACGTACGGCTATATTGACTTTAACGGACAGTTCCTCGGAAATGATACGGACGACGACCCGAAAAATCCGTCGCTTTCCAAGATGGCTATTGTCTTCGATGACGAAGATGATGGCGGAAGCACTACTACTGTACCAGAAGTCAAGCTGAATAGTACAGACGCCGACGCATCGTTCTATACCCTTCAGGGAGTAAAGGTGTCACGTCCTGTCAAAGGAGTGTATATCCATAATGGAAAGAAATTCATCAAATAAAAACTAAGGAAAAATGAAAAACTATATAAAACCTGAAGTCAAGGTATATGAAGTTAGAATCGAGTCTCTTCTTAGTGGAAGTGGAGAAGGTGGACAGATAGAAAGTTCGTTTGCCCCAAAACGTGACTATTCTCTCTTTGATGAGGAAAATGATGACGGATATAATACTGGTAGCGGCGATCTTTGGGATGACGAAGACTTTGAAGATTGAATGAAATATTCTGAATAAATGTAGTTTTAGTTGCGTTAAGCAATGGTGTGAAATAGACAAAGGGCTGGACTCCAAATCTGGAATCCAGCCCTTTGACGCTTTTCATTATCTGTTTCTATAGCAGACGATGGTGTCAGTCATCGCCCCACTTATCGCTGTTCGAATCTCCCCACAAGTCTTTGTAAGTATCCCTGGTCTTCTCCTCGTTGACTACCTCAAAGTTGCTGATACATTCTCCCGTGAGGTCTGCTCTATGTACGCTGGCGATATTCATGCCTCCGTTGCAGAGAAGAGCCTCGAGCTGTATCACATTTATTTCTGGAGTTATATAGTTCTTCTTCATTTTGCGTAACTGTTATTTGGGGTTTATCTGATAATTATCTTCTTTCCGTTCACTACATACATTCCCTTAGGCAATCCCTCCAGACTGCAACTGCGGCGCACCATCTGTCCGTTCATGTTGAACACGCCATCTATGCCACGCTTGTAGGATGTGCAGTCGGTGCCGCCGTGTATGTCGTCGATGCCTGTGGTGCTGTCTTCCACTCCGTCGATGAGCAGCGATACTTGGCTCGGTTTTCCTGTAGTTTTGTCCGTCAGCTCAAACCAGCAGCGGAACGCCTTCAGTCCGTATGAATACGGCTCGCCGTTGTCCTTCTTGCCGCTCGGCACCTGTATCAGCTTTCCCTTATACATGAAGTAGTCGCCGTTGAGGTTGTCTCTGTCCGAGAGAATCTTGCCATTGTCGTATGTCTTTGCCATAGTGCCTATGCAGACCATTTTGCCATAGTTGCCGCTGGGGGTAGAGAAGGTTGTTGTTGATTCCCAATTGGTGGTGTTTACATACTGCTTCAGCTTCTCCCTGTCGAGCGACACCATCGTGATGTCGTAGTGGTCGGCTTTCAAGGTCTTCGTCAGTCGGTTGTTTTCGTCCTTAGACGGCTGGTAGTCAGTGCCCAGCCACTGGCTGTTGTCCTCGCCCTTTGATGTATAGAAGTGTTCTACGGTGTAGGGTGCTGACTTCACCTGTGTATATGGCGGGTACACGATATATGGCTCGAATGCCTTTACCATCACTTGCTCGTCGCTGTCTGGCTCCACTGTCACGAACTGCACGCTGTTTTCCGTCAGCGCCTCAAGCTTTGCCACCTTCACTGCATCTCCGAACGTGCGTTTCATCTGTCCCCATGTCAGGTCGACGGGCAGAATGAGCGAGTTCCACATATTGTCGTTCAGCTTGCGGTTCAGATGCAGCACGCTGTTCTTGTATTCGTCTGCAGCTTCGGTAAGATAGCGCAGGTCGGTAGACTCCTCGTCGAGAATCAGCTCTGGGTTGCGTCGCGGTCCGGCATAAAGCAGCTTGAATTCGTCCACGGCGGTCAGCTCGTCCTCGGCTACCTCCGGCTTCCCGTCGGGTGTAGGGTCTACATAGAAGCCTATGCGGAGCGTAACGGGATTGTCGCTTGTTATTTCCTTCCCATTCGGGGCTTTGTCGAGACATATCTGCACCTGGTTTTCATACTCTCCCTCGAAGAAGGCATGTCCGATACCGGCTCCTTCGTATGGCTTGCCATTGTGTGTTTTGGCAAGCTGATATGCATCAGCCTGACTGATGCCGTTGAGGGTTGCTGTTGAGTATTTCTCGTTAATCGGATTGCCTTTGGCATCGAGCACCGTAATGAACAGGTTAGCAAGCGGTTTGCCGTTCTGCTTGATGTTCTCCGAGCTGTTCGATGTGCTGAATCCGTTGCATCGCAGCAGGTACCATCCTGCCTTGTGTACCTGCACGTCCTGATAGAATGTGAAGCCGCGCAAGCCTTTGGTGTAGCAGTAGAAATACTGGCCGTATTTTTGTTGATGAGTTTGATCTGTATAGCCTACCCAGTCTTTTGTACCAGTACTGCTTAGCTTGTCATACTTCTTATACATATGTTCGTCGCCAAAGCGCAATTTGTCTTTCCAACCCTCACCTGTGATATTCCATTTTTGAGCATCTGCATCATTCACTCTGAAATCCGGACATGCAATAAGGAAAGAGGCATCGACAGGCGACTTCATATATGCAGGGCTTGTGTTGAAGAGCAGGTAATACTCATTCTTTGTAATGACCTTCCATTCCTGATTCTTGTATTCCTGGGTGCCCTTGGCGGCTAAGGTCTTCTGATAATCGCAAAGTTTGTTCTCGTCGCCAGGATAAGCAGTGAGATAACCTAATGTTGTTGGATTGCCGATTTTGACGAGATATACCTTGTTCGTTTCTGAATAGTCCGTGGCTTTATCAAATCTGATAATGCTCCTATCTCCAGCACCCTGGTCCATAAACACCTGGATATGTTTTGTGTCGATTCCCAAATATGCCAAATTTGCAGAACCTTTCACCTTGTTCTCCAGACGATACTTTCCTTCTGAATCGCCAATCAATTTCATATAAATGGTATATGGCGTAACATCCAATGAAGCATGAGTACCCCACATACCGCCAATACTCAGAAACTTTTTGGCACCGACATTATACAGACACACAATCTTATCTCCGTCGGTTTCAGCTGTTCCTTTGCTTGTACAGATTTTTGACGAAGGATCAATGCCAAAAAGTTTGTCAACACCTCCAATAGTATTTTCTGTTCCGTTGCTTTCCGTCGTTTTATTTTGTGCCAAAGCGACAGTAGTGTTTGCTGCCATAAGTACTGCGACTAACGCAGCCGCAATGCTTCCTTTGGCCTTGGCAAAAGAAAGCAGATAACTTTTAATCTTCATAATTTATTAATCCCTATTGTAGATTTTTTCTAAAAATACTTATTCATTCAAATGTGTCAATTGTGACATCTATGCTGTCATCCTGATATGAAATGCCTACAAAGGTATGAAAAAGAATATTTACGACGAAAATCCCCCCCCCCGCCACTATTGTTATTTATGATTTATTAATACAAAATGAGCTGTAATAGTTCATATATCAAGAAGAAAGCCTGTCGGTAATGAAGAATTTTCACTACCGACAGGCTTATCTGTATTCAACGGGAACGCCTCATGAGGCGTATTGTATACAGCCCTTATTGGCTTCGGACGATTTTGCCGTTCGTTGTTAAGAGTGCTTTCTATATACGTACACAGGCGTGGGGCTTTCGGCGTTGCTCGTTTCGACAACAAAGCAGAACGCCAAAGCTGGTTCATGTATTCGATATACGTCATACGCTCTCTTTACTATCGTTGTCGTAAGCATTTGGCAAGTTCTTGTCCACTTTACTCTTCCGTTTGCAATAGCCAGCAACAGTTTCGTTCATAGAGCGAGCGTGTGTAATGGCTTTGACTGCCGAGGCAGGGTGCATGTTCTTGTTGCCAAACTTGATGTGTTGCAAGTAGCCAGTGCGATGTTGCGAGGCTTGCCGAACTGCTGTTCAAGATCCTCGCCGAGTTCGTTTATGTTCATGCCTTTCGGTAATTTAACTGTCTAATTTGCTCGTTGAGCATTGACAACTTGCTTATCAGTTCATCAAAAGAAGGCACCTGTCCGAAAATCATGTGCTCACACATGAATTTATAGTCATCTTGCCATAGTCTTGCAATATCCTCGTTGGGCACGATACATAATGTGGCAGGATATAGCTCATCATAGTTGAAACCCTTAAGTCCGATGAACTTTCTGCGATGTTCAAGTACCGCCTTATACAGGGCTTCGTTGTGGATTGCACGGTCAGCAATTTTGTTTTCAGAATACATCATCATTGCCAAATCATATATATGGCGAGACATACGCTCCACTCTGACCTTGCTCTTCCTAAACTCTTCATGCAGCAGGAAAACCTTTTCAAGGAAAGTACGCTCGGGGATGACAGCGTTCACCTCAAATGGCTTTTCTGCAAATGGAGCTTTGCTGAAATGGGCGTCAATAGCAGCGTTGATTGCTTTTTTCTCAATTGGCTCCATCATCGATCTGCCGCTGATTTCTATCTTTACCGTATTCTTGATATATGGTGATACTTCATACAAACGATGATAGGTTATTGTTATCACTTCTGGGTCTGTTGTCGTAACTGGTGTGATTATAACATCCACAGAAAAAACATCTGTTTGTATGCCCAAATCCACTAAAGCTTTCCTTACATCATGCTGCATCTTCTCTCTTACGAAAGAACAGGCGGCGCGACGTAGTCTGTCGCTGATTTGAGTCTTCGACAATTCACCGCTAAAGCCAAGGAATTCTCGGCTGAGTGCAATATCCACGTCTTCGGAGAATCTGGCAATCAAGTTCCAACATTTGCTGAGACTTGTACCTCCTTTGAAAGCAATATGTTCTGCATATGGCAAAGTATGAAGGGCTTTCAACACCTGCGTTACCCACCAGTCTTTTTCGATACTTGACGGCGGTAATCCGGTCTGCAACGCTACGGTATTGATAGCTTCGCGTTGTCTATCTTCTGGTATGTCTATGAATTTCATCGTGCAATTAGTATTTTGCGCACCCATGCAGGGGCAAGTTTTATATCATGGTTGAAATCGTTGTCGTTTACATTCTTTGCGTGCTCGACAAGCACGTTGCGTTCCTCGTCGGTTATTTTTTCTTCGCCTATGGTGCGCATGGCTGTTACAACAAGCATCATCAGCTCTGATTTATAGGCAAAGTTCTTGCCCGAAGAAGAATGCTTGAACAGGATGCCACGCCCATTTCCGATCTTTATCCTACGTGGTGCGCCGTTGGTCAGGAACACGACATTCATGGGCATCTGTGTGGACAATCCGAGACGATTCAAGGCATATGCTCCCATCGGTACAATCTTCGCCTTGTCTCGTTTGGCTATAGCCTGGGCAATGTCTTCAACAGACGGATAGATAATGCCAAGTCCATATTCCTTGTCCTCTTTAGGGTAATAATAGATACCATGAGCCAGCCGCACCAACATTCCGTCGGTGTACATTCGATGGAATGTTGACTTCACGGCTGATGGTGTTCCGCAGTCTGCATAGTCTTGCTGGAAGACTATCGAACCACGTCCTTTCCCTCTAAGCCTCATTTCTATCTTATTTACAGTGCTTTGGCTTGATGTCTGTACCATATTTTTGAAACTTTTTTATTATATTTTTGGTTCTTGTTTGTCTGCAAAGGTATAGTGTTTTCTTCTAAACGCCAACGTTTTTTATTGAATTATTGCTGTCCGGTAAAACTTTTTCAAACAAAATAAATTAGGGCTGACACTTCTCACGAGGTATCAGCCCTTTTGGTTATCTTTGTTTTGCGAAAAAATATATAACCATGAGCAAAGATAGTCATTTTACCGGACAGCCGGTCTATAGTCAAGTGTTAAAGTTACTCGACAAAGAGAAGATTCTTCAAATAAGTCGCGAAACGAAAGGAAGCGAGGCTTACGTGAAGCGTTTTGACGGCTACCAACATCTTGTGGTAATGCTGTTCGGCATACTCAAACACTTTGATTCTCTTCGCGAACTTGAGATAGGCATGAAGGCGGAGGCTCACAAGCTCGGACACCTCGGAATGAACTATCTGGTTCGTCGCAGCACGCTTGCGGAGGCCAATATACGCCGTCCTCAGGAGTTCTTTGCAAGTGTTTATGCGTATCTTTTGGAGAAGTATGCCAAATTTTTAGCGGACAGCCGCCCCTCCAAGTGCTATAAGGGGCAGACTCACGAGCCTAAAGACTGGGAGAAGTTGCTTTACATGATGGATTCCACCACAATAACGCTCTTTGACAACATACTCAAAGGTGTCGGACGACACCCGAAATCAGGCAAGAAAAAAGGCGGCATGAAAGTACATACGGTAATGAAGTATCATGTCGGCGTGCCGATGGTGGTGCAGCTCACATCCGCCGCAAAACACGATCATTACCTGCTGAAGGAGGTGCATTTGCCAAAAGACTCCACTTTGGCGATGGATCGTGGTTACGTCGACATCGCACAATTCCAACGTCTTACCGAAGGAGGCGTGTGCTACGTGACCAAAATGAAGAAAAAACTTAAGTACGAGGAACTTGAATCCATTACTTACGTCAACCCGCAGGGACTGGTGACGCACATAGACAAGAAAGTGCTTTTTACAAGAGGGGAACTCACCCATGAGGCACGTAGGGTGGAGATATTTTACGAGACAAAGAAGCCGGTTGTGCTGTTGACCAACAACTTTGAGTTCACGTTTGAGGACTTTTGATGAACTTGGCAATGTACTTGACTCAATGATAGGCATAATTTGTCTACGGCTCCGCCGCCATAGCGTGTTCCTCTTCGGGCAGCGCATAGCGCTTGACGCTATGGTCTTTTAGGAAAATGCTGTTGAGCGTGAACGCCAATGACTCGAGTGTTTTCTCTCTGACAGCAGGCTTCAGCTGACACTCCCACACCGTGATGCAATGCCAGCCCATCTGGGCGAGTTTGCGCTGCTCCTCTATATCGCGTGCATGGTTGCGCTCTATCTTCGCTTGCCAGAACTCGGCGTTCGACTTCGGCAGCACATAGTATTTGCAGCCCTCATGCCCGTGCCAGAAGCATCCGTTCACGAATATTACCGACCGGTACTTGCGCAGCACGAGGTCCGGTCTGCCGGGCAGACGTGGGTGGTTGAGCCGATAGCGGAACCCTCGGCTGAACAGGAACTTCCTCACCGTAATCTCCGGCTTGGTGCCCTTTCCTCGTATCGATGCCATGCAACGGTGGCGTTGCTCTTTTGTCAGTTTGTCCATTGGCTGTTTATCTGCCGCCCCATCTCATTCCGCATTCCATGCAGACATGCGTGCCGTCAGAGTAGATAGTTTTGTTTATATCTGACAAAGATAATGATTTGTTTTTTTAGTAATGCAATAAAAATTATTTATAAACGTTATGATATATAAATAATGTGTGATAGTTAATAATCCTGACTACTGGAAGTAAAAACAACTAAAAACAAACAAATAGTATGAACACAGACAACCAGGGCATATATGATGCCCGCCAACTGGGCAAGCCCAAGTTTGCAATTCTCGGCATCCAGCATCTGTTCGCCATGTTCGGAGCCACAATTCTCGTTCCGCTCATCACCGGACTCGATGTGAGTGCCACATTGCTTTTCGCCGGTATCGGCACACTCATCTTCCATCTTGTTTCCAAACTGCAAGTTCCCGCATTTCTCGGTTCGAGCTTCGCATTCCTTGGCGGCTATGCCTCTGTAAAGCAGTTGTGCGTGGCGCAGGGTCTGACAGACGAGGTGGCGCTCAACTATGCCTGCATCGGTGTGGCTGCGGCGTCGCTGCTCTATTTCGTGATGGCGTTCCTGTTGAAGATGTTCGGCACGGAGAAGGTGATGCGCTTCTTCCCGCCGGTGGTTACCGGTCCGATGGTTATCGCTATCGGTCTTACGCTCTCCGGATCGGCTATCAGCAACTGTCAGCAGAACTGGCTGCTTGCCGTTACGGCCATCGTTATCGTTATCGGAACATCTATCTGGGGCAAGGGCATCATCAAGATTGTGCCTATCCTGCTCGGCGTTGTCGGATCGTATATCCTGGCTGCAGCAATGGGCGAGGTAGACTTCTCCAAACTCAATGAGGTGGCGTGGATTGGTCTGCCTATTGATATGGATCGTACGGCAATCTCTGTAATGAAAGACCCCAACTTCGACCTTATCGTGACGTCTATCATCGCCATCTTCCCTATCGCCTTTGCCACAATCATGGAGCACATTGGCGATATGTGTGCTATTCAGAGCACTGTGGGCAAGAACTTCATCAAGGAGCCGGGTCTGCACCGCACGCTCTGCGGCGATGGTCTTGCTACGTTCCTCGCCTCTGTGTTCGGCGCTCCTGCCAACACCACATACGGCGAGAACACCGGTGTGCTCAACCTTACCAAGGTGTTCGACCCGGCTGTCATCCGCCTTGCAGCCTGCTTCGCCACCGTGCTCAGCTTCAGCCCCAAGTTCGCCTGCCTCATCGGTCTGATGCCAGCCGCTACAATCGGCGGCGTGAGCCTCATTCTCTACGGTATGATTTCGGCAGTAGGTGTGCGCAACCTTGTCGAGACATCGGTCGACTTCTCATCGTCGCGCAACGTGTTCGTGGCAGCGCTCATCATGGTTGTGTCTATCGGCGTGCAGTACGGCACAGACGGTGGTGTGAAGATTGGTTCTGTAGCCTTCTCAGGCCTGGCTCTTGCCGCTATCGTCGGCATCTTCCTTAACGCTATCCTTCCCGATCAGCTCGGCATGAAGGTGAAGAGCTTCAACGGTAAGGAGAAGAAATATAGAAAGTAATCGGTTTGTATGAACATTGAGCAAGTGAGAGACTTTACGTTGTCGCTGCATGGCGTCACAGAAGACCAGCCGTTCGGCGACGACAACATTACCTTCCGTGTTGAGGGCAAGATATTCCTGTGTCTTTGGCTCGGCGACGGCAAGTGCGACGTGCGTGGCAGCGCGTCGCGCTTCGCCTGCAAACTGCTGCCCGACCGCAACGAAGAACTGCGCGACCGCTACGACGCCGTCGCTCCCGCTTTCCATTGGAACAAGAAACACTGGAGTGACGTGTATTACGAACTGCTCGACACCGACCTCGTCACTCGGTTGATAACCGAGTCGTACAGGCTTATCGTCAGCAAACTGCCGAAGGCGGTAAGGGTGAAGTACGAGTAGTGGAGTACATGCTCCTTTTACAGTTTAATTATACGTTTTCCTTTTTTAGTAAGTCGATCATTCTCCTGGCTCTATTCTTGATAACTTTCGTTGCAAACGTACAGTAGCGTTTTGCTTCCTCAAAGTAATACTCGTCTGTCATGTTCCAACTGTTCCTGTCTGTGCTGTTTCTGAATGCTATTTGTTTATCAACGATTCAACCACGCTGAATGCAAGCTCCACTCTGTCTGCTGTGTCAACGCCATGCTCGTTTTGTGGTATCTCTTTCACAATGTCCACTGTTTCCTGGCTCTCGCCAAGTTCGTTAGTTATAGCATGACATACGTATAGCTTGTCGTCGGTGAAATACAGGTATTTATCCGCAAACGTCAGTTCTAATACGCTTCCATTGCCAGAGTAGGCGTAGTCGCCGAGATATATACTCAAGTCGGGGTAATCAGTTCTCGTCTTTTCGTACAATGCTTTCAGGAAGATGTTGTGGTTTCTTTCACTGATGCTCTTTTCTGTCCACATCATCAGAATAGAGTAGGAAGCCTTTTGGCTTTCTCTGAAATCCTCCCAATAGTACATGCCGTAGCGCTCAGGTCGCATGGATGCGTACTTTATCAAGTAGTGTCGCCAGTCGTATTCAGATGTTGACTTTAGATAATCGTCGATGATGTTGTTCAGCACATCGTCTGTGAACTTATTGCTTCTTGACAGTAGTTCAATGAGTATTCTCTTTGTTTCCTTTAAGTCTTCCTTATTTGTCTTAAATATCGACTTCCATGAGCTTTCGTTGTTTGCTGAACCTATTTGATAGCGCCATGATACGAGCTGAGAATAGTCGCCGATGGTGAGCAGCGCTCTGTTCACAAGCGCCCAATCGCATTCGAACAGCGAGTAGAAGCGGTCAGTCAGATCGATGTTCTCGAGTCCGACGACTCTAACGGCACCTTGTAGGAGGTTGTGGTTCTCCAGTTTGCACAGAACGTCCTCTTTCTCGGGGTTGTTTTTCAGCCATTCCACCTTCTCGTGTTCTTCAATCAGCTGGTTGGTATTAAAACTGAGATAGCCTTCCTCTATGTCGCCATTGTCCAGAACATACTCCGTCTGTCTGATGAGGTTGGCCAAATTGTTTTCGCGCAATTCATACTCTGATCCCTTTATCAGATTGCTTACCATTCTTATTCTTCTTGCAAACTGCGCTTCCTCTATTGTGTCCTTGTGTTGGAGGTAATAGACGAAAGCATAGAGCAGCACGGTGCGTCCTAATGGGAACTTTCTGCGATGTCCAGATATGATGTCGCCATTGTTGTGACATGCTTCAACGAAGATGTTTACAGGCTCGTCGACGATACACTTGCGAGGTTTGTCTGTGGTATGTGTAGTAAGTACGCTGCCGAAAAGACTTTCTATATCGATGTTCAGCCAGCAGTCGAATCCTCGCTCAATGGTTTTCACATTTTCTATGGCATGTGGATTGTTGCTGCCGAACAGTTCTTTGGTGATGGTGAAGATGTCGTTCGACGAATTGAGGGGTATACTATTCTTGCAGTATATGATATCTGCGAGAAACCTGAAGTATTTCACAAACTCGTCGTCAATGATGTCGTCAGCAGCTGTTCCTGTTCCGCTATTGCGGTATGGCCATAGCAGGTCGGTCCATGCGACGTCTATCTTGTGACCAATGGTTTGCGACAATGTCTTCTCTCCGTTGTTTTTCTGTTCTTCCGTCAGTTTAGGTTCAATCTCCTTTATATTGCCTTCCCATTCAGCTTTGAAGTGTTCGAACTCTGTAAGAGGTTTGCCTCTTGAGTTCATCTTGATGTAAAGTTCGTCGGTTGCTCCCAGTTGTTTTATTGATAGGAAGTAGAATGAAACGCAACCCTCTTCGAGTCTTTGCCACAGTCCGTCGGTCTTATTGAACTTGCGATGTATGTCGTCAAGCATGTTAAGCATTGCGCTGATGGTTGGGTCGTTCTGCCAGTCGCGTGGCATCCAGTTCTGGTCGGTGATGTCGTGAGACAGCACGTCTGTATTGAAATTGGGTGTGTATGTATTAGCGACCAACTGTTTGCAGAACTCTCTTGCGCTGTATCTTGTGGCGTAGGAGAATTTGGAGAGGAAACCGAGTCTTTCCTCTTCTACGCATTCATGTCTTGCTATGTACCAATGCAGAAGGAATAGCGTTGTAAGGCGTTGCTGACCGTCCAATGGTATGAGTGTTTTCTTATCGTTTATCTCGCCGTACACGAAGTCGAGAGTTATAGGTTTGGGGGTTAGCTGTGTATAGTGCGTCGAGAAATCTTGCACGTATGCGATTCACCTCAGGCTGGTTTCTGCCTTGTGCATAATCGCGCTGTATTATTGGCACTTCTATATTGTTCAGCGGAAGATATTGGCTTTCTTCTTCGTTGTCAGTAGCCTTAAACAGGTCTATGAGGGTGTATTTCCTTGAATTGATCATATCCGTTTCTATTCAAATTTAATTAGTTGATAGTATGGTTGCAGCGTCTCTTTGATAGCCTTGAGGTAGGCATCTCTATCGTTCTTTCCCCAGAAATGCACCTGGGTGTCCGACGATTTTGTATAATACTTCAAGAACACCATCTTTGTACAATAAGGTATGAACGCCCCCTGCTTGTCCATTTCGATGATTATGTTGCGCTTCACGTCAAATGTAGAGTTGTTCAGACTCGCGTTGTCTTGGCATGTAAGCAGAGCCATGTTTGAGAGCGTGTGGATATACTCAGTGCCGGTACTTTCCGACAGTTCGTTCACAACCTGTCGGAAGATGTCGTCGAAGCTGTTTCTTCCAAGTTTTTCGGTCTTGACTACTTGTTCTATTGTGTTGATGAGTTCGTTCTGCGTCTCTCCCTTGTATATGTCTTTCAGTGAAGCCAGATGGCTCTTCAGCCATTCAATCTGTACAGCGACCGTGTTTAGACCTTCCGAATTCTGCGCATGTATGTGCTCCAGACTCCATTCTGCCGAGTTGTATTTGCTGAAAGGAAAACGCTGATAGGCGTTGCATTTCAGAATAGATTGCACGTTGAACAGCAGCAGCAGTCGGCTGATACGGTTGTAGTCCTTCGTGTAGTCGAGCTCCCAGTATTCGTCTCTGTTCTTCGTGTTCCAGCTTACCGACTCGGCTATGAGTAGGTCCAGAGAGTTCTTGAATTCGCTTTTCTTTTTGCCTTTTGCTTCCTTGAATATGTCAGCCATGGTCTTGTGACCGGAAGCGATAAGGTAACCTATTTTGTGATAATACTCGTTGTCAGTATACCATTCTTTTATTTGCAGATAGCTATTTATCACTTCCTGCCATATTACGTTCTTGTCGGAGCGTTCGAGTCGCTCCTCCATCTTGAAGAAGGTGAAGTAGGTATCGCGTTCCGAGTCCGACTTTTCGAACATCATGTCGAACAGCAGTTCTATTCTTGTAGGGTAAGTTTTCGGACTCTTGCGTGTAATGAACGACCAGAATTCGTTGTTGTCTGTACGCAGCTGTTTCTCTATATTGTCCCATTGTATTGACATTTCGTACTGTCGGCGCTTGGCTTCCTCTTCTTCCGTGCTTGTCAGGAGCAAGGCTCTGATGAGTTCGGCGTTTGTTAGCTGTATCTTTCCGATGTTCAGACGTGTGAAAAGTGCTATCGGGTCAGCATCATCTCCTACTTCATACCATATCACCTTGACATACCCATCAATGTACTGGTGGAGATTGAAAAGCGCAATCGATTGTTTGTTAGGTTCATCGTGGAAGGTCTCCTCCAACCATTCTTTGATGGTTTGATGAGCATTGTAGATATGGAAAAAATCTATGTTTGTTTGAGCTGTAGATTCATCCATATTGTTGAGAAAAACCTGTGTGTTCATTCTCGTTTCGTATGTGAGGCTGAAGTTCAGTTGCACAAACGGGAAGAACTGTCTGATATAGTTCAGAAGAATATATATAGTGGTCAGTCGCTGCTGCCCGTCTATCAGGTCGTATTCTCCTTCTCCCTTTCTCAGCACCACAATAGGTTGCAGGCAGTAGTCTTTCTTTGTGCTGTCGTTGGCCTTCTGATACAAGTCGTTCAGAAGCGTTTTTACCTGCAGTTTGCCCCATCTGTATCCACGTTGGTAGGCGGGTATGTTGAATACACCTTTAATGTCGCCTATAGGTTTGGCTTCCAGTATAACGTTCTTTTTCATTTGTTGATGTTTTTTTCGGTAGGCTTTATGTTTTGATTGAACAATTACAAAATTACTAAAAAATAAACAGATAACAATCTTAAAAGTTCGTGTTTTTATCTCCCATCTGCCAGTTTTGGGGCTTTTGCGCCCCTAACTTGTTGATACAGAGTAATAGGATAGGCTGGAAGATTCTCCGCAAACGGGGTGAATCTCCCAGCCTATCTCCAAGCCGAAGCCGCTTATCTTCCAGCTGATTTGTCGTTATGCCGATTTGTTTATAAAAAACTCTATAGCTGCAAGCAAAGTGTCCAAATCGTTTTTCACGACATCAAGCACCATTTCGCCATCAATATCGAAATAGCCGTGAGCGATATGGTTGCGGATGCCAATGACATCTTTCCACGGAATTTCTGGGCGTTTAATCAGCAATTTGCCCTCTGTAGCTTTGTCAACCTGTTTTATGCCCTCTCCGATAGCCTCAATCAGCATACAGCTGGCAGCAAGATTCTTCATGCCGTCAGGTGAACAATAATAATCGTCAGAACAATGAATGTCTTTATTCCAGTCTTTTAGCTGAAATATAGCCTCTCGTATTTGTATTAATAAACCGCGCGTTCTACTGGATAACGTAAATTCCATCTTTGTTTATTTCTTCAAGTAAATACGGATTTATATGCTTGTGCATTCTGATAACGTCTACAGAGCATTGCAGCAGATTCTCCAGAAAACGCTTCAGTCGAACTACCAAGAAGGCTTTGGGTTCCATGTCTACACACACGTCCACATCGCTACCTTCCTTGTGTTCATTCCGAGATACAGAACCGAAGATGCGCAACGATCTTATGCCGAACATTGTTTTCAGTTCTTCGGCATGCGAACCGATTAACGATATGTACTCTTGAGTTGTTTTCATATTAAAACGTTTAGATCCTTAATTCCGCAACACTTTGATTTAACTTTATTTATAAGTTCCTGAGCAACA
>ENA-OYXI01000607-OYXI01000607.1-human-gut-metagenome-genome-assembly--contig:-NODE-607-length-17234-cov-9.298970_pt1 | contig 17234 bp, 11 predicted proteins | sample MGYA00244217_ERZ653421 | MGnify/ENA primary metagenome ERZ653421 (study PRJEB26926, sample SAMN06165148) | human gut metagenome | biome: ENVO:00009003; feature: ENVO:2100002; material: ENVO:00002003... | reverse complement strand
CTCGGAGATGTGTATAAGAGACAGTCGGTATTCCACGCAACCGTATGCCCCAGTCCATACTGCATGACAGACAAAATCGGGTCATCCTTTTCGGCAGATGCCAGCAGCACATTGGCTCCGGTTTTCGGAGAGGCACTCACGTACCCTTTGATCTGCGGCCAGCCATCGGCAAAGAGATTTTTCGTGATGGCATTGCTGCTGTTTCCTTTCAGTGAAAACTGTCCGTTCTGCAAATAGGTATCTCCATTTAAAAATACTTCCTGTGCAAAGATTTTCGGGATATCGGTTGAGATATCGGAATAATAATAGCGGCCGTTACACTGCGTTGCCAGTCGTTCCAGAAGCTGTCTGTCAGACGACTCTCCAACCGCTACCGTGGAAAGAGTTACATCGGCATCCTTGCAGTCCTTGATGATATCTTCAAAATTTCCGGTTTCCCCCTGTCCATCCGTCAGAAGGACAATATGCTTTAGCTGCGCCTTGCTCTTCTTGATTTCATTTAGTGCCGCACGCACGGCCGGTTTGATGGTCGTTCCACCGCCTTCGCTGATCGTCTCGATGCTTTGATGGATCTTGTCTTTATCCTTCACTTTTTCCAGCGGCACCTGCCAGGTGTAACCATCATCAAAGGTTACCACACCGACTTCATCTTTCGTATCCAGCTGATCCACAGCCGCTTTGGCAGCCGCGATCGCCAGATCCAGATTGGTGCCTCCTTCGGTCTGTTCCGACATACTGCCCGAATGATCAATCACCATGACCATTGCCAGATTCTGTTTCTCATTTACCCCGCGCAGCTGCATATCGACCGGAAGAAGTTTCTCCAGTTCCGTATCCAGATATCCGCCCAGTGCAAAACTGTCCTCACCGCCGCATGCCACCAGACCGCATCCGTAGTCTTTCACATAAGTTTTCAGATTTTTTAGAAAGCCCTCCGGCAGATCTGTCCGGTACACATTTTCCAGAATGATGCTCTTGTACTGCAGCATCTCTTTTAAAGTATCCGGTGCACTGACTGCGGATACCTGCCGGTAATTGCATCCGGCAGCATCCAAAAGTCCTAAAAACGGTGTGCTGTCCTCTCCCATTCCAGATACAAGCAGAATCTTTGGCAGGGAATCCACCGTCGCATACGTACCATAATCATTGTTTTTTTCACAGGTGTCCTTCGGTGCCTTCACGCGCACGGTATACTGCTGCGCATCGGTACCGACTACCTTCTGTTTCAAAACAAAACGGTTGCTGCCTTTGTTTAAATGCACGCCTGTCTGACTGACCATCTCCGTTCCCTGCAAAAGCTGCAGCTTCGCATCGGTCTCATAGTTGCTTTCCACAGTTACCGTCATGGAATAGGAATCACCCGGATAAAGATACTCCGGCATTTCCACGTTTTCGATATAGGCATCGCTCCCCTGCTTTGTATCTTCATAGAGAACCGAATACAGCTGCACGTTTTTTGCCGTCAGTGCCGATGCCGTATGCTCGATGTTTCCCTTTGTCTGCTTTCCATCCGTAAGCACCACAAGCCGTCCTGCCGCATTGTCCGGGATCATGGAAAGTCCTGTGGAAACGGCTTCCTCAAGGTTGGTTGCATCCGCCTCCGGTGCCGAGAGAATCTGAAAACTGTGTTTCTCACTGGTCAGAAACTGTTCCACAACCGCATTGGCTCCAAACGTTACAATGGCATACTGATTGTTCTTTGGCATGTCTTTAACCTGCCGGCTCATATACTGCTCCATCTGCGTGAGATTTGCGGCATTGCTCTCCGACAGATCAACCAGAAAAACGGTTGTATCTTTCGCGTGGGAAAGCGGCACCGAAATTCCACAGACAGCCAGCACCAAAAGGGCAAGCCCCACCAGACGCACCGCAAGATAAAACCGCCCACGGTAACGCATCTGCCGGACATAACAGATCCACTCCAGTATCATAAGAAGAAGCACAAGGATAAGGATGACATTGCGCATCTGCTTTCGCACAAGCTGCCGCTGCATCGTGTTGCGGCTGCCGGAATCGCCTGCCGTGATCCGTCCATCCGACTGGCTGCTGCATGCAAATTTTACAATATAGGATTCCTTTCTGCCGCCCGCTTTTACAGTAAACAGTCCTGCCTGATCGGTAGGTGCTGCAATCTGCTGCACGTCCACACCGTTTAATGCATGAAACTGCACGGTATCTCCGGCATCATAGACGTTTTGGGAAAGAAGGGAACTATCCTCAAGATAGTGCAGCGCATGGTTCATAAATACCGGAAACTCCGGCTGCAGGGCAAAATCCGATTCCCGCAGATCAAATCCGAGTACCACCTCCCGGATTCCGTCATGCTCCCCGTAGTATGCGGCGCACTGCTTTCCGTTCCACAGAAAGCCCGTGGCCCAGACCGGCAGATCATACACATATGTCTGATTTACCCCGAGCGCAAAGTCCCGGATTCCGGAAGTCAGTTCGGTATCGCCGGCGGACAGGCTGACATTTTTTTCCTCGTTCTTTCCCTCTTTGGCAAAAATCATCCGCGCCTTCTGCTGATTAGATTCCTGCACTGCCGTATCCGCATCAAAAATACAAATCCCCGGATCGTCACGGTCAAGTGCATCCGTTGTTTTTGCCTTGGAAAGATTCTCTCCGGTCACGGCAAGATACGCTTTTTCGATATAGGTATTTCCTTCCCCAATCAGTGTGGCTTTGCTCGTGGAAACCTGGTCTTTGAGTGCATAGGCACAGTTATCCTCATGTAAGGAATCCTTCTGGCTGCTGCCGGCAAATGTCACTGCGGAAAGTTCGGTATGCAGCGGCTGGTTTCCCCAGTTCACCTGTTTAAACAGGCAGGTATATGTCTCGTCTGCGGCAAGGGAAAGTGTACGCACTTCAAGAATTTTCTTTCCCTCATACAGCGTAATCTCCATATTTGCCGCATGATCGCTGTAATTTGTCACGCCTGATGCAACCGTATACGTGTCCCCGCTGCTGTCTTTGGTGCAGGACAGAAACGTATTCGCCACGTTAGAAACGGGACTTCCCACCACGCGGATGGTTGCCTGAAGCTGACTTTTGAGATTTTTCGTCTGTTTTGCCCCTATGCCGTCGGTATAGACGATGACATCTGCCAGATCGTTCTTTTTGTCTTTTTTCTGCACCGTCTGTACGGTTGCCAGTGCATCGGAAAGCGATCCGGCTGTGTCCGTGCCCTTGATGTCTGCCAGCGTCCGATACAGTGCTTTTTTCTCGGAAGTATGGACGGCAAGCAAATTGGTTCCCGTGCCGTCACAGGTAACAATGGATATTTTTGCCCCATCCGAAGCGGCAATCTGCTCTTTGATCTCACTTACGGCTTCCCCTAATCGGGTATTGCCCCCTTTGGTGAGATGCTTCATGCTTCCGCTGGTGTCAATCAGATACACAACGTCCGTACTGCCGGTACCCTTACGCTGTACAAACGGTGCCATCAGTGCCAGAATAAGCAGCAAAAGGATCACGATCTGCAGATACATCAGCAGATTGTGCAAAAACTTTTCCCAGAACGTTTTAGACTGTTCATTATAAAAAAGCTTCTTCCACAACAGATTCGAAGACACTGGCGTGTCTGTCCCCTTTGGCACAAGCAGATATAAAATCACAACAACCGGAACCGCCAGCAAAAATGCCAGCGGCCACAAACTCTCAAATATCATAATCCATCCTCAAATTTTTCTCAGACAAACAAAGGTCTTAAATCTTCTAAAATAAGCGCACGTCTCTCTTTTTCGGAATCACAGAGTATATAGGTGCCTCCGGCAGCCGATGCACTTTTTTTCAGCCGCACAGAAAGCTTTTGCAGTTCCTGTTCATAACGTGCAATCACATCCGCACGCATCGTCACGCGCAGTTTTTCTTTGGACTCCATATCTATCAGATTGCGCGTACCGTCCATTGTCACACGCAGTTCTTCCGCACACAGTGTCTGAAGCAACACGGGTCTTTGTTTCGTAAAGTCCAGATACTGCATCGTTTTTTCCAGACGATCCTGCGTGGGATCTGTCGCTGCTTCGGTCAGGAAATCACTGACGATCACGGTAACTCCCGCCCCACGCCTCTGCATCTGGCGCACGGCGGAAAAAGAATCCGTCTCTGTCCCCGAAAATGTGCGTGCCTGCAGCCATCCAAGTACTTTTAGCAGTGCATTCTTTCCCCCGGAAACCACAAGCGGGGTTCCCATCTGGCTGCTGTCATACAGCACCAGCCGGTCCATATGGTGCAAAGTCAGAAAGGCAATCACCGCGCACAGATCCTGTGCCAGTTCTGCCTTGCTCTTTTTTCCATAGTGCATTGATGCACTGGTATCTAAAATAACCGATACCACTGCTTCCTTTTCTTCGAAATATTCCCGGATATACATGCGCTCCGACCGCGCATAGACATTCCAGTCCAGCCTGCGCAGATCATCTCCCGGCATATACTCCCGGAAATCGGAAAATTCCGCAGAAGTCCCTTTCTGTACGGATCTGCGGTTTCCTGCCATATTCTGGCTGCTTTTCTGTTTCATCGCGATCACAAGCCGCGACAGCTGTTCATAAATTCCCGCATCAAGCATACAGTCCCTGTTCCTTTTCTGTTAAGATCTGCCCAATCACCGCATCTTCCGTAATCCCCTCCGATACTGCATCGAAACTGAGCAGAATCCTGTGCCGCAATACCGGAAGTGCGACACATTTGACGTCCTCAAACGAGACATTCAGGCGGTTTTCCATAAACGCGCGTGCCCTGGCCGTGCGGATCAGTGCCTGTGCCGCACGCGGGCTTGCCCCCTCCCGGATATACGGATTGTCTGCATGAGTTGCCATAACCAGATCCAGAATATAATCCATGACGGCATCCGCAATCGGAATCTGTGCAACGCATGCGCGCGCTGCAAGCAGGCTTTCCTTATCCATGACCTTTGCGATCTTTGGCGGATGGTTTCCCTCCGTCAGTTCCACGATTTCCCGCAGTTCCTGCCGGTCCGGAAATTTTACCAGCACTTTAAACAAAAAACGGTCCAGCTGTGCTTCCGGCAGCGGATAAGTTCCCTCGTTTTCGATCGGATTTTGTGTGGCAAGCACCAGAAATGGCTCCGGCAGCTGATGGCTGGTCGTTCCGATCGTCACGGTGTGTTCCTGCATGGCCTCTAAGAGAGCTGACTGTGTCTTTGGCGTGGCACGGTTGATCTCATCCGCCAGCACCAGATTGGCAAAAATCGGTCCTTTTTCAAACCGGAATGCACTTTTTTGCTCTTCTTTTACGATGATGTTGGTACCGGTCACGTCACTCGGCATCAGATCCGGGGTAAACTGGATTCTCTGGAAACTCAGATCACACACCTGGCTGATCGTACGCACCAGCATGGTCTTTCCCAGTCCCGGCATACCTTCTAAGAGTACATTTCCGCCCGCCAGAAGTGCCAGCATGACCTGGCGGATGACGTCTTTTTGTCCGATAATTCCCTTTGCAATTTCCTGTTCACATGCCATGGTGTTCTGCTGGCATACTTCATATTCTGTCATAAGATCTCCTCTCCATCAGTTCAGATTTTCAAAATAATTCCGGATGACATCTTCCATGCCGGCCGGGTATTTTCCATTGGCAATGCCTTCGTAGGCCTCTTTCGTGTAATCGCCGACCACGGAATCTAAATCCACGTGTTCGCCTTTCCATGCCAGACCATTCTTCGCCTTGTAATAATCGGAATTCTTCGAATCCCCCTTGTCCTTTGTGATACTGCTGTCGTTTCCGAGTTTATTCGGAACACTCACATAATCATGTGTTCCCCCTCCGGATCCGGTTCCGCGTCCACCGCCTGTTCCGTTTCCTGTTCCACTTCCGTTTCCGCTTCCTGTCCCCTTGCCGTTTCCGCTTCCACTTCCATTGCCACTTCCACTTCCGTCCTTTCCACTGCCCGAATCTTCCCCATCCCCGGAATCCTGGGAACTGGTTTCCGAAGACTGCGTGGATTCCCCACGCTGCGTACCGCTTTGTGTAGTGCTTTGTACATCCCCCTGTGCCAGCTGGTTTCCTGTATTGGTATTCACCTGGATATTTTTAAGTACCGATGCAAGGGCATCCGTCCCGGAAATCTGTGCCGCCTGTCCATACTTGTAAGAAAGTTTCTGCCCGGCAGATGCCAGTGCCTGCTTCGTATCTGCCTGCTGCATTTCTTTTTGCGATAAGGCCAGTGACTGTATCAGTTCCTGCAGGGCTTTCTTTTGTTCTTTTGTCATGGAAGAGGTGTCGGTCTGTTTTAAGGCATCCATCACTTTTTGGATTTCTTTTTCCTTTTCCCGGGCTTCCTGCCGGATGGCATGCCGCTGCTGCGCCTGTTTATGCGCGGGGGACGGCACAAACGAAAGAACAAGAGCCAGCCCAAGGGAAAGAAAAAGTGCCACAAGTTTCCTTCGGTCCGGACAAACACGCGCCTTTTTCCATGCATGGTCTTCCTGTAACATATGCACGGCATCGCTGCGCTGCATCCGGTCGATACTGCCCTCTTTTCCGATACGCCCATATGCCGTCACGATCCGTTCCTGAAACCCGAAACGGTCGATCTGCTGTGCTGCCTGTACCATGGTACATCTCTTCATTACCGTATAAATGCCTCCAGCTGCCGCACCACATAAAACTGCCAAAACAGCCCACACATGCACCGTATAAAAAGGGACAAACACCGCACATCCTTCCAGCACCATGGCGATGGTTCCACCTGCGGCAATTCCTGTGCTTTCATAGCGCAGGAACTTTTTTACGTTCTGTTTTCTTTTGCTGTAACGGATTTCCTGCAACAGAAATGCTTTTTCATCCATGCTGCTTTCCCCCTGCATGTTTTCTTCCATATCCTGCCATCGGATTGATCCGCCGCATCGCAATCAGAAGAAAGACAAATGCCAGTGCCACAAATAAAAGCGTGGAAACGGCCATCCATCCATAATGTACGGCAGTGCCCGAAACAGAAAGTGTTTTCCCGTAATTTGTAATCAGTTCTTCCGCCACGGATGTTCCGGTCATACTCCAGGTAAAAAATTCAAGCAGATACATGCCCGGATTGACCAGAAGCACCCAGCAGGATTTTTCCGGTACACCACCTGACATGCGGACAACCGAGGTGACCAGGTAGGGAAGAAAACTTCCGATAAACAGCAGAACATAGATACCATACGATAAAATTATGGCACTGATCGTTTTTTTACAGATGGAAGAACACAAAATTCCAATACTTGCAGAAACGAACGAAACCAGTAATGATACCGCCAGAAACCAGAACAGATTGCCCCATGAGAGTCCGCCGATGACAAATGCCAGTGCTACGATCGGAAGTCCTGCCACCACATAAAACATGCTCTGGATCATCGCGGTGAGCACCTTTCCCATAATAATGGAAAATCCGGTCATGCTGGTTGTCATCATAATATCAAAGGTCTGCCGCTCTTTCTCACCCGAAATTGCAGAAGCCGTGCGCACCGGGACTACCACTCCCAGAATAAAAATCTGCGTGACCGCAAGTGCCGGATACAGCCAGACAATGCTGCTGTATATGTTTGCAGACGAATAGGTCATCTGCTGGGAAAACAAAAACATGGCAAAGAAAAATACAACTGCCATAATCGCCTCATAAGCAAATATTTCCCAACAGATCCGCATACTGCGCGCCTGTACTTTAATATCTTTTTTTACCATTGGATTAATTCTCATCTTCCTGCCCTCCTGTCAGCTGCATAAACAGGGATTCGAGATTTCCCTCTTCTTTATAAAATCCTGTCACGATAATTCCATTCTGTATCATCTGTGCGATCAACTGCGCGATTTCTTCCTCTTTCATGGCATGCGAGATATGGATTTCCTTTTCTCCCACCGATTCCACACGGATCTGGGGGTGTTCCTTAAGCATGCGCACTGCCGGCTCCATCTCCCCGTGAACCGAAACCACGATCCGGTTTCCACCGAAAACATGTTCCATGACATCCTCAATGTTTCCTGCTTCTACGAGTTTTCCGTGATCCATAATGCCGATGCTGTTGCACATCTCTGCGAGCTCCGACAAAATATGGGAACTGATCACAATGGTTTTTCCCATGCTGCGCAGATTCTGCAATAGTTCTTTCATCTCCACACGCGCACGCGGGTCCAGACCGGAATTCGGTTCATCCAGTACCAGAAGGGAAGGATTGTGGATGAGTGCACGTGCCACACACAGCCGCTGCTTCATTCCGCGGGAAAGCGTATCCACATAAACCTCTTTTTTGTCGGACAGATTGACCAGTTCGAGCAGATCATTGGATACCGCGGTGATCTCCCTGGAAGTCATACGGTACATGGAACCGTAAAAATCCATATATTCGCTGACTTTTAAATTGTCATACACACCAAAGAAATCCGGCACATAACCGATCTGCTTTTTGATTTCCTTCGGATGCAGCAGGGCATCCACGCCATGGATCGTAATGGTTCCTTCTGTCGGCGGCATAAGTCCACATACCATCCGGATTGTTGTTGTCTTTCCGGCTCCGTTTGGTCCCACAAAGCCAAACAGATCCCCTTTTGGCACATGCAGGTTCAGATCCCTGACCGCCTGAAATTTTCCGTAGTTTTTATACAAATGACTAATTTGAAGCATGAGACACCTCCTGACCGGCAATCGTATACAGACAGCCAAACGAAATTTCCGAGCACCTGCTCTCTATGGTTTTTCCGTAGTCTGCGGTTACTCCTTCCACTACAACAGTACCCGACACATCGTTCTGCCGCCGGATCTGGCACAGTCCCAGATACAGTGCGGCTGCCATATCCTTATGCTTATACGAATATGTATTTCCATTCATGTTGTCTTGCGATAACACGCTGTAGACATCATCAAAATAAGAAATCTGCTGGGACAGCAGTGGTTTTTTACTTTTCCCGTCTATCGTTATGGTTTCACCTGCTTTTACATCCGAAAATACCATGACCGTATCATCCGACACGCAGACAAGATAAGGGAAATCATAGGACGTGTTGTTTGTTATGCTTCCCCCCTGTTTCTGCTGCGTGAGCACCAGACCACTGGTGTCTATGCTTCCGCATCCTTTGGCAGTTCCTGCCGCAAAGAGATAGGCATTTTCAAAATTGCTCTGCGGTTTTACCCCAAGGGACAGACCCCTGTCATATTCCACCAAATAGTGATAACGGTCTGCATATACCCTGCCGGAAGATGCCATGCTGTAAGATTCACTGAGACCTGTACCGCCATATGCGTAATTATCATTCAGCCGTACTTTCCACGGTTTTACCCCGGAATGATACGCATTGTAATAGGTGGTGATACCGGTGGTACTTTTTCCATCCGCCTGCTGTGCGGTCACCGAATAAACCCGTGTCTCATGCAGCTTTAAATTCCGTCCGCCGATAAATACCACACCGATAAAGATTATGCCAAGTGCCGGTACCCCCAGCCAGTACCAGTCTCTTTTTTTCATCTTGCAAAGAAAAAGATAAAGCACCGGTCCAACAACAATCACATAGACCACTATCAGAACTTTCAGCCAGGAAAAATCCAGTGCCGTATTGAGGTGGTCAATGACACCGAATGCATTTTCCCCACTCCATCCCCATTCCTCGTCATTGACATACTGGGAATAGCTCATGGAATATCCTGCCACCTGGTCATAAATTCCGTAACACAGATCCGGGGAAGCTTTCTGCATCTGTTTTTCGCCAAAAGAAATGGCACATACACCGATGGCACCATCCCCACAGGCATACACCCACCCCGGATAAGCTTCGCTTTTGCTTGCATTTGTATTGTTCTGCTGCAGATTTGCAACCGGCATCTGTGAAAAATCAATCCCGGTAAATCCGGAATAACTTCCCAGTTGCTGCATTTCTTTTGATGCCTCATTTTCTTCTCCCACTTTGCTGACGCTTTTGCAGCTGACCTCCATAAATGAGGAATCAAAACCACCCAGTGTATCTTTGCCGCGCTCTCCGGTTCCAATCAGCAGCCATCCACCGTTTTTCACCCATTTCTCGATTGCCTTGATATTCTCTTTCCCAAGTGAACTCACATCGTAGGAATCAATCACAAGAAAATACAGTTCATCCAGCTGCGCCTGCAATGTATCCGCGTCCATCTGTGTCAGATATACATTCTGGTCTTTTCCGTGAAGATAATAGGTCTGGCCGCTCATGCTCATCCAGCCAAGCGCATCATAATGATCCGAAAGCACTCCCACACCAATACCGCGCTTTTCTTTGCCAAAAATACTGGCAAATGCTTCCTTTGCCACAACGTTTCCCTTTTCATCGATAAATGCCACGATTCCGTTTCCGCGTGTCTGGCTGACATCCGCATACGGAATGGTCATTGTATACTGTTTTTTCCCGTTCTGCGGCAATGTCAGGCGCTGTTCAAATGCGCAGCCGTTGGAGTTGTCGGTACCGGAAAACACCAGACGCACCTTCCCGGTAAAATCCGCCCCGCTGTTTTTTGCCTCCACCTGTACGACACAGTCTTTTTCCTGTTTCAGCAGAGTCACCGTTGCCGACAATGCCTGTTTCTGATCTGCATATACATTTGCTCTGCCACAAAATATGCCTAAAAATGCCAGGCATACCAGAAGCAGACTGCAGATTGTCTTTCTAATTTTCATAATCTTCTCCTTCCATAAATGTTCTTTACGGTTTCCTGTCATTTATGATAACATACGTTATTTTGGAATGACATTAAGGTTTTCTTAAAATTGTCTGGCTTATTTACAGAATTTCTTAAAATAAAAAGCCCCTGCTCTCGCAGGGACTTCCAGAACCTTCTATCAGATATAATTTTTTATTGTGCGGTGGCACGGAACATGACATTTCTGTATTTTGCAAGTACACGCATCAGAATGCTTCCAAGAACGCATACTGAAATCACCTCTCCGATTCCGACCGTCATGGCATTAAACGGGATGGTTACATTCACACCGTGGAAATATACTGCCGGAATACCGTACGCATAGACCAGCACGAACGGAACAATAATCATATTAAAAATAACCGGCGGAAATGTGCATGCAATCTTGTGATTGCGCAGCAGATAGGTACATACCGCTGCCAGCAGCGTGGCAATGCTTCCGAAAATGACATCATAGATCACGGCGCCTGTCAGCAGATTCGCAAGCAGACAGCCAATCCACAGTCCCGGAATCGCTGCCGGCGTAAAAACAGGCAGGATACACAGTGCTTCGGAAAAGCGTACCTGAATCGTGTGGGATGCAAGTCCCAGTGCGTTGGCTACAAAAGTCAGCACTACATAAAGTGCTGCAATCACAGCAGCCTGAACAATAAATGTTACCTTTTTGTCTCTCATATCCATTTGTCTCCTTTAGTTTTGTTTTACGAGTGGAAGGTCTCGAACACTCGGTAATTTTTCGTGCAATCCCCTGTTTACAGAATCTGCAACGGTTGACAGTATAGCACAGTACACCGCAAAAAGCAAGAATGCAATTTTCTACTGCCGGATATTTCTTTTCCTCTCCGTTTTGTATATTCCACATTATAGCAATAACAAAACCATTTTACAACAGGCCGCTATCATGTACGCAGATACCCCTGCATACTTTTTAACGCATTTTTCTCCAGCCGCGACACCTGCGCCTGCGAAATATGAATTTCATCCGCGACTTCAATCTGTGTCTTTCCCTCAAAAAAACGCAGACGGATGATATGCTCATCCCGTTCATTCAGATGTGACAGGGCATCGGAAAGTGACAAATCCTCCACCCAGTGCTCTTCTTTGTTTTTCTTGTCCGAAATCTGATCCATCACATACAGGGTGTCCCCTCCATCCGTATAAACCGGATCAAACAGACTCAAAGGTGTCTGGATGGCATCCAGGGCATACACCACATCCTCCACCGGAATCTCACATTCGGCTGCAATCTCTTCGAGAGTCGGTTCCTTTTGTGCATTTTTTGCCAGCCGTTCCTTTGCCTGCATGGCTTTATATGCAATATCACGCAGTGAACGCGGAATGCGGTAACTGCTGTTATCCCGCAGATACCGGCGGATTTCACCGATAATCATCGGGACGGCATATGTGGAGAATTTCACCCCGACACTCGTATCAAAATTATCTATTGCCTTCATCAGTCCGATACAGCCAATCTGGAACAGATCGTCCACATTTTCATTATGATTATTAAACCGTTTGATCACGGATAATACCAGCCGGAGATTTCCCTTGATATAGGTTTCTCTGGATGCCTTGTCGCCGGCTTTTATCTTTTTGAAAAGTTCATCTTTTTCTTCTTCTTTCAGTATTGGCAGCTGGGCCGTATTTACCCCGCAGATTTCAACTTTGTACGTAGACATGGGATTCCTCCGTTATAATTGGATTTATAATAAAGGATTCCCATGTGCTGTTTTTTTATTCATTTTCATCCGTTTATTCCGGACATGGGAAAAGCGGGACGTAAGTCCCGCTTCCCCCTCAAATTTACCGGTCCCACTTATCGCAGAGCGAATTGATCTGATCCGCAAACTTTCCAAGATCTTTATTCGCCATGCCCTGACATTTTTTTATAACAGCAATGAGACGTTCTCCCGCAATCATCAGGCGGTCAAACGCGCCGGATTTTGCACGGTAAACACCCTGTGTCTTTTTCTCCACAAGCTGTCTGCTTCCCTGTGCGATCTGTTCTCCGGTAAGCAGATCATACGCATCCCCGCTATATGGAGCTAAAGCATCAAATCCCACCTCGTTTTTGACATGTTCCGCAAACTCTACCGCGGTGGTTTCCTCGCCATGTACAATAAACACTTTCTTCGGCGGCTTCTTAAAGTTTGCAATCCATGCAGTCAGATGATCCCTGTCCGCATGCCCGCTGATACCCGGAAGGTTTACAATGCTTGCTCTGACCTCAATTTCCTCTCCGAAAAGCTTTACCTTTTTTACTCCGTTTAACAGAGAATAGCCCAGCGTTCCCGGCACCTGATAGCCGACAAACAGAATCGTGGAATCCGTCCGCCACAGATTGTGTTTCAAATGATGCCGGATACGGCCGGCTTCGCACATGCCGGAAGCCGAGATAATCACTTTGGATTTCTGGTTGAAATTGATCATCTTGGATTCTTCACTGGAAACTGCCACTTTCAGTCCCGGAAACTGGATCGGGTTGATGCCCGACTGTACCAGCTGTCTTGCTTCCTCATCAAAGCACTCTTCCACACTCTTATGGAAAATATTTGTTGCCTCCACGGCAAGCGGACTGTCGATATATACTTCAAATCCCGGATACTCCGGCAGCAGCCCCTCGGTTTTAATCCGGCGCATATAGTAAAGCATTTCCTGCGTCCTGCCGACAGAAAATGCCGGAATGACCAGATTTCCGCCTTTGGTAAACGTGGAATTCATCACCTTTGCCAGTTCTGCCGCATAATCCGGCGGTGTATTGTGATTGCGGTTTCCATAAGTGGATTCCATGATCACATAGTCCGCTTCCTCAAGATATTCCGGATCACGGATCAATGGACGGTTGCAGTTTCCAATATCCCCGGAAAAGACAAGTTTTCTTGTCTCGCCATCCTCAGTCACCCATATTTCAATGGAGGAGGAGCCAAGCAGATGCCCCGCATCGACAAACCTTATGGTCAGTCCCTCGCAGATCTGCACCGTTTCATGGTATGTACACGGAACGAAATGCTCTAAAACCCCCTGCGCATCCTCCATGTTATACATCGGTGTCACTTCCGGCCTTCCTGCACGCCGCGCCTTGCGGTTTTTCCATTCTGCCTCAAATTCCTGAATATGTGCCGAATCCTTCAGCATGATATTACACAGTTCACAGGTTGCCGTTGTTGCAAAAATCTTTCCCCGGAACCCGTGATTATACAAAAGTGGGAGAAGTCCGGAATGATCAATATGGGCATGCGTCACAAACACATAATCAATCGTTGCCGGGTTAACCGGTATCTCCTGATTCACATACAGATCCGCCCCCTGTTCCATACCACAGTCCACCAGAAAATGAGTCTCCCCAAATGCCACATAATGGCAGCTTCCCGTTACCTCACGGTCTGCCCCTAAAAATTCAATCTTCATAAAAACCACGCCCTTTCATCCTGCTGTCCTTGTTATTTTGCATATAAATTTTACTATTTCAGAGCAAATTTTATGTAATTAGTATAGCATACTTACACATTATTTTGAATTGATTTTTTCAGCCGCACCATAATTTTTTTCTCCAGTCTCGAAATATAGGATTGCGAAATTCCAAGCAGGTCTGCCACTTCTTTCTGGGTCATTTCCCTGCCGTCTTTTCTTCCGATTCCATAGCGCAGACAGATAATTTCTTTTTCCCGCGGAGTCAGCGTATTAACCGCAGTGCGGAGAAGCATGATCTCCGCCTCATTCTCCATATCCCGGTAAATGATATCTTCATCGGTTCCAAGAATATCCGAAAGAAGAAGTTCGTTTCCATCCCAGTCCACATTCAACGGCTCATCAATCGATACCTCCAGCTTCACTTTATTATTTCTGCGCAGATACATAAGAATCTCATTTTCGATACACCGGGACGCATAAGTCGCCAGTTTGATCTTCTTTTCCGGATTAAATGTATTGATTCCCTTGATCAGCCCAATCGTTCCGATGGAGATCAGATCCTCCACACAGATTCCGGTATTTTCAAATTTCCGTGCCAGATATACCACCAGACGCAGATTGTGTTCGATCAGCTGCTTTCTTGCGTCTTCGCGCGTCATAGGTTCACTGTCCCCATGCAGCCCGCTTAAAGCAATAAGACAGCGGTTCTCCTGTTCCCGCTCCAAAGGTGGTGGCAGTACATCTGCCCCTCCTATGTAAAAAACCTCATCATCCGTAAAAAACAGGCGGATTCTCTTCCACACCAGTTCAAACAGTGAAAACATTACGTTTCTCCTTTCTCAGTTTTTTTGTCATTTGGGATGGATCTTTTGTGCAGCCACAGTGGTCTGCCACCGATGCATGCAGAATCAGCTGATACGGTTTATTGCACAGCACCCCATTTTCCGCGCAGCCAACCCATACCTGTTTCCAGTCACAGAATTTTGCCGGCTCCGTCTCTACTTTCATCCCATCCATGCAGTACACCTGCAATTTTCCATGCGGATTTCCGAGTGCACGGTATGGAATCTCCTTTTGTACCGTTTTTTCATCGACAAGCTTCTGCAGCAGGGCTGCATCTGCAATATGTACCGGATTCCCACTTAATGGCATGGTTAAAAGATTGCCGGAATCCAGCAGTCCGATACATGGAACCGACACCGTTTTGTTATACAGGACCACAGACATCTGTCGCTTTTGCCTCTGCACCGACACCACAAGATTTTTGACAAGTACGTAAGTGATTCCGGCCGTTGCCAATGCGGTATACAGATACAGATTTTCCAGTCCCGTCAGATTGTAAACTGCAGTTGCCACTCCGTTTAACAATACAATGGACAACCAGCTGCTTAAAACCCTCACCATCCTCTGTTTTTTATTTTCCCTGCCAAACGCAAGAAAAACCATAAGCGGCACGATGCCGATGGCAGTACACAGAACGGAAATTGCATAAGGCAGCACCATCAGTCCAAACGCTTCAAGTCCCGTGCCGGAAACCGCCGCAGCTAACATGCGCAGATTCCGGTGACAGACTGCACTTTTGCAAAATACACAGGTAAGGGATAATACAAGAAAATTCATCAGAAAGTTTTGTTTCAGAAAGATATCAATATAGAATACATATATAAAAAATCACCTCCTGTCTCTGCTCCTATTATAAGAAAAATATTCCTCATAATTTGGCAAAAACAAGAGGTTGTTATTTGGAAATTATCGACATATTGTGCGATTTTATCTTCTAGGGTTCTTCAGGAAATCCGGAATATTAATTTCTACCGGCTTTACATTACTCTCTACCGGCTTCGGACGCTGAATCCCGGAATAGTTTGAAGCGGAAGGAGCCGGTGCCTGTGGCTGCGGCTGATTGACTGGTCTGCTTCCCACACCGGTACCTGTATTGACATAATTGCTGTTATTGACCCCCGGAAAACTATTGTTTCCAGAAGCAGCTGCTGCACGGCTGACAATTCCAACGGAACCTGTCGGACGGACATTGTTTGTATTCGGATATACCATACGGCCACCGATTCCACCCGCCTGCTGCTGTGGCTTCATCTTCATGGATGGATTCTCCAATCCGGTTGCAATTACAGTGATCGTAGCTTCATCTGTCATGGTCTCATCATACTTTGCACCGAAGATGATATTTGCATCTTCTCCTGCCAGATCCTGTACATAGCTTGCTGCATCATTTGCATCCATCAGGGAAATATCACCGGAAATATTGATGATTACATGGCTTGCACCATTGATGGTTGTCTCAAGAAGCGGAGATGCAACGGCAAGTTTCACTGCCTCGATTGCTTTCTCATCGCCCTTGGCATTACCGATACCGATATGTGCCATACCCTTGTCCTTCATAACGGTCTGCACATCGGCAAAATCCAGATTGATAAGTGCCGGCAGATTGATCAGATCTGTGATTCCCTGTACTGCCTGCTGTAATACTTCGTCTGCTTTCTTTAATGCATCCGGCATGGAAGTGCGTCTGTCAACGATCTCCAGAAGTTTATCATTTGGAATAACGATCAGAGTATCTACGCTCTCTTTGAGTTTTTCAATACCGGATACGGCATTGATCATACGTTTCTTTGCCTCAAACTTAAATGGCTTTGTCACAACTCCAACGGTCAGGATTCCCTGCTCCTTGGCAATCTTTGCAACGACCGGTGCTGCACCGGTACCGGTACCGCCACCCATACCACAGGTAACGAATACCATATCTGCACCCTTGACTGCAGCGGATAATTCTTCTGCACTTTCCTCTGCTGCTTTCTCGCCGATCTCCGGCTGTGCTCCTGCACCAAGTCCTTTTGTAAGCTTTTCTCCAATCTGTATCAACGTAGGAGCCTTGCAAAGCTGCAACGCCTGCTTATCTGTATTTACTCCGATAAATTCGACTCCACCTATATTCTCATCAATCATGCGGTTCACAGCGTTATTACCAGCACCACCTACACCAATCACGATAATTTTGGCACTCGTATCTGTCTCTGTTGTCCGAATCTCCAGCATGGTTCTTCCTCCTCTTTCCTATAGCCCTGCGGCACCGTGAAACATAAAAATGTTTCATACGTACTCATATCTGTCTCTTATACACATCTGACGCTGCCGACGACTTAATAGGTGTAGA
>ENA-OYXI01000606-OYXI01000606.1-human-gut-metagenome-genome-assembly--contig:-NODE-606-length-17243-cov-5.614091_pt1 | contig 17243 bp, 12 predicted proteins | sample MGYA00244217_ERZ653421 | MGnify/ENA primary metagenome ERZ653421 (study PRJEB26926, sample SAMN06165148) | human gut metagenome | biome: ENVO:00009003; feature: ENVO:2100002; material: ENVO:00002003... | reverse complement strand
GAGATACTGATCGGTCTCGTGGGCTCGGAGATGTGTATAAGAGACAGGTATTGTTTCGGCGAATACCCCGTATGTTTTTTGAAAAGGCGGGAGAAGTAATTATAATCTTCAAAGCCGAGTTTGAGCGCGATCTCCGTCAGCGAATCCGCGCGTTCGACAATGAGTTTTTTCGCCTCCTCGATTTTCAGTTTATTAAAATATTCGATAATGGAAAAGCCGGTTTCTTTTTTGAATACGGTGTCGCAGTACACGGGGGAAAAGAAGGTCTGTCTGCCTATTTCCGCCAGCGTGAGGCGGCGGCCGAGGTTGCTCACCAAAAGTTTTTTTATCTGAAATACCAGCTTTCCGTTTTTGCTGCTCCTGCTGCGTTCTTCAAGCAGGAGCAGCAGGTATCCGAGCGCGAGCCGCTCTTTTGCGGCGGCGTTTTCAAAATTGCCGAGGGAAACGTTGTCCAAAATTTTCACGAATGCCAGAACGTCCGCGTTCACATACCGGCGTGTCAGCACGGGAAAGGGCGCGTCGGCGTTATCGGGAAGAAAAAAGTTGAAACTGACGTAATCGCAGCCGTTCACCTCGTAACGGCTGCGCGTAGAACCGCTCCTCAAAAATACGGCGTCTCCGCTTTCGAGCGGATATTCCACGCCGTCCACAACGTAAGTCATGCGCCCTTTTATCAATACGGTCAGTTCGTAAAAGGGGATCGTGGTCTTTTCCATGGCGTTCATCCTGCGGAACGCGTTGTGCCTGAAAAATTTCAGTTCGATTTCGTCGGTTCTAAACATAAATAAATATAGTGCTAATTTCAGCCTTAAAAATTGAAATAATGCATTTTATTAAATTAAAATAATGCTATAATTAGGATAACATATCCCAAAGGGGCATGTCAAGGGAAAGGATAAATATGATCAGACTTTGCGCATTTGCCGACGAAGCGGCAAAAGAACTTGCGGGGCAGCTCCGCATCATGAAAGAAAACGGCATTTACCTGCTGGAACTCCGCAGTATCGACGGGATCAACGTGGCAAAAATGAGCCGTGCGCAGGCGGCGGATTACAAAGCCGAAATAGATAACGCGGGCGTCAGCGTCTTTTCGATCGGTTCGCCTTTGGGAAAAGCGGATATTTCCTGCGATTTCGAAGAATACAAAAAGACGATAGCGCACGTTTACGATCTTGCGGAAATCTTCGGCGCGGAGAACGTGCGCGTATTCAGTTTTTTCAACGCTTACGGCAACGCGGAGGAAGTCGTTTCCCGTCTGCAGTATATGGCGGACGCGGGGCGCGCGCGGGGGCTGAATATCTGTCACGAAAACGAAAAAGAAATCTTCGGCGATACGCTTAGCCGCGTGCAGTATTTGCAAAGCCGCGTCAAAGGGCTTAAATACATATACGATCCCGCAAACTTCATACAATGCGGGGAAAAGGCGGCGGATACGCTATCCGCGCTCGCGGCGGACGCTTTTTATTTTCATATCAAGGACGTGATCGCCGCAACGGGCGAGCTCGTGCCCGCGGGCGAGGGGGACGGCGATATAGCCGGACTTGTCGGGGGAATAAAGGGGGATAAAGTGCTCACCCTCGAACCGCATCTCAGAATTTTTTCGGGTTACGGCGAAATAGACAACGCCGAAATGAAAAACAAACGCGCTTTTCGGAGCAACGAGGAGGCTTTTGCGGCGGCTGCCGCCGCGCTGAAAAAAATTCTGGCTGACTGCGGATACAGAGAAAAAGGAGGTTCGTACGGCAAATGAAACGATTCGGGCTGAATTTGTATTCGGTGAGAAACCTCATCAAAACGGAAGAAAGTTTTTTAAATACTGCGCTGCGGCTGAAGGAGCAGGGATATTCTTATCTGCAATATTCCGGCGGGGAGTTCGATCCCGCCCGCATTGCCCGCGTGAGCGAAGCGAGCGGACTTCCCGTCGTTCTCACCCACGTGCCGATGGCGCGTATTTTAGAGGATACGGACGCGCTTATGCGGGAACACGAGCTGTTCGGCTGCAGAAATATCGGTTTAGGCATGATGCCGCTCGATATTTTGCAGGACGACGAGGCCTGCCTTGCCGCGATCGGCAAACTGGAGCGCGCCGCGAAAAAAATGCGGGAAAACGGTTTCGGCTTTTTCTATCACCATCACCATTTCGAGTTCCGGAAAATGAAGGACGGCAGAACGGTTTTCGACGCGTTGCTCGAAACGGCGGAACACGTCAACATAACCGCGGATACCTATTGGCTGCAATACGGCGGCGCGGACGTCGTTTCCGCGCTCGAAAAGCTGCGCGGCAGGCTGGAATGCGTGCACCTTAAAGATTACAAAATAACGGGCGGCGCCGAAAAGGGCTACGCGCCTGATTTCGCCCCGCTTTCCGCGGGCGTGCTCGATTTTAAAAAGATCGTGGCGAAGATGAAGGAATGCGGCGCAAAGTATTTTCTCGTGGAACAGGATAACGCCGCCGACTTTCCCGATCCGCTTTTGCAGACGGCGGTCAGCGCGGAGTATCTGAAAAAGGAGGTGTGATATGGAAAAAGCGAGAATAGGTATCATCGGGTTGGGCAATCAGGGCAGCATGTATCTGAAAAAACTGTTCAACAAAGGGAAGATACCGAACGGAGAAGTTACCGCCGTATGCGATATCAACCCGGATAAAATCAAAGCTTTGGAGGGAGAACTGCACGGCGCGAAAGCGTTCGCCGACTATAAGGATCTGCTTGCGAGCGGTCTGACGGACGGCGTGATCGTGGCCGTTCCGCATTATCAGCATCCCGAAATCTCGATCGCCGCAATGGAAGCGGGCATAAACGTTCTGTGCGAAAAACCCGCGGGCGTGTATACGAAACAGGTCAAGGAAATGAACGCCGCCGCGGCAAAGTCGGATAAGCTTTTCGCCATCATGTTCAACCAGCGCACCAACTGCGTGTATCGGAAAATGCGGGAGATGATCGCCTGCGGCGCAATAGGGAATATCAAGCGGGTGAACTGGATCATAACCAACTGGTACAGGAGCCAGAGCTATTACGATTCCTCGTCGTGGCGGGCGACATGGAAGGGCGAAGGCGGCGGCGTGCTGCTGAATCAATGCCCGCACCAGCTCGATCTGCTGCAATGGGTGCTCGGCATGATGCCCCGCCGCATCCGCTCGTTCTGTCATTTCGGCAAATGGCACGACATCGAGGTGGAAGACGACGTTACCGCCTATCTCGAATACGACAACGGCGCGACGGGCGTTTTTGTAACTTCCACTGCCGATACGCCCGGCACGAACAGGTTGGAGGTAACGGGGGACGGAGGAAAACTCGTCTGCGAGTCCGACGAACTTACCTATTATCGGCTCGAAGAAAACGAACGCGTATTCAACGCGTCCTATACGGGCGGCTTCGGCGAGCCGAAATGCCGCGTCAGCAAACCCGAAACGGACGGAAAAAACCCGCAGCACGCGGGAATAATCGAAAATTTTGCGGCCGCGATTCTCGGCAAGGAAAAGCTGTTCGTAGACGGAAGGGAGGGGTTCAACGGCGTGGAGATCATGAACGCCATGCTTTTATCCGCGTTTCTCGATAAAACGGTGGAACTCCCCGTCGACGACGAACTGTATCTCGCGGAGCTGAACAAGCGAGCGGCAAACGGCAGGGAAAAACACGTGCGAGAGCGCGTGCTCGGCACGGAGAAATCCGTAGCCGACGGGAGAAAGCTATGAGAACCGCCGTCGTCGGCGCGGGAGCGATCTCCGCCGTTCATGTCAATGCACTCCTGTCGCAAGGGCGCCGTGTGGATTTTATCTGCGATACCGACGCGGAAAAAGCCCGCGCGCTGAACGAGAGATTTTCGCTGAACGCGGAAATTTATACCGATTACGAAACGCTTATCGAAAGCGGGAAGGTTGACGTCGCGCATATCTGCACGCCGCATTTCCTGCACGCGCCCATGGTCGTGCGAGCGCTCGGAAAGGGCGTGCACGTCCTCTGCGAAAAGCCTCTTTGTATCTGCGAAGAAGAGCTGCGCGAAATATTGCGGGCGGAAAAGCATTCGTCCGCCCGCCTCGGCGTATGTTTTCAAAACCGCTATAACGCGAGCACGGAATATGTGATTAACGCGTTGAAAGCGCGCAAGATAACGGCCGCGGCCGGCTCGCTTTTCTGGAAACGCGGCGAGGAATATTATCATAGCGCGCCTTGGCGGGGAAAATTTGCCACGGAGGGAGGCGCGGCGCTCATCAATCAGGCGATACACACCCTCGATCTGCTTTCCCTGCTGTGCGGCGGTTTCGACCACGTTACGGCAAATAATTTCAACATGTCGCTGCAAACGACGATAGAAGCGGAGGATTCCGCCTGCGCTCTGCTGGAAAACGGCGGGCTGAGGTGCAATCTGTTCGCCACCGTTTCCGCAGGAGCGGATTTCCCCGCGGAGATAAAGCTGATGACGGATAAAGGCCTGCTGTCTTTTACGTGCGAACGCGTGGAGGACGGAAACAGGATCATGAGAGAAGAGGAAATACGCGAAAACGCGGGTAAAAAGTGTTACGGGAACGGGCATGCCGCGCTTATCGCCGATTTTTACGGCTGCGCCGAAACGGGAAGAAAGTTTTCCGTGGACGGAGAGGAGAGCGCGAAGACCATGCGCCTCGTCTTTGCCGTATATCGTTCGGAAAACAGAAGAGTTTCCGTATGAGAGAGGATAAATAAGATGAAGATGACATTCAGGTGGTACGGGGAAGGGGACAGCATCCCGTTGGAATACATAAAGCAGATACCGAACATGAGCGGGGTGGTAACGGCGGTGTACGACGTGCCCGTGGGCGAAGTGTGGAGCGAAGAGAAGATAATGCGGCTGAAAGAGAGCAGCGGAAAGGCGGGGCTCGAGATGGAGGTGATCGAGTCGGTGCCGGTGCACGAGGATATCAAGCTGGGGAAAGCGGGACGGGACCGGCTGATCGCGAACTACGCGCAGACCATACGGAATTTAGGGAAAGCGGGAGTGAAGTGCGTATGTTACAACTTCATGCCGGTGTTCGACTGGCTGCGGACGGAGCTGAAGCATAAAAACGAGGACGGGAGCACGAGCCTTTGCTACGAACACGAAGCGTTGATGAAGCTCGACCCGAAGAACCTGCGCCTGCCGGGGTGGGACGAGAGCTACACCCGGGAAGAGCTGAACGGACTGCTGTCGGCATATAAAGGGATAACGCACGAAAAGCTGTTTGAAAATCTGGTGTACTTTCTGAAAGGGATCATGGCGGCGTGCGACGAAACGGGGATAGACATGGCCATCCACCCGGACGACCCGCCGTGGGACATGTTCGGGCTGCCGAGGATCATAACAGGGGAGGAAAGCTACGAAAAGCTGTTCGCGGCGGTGCCGGACAAACACAACGGCATCACGTTCTGCACGGGGAGCCTGGGAGCGGGACGATGGAACGATCTGCCGGGAATGGCGGCGAAATACGCGGAGAGGATCTATTTCGCGCATATAAGGCAGCTGCAATACGAAGGGGAAAGGGACTTCAAGGAAGCGGGGCACCTGACGAAAGGCGGGAGCCTGGACATATACGGGGTAGTGAGAGCGTTGGTGAAGAACGGGTTCAAAGGATACGTGAGGCCGGACCACGGGAGGAACATCTGGGGAGAGGACGGCAAACCTGGATACGGGCTGTACGACAGGGCGCTGGGGGCGGCGTATCTGAACGGGTTGTTCGAAGCGGCGGAAAAGGAGGAGGAAGAAAAGAATGGTACCGTTTAAGGTGGATCTGAGGAAGGAAGTAGCGGCGGTAACGGGCGCGGGAGGAGTGATCTGCGGAGCGTTTGCGAAAGCGTTGGCGGAATGCGGAGCGAAGGTGGCGCTTTTGGACGTGAATTACGAGGCGGCGTTGCGGCAGGCGGAGGAAATAGGTGAACGGGCGGTCGCGGTGCGGTGCGACTGTCTGAACAAGGAAAGCATAAAGGCGGCGAAAGAGGAAGTAAACGAAAAGCTGGGGCGGGTGAGCCTGCTGATCAACGGAGCGGGAGGAAACAACGCGCGCGCGACGACGGAAAACGAAACGATGGAGCGGAGAGAAAAGGAAGGAAAGGACTTTTTCGCTCTGGAGGAGAGCGGGTTCAGATTCGTGTTCGATCTGAATATCACGACGGCGTTTCTGGTAACGCAGGTATTTGCGGAGGACATGGTGGAGAGAGGAGGGAACATCATCAACGTGTCGAGCATGAACGCGTACCGGCCGCTGACGAAGATACCGGCGTATTCGGCGGCGAAAGCTGGGATAAGCAACTTCACGCAATGGCTGGCGGTGCATTTCGCACCGTGCGGGATAAGGTGCAACGCGATCGCGCCGGGGTTTTTCGTAACGAAACAGAACAGAGAACTTTTGTACGAGGCGGACGGGAAGCCGACGGCGAGGACGGGAAAGATACTGAGAGCGACGCCGATGAAGCGGTTCGGCGAGATAGGCGATCTTACGGGCACGCTGTTATGGCTGGCGGACGAAAAGGCGAGCGGGTTCGTCACGGGAACGGTCATCCCCGTCGACGGCGGCTTCTCCGCTTTCTCCGGCGTTTAGGGAAAATACCTATAATGAAAATACGGAATTTCCATAGCGAAAAAGACTGCGTTTGCAGTCTTTTTTTATTTATTCCGCACGTTGAGCACCACGCCCGGCGTTTCGTCGCGCACGGTCTTGCGGTATTTGAGAGGGGTTATCCCGACAGCGTCCCTGAACCATATAAAAAAACGCACGTCGCTGTTGAAACCCGTCTTTGCCGCGATCTCTTTCACGCTGAGCTGCGTTTTCGCAAGCTGATCCTTTGCGTAGACCAGCCTTATTTTATCCTGGTATTGTTTGAGCGAAACGGCCTCTATCTGTTTGAAGATGTGGCGGAAACGGTCGTAGCTGTAACCTATGCTTTCCGAAAGAATGGTGAAGTCGATCTGTTTGTTGAAATTGTTCTGGATATATTTTTTTGCGTTTGCGACGACTTCTTCCATATAATCCTTTTTGTCGGCGTGTTCGAGGGATACGAGATTGCCGAGCGCAAGGTATATCTGCGCGAAAAGTTCGTCCGCCGCGTCCTTGTCTTTTGCCTTGTTGAAGGCGAAAAGCTCCGTGAGAAGGGCAAATTTATCCCGCAGAAAGGTCATGGTCTGCTTGTTTTTTTCATTCAGGCGCATGAGCAGAGAGGGCGGGCCGAATTTGTCGTCCGGGTAAAACAGACAGCAGAACACCGTGCTGCGCGTGTCCGTGGAATCGCAGTGCACGTCTCCCGGGGCGACGAGGTGAAGCACCTGCCCTTCGTAATGAAAACCTTCCTTGCCGCAGGTTATTTCCCCGCTGCCGTTTTCGTACAGGTTCAGTTCGTAACATTCATGCTTGTGCGGCACGACCAGATCGCCCGGACTGTGCATGTAGGAAAACGCATTGTAGACCGCAAATTTATCCATATTCCGCCTGTTCCCCCTTATCTGATATAAAGTATACCATTTCATTAACGGGATTTCAATATGTTTTAGCCATAATTATTAGGAAATTTGCAGAATTTAGCCACATATATTAGTTTTTATCCTTTACAATAAAGAAAAAAGGAGTTTGCAGGAATATGAAAAACACTTTGATAAAGATAACGGGCATAGCTCTTTCGCTGGCGCTCGCGCTATCCGCGGCGGGCTGCCGCGAGAACAAGAGAAAAATTCCGGGCTGGGAAGAAGGCAAGCAGAACGTGGTGTTTTACGTTTGGGGCTCGCCGGAGGAAGACGCCCTTTTGCAGAGCGTGATAGACGATTTCGAAGCGGAGAACGAAGAGATCAACGTGATCATATCCAAATCGGCAAACGATTACTACGACGATCTCGAATATATGATTGCGGGAACGAACACGCCCGATATCGTGCAGATGAAACCCGGGTATATCCAGCCCTTTCTGCGCAACAACGCGCTCGAGTCGCTGCAGCCTTATATAGAGGCGAGCACGGCCGTTACGGAAGAGATGATCTGGGATACGAACGACGCTTACAGATACGATACGGAAACGAAGACCATCGGAACGGGCGATTATTATTCCCTGATCAAGGACTTTTCGCCCGACTATATTCTGACTTACGATAAAAACGACGTGGACGCGAACCGGAACGCGCTCATGAAACTCGATTATCCCAAGCAGGAGGGCACCGCGTATCCTTCCGAAACGGAACCGATGACCTGGAGCCAGTTCAAGGCCTTTGCCGAAACGCTGCAAACGGCCAACCGCATGGGCACGCACCTCGATAACGAGCCGTTCCAGCAGCTGCTGCAATGGATACAGCAAAGCGGCGAATCCCTCTATTCCGAAGACCATAAGACCGTGAAGGACATCAAAAACACGGAGGGCATCCGCAAGGCGTTCGATTATTACAGAGAGCTGCGCGACGAATGTACGGACAACACCCCCGTCGCAAAAAATTCCAGCGTGCAGGTCGGCGGCGGACAGCTCAAAGAAGACCAGACGTCCAGCCTCTTTATAGGCAGATGGGCTGCGGTATCTTTCGGCTGGGACAGCGTTTCCACGCTCAACGTAGGCTACGCGCCCACGCCCGTGCCCGACGGCATGACGGCGGGCGAAACGGATAAATACTGCGGCGTAACCGCGATGGTCGGCCTGTCGATCTCCGCGAAGAGCACGGTGAAGGACGCGGCCTGGAAATTTATCGAATATTACTATACGGAGGGGCTGAAAGGCCTTGCGGAAGAGGGATACAATATTCCCGGTAACAAAACGATCGCGCAGGATTATTTCTGCGGCGAGGCGGAGGATTCCTCGATCAGCGAGGAGATGAAAAAGGTCAACGACCTCTTTTACGACTACGCGCTGAACAATTCTTTCACGATAGAATTCAATAAATATATGTCGCAGGTGGTCGTGGAACAGGTGCTGGGCACCAATTTTTCGCAGTATTTCGCGTCGAGCAAGGGAAAGCCGTTCGATCTTTCGCTCTGGGAACAGACGCTCGATTCTATACAGCGTTCGTTGCAGGGCAAACTGGACGACGCCGTGAAATTATACGCGTAACAATCGACTGGGGAGTAACGGCGGGAAAAGGCTGTCGGCCTCGGAAAGCGGCTTGGAGTGAATACTATGAACGAGAAAAAACCGATCGACTTGATTTTGGATACCGATATCGGCAGCGACAGCGACGACGTGGGCGCCATGATGGTGCTGCACCGTCTTCGGCAGGCTGGGGAGTGCGATCTGCTTGCGGTAACGAGCAGCACTTCGCGGAAAGACAGCGTCGCGATCATCGACGTGATAAACCGTTATTACGGCGCGGACGTTCCGACGGGCAACGTCAAGGGGAAGAAATGCAGCGAGGGGGGAACGCACGGCATGTATTCGCGCGCCGTCGCGTTCGCCTACGGCAGCAGATACATAAAGGAGGAACCCGAAAACGCCGTTACGGTGCTGCGCCGCGCGCTCGCGGCGGCAAAGGACAAGGTGCGGCTGGTTACAATCGGGTCCTTTGCGAACGTCGCGGGCCTGCTGAAAAGCGGCGCGGACGAAATTTCGCCGCTGAGCGGCGCGGAGCTTGTGGAACGGAAGGTTTCCGAAATGTATTCCATGGCGGGAAACTTCAAAGGCGTTACGAATTTTTACGGTTACGAATTCGTGGCGGAATGCAACGTGCTGCTGTCTTTGGAGGACAGCATATACGTTGCGGAAAACTTTCCGCGGCCTATCGTCTATTCGCCGTTCGAACTGGGGGTAAAGATCCTTACGGGCGAAAAACTGCTCGCGGGGGCGGACAATCCCATGAAAATGGCCTATTACGTGCACAACGCGGGGCCGCGGGAAAGCTGGGATCCCGTAACCGCGTATATGGCGGTGAAGGGCGAGGGGGATTTCGTGATGAAGGAAAACGTTTGCGTTAAGGTAAAAGAAAACGGCGCCACGTATTTTACGGAAGGCGGCAAGGACAGGATCGCCGTGGATTTCAAAAATGCGGAAAAGACGCGCGGCGGGATAGAAGACCTTATGAGCGTACGGGACGAAGGGGAAAGCATATGGATAAAAAAGTCGTAAAACTGAGCATGAAAGATAATATATCGTTTTATCTTTTCGTCAGCCCGTGGATCGTGGGATTTCTGTGTTTCACGCTGATCCCGCTCGCGGCGTCTTTGTATTTCAGCATGAACTCGCTTACGAAACTTTCGCTCGCCATGGGAAATCCTATGAAATTCGTCGGGCTGGAACATTACGCGGACATATTCACCAAAACGCCGGAATTCGCTACGGCTTTGAAAAACACGCTTTTTTATGCCGTGGTGCGCGTGTTCGGCGGCGCAGTCGTTTCCTATCTTTTCGCCGTCATGCTCAACAGAAAGGTGTGGGGCAGAAAGATATTCAGAACGCTCATCTACATCCCGGCCATCATACCGATGGTCGGCAGCGCCATCGTATGGCAGGCGCTTTTCGACGAAAGTTTTTCCTTTTTCAACTATATACTTTCGCTCCTGCACCTGCCCGAAGTAGACTGGCTGGGCAAAAACGCCATGGGTTCGGTCATGCTCATGAGCATCTGGTGCGGGATCGGTCCGACCATGATCATCATTCTCGCCGCGCTGCAGACCGTTCCGCAGGAACTGCTGGAGGCGGCGGAGATCGACGGAGCGGGCGGCTTCCGCAAAAACGTGAAGATCGTGCTTCCCTATATAAGCTCCACCTTTTTATACGTGTTGGTTACGGGGATTATCGGCTGTCTGCAGGCGTATGCGGAATTCGATCTCATCACGCAGGGAGGCCCCGGCATATCCACCACGACGATCACCATGCTCGTCGTCAACAGCATGCAGGAAAATCTCGGATATTCGTGCGCGCTCGCCTGGGTGGTGTGCCTTATCGTGCTCGTCGTTACGCTGCTGTTTTTCAAAATCAGTAACAAAATGGTATTTTACGCGGGAGGTGACGAAACATGAAACGCGCCGACAGAACGAAGAGGGAGCGCGCGGCCAACGCGGCGATCTTCATAGCGATGATATTCATCTGCGTCGTCCTTCTCATACCGTATATCTTCATGTTAAATTCCAGCCTGAAACCCACGGCGTCCAAGGTGTTCGTATACGACCCGTGGATTGCGGGAGGCCTGCGTTTTGAAAATTATGCGGACGTATTCAAGGATTGGAACTTTTTCATGCTGCTGAAAAACACGCTTATCGTGGTCGTTTCCTCCATGGTTTTATCGCTTGTCAGTTCCACGCTGGTGGCGTACGGATTCGCGCGTATACGGGCGAAGGGGAAAAAACTGCTGTTTACGTTCATGCTCGCTACGATGATGCTTCCCTGGGTGGTAACGCTCATGCCCTCGTATATCCTTTACACGGAGCTCGGCTGGACGGGGACCTTTCTTCCCCTCATTCTGCCCGCGGTCGGCGGCGGTGCATTCAATATCTTTCTGCTCCGACAGTATTTTATGGGCATACCGAAGAGCCTGGACGAAGCCGCGATCATAGACGGGTGTTCCCGCATAGGCGTTTTATTCAGGATAATCGTGCCCAACGCGGCGCCCATTTTCGCTACCCTCATCGTGTTTTCCTTTAACGGCGCGTGGTCGGATTACGTGGGGCCGAGCATTTACCTCATGGGTATGGAAACCAAATATACTCTCTCCGTCGGACTGACGCAGCTCAAAAACAAGGCGGGCGCTACGGGGGAGATCGAATGGCACAAGATCATGGCCGCGTGCGTGATGTTCGCCCTGCCGATGGTCGTCGTTCTGTTTTCGGCGCAGAACGCGTTCACGAGGGGCATCGTTACGTCGGGCATCAAAGATTAAAAAGAAAGGAGGAAGATCATGGGAAAGGCAAAGTACAGAGTAGTGGCGGCGCTCGCCGCTGCGGCGGCGTGCTGTCTGGGCGCGGGAGTCATGGCTGTTTCGGCAGACGCGGGAGATGTCGTCGCGGTGCCGACCGCCGCGTTGTACGAAACGAATTTTGAAAACGAAACGGGCGATCCGTGGAACAACAGCTGGTGGGGCAACGCCTCGGTCGGCTGGGAAACGGAGGCGCCTCTCGCGGGGCAGCGCTCGGTCAAATCGGAGGGGACGGGCAACGGCGGCGGACTGCTTTTGCTGACGCTCAACACGGACGACGTCGTGCCCGAGGTCGGGCATACGTACCGCTTTGAATTCAAGCTGAAGATCGAGGGATTTACCTCGGTCAAGATCATCAGCAACTACGGCGATTACGGCGAGGCGGCGTTCGACGGGCAGGCGTGGACCGCGCCTGCTGCGTTCATCGGCATGAACGCAGAGGAGGTTAACGGTTTTTATTCGATCAGCTACGAAAAGAGCATAACGTCCATCGGATTCGACGGCAATTTCAACCTCATGAGCATTTTCGCTTACGAGGGCGAGGGAAAGATCGTTTTGGACGATTTCGTCATGAAAGACACGGATAGCAAGGAAAACGCCTATTATTCCGTGCAGTATGACGGCGACTTCGAGAGCGAGGGCGAGGGAAACGTCTGGGACGTAACGCCGTTCTGGGCGAATACCGACATATCCCTCGGCTGGGAAACGGAAGAACCTCTCGCGGGGGAGCGGTCGCTCCTCTACGAGGGCAGCGGGCTGGATAATTGCCAGATCGGCGGGATAACCATTTCAAAGCTGACCACGAAGCCGGACAAAAATTATTACTACGATTATAAGATAAACGTGGAAGGGTTCAGCAAGGTCGTCATCGTTACGCTCGACAATGCGGGCGTCAACAACGGTTCCAACGACTATACGGAGATCAATTACGACAACGGCAGATGGACGGCCAGCGGCCTGAATAATTTTACCGCCGAGGATACGGGCACGTATTACCGTTTGCGGTATAATCACGCCACCTCTGCGCTCGCCGAGGACGATTTCAAAATTTACGCGACGGGCACGGGCAGGATCGTGATCGACGATTTTATCTGCGCGTATGAAGACAACTCGCCCTCCGCGGACAGGACGCAGGCGACGTTTAACGTCTACGCTCCCGCGGACGTCGTTTTCGGCATCGAACTGAAAGAGGAAGCTTTCGTCGCCGTGAAGATCGGCGGGGAAACGCTCGCGCAAGGCGAGGATTACACGTTCGAAGAAGGTACGCTTACCCTAAGACAGTCGCTGTTTGCGGATAAAACGGGCAGCGTGGCCGTAACGGTGGAATCCGCCGCGGGCACGCTCGGTCTGACGGTCGACATCGTGGAAGAAAAGATCGCGGTGAGCGTTTCGGGCTTAACCGCGGAAAACAAGACCTACGACGGTTCCGTTTCGGCAGTCGTGAACACGGAGAACGCCGTCCTCGGCGGCGTAATGCCCGACGACGACGTGAAGCTTATCGTCGGTTCGGCGGCCTTCGACAATGCATCCGCGGGCAAGGATAAGACCGTTACCGCCGCGGGGCTGTCGCTGACGGGCGCGGACGCGGAAAAATACGAGCTTACCGTTGCCGAACTCACTTTCAAAGCCGAAATACTGCCGAAAACGCTGGAAATCCCCGCCGACGCGGTGAGCGTGGCCGATAAAACGTACGACGGCGAAGCATCCGCTTTTGCAAGCGTGGACGCGGCAAAGGTAAGCGGCGTCGTCGCGGGGGACGACGTTTCCTTTGCGGCAACGGCCGTATTTGCCGATAAAAACGCGGGGGAAAACAAGAGCGTAACGGTAAGCGGTTTCGTCCTTTCGGGCGAGGACGCGCAGAATTACGCCGTTGCGGACGAAAGCGTGGAAAAGAGCGCTTCCATACTGAAAAAGAAAATCACCGTTACCGCGGACGACGTAACGGTGAAGCAGGGCGAAACGGGCGCGCTGACCTATCGGGCGGAGGGCCTTGCGGAAGGCGATACGCTGAGCGGTTCTCTTTCGAGAGAGGCGGGCGACAAGGCTGGAACCTACGCGATCACGCTCGGCACGCTGTCCAATCCGAATTACGAGATAGAATTCGTCGGCGGCACGTATACGATAGAAAAAGCGGGCTGCGGGTGCAATTCCGCCGCGGTCGCGGAAAGCGCGGCGGCGGGGATCGTTCTGGCGGCGGCGGCTCTGTTTGCGGCGCTGAAAAGAAAAAAATCGGCGAGGTGAAGCGATGAGTATAAAGACAAGGAAAATTTTCGCCGCGTTTGTCGCGGTGCTCTGCGCGTTTGCGGCCTTTGCCGCGGCGATGGGGGTTGCCTCGGCCAAGGCGGAGGAGGCGGAAGACGGATATGTACCCGTGTACGAGCTCGCGGGGAGCGACGATTTCGAAGGCCTGAAACCCGTTGAGGAGGGAAAATCGCAGTATATTTGGGATAATACCGCAATGTTCTATGCCGAAAACGAAACCGCTTCCGTCACTACGGCCGCGGGGGAGGTCCTCGCGGGCGGCGCCTCGCTCAAGTGGTTCCCCGGACACGATAACGAAGAAGGCTGGACGGAAAGCAGCAAAGTCCTCGGTCTGTCGGATAAAAAGGTTACGGGGCTGGAGGGCGGTTACATGCTCAGGCTGGAATTCAAGCTGAAAATGTCGGGCGTGGAACAGCTGGTGGTGAAAAACTGCGCCGTTGCGGACGGTTCCACTTTGCAGGAAATGGTTATCGGCGGCGATTACGAGCGGATATCGGACTCCGCCACGATCGATAAGGACGAAGAGACGGTATGTTCCGTCGAAAAGACCGATTACGGCGCGGAAGTGAGTTTCGCCGTAAGGGGCGACGTTTCAAAAATAATGTATTACGCGTTCTACGCGAAGACGGAAAGCACGGAAAGCTACGTGATTTTGGACGACGTAAAACTCTATAAAGAGAGCCGGCCCGTGCTGGAATACCGCGCGTACGAAGATTTTTTTGCGGAAAACTTCGAGAACTCCTCCGTGGAGGGCGGACAGCTCAAGGGATCGGCGTTCAGCTTGCAGAACGGCGCGGATACGGGGCGCACCGCGATCGTATCGGATAACGCCATCGCGGGCGAAAACAGCCTGAAAGTATATCTCGGCGCGCGGAACAGCAAGATCGCCGCGCTCAGGACGGGCACGATTGAAGGGCTTTCGGACGACTGGTTCAAGCTTTATTACCGCTTCAAAGCCGACCGGGTTTCCGAAATATACGTGTATGTCAGGAATGCTGCGGACGACAGCATCCTCTACGACAGCTGTTACAATATCAACTCCGGTGCGCGCATCATAGAGGAAACGAACATACTTTTCGATTCCTCCTCCTTCGATCATAACGCGGCGGGCGTTTATACGGCGTACGGCGAATTCAGCGTGCCCGCGGGAACGCAGGCCTACGCAGAGGTGTGTTTCAAGACGGAAAACGCCAACGGGTATCTTATTTTAGACGATTTCAACGTGCTGCGCGCGTATGAACGCGGCAGCATACTCGATTACCGTCAGCCCGTCAACGAGGCCGTGAAGCCCTCCGGCAGACTGGAGGCGGAGGCCGGCGAAGTGAACGTCGGCGAAAACGAGGCGAAAGCCTACGTCGGCTTTATCGGTACGGGCGGCGACGACGGCAAAGCCGCGCTCATCGTTGCAACGTATGCCGTCATACTGCTTGCGGCGGCCGCTGCCCTCGCGTTCGGCAGAAAGAAAAACAGAAAGCCGCTCACCGCGGTTCTCGCAGGGGTGATTTTTATGAGCATAGGAATGAACGCCGCCGGCTGTAATAAAAAAGAAACGTATATGCCCGCGGGGCAGACGGTCGTTACGCCTGAAAAGATAAGCGGAAAGCTCGACAATCCGGGTATGGGCTGGGTCGTTCTGGAAGAACCGACTTACGGCGGGCACGCCGATAACGGCGCCTCCGGCGTACTTCCCGAAGTGGATAACGTTTCCGTGGATTCGAGCTGGGCGCATATCGAAGTGGAGGAGGATAAATACGATTTTTCCTACCTCGATCAGACCATAGACTACTGGACTTCCCGGGGAAAGAGAGTCAATCTGCGCGTCTGTACGGATACGCTCATGCTGACGTATACCTATAAAGGCGTTCCGGACTATCTGTTTGAAAAATACAACGTGGCGTACGAAGAGCACGATTATTCCGACGGCGGCGCGAAACCGACGTATATCGTGCCCGACATCACCGATAAAAACTATCTCGCGCGGCTGGAAAAATTCCTCGCCGTCATCGCGGAGCACTATGCCGGCAACAAGATGGTGGATACCGTGGAGATCCGCGCCTACGGCGTGTGGGGCGAATGGCACAGCGGTTATCAGTACGCCGACAAGGACGAACGCATGTCCGCTTTGCAGAACATTATCGATAAGTATTACGACGCCTACGCGGCCACGGGCAAGACGCTCGCGCTCTGCGCGGCGTGGGATCCCTCGTATACCACGACGGGCGAATACGAGATGTACGGCGACAACGCCTATCTCAATTATGTAAACTGGTCCGCTTTCGATTATCTCTGGCGGCTGGACGGCGCCACTTTCCGCCGCGACAGCGGCGGCGGGCTGCTGTATTACAGGTACGACGAAAAGCTGCTCGCGGAAGCTTTCCGTTCGGGCAAGCGCGTGCCTCTGCTCGGGGAATACGGCACCAACTTCGCCGCGCTGAGCTCGGAGGCGAACGGTTTCGATCTGATGGACGGCATCAACGACATCCTCTATAAGATGCGCGCAAATTATTCCACCGTGCTCGGCTGGGTGAGCGTGGAGCTCGCCTCTATCATCGAACAGGGATATATGGAATTTATCGACAGGGGCAACGAGATGTTCGGTTACCGCCTGAGCGTGGACAGGGCTTTCTATCCCTCGTCGGCCGCGCCCGGCGGAGAGATAACCCTCATGACGGAATGGACGAACAGCGCCGTAGGCAGGTTCTGCTATAAAAGCCCGCTTACCGTCTATCTGCTGGACGGTTCGGGCAAAACGGTATATTCGTATACCGATACGGAGTTCGACGCGCGCACGTTCGTACAGGGCGAGGTTACGGATATATACACGGCTTTCACTCTGCCGCAAGACCTGGCGGCGGGCACGTATAAGCTTGCCGTGGCCATCACGGACGAAAACGGAGAGCCGTATATCGAGCTCGGGCAGGCGGGGCAGATCGGCGACAGCAGGATTTACGAGCTGGGCGAGATCGATGTCAAGCCGGGCGCCAAAACGAAAACGGCCGTCACAAAGACGAACTACGCCTCCGCGGACGAATTTAAATTCGATAAGAATTCCACGTACAGGATCACGTTCAAATATCTGCCGCACTTCGATATGAAAAACTTCTACTTCTGTCTCTTATACACATCTCCGAGCCCACGAGACCGATCAGTATCTCGTA
>ENA-OYXI01000601-OYXI01000601.1-human-gut-metagenome-genome-assembly--contig:-NODE-601-length-17358-cov-22.456568_pt1 | contig 17358 bp, 12 predicted proteins | sample MGYA00244217_ERZ653421 | MGnify/ENA primary metagenome ERZ653421 (study PRJEB26926, sample SAMN06165148) | human gut metagenome | biome: ENVO:00009003; feature: ENVO:2100002; material: ENVO:00002003... | reverse complement strand
TGTTGCTCAGGAACTTATAAATAAAGTTAAATCAAAGTGTTGCGGAATTAAGGATTAATTAGTTATGAAAAAGGTATTTTTAGCTTTCGGTGCAGCACTTCTTCTTGCATCTTGTACTACAGTGACCAAGACAGCCACAACAATGGATGTCAACAACCACCTTACATCAGAGTCTGACGTCGACTTGGTAGTTTCAAATTCGAAGATCACTTACACACACAAGACAACAGCCAAGGAGAGAAGAGGCGGTCGCAAGAACATCACAAATACAGCCGTTAGAGAAGCGCTCGAAGCAAACGGAAACGCAGAGGTGCTCGTAGCTCCGCAGTACACATTCGTAAGAAAGAGCGGTCTGTTCGGCTCTAAGATTAAGACCGTTATCGTAAGCGGCTATCCTGCAAAGTACAACAACTTCAAGTCAAAGTAATTCACCTTTAACGCCAACTTTATGAAAAAGATATTCCTTTTACCAGCTATCTGTTCAGCGCTCCTGCTCTCTTCGTGCACCACGGTGTACAAGACGGCGGATACAGCAGATGTAAAGAATCATGTGAACACATATCCCGAAGTGGCAGACCTGGACGTTCAGGCTAAGGTGACAAAGACCATGACTTGGAGCTTCCGCCCGTTCTACTTGGGCGAGCCGAAGAAGTCGACTGCGAAGGGCAACCTCATCTCTGACGTGCTGAAGGAGAACAACGCAGACGTGCTTCTTGAGCCTCAGTTCCACTTCGAGAAGACCCAGTACGGACAGCGTTCTCTTACCGTTTCGGGCTATCCCGCAACCTACAAGAACTTCCGCAAGGCTACAGACGCCGACCTGAATGCTATCAAGGTATGCACAGATTCGAACGAGAAGAAGCAGTATAACCACGAGAAGAGCGGTTTTCTGTTCAAGATATTCAAGTAAAAAAAAGATAAACTAGACTGATACGATTAAATAAAAGAGCACACCAGTTTACATGTGAATGTGTTCGGGTGGTTAAAAGGCTGGCAGATTCGGCGTATGAGCCGATCTGCCAGCCTTGTTTGTTTTGCAAGTTTTCGCTCTTAAAGGTATACACCGTCTACCTTTAAGAGCGTTTTTGCAAGTTTTATCCCACCGCCAGCGAGTAGAGGAAGAACATCCAGTGGGCGGTGATGGCAGCGGCGAGTCCGCCGCAGAAGTGGGCGAGGATAGCCTTCGGTGTGAGGTCGCGGTAGCCGAGCGAGTCGAGCATGGCGGTGTGAGTGCTGAGGAAGCCGCTCCAGCACATGCCGATGGCGGTGAACACGGCGATAGCGTTGCCGTCAATCCAGCCGTGCGCTATGAAGTTGGGTATCAGGCTGAGCGCAGCGCCCACTGCGCCGAGCGCCGTGATGGGGAACGCCACGAGGTGCGGGTCGTGGAAGCCGAAGAGCCACTCGAACACGAAGTCGATTTTGTTGGCAAGCCACGGCAGCAGCTCCACACCCTGATAGGCAGCGCCAGTGTACGAGCCGTCGGCAGCCGCACCGAACGTGAATATCATCACGAACGTAGAGATGATGAGCACGCCGGGGATGATGGCTATGCCCACTTCAACGCCGCTGCGTCCGCCGTCGAGCATGGCGTTGAGCAGGCGTATGAACACGGTCTTCTCTTCTTGTGTGCCTTCCTCTTTCTCTTCTTCCTCTATGTCCTCCTTCGACACGGCGTCCTCCGTGGCATACTGCGGATAAGCCTTCAGCACGAAGCGCTGCATCAGTCGTGTGGAGCAGACGCAGCCGAAGCACGCACCGAGCAGACCGATGAACGGAGCGGCGTAGTAGCCCTGGCTCGCCATGAACACGATGACGAGCAGACCCATGCCGAACGCCGTACCGAAGTTGGTGAGCGAGATGAACTGGTATTTCTTGAAGTAGCTTGCGAAGCGCTTGTCGTGCGCAAGCGAGATGATGGCGGGGTTGTCGGAGAGGAACGTCATCACGGCGCCCAGCGACGTCACGCCCGGCAGGTTGAAAATGGGTCGCATCAGCGGTCGCAGCGTGCGTTCGAGCAGCGTAACCACGCCGAACTCCACGAACACCCTGCCTATGGCGCCGGTTATCACGCAGATGCTCATAAGATAGAATACGGTGTTGAGCAGCAGGTCGTGCGCCGTGCGCATGATGGTGTTGAGCATGTTGGGCACACCCATCACCATGCCCAGATAGCCGAAGAGCACTACTACGCTGGTGATGCACCAGATGCCACTCGGGATGAGCGCTTTGCGTTTAGAATTGTTCTGTTTCATAAGGGTTCGTTTAATAGTTAGTAGATTGAATGGCTGAGGCTTTTCCGCCCGTCGCCGTAACCAATCGCAAAGATATGAATAATTAATGAAGTGACGAAAGGAACTGCCTCCTTTCGTCACCGTTTTTTTTAATTTGTAATTATTAGTTTTTAATTATTAATTGGCATGTGTTAATTATTGATTTTTAATTATTAATTTTTAATTGGTTGATTGATTATCAAGTATGCTTTATATTCTTATGAAGGCATAATTAACGGTTTCAACCAACCAATTAATAATTAAAAATTAATAATTACTAATTGTTAGAAGTGTAACTTCGTACCGATGCTGAACTTCAGCTCGCCGTTAGCCGGCTCCTGGTCCTTCACCTGGTCGATCGACTTGGCGTGTACCACCGCTGCCGGCTCTGCGTATATCTCGAAGTGGCGGCTCAAGCGGAAGCCAGCCTGGATAGCTGCGTGTACGCCCGGCACAACCTTCGTCTTGTGCATGTCGCACGAGTTTACGCTGAGCTGTGCGCCAAGCATACCCGTCACCTGGAACAAGCGGTCGTCGCTCTGTTCGCCCGTGATGGCGTTGCGCATGTTCATCATATAGTCGGCTGTGACGGCTGTGATGTGGTCGGTGTAGCTGAGTCCGTTTGCACCGCGCTTGGCGAATGTCTCGCTCACGCTGCCGTGCACACCATGCACACCGTTGAACCAGTGGCCGTAGCCAGCCTGCACGTTATACGTGAGCTTGTGCTGAGCGTGCAACTCGCTGAAGCTGCCCGAGAAGAGTCCGGCGCCACCGCCGATAGTGATGAAGTTCTTCTCTTCGGGTGCCTCCTTAAGGTCGCTTGAGCCCTTGTCGCGGTTCATCGTGTAGTCGAGACCGACGAGAGCGCGCGGCGTCACACGACCCCAGTTGCGGTGCATGAATCGGTCTGACAGCTCGTAAGCCATCTGCGGCTCGATGAACAGACCCGTAGTGCTTGAAAAACGGATGCGACCCTGCGCACCGGCGTGAACGTCGGCAGAGAAGTACGACTTGTGGCCGCCGTAGTCGGCGCCGACAGCAAAACCGATGACAGAACGTATTGAGAGCCACTTGGTGTTCTCCGTGCCATAGTTCATAGCGGTGAGGTCAGCAAGCCAGTCGAACGCGCCTACAGCCTTAGAGTAGCGCTTGTCCTCGATGCGGCGCTGCATCGTTCCGTCGAGACTGAAACGCACGCCGTGCGAAGCTGCCGACCACTTGGTGTAGCTGATGCGTGCAACCGGCATCCAGTAGTCGGTCTGCTTCATCTTTGTAGACGTAGAAGCCAGACCTCCGGCGATGCTTATAGACGCCTTGGGTATGCCGTGGATGCCTGCTTCGCGGCGCTCGATGGCGTATCTGTCATGATAGGTGTACATGAAGCCGGCGAGAAGCGACGGCATCACGCTCCACTTCTTGAAGACGCGGTCCTGCTGCATGAAGTTCTTGGTGTAAGAGTCGACACGCGGTTCGATAACGAGCGCGAGTCCGCGCGAAAGACGTATGTTGCCCTGCAGACCTCCGCTAAAGCCCCAGCTGCTCTTGATGCCGTCGATGCGGTCGGAAGAACGGTTGAAGCTGAAACCTGCCAGCGCATTAATCCATACGTAACGCTCTGGATCGACACCGCCGATGAGGTTGTTAAGGTTGAGAAGGTACTCGAACTGTGAGCTGAGTGCCTTTGTGCGCCACTGGTTGTCGGGGCGGATCGTTGTAGAGCTGAGCGTGAAGCGCGCTCCGTGATACGGTCCGAACCATTTGCCGGCACTTGCTGCCTGACGAACGCCGAGGAAGTCGCCCCAAGTGGCTTTGTGAGCGTTGGAAAGCGTAGCCGGACCAACCATTCCGCCTACGAAGATACCGTCCCAGATGCTGTGTTTGCCACGCTCAGGGTCTTCATAATTCTTGCGAACAAACGGCAGGCGATAGCCCAAACCCATAGTGAGCGTAGTGAACGGGCGGTAGCCGTGCCATGTCTTTTGCTGCGAAATCTGGTCCTCCATCAAGCCGTAGCGCGACTCGAGGTAGGTATAGAAGTTGTCGCTCAGAGCATACTGTCCGCGCAAGCCGATATGTATGCCCATACCGTATTTAGTAACGTTCTTGCAGTGCGATGTGGCGAGGTCGAAACCTGCGATGCCGTACACCTCGAAGCGCTTTGTCTCGTAGTAGGTGCCGGGCTGAGCGATGGCTGTGATATTGAGCAGGTAGTTGAGACTGAGGTCAAGATACTTAGCCTTCAGTCCGCGTGTGCTCCACTTGCCTCCGTTGATGTTGATGCGTGCGCCGTGCTCGGGAGTAAACCAGTCGCCGATGTTGAAGTCGGCGGTAAGTCCGAACTCAGGGTGGCGTGTTCCCATGATGTTGGTGCCTAAGCCTGCGTCTACGAAGAGATGGTCGAAGTAAGTCTTCTGCTTCCACTTCTTTGCAACGCGTGGGCGCTGCAGCATATAGTTGAGAGCACTGCCTTCAATCTGTGCGTTTGCTGTTGCGACGTAGGCGCAAGCCATGAAGGCAGCCACAATCGCTTTTCTTATATTGTTCATAACTCTTTTCCCTCCTTATTTCTTCTGCTCTAACAACAAATCGTTAACATCTCCATCGGTGTGCGCAATCTTCTCGAGCGACGGGTCCATCTCGAACGAGCGCTTCAGCTCCTCGTATGCTCCCACGGCGTCGTCGGCGCGGTTGAGGCAGATAGCGCGCAGGTAGTGGGTGAGCGCCTCGTCGTCGGGCAACTCGCGGCTCAGCTTGAGAGCCTCCTTGTTGCGCTTCATGGCGAGCATCATGAGCAGCTCGTTGCGCTTGCCCGTGGCTGCCACCGTCTTGTAGTTCTCGTCGTAGCGTCCGTTGAGAACGCCGCTGATGGCGTGTAGCAGTTCAGACTCCTCAGTCTTGGGCACGTACGAAAGACACTCGTCGGCGACAGCGAACTGGCGGTTCTGAAGCAATGCGATGGCGTGGTTGATGTTAACCGTAGCCGGTGCCTTCTCGCCTGCGAACGGCTCGAGCAGCTGCGGGTCAGACTCGCCGCGGTTGATAAGGTCGGCTGCGAGGTCGTTGGCTGCAATCATGAACGAAGGATACATCTCCAGAGCCTGGCGTATGATGGTGTCGCGCTTTACGGCGTCGTTCTCGCTGCGGTAGAGTGTGAAGAACTCGTAGCGGGTGAGCTTCTTGTAGTCGGCAGCGTAGAGATTGCGAATCTCGTCGAGTGTGAGCTGACGGAAGATTGTGTAGTTCATCACGTAGTTCACCTGGCGGAGCTTCGGCAGATAGCGTGCCTCAAGCACACTTCTGAAGAACGGCAGGCGGCGTATTCTTGCGCTCTGCACGTCGATGTTGCTGCTGCGGTTGATGATGCTCTGCACCTGGTCGGCTTCGCTGAAGAGCGAGTCGCGGCGCAGCAGAGCAACCACCTCGCTCCAGGGAGCTACCGACGACTTGCTGCTAAACTCGATGCCGCTGCGCAGATTCTCGGGCAGCTTTTCGCGTATATATCCCAGCGCGAAGTCCATACGCTGGCGGGCAAGATTCTGGTTGAAGTTGTAGCGACCGTCAGGCGAAGCGATACCTTCGAGCGAGAGCGACTGGATTGTAGCGTCCTTGTCGGCGCGTATGGCGTCTATCTGCTGGCGCAGTTTCTCAATCTCTATATCGTTGTGCGGGTCGTTGGTGTTGAGCGTTGCCTTGCCGATGAGGAACTTCAGGTTGATGTTGCCCTTGCTGTCGCGCATCTGCTTCTCGGGAGTGGGGTAGTAGGAAGCGTCGGTGAGCGGCTTGCCCAGCAGCGAGCAGTCGAGCCAGCGCAGCGGATTGACCGTTCCGCGAGCGATGATGGTAGTGTCGCGGTAGATGATGTGCGTGTAGTCCTCGATAGCCATGTACACGTCGCAAGAGTATTCTGCCTTGAGGTTCTTCACGAAGATAGAGTCGCTGTAGCCGATGATGTCGTTAGCCTGACCCTTCTCGCGTGTGGCGCTGCTCTTCACGGTGACGTGCTTTGCAAGCGGGTCGCCGGCAGTCTCGCTGTTCATGTTGAAGTTGTAGAGGCGGTCCTGCGTTCTGTGATACTCCTTGGCGTCGTACACCATCGGGCGCATCAGCGTGAGCTTGTTCTCCGTCACATTATTCAATATAGGCTGCACAACGAGTCGACGGTCGTGCTGGAACATCTGCTTCGGCACACGAACACGCGTACGTACATAGAGCCAGTTGCCCTTCACCTCGATATCCGTAGGCTCGGGCATGATGCGGTCGGTGATGCGCTTTGTCTTCACCTCAACCTCCTTGAGCTGCACGTCGTCCTCGTCAAGCTTCACTGTGAGGAAATTGTCGTTCTTCACCTTCACCATTTCCTGCTTGGCGCCAATCATAGAGAAGCGCAGCTGAGTGCCTACGTGTGTGTTCATTGAGAAGCGTCCGTCCTCGTCGGTTACGGCGAGCGCGCGGCGTAATCTGGTGTCGGTGATATTCACGCCGATGAGCGGTTCGCCGGTCTGCTTAGACACTACGCGACCCGTAAGGCGCACCACTTCCTGAGCCTGCGCACCGAGTGCGAGGCATAGCAGGGCTGCGAGTGTGAGTGCCACCCGCTTAAAGTGTGTTGCTATGTTTTCTGAATTCATAACTCTTTGCTTTCAAACTTTAAAATTAAGTTGCTTATAAAACCCTCTAATCTAAACTTATTCGTATATAAACCAGTTTCTGCAGCGTCTCTTGTCCGTCGGCGGACATATCGCGAAACGCCGTTTTTAGTAGTTAGCTTTAACTTTCAGTTGAGTTTGTTTTGTACTATTTAATAATGTAAACGAAGTTGACGCCTGCCTTTATCGGAGCGAAGTTGACGGTTTCGACGTTAGGCTTGTCGAGTGTTGCACGCTGAGCGTCGTTTCTCGAGAACTTCTCCTGGCGGTATACCAGACCCACGCCGAGTGTTGTCTCAATACTCCAGTGGCGACTGAGCACGAAGCTGTAGCCGTAGGTGACGCCACCGCCGAATACATCGCCGTCGTGTCGCTTCTGCTTGAACTTCAAGTCGTAGTTTGCTGCTACTGCGGCTATGCCCACGAAGTGAGCAGCCTGAGGACGTGCGCTGAACCAGTAGCGTACTTCGGGTTCTACTCCGAATCCCTTGAAGTCGTATTTGCCGTTGTTAAACTTGGTGCGGGTGACAACGCCTTCGAGGTTGAACGTCACATGACGGTTAATCCTGAATTCAAGCCCGAGGTTGGGTGCCGCTACAGCCCAATATAAGGCGTTCGTTTTTACATTTACGCGCTGCGCATTAGATGGCGTGGTTGTCACAAGCACCGCCACAATGGCTACCAATCGCGCGAACCATTTGTTTGACATGTGTGTTTGATTTTATACTGAAAAAAAACAATTTGCAGCAAAATTACTAATAATATTTAATAAGTCGACGCTCGAAAACTTGTTCAAGCGCCGACTTAACATATTATTAACATCTTTTATGTTAACGCACACCGTTTGTGTACGCAGATGTCTCAGAAAGAAAGTGCGGGTTTAGTAATGTGTTGAGCGCTACTATGTTATGCTAAGTAGCCGACGTGTTGCATTCGTCGAAGTGGTCTGCCACCTCGCAGAGCGCAGCATACCACTCCTTGCCGAAACGTCTGGTGAGCGGACCTTCGAGGAACTTGTATATGGGCAACCCGAGTTCGCGGCCCTTCTTCACGGCGTCCTTGCATACGTCCCAGCGGTTGTAGTTGAGCGCCACGGTGCCGTTGGCGAAACGCTTCTCGCGGATAGGGTAGAGTGCGCACGAGATGGGCTTGATGAAGCTGGTCTTGCCGGCGCGGTATGCACGCTCTAAGGCGCAGAGGCAGCAGTCGCCTTCGTAGCAGGTGAAGACGCAGTCCTTGCCGCCCACGATGCTTGTCACGAGGTCGCCGTCGCGGTCAGTGTACGCCACGCCCTGCTTGTCGACCACGGCTTGCGCTTGTGCCGACATGTCGCCCCACACGGTGTCGAGCGCGTCTTCTATGCCGCCGATCTCTTCGAGTGTGACAGGTGCGCCGGCGTCGCCTTCTACGCAGCAGATGCCCTTGCAGGCGTCGAGGTCGCAGCAGAACTGCTCGGTGATAATGTCGGATGAAACGAGTATGTTGTCAATGTCAAGTATCATATTTCTGTTTTGTTTCTTAATGATTATTTCTATTTGCTGTGTGTGTTCTCCCACGGATTGCACTCTTCTTGCAGTGTGTTCTCCCACGGAATTCACGGAACACACAGAACCTTCTTGCTGTATATTCTCCCACAGATTGCACAGATTTTCACAGATGCTGCCTTCTAGGGGGTGCACTTGTCTCAAGTGCACCAACCCGTTCTGTTGTTGCACATCTTGCTTTGTTGGTGCACTTGAGACAAGTGCACCCCCTGAAAGAACCTATCTTGCTCTGTAGGCGCATCAATCTGCTTTGTTGGTGCACATCTTGCTTCATTGGTGCCTTTTTTGCTCTGTTGGTGCACTTCTTGCTCTGGCAAGCGGCAAAGCCGAGCGGAGACAAGTGCACCCCCTGGAAGAGCCCATCTGTGTTGAGTGAAATCTGTGGGAGAATACTTTCAGCAATCTCTTCCGTAAATTCTGTGAAATCCGTGGGAGAATTCTTTCAGCAACCTCTTCTATGGATTTCGTGAATTCCGTAGGAGAATATCTCTGCAGAGCGTGTTACCAGTCGATCTCCTGCTCGCCATGCTCGCGCAGATAGGCGTTGCAGAGCGAGAAGTGGTGGTTGCCGAACCATCCGCCGCGGTTGGCAGAGAGCGGCGAGGGATGCACCGACTCGAGCACGAGATGGCGCTTGCGGTCGATGAGCTGCTTCTTGGAGCGCGCATAGCCGCCCCAGAGAATGAACACGAGGTGTTCGCGCTCGGCGCTGAGCGCGCTGATGGCGGCATCGGTGAACTGCTCCCAGCCGTGACGCTGATGACTCGCCGCCTGATGCGCACGCACCGTGAGCGTAGCGTTCAGCAAGAGCACGCCCTGCTCAGCCCAGCGCGTCAGGTCGCCAGTCTGCGGAATAGGCTTTCCGAGGTCGAGCTGAATCTCCTTGAAGATGTTCTGAAGCGACGGCGGGAAAGGCACGCCTGCCGGCACAGAGAAGCTCAGACCCTGCGCCTGACCCGGCTCGTGGTACGGGTCCTGACCGATAATCACCACCTTCACCGCGTCGAACGGACAGAGGTTGAAGGCGTTGAAGACGAGCGAACCCGGCGGATAGCACGCCGTTGTGGAATATTCCTGGCGCACGAAGTCGGTGAGCTGAGCGAAATAGGGCTTCTCAAACTCCGCTCCGATATGCTTGCGCCATGAGTTGTCGATTTTTACGTTCATTGCTTTTAAGGGGGTGCAGTTGTCTCAACTGCACCAATTGAATTAGTGTGGTATAATAATATAGGTGTACACCTCTTTCGAGTACAAAATTACGAAATTATTGCGAACAACCCACACTATCTGATATATTTTCGCTACTTTTGCTCCGTATAACAAAACCCGACAATAATGCAACTTATACGCTTACTGAAAGACTGGACGCTGCCCGTAGCCATCGCCACGGGATGTGTCGTTTATATGATATTCGCGCTCGTGCCGCAGCTCGACACGTTCGCCACCTGCGCAGCGCCCGTGTTCGACGCCCTGCTCCCCATGTTCATGTTCCTCGTGCTCTTCGTCACGTTCTGCAAGGTCGACTTCCGCCGCTTGCGCCCCGTGGCTTGGCACTGGTGGCTTGGCGCCTTTCAGGTGTTCGGCGTGGGCGTGGTGATGGCAGCCGTCATAGCCTTCTCTCTGAAGGGCAACCGGCTCATCCTCGCCGAAGCACTCCTCACGTGCATCATCAGTCCGTGCGCTTCAGCCGCGCCCGTCGTCACGCAGAAGCTGGGCGGCAACCTCGAGGAGATGACCACCTACACCTTCCTCTCCAACTTCATCACGGCGCTCATGATACCCGTCTGCTTCCCGCTCCTCGACGGCGGACGCGAGATGCACTTCCTCGCCGCCTTCTCGCTTATATTATATAAGGTGTTCACGGTGCTCGTCGTGCCGATGCTGCTCGCCTACGTCGTGAAGCACCACGCCAAGCGCCTCTGCCAGCGCATCGTCAGCGTCAAAGACCTTTCCTACTATCTCTGGGGATGCTCGCTGCTCATCGTCTCCGGCACCACGATGAAGAACATCTTCCACGCCGACACCACGCTCCGCTTTCTGCTCCTCATCGCCGCCGGTTCGCTCCTGCTCTGCATCTTCCAGTTCGCCTGCGGCAGAACCATCGGTCGACGCTTCGGCGAGACCGTCAACGCCGGGCAGGGACTCGGACAGAAGAACACCGCCTTCGCCATCTGGATAGCCTGCACCTACCTCTCGCCACTCTCCGCCGTAGGACCCGGATGCTACATACTCTGGCAGAACATCATCAACAGCATAGAGATATGGCGCGCGCAGATTTCTGAAAAATAATTTGCACGACCCAAATGAAAACCGTATCTTTGCAGATACAAAAGGAAAACACATAATTAATAACTTAAACAAAATAACAAAAATGGAAGAAAACAAGAACCAGCAGCCCCAGGGTCTTCAGATCGAACTGAAGCCAGAAATCGGTGTAGGCGTTTACGCTAACCTCGCACTCATCACACACTCTTCAAGCGACTTTATCCTCGACTTCACTTGCATGCTCCCCGGTATGCAGCAGCCGCAGGTACGCAGCCGCGTCGTAATGGCTCCGGAGCACGCTAAGCGTCTGCTCATGGCCCTGAACGACAACATCCAGAAGTACGAGCAGAACTTCGGCAAGATCAACCTGCCGGAGGCACAGCAGCCTCGCACAGCTACTCCGTTCAACAACCCGGAGGCTTAACCGACGCAACCATTAGCTCTCCGTCTGCTTCCTGAAGCAGACAGCATGAGCCGATATGCATATAGGCGCAATTCCCGCAAGGGAGTTGCGCCTTTTTTGATGTCAACGACGTGCTAAAGCAGCGCGTAGCGGAAAGCTAACAGTAGGAGGCTACGGCATTCCTTGCTTTCTGCACCATAACCCTCAACGTCTTTCCACCGTTCGCGTCCGCCGCCCAATCGGATTCCGTCCGCCGCCCAATCGGATTCCGTCCGCCGTCCAATCAGATCGCGTCCGCCGTCGATGGAGAATCCTGAGCATTCGTCTTGTTGCAGCTTACGGAATAAGCAACTTTTATGATATTTCTGTTTTGTAATATAATAATATCGGTATCAATATAACTATAAGTATTACGACTATGATAGTTGTTCCCCATCTTATGTTAAATGGAGGTTCCTCTTCTATAAAGTGGCGGGTGTTGGCAGAGCGTAGTTCTATTAGTTCTTTATTGCTTTTAGTACTGTGATTATCTTTGTTGTTCATATTAGTTATCTAATTCCAGTTGATTCTTTACTAAGTTATAATATGCCCCTCGCTTTGCAGTTAGTGATTCATGAGTTCCTATTTCTGCGATTCTGCCCTGATTGAGAACGACTATTTGGTCTGCATTTTTGACCGTGCTAAGTCGATGGGCGACAATCAAGACGGTCTTTCCTTTAAAAAACATGTCTAGGTTATTTACAATCAGATGCTCATTCTTAGCATCTAGTGAGTTGGTCGCTTCGTCAAGGAATATGTAATCAGGATTCTTGTATACAGCTCTTGCTATAAGTATACGCTGCTTCTGTCCTTGGCTAAGTCCAATGCCGTCGCGTCCAATCTTAGTATTATATTTCAGAGGAAGTGACATGATGTAACCTTTAATGCAGGCTATCTCAGAGGCTTTCAGTAATCTTTCCGTATCAATTTCTTCGTCGTCGATGGCGATGTTTCTTGCTATACTCTCGGAGAAGATTACACCATCCTGCATTACCACACCGCATTGTCTGCGCCACCATTTTTTGTTAAGCGAATTTATGTCTGTATCACCAATGCTTATGCATCCCTCCTGCACAGGATAGTAACCAAGCATGAGACGCACAAGCGTAGTCTTACCACTCCCCGAAGCACCAACGATTGCTGTTACCTTGCCCTCTGGAATATGTATAGTGATGTCTTCTATAGTATTCTTGATGGCATGGGGATCGTACTTGAATATTGCATTCTTTATGCGTATGCCGTCACTCTTGTTTGAAATTGAGTAAAGCTGACCATCTCTGTAATTTTCATTATCCGTATCGTGTATTTCGTTGATTCGTTCAAGGCTAATTTTAACATCCTGAAGGGTATAGAAAAACCCCATTAACTGATTGACTGGTGAACTCAATTGTCCGATGATATACTGTACGGCAAGCATCATACCTAACGACATTTCTCCATTAATTACGGAAGTTGCAGCAACAACTGTAATTACCATGTTCTTAACCTCGTTTATGAATACAGAACCCACCTCTTGTGTCTGTTGGAGTTTTAGGGACTTCATCTGTACTCTGAATAAATCTGATTGTACATCTTCCCATTCCCATCTCCTGCGCTGCTCACAGCCCTGGAGTTTGATTTCCTGTATGGAATTGATAAACTCGTATGTTTTGTTGTTGTTAATAGATTGTTGCTCGAAAAGTTCATAGTCAAGCACTTTCCTACGTCTCATGAATAAGGCCATCCAGCTTCCGTATACAACACTTCCCGTTAGGAATATTGCAAAGATGATGCGGTTGTATATCAAAAGCACTACGGAGAAAACAACAAAACTGAACATCGCAAAAGTAATGCTCAGTGTCTGTTGGGTTAGAAAGTTGTTCACTCGGCTATGATCATTCATGCGCTGCATAAGATCCCCCATTAGCTTGGTGTCGAAAAAAGACATAGGCAGTTTGAGTAACTTTATGAAGAAATCGCTGACGAGCGATATGTTGATTCGTATTGAAATATGCAGAAGCAGCCAATTCCTTATAAAGTCTATCGCAGTACGACTGACTGTGAGCATAAACTGTCCAAGAAGTATAAGCCAGATGAAACCTATGTTATGATTCTTAATGCCGATATCAACGATACTCTGTGTTAGGAATGGAAGTACGAGTTGTAGAAGACTACCTACGAAGAGACCAAGGATTATTTGACTGAAATACTTCTTGTACTTCTTGATGTATCCAAATAGAAAACGAAAAGAACGTTTTTCTTTAATACTTTCCCCCTCCTCAAATTTGTTTGCATAGAATGCAGGCATAGGTTCAAGGAACATCGCAACTCCTTTGTCTTCGCCGTCTGAACGAGTGCTTATCCAATGTTCTTTGAACTCTTCAAGAGTGTATGTAACCAAACCTTTTACTGGGTCTGCAATGTAAAACTTCTTTCCCTTCTTTATTTTATAAAGAATAACAAAATGATTCTGGTTCCAGTGTAAAATGCAAGGTAATTGGGCTTTTGCAAAATAAGAAATTGAAATTCTTGCACATAATGTATGCATGCCGATAGCATTAGCTGCCTGCTCAATGCCCAGCATGGATATACCATTGTTTGTAGTGAAACAGTAATGCGATAGGAAATTCAACGAAAAGTATCTTCCATGATGTTTGCAAATCCTTTGAAGACAGGCTATGCCACACTGCATGGAGTCATGCTGTTTGAAAACCATTTTATTACATTTATATGTTATTGTCTTATTTCTTTTCTTCTATCTTATTGTATTGCTGTATGCTTTCAGCTTCAATGCGTTGGCGGACATCCTTACCTCCAGAGAAATTCCATGTTACGGTGAATAGAAATGATGTTGCTTTTGTTCTGTTGTGGTAAAAAGATGAGTAGCCGTTACCTTCTGTTCGAGACTGGCGTCCCTTAGCCCAAATGGTGGATTGAAGCGAGAATCTTAATCTGTCCTTGTAGAAGGTTTTCCATAAAGAGGCATCAAAGTTTCCTACAGGCTTCCAATGGTAGTTCTCAAAACTGCAACCGGTTTCCCAATAGCCGTTAAACGTGCCACCAAAGGTTGGTGTGAAATTGAAAATGTTGTTCCACCAGAACTTGCCACACCACTGACCGTTCTTCGTCTCCTTGTCCGAGGAAAATCTGATTTGCATTGCAGAAGACTGCACCTTGGTCTGCCACCACTTTGTGGGTGAATAGTTAGCCTCCAACATTGCGCCAACCATTTGCTCATGGTTAGCGTTCTCGGGTCTTGCCCATGTCACTCTGCTGTCTTGCTCGTCAATACCATGGTCATAAAAGATAGGATCTATGACGTAGTCGTAAACGAACATAGCCTGTATGTGTTGGTTTAATGAAAAACCCGCCATAAAAGAATGGTCTCTCGGTGTTACAAGAGACGGATTGCCCGTTGTGTATGAGTTTGGACTGGAGTAAACCTTGTAGCTGTTAATGACACTATAGGGCATTTCGCTTACTGTATTTCGGTACATAAATCTTAACATGGTGTTTCTTTTCGGATTCATCATCCACACCAAAGTTGCTTCCGGACATAGGTGCGTATCAGAAAACAGGGTCTTTTGACCTCTGGTCTCTACTTCCATACGATTGTACTGCAAGGTAAGTCCTGCACTGTACATTATGAATTTGTATCTGCCGGAGTAATTGACGCATACAGAAGGAATGTGTATGTTTGCTGAATTGCCTAACTCTCCTGCTACATCATTGTAGTGGATGTATTGATAGCCACCTGCGGTTTCAAGAACATTTCCATTTGCAAACATTTGCTTGTATTTGGGGATGAAACGGAACATATCTGTTCGTTCTCTTGTCTTGTCCTCAAATGTACGGCTGCCATTCAATTCTTCAATTTGATTGTTGTGATAGTTTTGTAGCAAATAGTCTGCTGTAATATCCAAATTAGACCCGCGTTCATCGGTGGTCAATACATATTTCGCTACCGTCTGCTGCGAAAATTTACTCTCTGGCTTCTGCAAAGACGATTTGACACTTCTAATATTCCCATTTTCAAGAAATGGGAATATTATCGTGTTCTGCTTGTTTTTTATGTCAACATTGCCAACATATTCGGAAACCGCAATCTTTGCTTTTTTTGATAAATCATAACTTATGTTCAAGCGAGTGGAGATGTTGTTCATCCATGAACGTGTTTTGTATGATGTGTTGCTATACTGACCGTCTGCGTACTGGAAGTTGTTTGTCGCATCCTCGAGCAACTTCTGGTTTGAGTATATGGCATAATAATTAATTGTCCACTTTCCTCTACTTGCATCAAACACGAATGTAGGCGAACCTTGTGTATAGCCGTAGCTTGTCATAATCATGGCTTGAGCCTTTATATAGCCAGAATATCCACCATCCTTCTGTTTCTTGGTGGTGATATGCACGATGCCACCTTTCTCGTTGGCACCTTCACCGATGGCTATATAGTCAACTTCGATTTTGTCTATTTGATTGGGAAGTAATGCAGCCAGTTCGTCCTGAGAAGTTATCTTTATTCCGTTCACATAAACAACCGGCAAATTTCCGAGGAGCATGATTCTATTCTGTGAAATGCTCATGCCAGGGAGGAATGCAATCATTTCCTGCATATTGTTACACTTTTCCAATCCGCTTCCATCGGGCTTAATGCTGTAACCTTTTGCATTATTGATGACACGATTGCTTTTTATTACCACCTCTTTCAACGAGTTGACATCTCGTTTCATCACGATAACACCTAAGTTGTCTTTGTCAACAGAAATGTAATGCTTCTGAAAACCTAAATATGAAATAGACACGATTCCTTCACTTTTGCTGGTCGTCAGATTGAAAACACCCTCTTCGTTTGTTGTGGTGCCAGAAATAAAACTGGAGTCAGCAGACAGCGAAAGTACTGTTGCTCCAACGATGGGGTTGCTATCGGTATCTAAAACCTTTCCTCTTATGTTTTGTCCATGAGTTGGAATGATTCCAATAAGTATGAAGATAATAACCAGCAAATTTAATTTCATAGTGACTAATGGGTTGTGAAAGGTTTATGACCTATAATTTAATTATATCATGGAAATACTTCTGAATATTTTTTGAGGCATTTTCGTGCAATGCAGGTGTTGGACATTTGCCATCTGTTGACTCCTTACGTTGTTGAAAGCATATTGTACAGATAGGAAGCAATCGGCAACCTCTACATTGTGAAGTCAAATTAGCCTCAATAGAGAATCTCATAGATGTATCGTCATATACAATATAACCTTCAGAATTTAAATATCCCAATCTGTGATTCGGCTTAAAATCCCTAGCTGTACATTTAAAAATGTCACCATTATAATTTACAATAACATTGCTTTCATAATCAGCATAACATGAAGCTAAACTATTCCCCCAATAAGAATTAATATTCGATTTTATACCTGATTCTTCTATGAAAGTTTTCATCTGTTCTCTTTTGTCAAACAAATCTTGTGATTCAGGTTCTTGCCATACCTTATGGAAAGAGAATCTTACATTAGTGTAATATTTATACAATTCAAAGTCCTTTATAACTTCTTTAAAAGATAATAAATTTGACTTTGTATAATTGCATCTTAGTGTAACATTAACACCTTTTTCGATAGCATGACGTAAATTCTTTACAACGATATCATAGCTCCCTTTTCTGTTGGAGAAATACTTAACAGAATCATGTATAGGCTTATTGCCGTCAAATGCAACCTGTACGCTAAAGGTTATACCCATATTTAAGATTTCATCAACGACATCTTTTTTAAGACAAATTCCATTTGTTGTAATACTCAACAAAAAATCTTTATCATGTGTCGAACAAATATTCTTGCATTCCTGTATGATGGGTTTTACCACTTTATTATATTTTAATAGTGGCTCTCCACCAAAAAATGACAAATGAATACTATCAATATCTTGGGAACGGACCTGATTCCTAACGAATTTTATAATGTTCTCTATTACATTTTGATCCATGCAACTTCCTTTGATATGAGACTCGTAGCAATACCAACATCTTAAATTACAATCAAGCGTAGGGTTAATTGTAATTCTTAATTGTGATTTAGAGGAAAATTTATTTTTAAGTTTTTGAATACATTCATCAACTTCATTAATATTGTCAGGAATTATAAAATTCTCTAATACCTTAATTCCGCAACACTTTGATTTAACTTTATTTATAAGTTCCTGAGCAACAA
>ENA-OYXI01000597-OYXI01000597.1-human-gut-metagenome-genome-assembly--contig:-NODE-597-length-17426-cov-22.186575_pt1 | contig 17426 bp, 6 predicted proteins | sample MGYA00244217_ERZ653421 | MGnify/ENA primary metagenome ERZ653421 (study PRJEB26926, sample SAMN06165148) | human gut metagenome | biome: ENVO:00009003; feature: ENVO:2100002; material: ENVO:00002003... | reverse complement strand
TAAGAACGTACAACGAGTTTTTAGTTATTTATATTGGGAGTTTTGACACGCCCTCTACTATATAAACTTGCCATCTTATAAAGGGCGGCGAACGGAATCCAATCGGACGGCGGACGGAATCCAATCGGACGGCGAACGCAATCCAATCGGACGGCGAACGGAATCTGATCGGACGGCGGACGCGATCTGATCGGGCGGCGAACGGAATCCGATCGGGCGGCGGACGGAATCCGATCGGGCGGCGGACGCTACACGATGCCTATTCGTGAATAAAAAGAAGCCTATTCGTGAATAAAAAGATACAAAAAATCCCTCAATGAGGGACGTTTTGGGCTTAAAACGTCCCTCATTGAGGGAAATATTCAGCAGATTTGTCCCTCTTAGAGGGATTTTTCATTGAAAGTCGTGGGAAATGTCAACATCTCAACATCGAAAAATATCAAATGTCAACATTTTCAACATCGAAAAACATCAAATGTCAACATCTCAACATCTCACCACATCAACATCTCATCACTTCACCACGAACTTCTTGTTCTTCGTGATGTACACGCCGGGCTTCAGTCCGTCGAGCGACTCGCCGCTCGAGCGCACCTTCTTGCCGGTGAGGTCGTAGATATCGCCGGCGCCGGCAGGCAGGAAGTAGACATCCTCTATGGTTGTCGTACCGCCGCCGAAAGCCAGACTGAGCATCGCGCCGTTGTGTACGTCGGAATGGAAGAATCCGCGGTAGCGTGTTGTGGGCACGGGCACGTCGATGTAGTAGAACTTGTTGCCGCTGATGTAGTAGTAACCCTCGTTAGCCGGCAGGTTCTCCACACGGTACGCTCCGATGAACGAAACTCCGCTCTCGGTCTCGTACGTCGGTCGGTCCATGCCCTCCGGCAGGTCTTCGAGCGTGCACATTCCGAGGTCGTAGAGCACCGTGAGCGACGCTACATTGGCATAAGCCGCGTTGTTCACCGCTGTAGGCTTTATGATGTACGGCGTGTTAGCCTCCATCTTCTCTACATACTCGAAGGTGAGCGACGTCGGCGTCATGCCTGCGAGCTTTGCCACCTGCGTGCCTGCTCCGAACACCTCTTCGGGGTTCTCCACGGCGCACGGCAAACAGATAGTGTTCCATGCTTCCTTGAGGAACGAGCGGTAGAGCTTCACGTTCGTGCCGTTCTCCAGACTCGCTGCGCTTACGTATTCAACGGGGCGCTGATAGTCTTTGCGCTCGTCGAGAATCACATCTACGGGCGAGAGGTCGTGGAAGAGCACCTCCACTTCTGTCGGTCCTTCAACTGTCAGTTCATACGGAGCGGCAGTCTCGGTCTGCACGCCGTTGAACTTGTAGCCGTCCAAACGGTATCCCTCGTTGGGCTTTGCGTCGAGCGTGAGCTTCGTGCCGTACTCGTAGAGTCCGGATGCCACGTCCATCGTTCCGCCGTCGGCGTCGCACTTCACCGTCACCTTATACGTCTCAGCCTCGAACACAGCCGATATGTCGAGCGTATTGCGCGCCTCCACGTGGTATTCGGCGTTGTTTGAGAGCACCTCGTCGGTGGCGTTGTCCTTCCAGCAAACGAACTTGTAGCCCTTGCTCGGCGTAGCCTTGAAGGTCATTCCGCCGCCGTAAGCAAGCTGTCCACTGTTGGCTTCTGCCTTCACCATGGCGCGCTTTGCAAAAGTGGCAGGCGTTTCTGTAGGAGCGTCCTTCACACACTCCACACTTCCCCATTCTGCAAGCGGCAGAACATGCACGTTGTAGTGAACCAGTCCGTCCTTGAAGAGCATCCATCTCACCATCTTGCCCTCAGCGCCCAGATAGTTCTCGGCGTCGGTGATGTTGTCGGTCTTCACCTGCAGCACGTAGTAGCCGTTCTCGCTCAGACCGCTCGTGTTGAGCTTGAACACGCGCTTCGTGGCTTCGTCCTTCGGCGTGATGGCGATGTCGCCGCTGTAGAGCTTGCCCTCGTGGCGCACCACGATGTCCTCGCGTGTGAAGGTCTCGGGCTTGATGTCCTTGTTGAACTCCACGGTAAGCTCCTCTATCGGCTTCTCCGCAATCTGGTCGTCGGCAGGCACCGTCGTGATGCTCTTCACGTCGAGTCGCAGCTCAGGTATCGGTTCAAACTCCACGATGTACTTGTTCGTGCCCTTGCCCGAAACGATGTCGGCAATATGCAGACGATAGTCGAGCTGCGGGTCGATGCCGTCCTTCATCGTGTAGTCGGTTGTCCAGAAGTTGGCAGCGTCGAGCGGTCGGTTGTTCGTCTCGTCGGTTATGCTGAGTATCTTCGCGTACTTGCCCGCCGGGTTAGCCACAGCCGTGTAGAACCAGTTGCGCGGCACGTTCGTCGGCACCGTCACGCGGTAGTGCGTGTTGTCGATGCGCTCCATTCTGGTCTCCCCACTCAGCGTCACGAGTTCCTCGTCGGTGCCGTTGGCGAAGTAGATATGGTCGGGCGCATCCTCGGCGTCTGGCTCGTCGTTCGTAATCCATGCACGGTACACCTTGTCGCCTATTGTGGCGTTCAGGCTGTGTATCAGTTCGTGTATGGTGACGCGGTCGAGCAGCGAGAGGTCGGGGTTGCCGTAGTCGGTCACGTGCGTAACGCTCACGTCGTACTCGGTGAAGTGGCCCATGAGCGACGCTGTGAGGTCCCATGTGGCGTACGAGGCAGTGCCGGCGGCTATAGTGCCGAACTGCGTAGCGATGTCGTCGTCGAGCGCCATCGTCTTCTCGCCTCCGTTAAGGCTCGAACTGATGATGTCGAAGTCGATGAGCAGTCCCTTCTCGTTCTCCACAATCTCAGGCTTCTTCGTAATCATGCGCACGTTGTTGGCGTCGCCCTTACCCTTGTTGTGTATGAGCACCGAGAACTCGGCAGGTATCACCGGCTCAACGACGTCGGGCGTGAGCGGGTTGTCGCCGTATACGTCGCGCTGCATGAAGTAAGTGAGGTCGAGCTCCGGCGACGGCTTCACCTGCAGGCTCACGGGGAAGAGCGAGCGGTTCTGCGTCGTGCTACCGTCCTTGAAGCTCAGCGTTCCGCCGAAACTATAGGTGGTGAGGTTCTCGGGCGCTGCATACTTGGTAGGAATGAAGAGTATGGTAGCCACGCCCTTCTTGCCTGCGCCGAGTCGCCATGCGCCGTCCTTCTCGCCCTCGAAGCCTTCTATCTTCTCTATGGCTATCTGCATCTCGCGCGATGTAGCCATGAAGCCGGTCTCCATGTTCGTAGCGTTCACGTCGACGAGGATGTCCTCGATGGCGTTGCTCGATCCGTTCTCAATGGTGAGTGTGCCGCGGAACGCCTGACGCGTGAGCACCAGCTTCTGCTTTATCTCGAGCTTCACTTGTGCGCAGGTGTTCTCAGACTGCGTCTCCATATACTGCAGCATGTCCTTGCGTGCACTTCCCATGAGGTCGGTCCATGTAGGTATGCCCAGATTGACAAGCTTCGTCACACAGTTCTGGCGTGTCTGCAGAATGTCTGCCACAACAGCCTCGTCCATGTAGTTAGCGCTGATATAGCCGCGTCCGTCCTCATTGCTCCATGTGTTGCGCAGACGCTCCACATAGTTGCGCAGCGAGAAGTCAGCTATGTTGGCGCTCTTGTTAGGCATGAGCGATGTGAGGTACGGACCTACGCCCTGGCTCTTGTCGTCCACCGTGGTGTTGTCCGGAATGGTGTTCAGGTCGAACGTCCAGAGCGTGCCGTCCACGCGCATCTTCTGCAGCTCGAGGTCGGCTTTGTGTATTGCCGACATCAGTTCTACGCCGAAGTCCTTCATGCTTATAGCCTCAGGCGCCTTGGTGAGCTGTCGGTTGTACTCCATGTATGTGTCGAAGTAGCTGAAGAACAGGAACTGCTTGTAGCCCGACGACTCCATCAGAGCCGGTATCGGCTTGTCTTCGGCAGCAGCTGCCTTGCGCATCGGCGCCTTGCTGAACTTATCGGCCATCTCCTTACCCCATTTTCCGAGACACTCTACCATGTCCGGTCCGTAGTTGGAAGCTATACCCTTCAGGCAGCTGAACAACGGAATCTTGTCGGCTACCTTTCCGCTGAGATAGTCCATAGCGCAGTCGCCTGCAAATTGCAGTGCCGATCCTTCAAGAGCGTTGGTTATGGCTGGCGCCACGCAAGTTGGCAGGTCGGGAAGCGGCACACACTCTATTGCTGTACAGAACAGTTTAAGCAGAGCCTTGGCGTCTGTTCTGCCGCCGCTCGCCGTTGCATAGCCGCCAGCACCGCCCCAAGGACCACCGCCCAAGCCAGGTTGTATATTTGGATAAAACACAGCGTGTCCTCCGCCTGCAGGTGGGGAACATTCGGCGTTGTCCTGCACATAGCGGATGACCGAGCCTATCCATGCGAACTTAGCGCCGTCGCCGCAGGGCCACTCGAACTTGGTGCCCATATCGCCGAAGCACTTCTTTGCTCTGCCCTCGACGCGCTGCACCATCTTGCGCTTCACGTTGCGTGCGAAGTCGTCGCTGTTGAAGTCCTCCTCGTGCATCACGAGCACCGGTATGACGTAGCTCTGCTCAGGTGCGAGCGTGAAGCCCTCATATTCCACCATCGGCATGAACACGAAGCCGTCTGCCGTTGGCGGTGTGTACTGCACGTTCTGTGCGGCAATGAGTCCGCGGTTGCGCAGCACTACGTTGAAGAGTGCGCTCTTGCCGCGGTTGATGTCTGCAAGAATGATTGCGTCGGGAGCGTTCATCTCCACTACCGGCACAGGCACCTGCGTCTCGTATGTCAGCTTGGTGGTGATGTCGTACTCGTCTTCTATCTCTGTCTCCTCCACCGTCCAGTCTACTCTGATTGCCTGGTAGCTGATTGTGGCAAGATGCTCGGTTGTTTCGCCCGGACTCACCAGCACGTTCTGGTCGTAAGTGTCGTGGCGGTCTGCCGTAACGTGCAGATGGTAGTAGCCTTCGTTCAGATTGTTGAACGTAATGCTGCCGTCCTCGCCCGTCACATCCTGCATCACGAGTGCGCCGGTGTTGTAGTCGGTGAGTCGCACGCTGGCGTTGCTGACGTACGGATGCTCGCCGTCCTTGTTGCCGTATATGGTGTTCTCGTCGCGAACGCGGATGCGAAGGTTGCCCTTCTCCTCGCTCACCACCTTCACGTTGAAGCCGATCTGCTTGCCGTTGCCCTCGCTGCAGTTGATGGCGATGCTACCTTTCTGGTAGACATTCACGTCGTAGTTGGCAGCGTTGAACTTAAGCATCACCGTAGCGCTGTCGCCCGTTGCCAGCGACGGCATTGTGGCAGGCGTAGCCAGACTGATGAAGTCGGAAAGTGCGGCAGGCAGCGATACGGTTATCTTGCCTGTCTCGGCTATGCCGGTATTGGTGAGCACGATAGGATATGTGCGCACCTTACCCTTGGTCACGGTGGTGTTGATGCTGTTGGTAGACACAACAAGATTCGGCGTATGCTTGCGTGTGTAGTTGTAGGTCACTACGCTGAGCGATGCGCCCTCGGCTGTTGTAATGTTGAACGTCAGGCGGTCCCACTCCTTAGTCTTAGAGAGCGAAAGCGGCTTTATGGTGTAGCTTATCTCGGCTGTTCCGCCGCCCGCAAGCTCTGTGTCGCCGCCGAACGTAACCTCATACTGTTCGTTCGGTTCGCAGGTTGCTGTCAGACTGTGCTGAGGCAGACTGCTCATGTTCTTCACCTTGATAGTGCCGCTAACCACATCACCTTCGTACATCTCGTGCTTGATGTATTCGGTTGTGGTGCGTGAGATGCCGTACACGGCGAAAGTGCCCTGCTGGGCGCTGATGTTCTCGCCCGGTGTACAGACACCGTAGCCATACTCGCCGCCCATACCAGCCTGGATGGTGTACTCTGCAGAGTATTTGCCCTCGGCGTCGGTGGTGGCTTTCAGAGCTATACGCGAACCGGCATAGATGATATATGGTTCTACCTCAACGTTGGCTGCCGTAGCGCCGCCGCGTGTTTTCACCATGCCGCCCAGCACAACCTTCTCGCCAATGTTATACGTATTCTTCTCGGATTTGACGTCGTAAGTGTATGCTGTCGTTACGGTTGTCTCGGTATAAGCGCTGTTGTTGATGGTCTGCAACTCGGTAATGGTGCCGTTCGGGTTGATTTCTGCCGTCACTCTGTACTTGCCGGGCACGCTCGGTGCGTCCAGCTCCACAACAGATGTGTAGGTAGCGCCCACCGCAATGTCGGCATCTGTCTGCGTCATAGTAGAGCTTGTGCCGATGCTTGTGCGGATCTGTGTGCCCTTCGGCATCTTGATGGCACCGATGTTCTTCACCGTTACCGTCACTCTCGCCTTGCTTCCAGCCTCAATCTCTGCGTCGCATGCAGGAGTCTGCATCTCTGCGTCGGGCAGAGTCTGGTCGGAGATGAGCATCCACACCGTACCTGGACTGTAGCCGTCGCTGCTTGCGATGACAGAAATGGTGCGGTTGCCCTCGCTGGCCTCGTTGCTCAACGCAACGAACGGCGTTGTAACGCTCTCCTTTCCGGCAGGGATAGTCACGGTCTTTGCAAACTGCAGATCGTCGCCCTTCGCGCTCAGCGTAACCGTGAGCGGACTGGTCGTTGCGTCGTTGCGACTGATAGTGAGCGTAGCGCCTGTCGCGTCGCCTTCGAGGATAGTTGTCTTGTTCGAAGTGACGCTGAGCGTCGGTCCGTCGTTGTCGAGGACGGTTATGGTGTCGCTCACCACGGTCTGCTTGTCGCCTATCGCAGAGCAGCCGCAATCGGTGATGTATATAGCTGCGCTGAACTTCACCTTGCGTGTGCCGTCCACCTTCTAGTTGTCCTTCACGCCGATGGGGAACGTCACTTCCTCTGTGCCTTCGGGCATGGTTATCGGCGTTGTGTAGTAGAGTTCGCCGTTGCTGTCGTCGCTCAGCTTCAGCGTAATCTTGCTGTTCTTTGCCTCGGTGCGCTTGATGGTGGCGTGAATGGCGTTGTAGCCTGCCGCCTCGCTCACGGTTGTGGGCAGCAGAGTCATGCTGATAGCCGGCACGTCGTTGTCCTTCAGTACAAACAGCGCTGTGCCCGTCAGATGATGGTCTGCCGACACGCTGAGCTGCAATGTCTCGTCGTTGGCTGCGATGTTATCGTCAATGATCGGAATATCAATCACGGCTTCTGTCGCTCCAGGCTCGAAGGTATAGCTCTTAGGCAGGCGGAAGCGCTTCGGCTTCTCCACGCTGAAGTAGACCGTGAGCGTATCGTTGCCGATACGGTAAGGCACGCTGACGGTAGCTTTCATCGTTTCACCCTCGTTATACTCGGTCTTGTCGAGTTTCACTTCGAGAGGCAGCAGCTCGTCGTCCTTTATATTAAAGGATGTAGCTACATCCTGCAGGTATCCGTTGGCTTTGTTCACGGTTATGGTGACCTTAGAGTAGGCGTTCACCATGTTGTTGTCAGGACAAATCACGTCGAACGACGCTGCCGATTGGCCTTTGCTGATGGTAACAGTAGCCGGAACCTTAGCGTGTTCGGGCAAAGACGAAGCTATGCTGAATGTCTCGTCCATACTACGGTCGCCGCTGCGCTTCAATGTGAGGCGCAGCGACTCGCCTTCCTTCACGCTCTTGTCGGGAGCGGTAAGGAACAAGTGCTTCTCAAGCTCAGCGGTTCCGCCGGTTGCGGTGTTGTTAGCTCGGTCGGCGTTGTACTCGCCGCAACCGCTGTTGGGCTCAACCACCACTTTCGCCGTCACTTCGCCTTCAAGACCGACGGTCTGCGAGAGGTTGAAGATGGCGCTGCGTGCGATGTAGCCGCCCTTGAGCAGCGTGTTACTGAAGTAGGTATTGCCTATGTGCACCGCTTCTTCTGTCTCTTTGCTCACGAGATAGACACGTTCGGTCCAGCCGCTGCGCGTATCGGCGTTGCCGATGTTGCTCACTTTCCAAGTTACTGTGACATAGTTGCCCGGCACAAGCGTACTCTCGGTGATGTTAACATCGGTAGTAGCAAGGTCGGGAGCGTTTTCTCGCTGCACCGTGTAGCTGCCGTTCACGTTAGAATTGCCCTGGATGTTGTCGCCTTTGCGGTTTGTGATGATAACATCCGACAAGCTCACGGCGTACTCCGTGCCGGGGTCCAAACCTGTAGGCACAGCCATCGGGAAGTTGATGATTGTGCCGGCGTTGCCCGACAGAGGACGATTGCTCATATTCACGACAACCACTCTATATTTATGGTTGCCGAGATTTCTTACCGACACCGTGTGTTCGTTTATACGCGACTGGCTCAGCGTCGGCGCTGTTCTTGACGAGCGGTCGAATGGCAGCTGCAGGTCGAACTGCAGCGCCACCACCTCGTCTGTGTTCTCAAGGCTGATAGGTATCAGCACGTCCTTGCCCTGACCGCCTGTCAGCTTTCCTACCGACAGGTTGTTCTGAGCCGTTGCCGTGATGTACATCAGCAAGAACAGCATCATGGTTATGTATCTTCTGATCTTCATGTCTATTGATGTCTGTTAATAGCCTTTTTCTTTCCGTTCACAATATAGACGCCTTCGCGTGCAACGCCGTTCAGTTTGCGTCCGTCGAGGCTGTATACAGCTTCGCGGCTGTCGACGTCTATGGTTATGGTGTCGATGTCTGTGGTCTGACCCTCAAACGCCACGCCTACCGGCTGTGCATCTATGTCTGCAGCCATCGCCTGCTCCACTCTTGCCGGCTTGGCGAGTCGCAACAGCTTGGTGCGTCCGCTTAGGATGTCACCAGTAGTGCTTATTATCACTACTCGAACACCGTTAGCCGTGTTGTGTGTCACGAGCTGATAGCGCTGCTTGCTCATAGCGAGCTTCACATCGTTCGCCTTAACGCCAGCGAGTGTGATGTCGAGCGCAGCCACCTGATCGGTTGCGTCGAGCCACAATGCGCCGTCTTCCACGCTGAGCACGTTAGCTGTAGAGGCTTCTTCACCCAGACTCTCCGTCCAGCGTCTTTGCGCAGCCATAAGACTCTTCAGGTCGGCGTTGTCGTTGCTGCCGATGAAGATGTTTATGGTTGCCACGACGTCCTGCACATTGATGCCGCCGCCCTCATAAGTGTCGGCTGCCGGATAGTTGAAGTTGCCGTTCTGCGTGCCCATGATGTAGTTGAGCGTCTGCTGCGCGTCGAGCACGTCAACAGATGCGTCGGCGTTCACGTTGCCCTTTGTCCACGTCAGCTTAGCACGCAGGCGGTTGTTCTGCGCCACGCCTTCATACGATCGGATGCAGAACTCCGTGCCGCTTGCGTAGTTGTACGTGCCGCTGAAATAGTAGCGGTAGGCTCCGTCTACGTATCTCATCTCGCCTACATAACTGTTGTTGGCGGTAGTATAGATGCGGAGCGTCGGGTGAGCCTCGAAGTTCTGGTTCTTATGGTCGTAAGCGATGAGCGTTCCGAGCTGTATGTCGGCCTGCTTGTCGCCCATAGCCCACTCCTGCAGCGTGAAGGTAGACAGACTGTAGCCTTCGCGCTGATTCTGCAGATTGAGCGAGGTGATGTGGGCAGGCAGAACGCCGCTAAGTTCTGTAAACAGATTGTAGCCAAGATTGAGCGTCTCCAATGCAGGCAGGAGTTTGCAGAACGCAGCCACATCGCCACTCAAACTGTTTCCGCTCAGATTGAGCGTACGCAGACTCTTCATCTCCATTCCCTCTGTAGGCAGTGTGCCTCGGAGGTTGTTGTTCTGAAGATCTATAGCCAGTACGTGACCTTCTTCGTCGAATGTGACGCCGGGCCAACCGGTAGACGTTACGGCATTGCTGCCAATGCGCCATGTCTTGTTGGTCCATGCGCCGCCGTTGGTTGCCTGATAAAGCACTTTCAGAGCCTCGTAGTCGGCGGCATCAATGTAGCGTTTGATGATAGAGACTGGGGTTGAAACATCTACGTTATTGTTTTCATTTGACTCGGTCTCTTGATTCCAAGAGTCTGTGTGCACCAAATAGCTGACCTCGCTTAGCGTGGCGTCAGGACTTGTGACTGTGAAAGTAACTGTGTACGAATCGCCAGGCTGCAACACGCCATTATGTGATATTCTCTTAATCTCACGATACGAACCGTCAGCTTGCTCTTCACAGATTATATCCTGCCAGTTGCTGTTACGTGTAGCGCCCTTACCGATGTTGCGCACAACAGCCGTGATTTGGAACGTAGTGTTTGCCTTCACCTCCGCCGGCGCTGTGACCGACACCACCGTAAGGTCTGAGCGTTTGCGTATGCTGAACGTGCGGTGTGCGCTTTCGACAGTCTCGTTGCACTCGCCATGCGCCGTAGCATACCACTCGTACGACGCGCCTTCTACGGGCACGAACGCTGTTGAAGGCGAAGTAGTCTTCACTTCCTTCCACTCTTCTGCGCCCTCTGCCTCGGCATCGGTGCGGCGATAGTGGAACGTGTAGCCTACAGCAGCCGGTCCGAGATTGCTGCAGCTGAGCGTAACCTGTCCGTATTCGAGCGTTGCTTTGTCTGACGGCGAACTGAGCGCGAGACTCTTCAGCAACGGCTTCACATACACCTTATATATATATGTGTACATGGCAACGCCATCAAGCTCTACGCTTACGTGATACGTAACGAGATCGGTCTTGCTGCCTTCGTTCGTGAGCGTCATTGCGGGCAGATTGCCGTTGCCGGTGAGCTGATAGCCGCGTACGGTGCAGCCCTCAGCCACACTTGCCGTCCAACTTACCTTCACTTTCTCGCTGCTGCTTATAGCGGTGAACGCTTCGGGCTGCGTGCTTGCGCCCGAACAGATGGTCTGTGCCGAGAAGCGGTCTATCTCGCCGATGTTTATCGCGGCTCCGTTGAGCGTTACCACCACGTTGTCGAGCGAGATATGGCGGAAGAAGTCGGTAGCCTTCTGCAAGTCGATGCTGTTGGCTGCCACGTTGAAGCGCAGCGTAACGGGGTTCTGCGCTTCGTTCTTGAACGCCATCACGACGCCCGCCTTGCCCAGCTTCTCTGTCAGCGTGCTGAGCAGTGCCAGCGAGTCTGCCGACTGGAGATTGGCGTCGAACGCCTCCTTACCGCCGGTCTTTACGTTGATGGTGCCGTCGGGCGTACACTGCGACAGCAGAGAGAGCATCTCGTGCATCGACTTGAACGCACGTGCACTGTTCACAGTGGGGTCGAGTCGGTAGTCGCCGCTCGCCGACCATGTGTTGGCAGGATTGATGATTATCTGCTGTTCGGCTGTGACGGTCTTCACTATGCCACGCGCCGTGAGACGCACGGTGTAAGTGCCGGCTGCGGCGTAGCTGTGCATAGGGTTGCGCTCGGTGCTTGTAGTGCCGTCGCCGAAGTTCCATTCGAATGTCTTTGCGTTTTCGCTGCTAAGATTGGTGAACTGGGCGCGGTTCATGTATGTCTCTACAGAGAACTTCGCCTGCAGATCGCCTTCCTCGGGCGTGCTCACCACGAGACGTCCCGAACGGCTGGTGAAGTTGATGGCAGCGTCGGCAGTGGTTGTGCCTGCGATGTCGCTGAACTTCACCGTGTACACACTATCCTTCAGCGCTTCCTGCGCGCTCACCGGTATGCGCACCACCACTCCGTCGTGCTCCACGATCTGCGTTCCGCCCTCCAGGCTCACGCTCAGCACGCTGTCCTCCTGCGCCGCCTGAACGGTGTAGCCGTCGGTGCGCAGCGTCTTCTGTATATTGGCGACATCCACCGTCAGATTCTTAGGCAGATGCAGCTTGAAGCTGAGCGTCTTCACGTTGCCCGTGTTCTGCATGTATATAGGCAGGAGCGTTGTCTCGCCGCGATACATAGATGTAGTAGTGGCGTAGAGGCTGTGTCGCTGCTTGGTGTCGGTAGACGGCTCGCTGGGCGACGACGGCTTGAACTCGAAATGTGCCACGAGATAAGCATCTCTTGTGCCCATATTGACATTCCACGTGTGCGAAGTTTCGAGAATTTTGGTTTCGCCTTCCCATGTCCAGCCCTTGAACTCATAGTCGTTTACGCTGTATACCGTCACACTATATGGGCTACCCTCAGACACCGAGAAACCGCTTGTCTTATTGAATCCTGCCAAACCTGCGGGGTCGCACCTGAAGTAGACCTTATGCTTCGGTTTCGTCTCGTTAGGCTCAGCCGGACTGCCTGGCGTATAGCGGTAGTGGGCAGTGATGGTCTCGTCGTTCTCCGTAACGGTATAGCTCACCGTGCGATTAGTAGAGATAACCGTTCCGTCGCTTGTTGTCCAGTTGACGAACGTATAGTCGCTGTACGTAGACGCCGTGAAAGAGTAGGTTACACCCACGACATACTCCTTCACCTCGCTCGTCTTTATCGACGACGGGTCGTAGGCTATGGTGAGGCGGCTTGTCTTCTGATACTCGTAGTTGGCGGTGAGTGTCTCGGCGCTGTTCAGCTTGCGGTGAGTGAACGAGCTGCTCGTGCTCACCACCTTGCCCTCAGCGTCGGTCCAGTTCTTGAAGCGCCAGTTGGCGTTTCGGGCTACAGCCTTCACGTTCACATTGGCGTTCACGGCATACAGTCCGCCTCCGCTCACGGTGGCAGCCTCAGCGGGCTGGGCTTTCAGCGTCAGCTTGTAGCGTGCTCCCGGTTCGGGAGGACTGTCGGGGTTGAAGTCCTGTCCTCTCGCCACCATGCTTAGCAGCATGGCGAGGAGAGTCAGTATATATCTTGACTTGATCATAGTAGCTTTACTTTACTATTTTCTTATGATTCTGAATATAGATGCCCTTCTGGGCTGTGCTGTTCACGCGGCGTCCGTCGATAGTGTAGATAGCATTGTCGGCGTCGGCGTCAGTAGCTACGGTGTTGATGCCCGTAGTGGGTGCCTCGAAGGTGAGTGTGAAGCGGTCGTCCAGGTATCCCTCGGCGGCGCTGAACGTGTACGGCATCTCTACCTCCACACCGTAGTCGAGCAGCTTCACGCCCAGCTCGTCGCGGTCTACGGCGATGGTGTACGCGTCGTCGGCAGGCAGATACATGCCTAATGCCACGCTACCGTCGCGATGAGCGCCCTCGTTCACAGCCAGCTGGTCGGCACCGGCGATGGTGTATATCTGCGGTGTGCCCTCGTATGCCATCATCTTCACAGCGTCGTTGTCGGCGCAGAAGTCGTCAGAAGCGTTGGCGTTCACTACGACGCGTGTGCGGTCGGTGCGGTCGGCGCATGTCAGCGCCACGTCTACCAGCTTGCGCTGCACCTGCTTGCTGCGTGCCGCACGGCGCATAGCCAAAGCCGAGTGGTCGATGGTCTTGTTGATCTGTCTGCCCGCCGGCTGGAACGTGATGGCGTCTACCAGTTCGGGCTTCTGAACGAAGAATGCCTGCAGCGGTGTGAGCACGAAATTGTCGTCGGTAGCACTGTATGCCTTATATGTGCGGTTGCCAACATCCCATGTTGTGATAGGTGCTGCGAAATCCATGTAGTAGATGTCGTAGAAGCAAGGATATGGGTTGCCTACGAAGTTCCATCCTGCGTTTGCGCTCTCCACGGCAGGATACTGAACGAGCGGTGCGCTTACGGCTTCGCTGCAGAAAATGTCGTTGTGGGTCTCCTCGGTGGCGGGGAATCCTACATCTGCAGTGTTGTTTGTACGGAAGATGTATCCTTGTCCCTTGCGCAGAATGCCGTCGGCAGCCACGTCTTTCCAGTTGCCCGTAGCTCCGTTTGTGGCACGCGACTCAGAGTCGTAATAGCGCACAGCGATGCTTGTGCCCTCTGGCAGGATGATGTCGCTACGCTTCACGTCATAGGGCATACAGATATAATACCAATAGCCATAACCACTGGTTGAAGCAATACCAAAGTTGAATTGCGAAGCGGCGGACGTAATGGCTTCACAACGGCTGATGAGCGATGAGGACAGTTCGGGGTCTCCGATAGAAAGATACTGTAAGTATTTACCAAACGCCTGCGGATTGTTTCCATTGACGATGAGCGCTCCTCCTTTGCCGATAAAGATATCCGGCGAGTTCGGGATGCGTGCATTGCTGGTAAGCTCCAGCTTCTTGTAGATGTTTACCTTGTCGGGTGTATTCGGATTCGGCTCCACCTTTGTGAACTTGCTCCAGTAGTTGTCGAGCTTGTAGCTCACCATGGCATATTCGGGAACGTAAAGTGTTATGCCTGAAGTTGAGTAGAACGGGTAATAACTGGTGTTGTTATAAACTGAAGGTGGTGCAGGCGCAGTTACATACACCTTTTTCAATGAAGAACTTGAGGTATAAAAGCATCTACGATCCAAATAAGAGACAGAAGAACCAATATGCAATTCTTCAAGAGCATTACAATCCGTAAATGTGTATTCATTAATCTTACTTATATTATTACCCAATACTACTTTCTTTAAACCCGTACAGCTAATAAAACAACGATCTTCAATAGTTTCTACTGTTGTTAAATCAACATCTGGCAGAGTATTGCATTCCCTATAAGCTTCAGCCTTGAGTGTTTTAGCATTTGAGAAATTGAAATTTTCCAATTTTATGCAATAATAGAATGCACTGCTACCTACTGTAACAGGTGCCAAATCACTGACACTCCTCAACTCACTACAATAATTGAAAGCACCACTTCCTATCGTCTTTACGTTTTCGCCTCCTTTGACAACAGCAAGCTTCTCACAGCTATAAAAACAATAACTACTTATTTCTGTCAATCCGCTGCCTAAGGTCACACTTGTAAGTCTGTCGTTATCGTTAAATGCAGAACCTCCAATATATTTAACATTTGCAGGTATTATAACCTCTGTTAAAAAATTTTTATAGAACGCATTAGAATAGATACTATCCAAACTTTCTGGCAACACAAGCCGACCGACAAGAGGGCGTTCGTAAAAAGCTTTTTCGCCAATAGTCTTAAGTTTGGCAGGGAATTCGATAAAGCGCAAAGAAGTCATGGCAAATGCACTTGCAGGTATGGCTGTAATGTCGACATCTTTCATATCAATAGCCCAAAGACCAGTCATATTGCTGATTGTATTCCAGTCTGCTGCATTCATTTTGCCGGTAAGACGCAGGTAACGCATATCGGGCAAAGTGTTAACAAGCGCCAACGCCTCTACACCAAGCGTGCCTGGAGCAGAGAGATTGATTGTCATATACTGGCTTTCTACGCTTTCAAAGCGGATGTTGCCTATAGTAAGAACTTGAGTATAGCTATTGGAAGTGTGATATATATGATCATGAGTGTATGTAAACACATGCTCACCTTCATCCAAGTTAAAGAAATGAGTCTGAGTTGTTAGGGTTTTATTGGCAGTATAAATATTCATATCCAGATTGCCATCTATATACACTTTACGATAGTCGTAGCTGGAAAAAGGGTCGAAGGTGAAATCGTACTTTACTGTAATGCGTCCTTTAGCCTTAAACTTAATAGTAATGCTGGAAGATACGTATTGATTCAACTTACCTACTGTACTCGACGCCATACCGTTCTCCACCTTCCACGGGTGCGCCTCGTCGTTAGTCACTTCCGTCACCTCGATATCATCAGAGGCGGTGATGAGCGCTCGCAACTGTTCGTCTATTGCAGCTACGGCAAATTGCAGCCCTGACAATATCAAGACCGCAAGCATGAAAATTCTTTTCTTCATATTCTGTTCTGTTTTTTGATTTGCTAATGGGTTTGGGTTTAGTTCTACTGTTGGTTGTTGCCAGACGGTGTCGGTTGGAGTTGCCCGACGGTGAAGAGCGGCGCTTACCAACCGTATTCGTACGCCGTCTCGTCGTCGTCATCGGTCTGAAAGCCGCTCTCCCAAAGGTTGCGCGACGGACTCTGCATTGGCGGCGGTGTCTGTCCTCCGCCACCTCCTCCGCCACCGCTGGCATTGCCGCCACCGGGGATAGTAACACCACCACCCGGCGAAGCGGTGACGGGACTGATCGGACCCAACTCAATAGAGTGGATCACAGGGGTTTGATACTTCTTCTTTACTCTTTTCATTGTTATATATTGTTTCTTGTTATATACTAATCTGGTTTTTGTGCGATATGCAGGTTCAGTTTTTGCGGCTATATGCTAATCAGCTCGGTGTCCTTATTGCATATTTCGAGGTCGTCGCCCTCCATGAGGTCGATGTGGTCGGTCAGCATATCCTCCACCATATCGTACGACATACGCATGGTGTTGGGTACGCAGGCACTGGCGTACATAGCCGAGAGCAGATCCTGCTCCTCCTTCATCGTGGTGGGCGGATCGAAGTCCATCGTTATGTACGACTGGGTAGCTTTTGCGTCATGTTTGGTCTTAGTCGTCGCGTTTTGGTCGGTTGAGGTTTCAGTTGTTGGTTCTGTCTTTGTTTCGATGTTTCGTTCTGTCGTTGTTTCGTTGTTCGCTGTCTTTGTCTTGTTGTTCGTTGTCTTAGTTTCGTTGTTCGTTGTCTTAGTTTTAAAAGTGTTGGTTGAGGGACGGACATTGGTGCCAGTCTGAGTTAGTCCTGTTGTGTTGGTTATGTTTGTATCTTTGGTTGAGCTACCGTCGTTTGTTGTCATATCCATTCTCTTTTAGCGTGAATACTCTTTTAGGTTTAACAGGCTAACACTCCACCGCTCTGCGCATACATATAATATATGTGTAGCACAAGAACAATATTGTGTTAAGTTTCTGCTGCAAAGTAAGCTAAAAATCTGCAAAAAGAGTAGGATATTTCTTACAAAAAATAGCCATTTTCTATCAAAACGCAGATTTCTTGCAGATTTTCGCCCTATATTTGCCATTTTTGATTTTTTGAAACTCTTTCCTGTTGCGTTCGCCGTCCAATCGGATTCCGTTCGCCGTCCGATCGGTTTCCGTCCGCCGTCCGATCAGATTCCGTTCGCAGCCCGATCAGATTCCGTACGGTGACGGTGGGATTTTCTTGGAATTTATGCGTTAAATTAACAACGGATTAGGCGGATTTGGGTGCGCAGCCATCCGTAGCGGAGGTCTCCGGCCTCCGCAGCAACCAATAACACCAATCATGTTGTTGTTGAACAATTACACACTGTCACTCTACAGGCTTGGTGCTGCGGAGGCCAGAGACCTCCCACAGAATCCACAGAATTCACAGAACCTTCTTGCTGAGAGGAGGCTCCCACAGATGTCACAGATTTTCACAGATGCTGCACCCCCTAAAAATTAGCGTTATTGGTTGCTGCGGCGGCAGGATACCGCCGCTACGGATGGGTGCGCAGCCTAACTTCTGAGATCTGAATTCTGTAGGAGGTCTGCGCAGCCTAACAATCTGTGCAGATCTGTGAAATCTGTGGGAGAATATTCTCAGCAAGAACTTCTGTGAGTTCCGTGAATTCTGTGGGAGAATATTCTCAGCAAGAACTTCTGTGAGTTCCGTGGATTCTGTGGGAGAACGTGTAGCAAAGGAATGGAGGCTGCGTGGAGGGTGTGTCAAAACTCATAAATAGCACGCCCCGAAGGGGCAGAAGCACATAG
>ENA-OYXI01000545-OYXI01000545.1-human-gut-metagenome-genome-assembly--contig:-NODE-545-length-18433-cov-3.640548_pt1 | contig 18433 bp, 11 predicted proteins | sample MGYA00244217_ERZ653421 | MGnify/ENA primary metagenome ERZ653421 (study PRJEB26926, sample SAMN06165148) | human gut metagenome | biome: ENVO:00009003; feature: ENVO:2100002; material: ENVO:00002003... | reverse complement strand
ATCTACACCTATTAAGTCGTCGGCAGCGTCAGATGTGTATAAGAGACAGTCTATGGACTCTGTGCCGTGCTGGTCAACTTCCTCAGTATTCGCTTCCTCGCCACACGCCTCATCAAGAGCAACCGCTGGCATATCGACGCCAAGGCCTTTCTGACCAAGCGCACTTGCATTATCATCAATGGCACGGTCATCACTTTTGGCCTGGCACTGTTGTTGATACGTTATATCTCGCCGTCCAACTTTGTCTATATGGCGACGGGCATCTTGCTGGAGTTTACCTGGCTGCTGGTGGTCATCTTCACCTCACTGATGCTCCGCGTGGATGGAGAACTCATCCGCAACACTTATCGCAGCTACTACCCCATCATCTTTGTCGGTGCAGTCATCATCTCCTTCCGCATCATCTTGATCCCGGCTGTCTTTGTCAACATTATGCTGCCGCCGCTCATGCTCATCGCCACCCTATGGCAGGGCCATATCATCAAGAAATACCGACTGCTGGTGATGCGCAACGACCTCTACCTTTGCTACGCGACACTGACGGTCTTTATCGTGGCCACTGCCACTTCGTGGATGGGCTATACGATGCTTTCGGTGCAGATCATCATCTGGTGGATGATGCAGCTGGCGTGCATACTGACCATCGCCTGTGCTCACGACTACCTCAACAGCTACCGCGAGAAGCATAAGCTGGCGAGCAAGCCTATCAGCAAGACGTGGTTCTTTCGGCTGGTCTATTCCGTCGTCCTCCCGTCGTGCATGGTGTTGTCATTCCTTTTTGCCGTCTATTGGGCCACGGACGTCTTCAATCTCAGCGAACTGACGTGGAACTTCTTCAGCACCGACCTCATCGATACGGAGAATATCAAGGTGAGCATCTTTGGCATAGCAGTGGTCGTGGCGATGTGGTTTGTCTTCAGCTATATCAACCTTACAAGCAAGGACTTGATCAACTTTGTCATGGAGCAGCGCGACCCGACTACGGCTGCCACTCGCTCGGTGATGTTTGTCAATGTCACGCAGACGGTGGTCTGGGGCACCTGGTTGCTGCTCTCTCTGGCGGTCTTCAAGGTGAACAACACCTGGCTGGTGGTAGTCTCGGGCGGTCTCTCCACGGGTATTGGATTCGCTATGAAGGACATACTGGAGAATATCTACTATGGCATCTCGCTCATGGCGGGCCGCATCAAGATCGGAGACTATGTGGTCTGCGACGGCATCCGAGGCCGCGTGACAAGCATCAGTTATACTTCCACGATGCTGGAGGCTGTCGATGGATCGGTCATCGCTTTCCAAAATTCACAACTCTTCACCAAGAACTATAAGAATCTTACGAAAAACCATGGCTACGAGCTCGATACGCTGGAGGTCGGCGTGGCCTATGGCACCAATATCAAGGTGTGTTGCAGCTTGTTGACCGAGGCGGTGACGAAGCTCAAATGCATCTATCACAACCGTCCCGTGGCCGTCCGCCTGAAGAGTTTCGACGATAGTTGCGTGACGCTGAAGGTGCTCTTCTGGGTCAACGTCTTGGACCGCTACTCGGCAGAGGGCGAGATTATGGAGTGTATCTATGATACGTTGAACGAGCACAACATCGAGATACCGTTCCCGCAGCGTGAGATCACGCTGAAGAATGTCGCCGAGTTGAGGCAGGAATCCCCTACCCCGCCGGCTGAGTGAAGACGGAGACGAGTCTGGATGGAAAAGCATCGAGTCGAGGATGATTCCAAGACGAGATAGCATCAATACGATCGAAGAAAATGGAAATCAAAACACATCGAAATATGGATAAACCTGTATTCATCGCAGGCCCCTGCGTCATAGAATCAGCCGAACTCCTGGACACTGTGGCCCAGGAGTTGGTGCGCATCAACCAAAAGTATGGCATTGATATCATCTTCAAGGCCTCTTTCGACAAGGCTAACCGTACCAGCCTCAAGTCCTTCCGCGGACCTGGACTGGAGAAAGGACTGGAGATGCTCGCGGATATCAAGTTGCGCTACGGACTGCGCATCCTCACCGACATCCACGAGGCTTAGCAGGCTGATCCTGTGGGCAAGGTGGCCGACGTGATTCAGATCCCGGCTTTTCTGTGCCGACAGACCGACCTGCTGGTGGCTGCGGCACGGACGGGCAAGGTGGTCAATATCAAGAAGGCACAGTTTCTCTCTGGCCGCGACATGCGCTATCCGCTCCAGAAGTGCGTCGAGAGTGGAGCTACGGAGGTGTGGCTTACCGAGCGTGGAAGTTGCTTCGGCTACAACAACCTCGTCGTAGATTTCCGCAATATCCCCGATATGCTCGAACTGTGTCCCACGGTAGTCATGGACTGCACCCACAGCGTGCAGCGTCCGAGTGCGGGAGATGGCAAGACTACGGGCGACCGCCGCTTTGTTCCGGCTATGGCTATGGCGGCCAAGGCCTTTGGTGCGACGGGTTATTTCTTTGAGGTCCATCCCGACCCGGACCGTGGCAAGTCGGACGCTGCCAATATGCTGGAGCTCGATAAACTCGATGAACTGATCGGAAAACTATTGGCGTAAGCCTATATACCTTATTATATATAATATAATGGAAACAAATAATACGCAGGCGGAGGAGAGACTTCGGAATGTCCGCCAATATGCTGTGCAGTGTATCAAGGATGAGTGTGACGCGACGTTGAAGCTCATCGACCAGTTGGACGACAACTTCGACCGTGCCGTGTCGATGATGTACCATTGCAAGGGTAAGATCATTGTGACGGGTGTAGGCAAGAGTGGAAACATTGGCGCCAAGATCGCCGCTACGCTCTCCTCTACGGGCACGCCGGCCTTCTTTATCAATCCGCTCGACGTCTATCATGGCGACCTTGGCGTGATGACCAAGGATGATGTGGTGCTCGCTTTGTCCAACTCGGGACAGACTGACGAGTTGCTGCGCTTCATCCCCATGGTGCTCCACATGAACGTGCCTATCATCGGCATGAGTGGCAATCCACAGTCTCTGTTGGCGAAGTATGCTACGGCCCACCTGCTGGTGAAGGTCGAGAAGGAGGCTTGCCCGCTCAACCTGGCGCCGACCAGTTCCACAACCGCTGCCCTCGTCATGGGCGACGCGCTTGCCATCGCATTGATGGAGGTCCGCGACTTCAAGCCCAAGGATTTTGCACAGTTCCATCCGGGTGGTGAATTGGGTAAGCGACTCCTCACCACCGCGCAGGACGTGATGCGGAGCGACGACCTGCCTATCATCCCGAAGGAAATGCACCTCGGCGAGGCTATCATCCACGTGAGCAAGGGCAAACTCGGACTGGGTGTGGCTCTGGAGGACGGCAAGGTCATTGGACTGATCACCGACGGCGACATTCGTCGTGCCATGGAGCGCTGGCAGGCAAAGTTCTTCGACCATACCGTCAGCGACATCATGACGAGAACTCCTAAGACGGTAGCTCCCGAGACGAAGATCGCCGACGTGCAGCGCAAGATGAACCAGTACAAGATACACACCGTCCTCGTGACCGACTCTGAAAATCGTCTCCTGGGTGTGGTGGATCACTACAGTTGCATGTTCTAACCCTCTCTATCGCGCATTTATATCCCACCTATCCCGTTGATATTGAATAGAAAAATAGTCATATTGATCTCGCTGCTCTTTGTGTCCGCTCTCGGGCGGGCACAGAGGGCAGATAGCTTGATGGTGGAGCAACTGCGGAGCAAAGGGGTGACATTTTCCCACAACAACTCCGTCACCTTGCTCATGACTGGACAAGAGAAGTTTGACGACCTCTTCAAGGCGGTCGAACAAGCCCGGTCGAGCATCCATCTTGAGTATTTCAACTTCCGCAACGACTCCATCAATCGCGAGTTGATGACGCGTCTTGTGCGCAAAGCCGCGGAGGGCGTAGAGGTCAGAGCTATTTTCGATGGTTTTGGCAACTCCAGCAACAACCAGCCGATGCGCAAGTCGGACATCCGTCTCATCCGATCCAAAGGGGTGGAGATCTATGAGTTTAAGCCCTTGGCTTTCCCATGGATCCATGATTTCTTCAACCGCGACCACCGAAAGATCGTCGTCATCGACGGCAAGGTGGCCTATACGGGGGGAATGAATGTTGCCGACTATTATATCAAAGGAACGAAGCAGGTGGGCAGCTGGCACGATATGCATTGCCGTATCGAGGGCGATGAGGTCAATACGCTGCAGAAGATCTTCCTCAGAATGTGGAAACTGGTCTCGGGAGAGGACGTTCATGGTGCAAAATATTACCGGGGAATCTCCAATGCCGACTACATGGAAGGTCTCAAGCCTGACACTACGCCGACTTGTGGCCAACAGATGGTGGGCATCATCAACCGTGAGCCTCATGTGACGAAGGACATCATCCGCTTCTTCTACCTCAATGCTATCAACAACGCGAAGGAAAGCATCAAGCTTATCAATCCCTACTTCACGCTTAACCGTAAGCTGAAGCGTGCCTTGGCCAAAGCTGTCAAGCGGGGGGTGAAGGTGGAAATCATGCTGAGCGTGCGGAGCGACATTCCCATCACACCCGACGTGGGTTTCTACAACGCTCATCAGTTGATGAAGAAAGGTTGCGACATCTGGCTCTACAAGCCGGGGTTCCATCATACGAAGATCATCATGGTCGATGGACAGTTTTGTACCGTCGGCTCTGCCAACCTCAATGCTCGCTCGTTGCGTTGGGACCGCGAGGAAAATGCCGTTATCATCGACCCGCACGTCACACGGCAGTTGAACCAACTGTTTGAGCAGCAGAAGCAGGATTCTTTCCTCCTCACGGAGGAGAAATGGGACCAATGGCGCACGCCATGGAAGAAGTTTGTCGGTTGGGCAGGCCATCTATTGGCACCTTTCCTGTAATTTTTTCCCTCGTTATGACGACTTTTCATTCCTTTTTGCTAACTTTGCAACTTAATTGGGTAAATTCAATCATCATGGCCGCGGCGACAGGTTTCGCCGATTGGTCACTAAATGTATAATCAACAACGCTCATGAAACAGTTTAAGCTGGTGGACATCGTTCTCGGATGGGTCGTTTTTGCGATCGCCGCGTTCGTCTATTGCTCCACCATTGAGCCGACAGCCAGCTTCTGGGACTGTCCAGAGTTTATCACTACGGGCTACAAGCTCGAAATCGGCCACCCACCTGGGGCACCATTCTTTGCCCTCACGGCCAATCTTTTCAGCCAGTTTGCCAGCGATGTGACGCAGGTGGCGCGTATGGTCAACATTATGAGTGCGCTCCTCTCCGCGGTTTGTATCATGTTCCTCTTCTGGACCATCTCGCATCTGGTGCGCCGCCTCATCGTCAAGGACGGCACTATGCCCTCTCTCTCCGAGGCCATCGCCATAGAGGGCTCAGCCTTGGTGGGCGCTTTGGTTTACACATTCTCCGACACATTCTGGTTCTCCGCTGTCGAGGGTGAGGTCTATGCCTACTCCTCGGCCTTCACAGCCATCGTGTTCTGGCTGATCCTGAAGTGGGAAAACTGTGCAGACCAGCCTCATAGCGACCGTTGGTTGGTGCTCATCTTCTATATGACCGGCCTTTCCATTGGTGTCCACTTGCTCAACTTGTTGTGCATTCCCGCCATCGTGCTGGTATATTATTACCGCAAGGTGCCCAACGCCAATGCCAAGGGGTCGCTTCTCGCTCTCCTGCTTTCCGTCGTTATCGTCGGAGCTGTACTCTACGGTGTTGTCCCTGGTATCATCACCGTGGGTGGCTGGTTTGAGCTCTTCTTCGTCAATACGCTGGGAATGCCGTTCAACACGGGTGTCATAGTCTATATCATCCTCCTCGTTGCCTCCTTCGTATGGGCGCTCTGGGAGACTTATCAGAGTAGCCACACCAAGCGCGAGAACATCGCCTTCCTGACCGCCTTCGCCCTTCTGGGTGTGCCCTTCGTCGGCTACGGTTGGTCAGCCTTCTTCACGGGTGTGGTCATCTTGGCCGTGCTGTTCTTCGTCCTCAATATGAAGAAGGGTAAGGGCAAGTCCAGTGTCACCTTGATACCGACACGCCTCAAGAACACGGCGCTGCTCTGTATGCTGATGCTTCTGATTGGCTTCTCCAGCTACGCATTGATTGTGATTCGCTCCACAGCCAATCCCCCGATGGACCAAAACTCCCCAGAGGATATCTTCACTTTGGGCAACTATCTCAGCCGTCAGCAGTACGGCCAGTACCCGCTCTTCTACGGCCAGGCCTATACTTCTGAGCCTGCTATTGCTGAGGATGGCATGCACTATGAGTTCAAGCAGGGTGCACCCATCTATGAGCCGAAGGAGAAGGAGAGTGCTGACGAGAAGGATAGCTACTACTTGGTGCGCCGTCAGGCCACGCAGGTGTTCCAGCAGAACATGTTCTTCCCCCGAATGTGGGACGAGGGACACGCCGATATGTATGAGTCGTGGATGGGAGGCATACAGGGTCGCTCCGTCGATGGCGTCAAGATGCCGACTCAGTGGGAGAACATCAAATTCTTCCTCTCCTATCAGTGCAACTTCATGTACTGGCGCTACTTCATGTGGAACTTCGCAGGACGTCAGAATGATATCCAGGGACACAACGAACGCGAGCATGGCAACTGGCTCACGGGCTTCAATTGGTTCGACAACAACGTCCTCGGTCTGGGCGACCAGAATCTCATGCCCGACTCGCTCAAGGAAAATAAGGGCCACAATGTCTTCTACTGTATGCCTTTGCTGCTTGGTCTTCTGGGCCTCTTCTGGCAGGCCTTCCGTGGCAAGCGAGGTATCCAGCAGTTCTGGACGGTCTTCTTCCTGTTCTTCATGACGGGATTGGCCATCGTCATCTACCTCAACCAGACGCCGGGACAACCTCGTGAGCGCGACTATGCCTACGCGGGATCCTTCTATGCCTATGCTATCTGGTGTGGTATGGGTGTAGCCGCCATGTACGAATGGCTCAAAAAACTGCGTCTCAGTCCGGTCGGCGCTGCCGCCTTGGTCTCGGCCGTAGGTTTGGTGGTCCCCATCCAGATGGCTTCGCAGACTTGGGATGACCACGATCGATCAGGTCGCTACACTTGCCGCGACTTTGGACAGAACTATCTGATGACGCTGCAGGACAAGGGCAACCCGGTGATCTTCACCAACGGTGACAACGATACCTTCCCGCTCTGGTACAACCAGGAGGTGGAGGGCATACGTACCGACGCGCGCGTCTGCAACCTCAGCTACCTTTCCACCGACTGGTACATCGACCAGATGACGCGCCCAGCCTACTCGTCGCCCGCGCTGCCTATCTCTTGGCCGCGTATCGACTATGTCAGCGGCACCAACGAATATATTCGTATCAACCCCGACTTCAAGTCGCAGGTGCTTGATTACTATAAAACTCATCCCGAGGAGGCACGCGCACAGTATGGTGACGACCCGTTTGAGTTGAAGAACATCATGAAGTACTGGGTACGCTCTCGTGACGAGCAGGCCCATGTCATACCGACCGATACGGTCTATGTCACCATTGACAAGCAGGCCGTTCGCCGATCGGGTATGATCCTCCCTGGCGACAGCATCCCCGACAGGATGGCTATTTCCCTTGCCGGCAAGACCGGACTCACCAAGAGCGACTTGATGATGCTCGAGCTGATTGCCAACTGCAACTGGACGCGACCGCTCTATGTGGCCACGACCGTGGGCAAGGAGAACTTCATGAACCTCAGCGATAACTTCGTACAGGAGGGATTGGCCTATCGTATTACGCCGTTCAACACCCAGCGTGAGTCCAATATCAGCTACGACCACATCCTCTTCGACAAAGTGAAGATGTATCATAACATCATGACACGCTTCAAGTGGGGCAATGTCAGCATGAAGGGGTTCTATATGGACGAGACCGTGGAGCGTATGTGCTACACCCATCGCCGAATGCTTGCCGAGCTGGCACTCCAGTTTATCCAGGACGGCGACAAGGTGAAGGCTCTCAACCTCCTCCGCAAAGCCGACAAGGAGTTGCCTGACTACAATCTGAAGCCCTACTACCTCGGTGGCAGCGGCCAGATGGCACAAGCTTACCTTATGCTTGGACAGAAGAAGGATGGCGAGCGCCTCCTCGATGCGATGTGGAAGGACAATGCCCAGTATGTACGCTACTATGTATCGCTCAACTCCAAGGGCTTCAATATGTCTCGTCAGAGCTGCTACACCAACATTCAGATTCTGATGTCGCTCATGCAGATGGCCGAGCACTACGACAAGGCATGGGGCCAGAAGCACATGAACGAACTCAACTCGCTCATCCAGAGTTATCAGCTGCGTGGAGGCAGCTTTGGTAACTAATGCTGATAGAGCAACCTGCACGGTTCCTCCGTTTACTCTATCCCCACGCCCTGTGGCGGATGAGTGCGGAGGAACGTGCTGTTTATCTCACTTTCGACGATGGTCCCATCCCCGAGGCAACGCCTTTCATCCTCGATACGCTCGACGCGTTTGATGCCAAGGCCACTTTCTTTATGGTGGGTGACAACGTGAGAAAGTACCCGGCATTGTTTGACGAAGTCGTTAGCAGAGGCCATCAAGTGGGCAATCACACGTTTCACCATCTTGGCTCTTTCAAGCATTGGACGCTCACCTATGCCGTCGATGTCACGAAAGCACAGGCATTGATACCTTCGCCCTACTTCCGTCCGCCTCACGGTTGGCTCCGCCACTCGGTCTATTGGTGGGTGAAGCACCACTATCGTGTGGTGATGTGGGACCTTGTGACCCGCGACTACTCCAAATGGCTCAATGGTGACGACGTATATAATAATGTGAAGCGATATGCCCGCAACGGTTCTATCATCACATTTCATGATTCTCTGAAGAGTATCGACAAACTCAAGACCGCCCTTCCTCGTTCCTTACAGTGGCTAAAGGATCAGGGTTATGAGTTTAAGCGTTTGCCCGACAATCCCGACGAGACCCGCTTTTAGTGCGTCAAGCCGTAGGCTTATCCGCGATTTATCTTCTACTTTCCTTATAAAATCAAACATAAAATGCTTAGGTTTATATCTTTCGGAAGCGGCAGCAGTGGCAACTGCTATCTTTTATTCACCGACACAGACTGTCTGATGATAGACTGTGGCGTGGGTATTCGTACGCTTAAAAAGCATTTCAACCAGTATGGCCTCAAACTCGACCATGTCAAGCATATCATCCTCACCCATGACCACGCCGACCATGTCAAGTCGGTAGGGTCTCTGAGTGGTGATTGCCACATTCCCGTCTTTGCCACGACGGACGTACACCGTGGTGTACATAGCAACTGGTGTGTGCGCCGAAAGATCAACAAGGAAAATCTCTTCTATTTGGAGAAAGGAGAAACTCAGCAGATAGGTGAGTTTACCGTCACCTCCTTCGCCGTCCCTCATGATAGTACTGACTGCACGGGTTATAGTATCGTATGCGAAGGTGTGCGCTTTGGCTTGATCACTGACTGTGGTCACATCACCGATGAGGTCAAGCAGTGTATTGCGCAGTCTCAGTACCTTGTCTTGGAAGCCAACTATGAGCCCGAGAAACTTGCGCAGGGTGCTTATCCTCGCCATTTGAAGGAGCGCATCTGCGGACCTAATGGGCATTTGAGCAATAACGAATGTGCACAGGCCCTCGTCGAAAATGCGTCTCCCGCTCTTCGCCATGTTTGGCTCTGCCATCTTAGCGATGAAAACAATCATCCCGAATTAGCTCGACTCACAGTAGAGACTATTCTGCGTTCTCACGGTATCATCCCTGGCAAAGATTTCCAACTCGATGTACTGAAACGCAAATCCCCTAGTGGTATCTATGAATTGAAGGCAGAGAAAGAGGAGTAAATGGGAAAAATGAGATAATAAGAAAAATAAGACTAGGATGAAAAGCGGTGGTGAGGAAAAAGTAATGACTTTTTCCTCTCCTATGACACGATAGAATATATGTTTCTGTATTCCAAAGCACGGCGTATTCGTTAAAAATCCCAATATAAACCATTTTTCTTCCAAAAACGCTTTGCTATTTCATGGAAATTGGTTTATTTTGCAAAGTTATATTCGACATAGTGAATCACTTGCAAAATAGAATCAACATGAAACGAACTATTTCTATCATTATACTGCTTATGTCATTTCTCTCAAATCTATGGTCCCAAGGTTATGACAACCTATGGAAAAAGGTCAATAACGCGGAACGGGACGACCAGCCGCGTACACAGATCAGCATACTTACTCAAATTCAGGAGCGTGCTGCTCAAGAGAACGCTTATGGTCACCTCTTGGCTTCCACACTCCGCAGAGCCAGCTTGGAATATGACATTTCCCCCGACTCCCTCTCCAAATGGGTAACGGATTTGGAGGAGAAGGAAAGCCAGGCTACCAACGTGGTACTCCAGTCAATCTACGACGTAGTTCTCTCCCAAATCTACGACGCCCACCCTGCTCTCGATGACCATAAAGCCAAGGCCAGCGCTTATCGTGCCAAGGCCCTCTCCCACCCGGATGCCCTTGCGGCGGAGAGAGTGGATCCCTACATTCCCTTCCTCAAAAAGGGTGTTGATAGTCAAATCTTCGGCAATGACCTGCTTCATGTCGTTGCACTGGAGACCAACCAGCGTGAATGGCTTCTCGACTGGTATCGCACGCATGGTAATCGTGAGGCCACCTGTCTCTTGGCCACGGATCTTGCCGGAAACGACCTTCAAGCCCTCGACCGCATTATCGCGGAGTATCAAGACTTGCTCGTCTGTGGACATGCAGCCATCGTTCGCTTCCACGCAATGCCTCAAACGACCAACGATGAACGGAAGGCTTGCTATGATTTTGCACTCAAGGCCCTTAGACGTTGGAGTGAGTGGAAGGAGATCGGTGCACTTCGCAATAGTCTTGAATACCTCATCAGGCCACGCTTTACCGCAGATTTGTCGGACCAGCTCTTTCATCCGTATCAGTCTGTGAAGATCGTATTCAATGATGTTTGCAACCTTTCAGAGCTTCATGTGCGCGTCCTGCCTGTACGTTTGACCAACGACCATCAGTCTTTTGTCCTATTCCAAAGATCTGTCGATGGCCATCTATACAAGAACATCCAATCCTATATTGACAAGGGTTCCGCTCAGACTTTCAGCGTCTCATTCCACGGCCACCCAGTCTATGAACAGCATACAGACAGTCTCTTATTGCCACACCTTTCCCCAGGACTTTATCTCTTGGAGTTTTATTCAGACAACAAGTCGATGAAGGTGGAGCGGCGTCTGATAGCCGTGAGCAATCTTCGTCTGTTATGGCAAACGCAGCCCGAAGGAAAAATCCGTCTCGCCGTCGTCCGTGCCGACAATGGACAGCCCGTGGCGGGCGCTTCAGTGCACTATTACCAACCGGAGAACGACCATAGTAAGTCGAAGGTTGTGACAGACAAAAACGGCGAAGCGATTATCTCTATAGATAATAATGAACCTTATTTAAATACCGAATTAGAGTTTTGGGTCCAAACGCCGCAGGACAAGGCCCTGCCGGCCAATACTGAATGGGCTAACTTTACCTATAACATGCAGGAAGGTCCGGAGCAGAATGTCCGTATCTTTACCGATCGTGCCATTTACCGTCCGGGACAAACGGTATATGTCAATCTGATGGCTTGGACGATGATGGGCACGGAGACCAAGGCCACCGCTGACCGCCCCGTCACGCTTACCCTTCGTGATGCCAATGGTCGTGATGTGGCGGAGAAGTCGCTCACGACAGATGCCTTCGGTACGGCTGCAACCGAGTTTCATCTGCCCTCTACGGGACTTACAGGTCACTTCACGATAGTTTCAAGTCTTGGTTATGATCGCGAGGCTATTCGTGTAGAGGAATACAAACGGCCTACATTTGAGGTAACTTTCGACCCATACCAAGATCGCTACGCTCCAGGCGATACGATTGTCATCAAGGGAACCGCCCGTACCTATAGTGGTGTGGGGATAGATGGCGCCAAGGTCAGCTACACCGTCGTGCGTCGTCCCTCGATGTGGTGGCGTTGGTTCGAGAGAGACTTCTCTGAGGCGACCATTCTCGAGGCTCAGGCTACGACAGATGCTGATGGCCTCTTTGAGGTCCGCTTGCCGTTGACAATACCTGAGGGCGCTACGGGCTTCTACCGTTTTGAGTTGCAAGCTGATGTCACCGACCTTGCTGGAGAAAGCCATCGTGGCACTCTCTCCATCCCGTTGGGCAACAAGGATGCGCTCCTTTCCACCGACCTGCCAGAAAAGTTGCTTGTCGATACCGACAATAAGACTTTCACCCTTCAGTATCGCAATGCCGCGGGCAAGGAAGTGGAGGCCTCCGTCCGCTACGGCTTTTTTGCTACGAATGACGGACTGAGTACGGCGGAGCGTATGGCCCAACTCACCCATTCCGCCTCCACCAATACTCCTATCCAACTGCCTCGAATGAAGTCGGGTGCCTGGACGTTGCTCGCTGTCTGTGGCAACGACACGCTACAGCATCCGTTTGTTCTTTTCTCCCTTGACGATAAGCGCCCGGTAGTCACGACACACAACTGGTTCTACCAGACAAGTGAGACCTTCCCGCGCGATGGCAAGCCAGTCTGTATCCAAGTGGGTTCTTCAGATGCGGACCAGCACATTCTCTATTCCATCATCTCGGGAGACCGTGTGTTGGAGAACGGTCGCATCGACCAAAGCGATGCGCTGACACTTATGAAGTTTAAGTATAAGAAAGAGTATGGCGACGGACTGCGCCTCTGCTTCGCTTGGGTACACGACGGCGTTGCTTACACCCATACTACGACCATAGCACGCCCCCTTCCCGAGAAGCAGATCACTCTCTCTTGGCGCACCTTCCGCGACCGACTCACACCGGGACAGCAGGAAACATGGACGCTGGAGGCCCGCAATCCTGACGGCTCACCAGCCAACGCTCAGCTGATGGCCACTCTTTACGATAAGAGTCTCGACCAGTTGAGTCTTCACCGTTGGGACGATAACGTAGCAATGAATCTCTATTTGCCCACTGCGGACTGGACGTCCATCTATTATGGTCGTACACAGGTGAACAGTATCCTTTATCCCTCTCGGCCCGTTTTCAAGACCTTGTCTTTCTCCGAGCTGGATAAAAACTACTTCTCCTCATTACTCCGCGACTACGATGAACGATTCTTGTATGGAAGATCGCGCCTCATGATGTATAATATGGACGCTGCCCCTGGCTCTGCTTCTGTGCGCATGATGTCGAAACAGATGATGGTGGCTGATATGGAGGCAACCTTGGAAGAGCCTGCACTGGGCAGTGCAGCTAATGATGCGGGCAGCGCAACAGAGACAGACAGCAATGCTCCCGTCCAACTACGTGAAAACCTGGAGGAGACAGCTTTCTTTTATCCTCAACTCCGCACCGACTCTCTCGGACAGGTGAGTTTGCAGTTCCGTCTGCCTGAGAGCGTAACAACGTGGCGCTTCATGGGACTTGCTCACGACAAGGAAATGCGCCACGGACTGATAGAGGCCGACGTGGTGGCACAAAAGGATGTGATGGTACAACCCAACCTTCCTCGCTTCCTTCGTTTGGGCGACCATGCAGTCATTGCCACGCGTATCAGCAACACATCTGACGTTGTCCGTACGGGTGTGGTGCGCCTCCAGCTCCTTCGTCCTGCCGACGAGTCAGTGGTCTATGAGGAGGAACAGCCTTTCTCTTCCGATCCCCACCAAACGGTGCGTGCGGCCTTCTCTATTGCTCCCTCACTGCTTGAAGGTCAAGAAGGACTCTTGATCGTGCGCATCATAGCACAAGGCGATGGATTCAGCGATGGTGAGCAGCACTACCTTCCCGTGTTGACCGACAAGCAATACGTCACCACTACCCTGCCGTTCACGCAACACGAGCCTGGGACGCTGCAGCTCGACCTCAAGCAGTTGTTCAAAGGCAAAGGTATCGAGCGACCGAGTCTGACGATAGAATATACCAACAATCCCGCATGGCTCCTGATGCAAGCCCTCCCCTATGTCGGCGACGTCAACGAAAAGAATGCAATCTCTCTCTCCGCCGCCCTCTTTGCCAACACCCTTGCACGGACGATCGTTAAGGAGAATCCCACTTTGAAGACAGTGTTCAAGCAGTGGGAACAAGAATCGGGCACGGAGACTTCGCTACAAAGCCAGCTGGAGAAGAATGAGGCGCTCAAGGCTCTGGTGCTTACCGAGACTCCGTGGGTAGCTGTCGCTCAGTCGGAGAGCGCCCAACGCCGTGCTATTGCAGCTTATTTCAACGACAACCAGATCAGCCATGCGCTCACCAATACCATCAGCAGTCTGCGCAAGTTGCAGAACGCCGACGGATCTTTCTCTTGGTGGCAAGGTATGGACGGTAGCTTTTATATGACGGTGGCTGTTACTAAGACCCTCGTCCGACTACAAGTAATGACAGGCGAGGACGCTACGTTGAACGCCCTCGTCACCAAGGCCTTCCGCTTCCTCGACAAGGAGGTGGCCCGACAGGTCACCGAACTCAAGAAAAGAAAGGATTTTTATCCCAGCGATGCCCTTTGCGACTATCTTTATACCAATGCATTGGCACAACGTAGCCGTACGGCAGATACCGACTATCTGCTGCGCCTGATGACCCGTCGTGCTTCGGAGCTAACCATTTATGGCAAAGCCAATACGGCGGTGATCCTCGCCCTGTATGATCAGCACTCGAAAGCCCTCGCATATTTGAAGAGCTTGAAGGAGTATACTGTGTACCGTGAGGAGATGGGACGCTATTTCGACACGCCACGTGCCAGTTATAGTTGGTTCAACTATCGGATTCCTTCGCAAGTAGCGGCTATCGAGGCCATTCGCACTCTGACTCCCGACGACACACAGACCCTCAGCGAGATGCGTCGCTGGCTTCTTCAAGCTAAGCGCACACAAGCTTGGGACACGCCTTTCAATGCCGTGGAAGCCATTTGGGCTTTTGCCGACAAGGGCCATCTTGCTGCCCTGACCGACTCGGCTGCACCGACTCGGCTCTCCATCGACGGAAGGTCCATTGAGGAGCAGGGTTCAGCTGGGCTGGGCTACGTGCGCCATACAGAGACGTTGACGAATGCGCCGGCGACCTTGACAGCCGAAAAGTCCTCCGATGGCACGTCCTGGGGAGCTGTCTATGCGCAATATCTCCAGCCTATGCGCGAGACTCGTGCTTCCTCGGCAGGTCTCAAGGTCAGCCGCGAACTTCTTGACGAGGACGGTAAGCCGGCCACCCAACTGACGGTTGGCGACCGCGTACGAGTACGCATTACCATCCAAGCCGACCGCGACTACGACTTTGTGATGGTAAACGATATGCGTGCAGCCTGCCTGGAGCCCGTGGCCCAGGAGAGTGGTTATCAATGGGGCTACTACCTGGAGACCCGCGACCAATCGACCCGTTATTTCTTCCATCAAATAGCTAAAGGCAAGCATGTGGTCGAGACGGAGTACTATATTGACCGCGAGGGCAACTACCTCTCGGGCATCTGCACGGCACAATGTGCCTATGCGCCTGAATACAGCGGAAGGACCACTGCTGCGACAGTGAAAGTATCGAAACCAACTACATATTAAGTTCATTTGCATACCAACCTATGACGATAGAAATTGATTCAGGCAGTGGCTTTTGCTTCGGTGTGACCACTGCCATCAACAAAGCGGAGGAAGAACTCAAGGCAGGCAATACCCTCTACTGCCTCGGCGACATCGTACACAACGGTGTCGAGGTGGAGCGTCTTGCTCACAAGGGACTGATCACCATCAATCATGAACAGTTTCAGCAACTTCACGATGCAACGGTGCTGCTCCGAGCCCATGGCGAACCACCCTCAACCTACGAAACGGCCCAACGCAATAACATCACAATCATTGACGCGACGTGTCCTGTGGTGCTGGCCTTGCAGCGCAGGGTGAAGCGTCAGTGGGAGAAGGCGCAAGACGGACAAGTGGTTATCTTTGGCAAGAAAGGCCATGCCGAAGTGCTTGGCCTGGTCGGGCAGACCCACGGAGGTGCTATTGTTGTGGAAAACCTCGACGACGTGCGTCACCTCGACTTCTCCCGCTCCATCTTCCTTTTCTCCCAGACGACGAAAAGCCTCTCGGCCTATCGGGATATCATCGCTTACATCCAGGGTCATATCGCCGACGGGTGTGCCTTTGAGAGTTTTGATACCATCTGTCGATCAGTGGCCAACCGTATGCCTAATATCGCTGATTTTGCCGCTTGTCATGAACTTGTACTCTTCGTAGCAGGTCGCAAGAGCAGCAACGGGCGCGTGCTCTTTGCGGAATGCAGCCGCGTCAATGCCAACAGTCATCAGATAGAGAGTCAGGATGAGATCCGAAGGGAGTGGCTCGATGGCATACAGTCGGTGGGTATATGTGGGGCGACAAGTACCCCCAAGTGGCTCATGGAGCAATGTGCGAAAAAGGTAGAGCAACTGTTTAAGTTCTGATATTTCCACCCAATGATATGATCGTTCAGCTATAAAGCCATGCATCTAAGTCGATGGTACCTTCGCAAAATTAATGAGATGAATCAAAAAAAGTGGGTGTTGTTTCCTCAAAAGTGGGAGTTATTTTCCAAAATCCTGCAAAAAGGTTTGTAGATACATTTATTTTTACTACCTTTGCCCCTGTTAAAATCTTCAATAAGGTAATAATTAGAATCTTCCTATGACAAAGATTAAGACAATTGGTGTATTAACTTCGGGTGGAGATGCCCCAGGAATGAACGCGGCAATTCGTGCCGTCACGCGTGCAGGAATCTATAACGGTTTCAATATCAAGGGTATTTACCGAGGTTATGATGGATTGGTAACAGGAGAGATAAGGGATTTCACCACCGAGAATGTCAGTGGCATCATCGGCAGGGGAGGTACAATCCTCAAGACGGCACGCTCTAAGGCGTTCATGACCAAAGAGGGGCGTGATAAAGCCTATGAGAACATCAAACAACATGGTATCGACGCACTGGTCGTCATCGGCGGCAATGGCTCGCTGACGGGTGCGATGAAGTTTGCTGCAGAGTATGATCTCTGCTGTATCGGACTGCCTGGTACCATTGACAACGACCTCTACGGTACGGACAACACGATCGGTTATGACACGACGCTCAATACCATCGTAGAGTGTGTTGATAGAATTCGCGATACCGCTCAAAGCCACGAGCGCATCTTCTTTGTAGAGGTGATGGGCCGTGATGCTGGTTTCTTGGCACAGAACTCTGCCATCGCCAGTGGTGCGGAGGCTGCCATCATCCCCGAAGATTCCACGGATGTTGACCAGTTGGCACGCTTCATGGAGCGTGGTATTCGCAAGTCAAAGAAGAGTTGCATCGTCATCGTCTCGGAAAGCCCGAAGTGTGGTGCGATGTACTATGCGGAGCGCGTTCACAAGGAGTTCCCCGACTATGACGTGCGTGTCTCCATCCTGGGTCACTTGCAGCGCGGAGGTCGTCCCTCGGCCCGCGACCGCATTCTGGCCAGCAGAACGGGCACTGGTGCCGTGGAGGCCATCATGCAAGGACAACGCAACCTGATGGTAGGCGTGAGAAACAACGAGGTCTGCTACGTGCCGCTCTCGGAGGCTATTCGTTCTGACAAGCCTTTCGACCGCAAGTTGATCCGCGTCCTCGATGAGGTGAGCATCTAACTAAAAACAAAATCGAAGTATAATAACGCATAAACAAAGAAGTAAAATTTATGTCACAAACTATTGGACATATCTCTCAGATTATCGGCCCGGTGATCGACGTTTATTTCGACACTAAGGGCGAGGATCCTGAGAAGGTACTGCCTAAAATCTATGAGGCATTGCGCGTAAAGCGTCCCGATGGCCGCGACCTCATCATCGAGGTGCAGCAGCACATTGGCGAGGACACTGTGCGCTGCGTTGCCATGGACAACACGGACGGATTGCAGCGTGGACTGGAGGCAATGCGTACGGGAAGTCCTATCACCATGCCGGCTGGCGATCAGATCAAGGGCCGTATGATGAATGTCATTGGTCAGCCTATCGACGGTATGGAATCGCTCGATATGAAGGGAGCGTACCCCATCCACCGCGAGGCTCCGAAGTTTGAGGATCTCTCCACCCACAAGGAGATGTTGCAGACTGGTATCAAGGTCATCGACCTCTTGGAGCCGTACATGAAGGGTGGTAAGATCGGACTTTTCGGTGGTGCTGGTGTCGGTAAGACGGTGCTCATCATGGAGTTGATCAACAATATTGCCAAGGGTCACAACGGTTATTCCGTCTTTGCCGGCGTTGGTGAGCGTACCCGTGAGGGCAACGATCTGATTCGTGATATGCTTGAGTCAGGCGTTATCCGTTATGGCGAGAAGTTTAGAAAGGCTATGGACGAGGGCAAGTGCTGTCTCTTATACACATCTCCGAGCCCACGAGACCGATCAGTATATCGTATGCC
>ENA-OYXI01000540-OYXI01000540.1-human-gut-metagenome-genome-assembly--contig:-NODE-540-length-18544-cov-24.991833_pt1 | contig 18544 bp, 23 predicted proteins | sample MGYA00244217_ERZ653421 | MGnify/ENA primary metagenome ERZ653421 (study PRJEB26926, sample SAMN06165148) | human gut metagenome | biome: ENVO:00009003; feature: ENVO:2100002; material: ENVO:00002003... | reverse complement strand
CGAGATACTGATCGGTCTCGTGGGCTCGGAGATGTGTATAAGAGACAGGATTATTGTAGTAGATTTTCTTTATCCAAGAATATTCAAGAATGTATCGATTTCTGTGCGCAAGACTTTTATTTAAGACATCTATTGCTGAAATTCTTAGAGATTCTACCTGAGTTTAATTCAGATTATATGAATAATTGGATTGAACAAACAAAGAGAATAAATAGTCCCGAGTCTGATGATTATATATGTTATGAAGTCGATAATACATCTTTAAAACTTATCAAAGAATTAATAAATCAAGAGCATACCAACTTTTATAAACCGGGAATCTTTTGTTTTGCTGTATGGAACGCAAACACTATAATAGGAGAATTTCTAACAGATTCTTACAATAGATGCTCTTGCAAGGATTTACATCTCAGATCTTTTGTGCTACACAAAGGAAATGATTTTATGAGATTTACAGAAAATTTAGAATTTTACGAAATCAATTTATTAACATTAAAATTAAAAACTATGTCAACAAAACGACAACAACTTGTTGCTGATTTAAGAAAAAGATTCGGCAACATTCTGATTAAGCATGGTCAGAGACTAGCTCAAGATGATTATCCAAGGGAATCATCTGGTAAAAGTCCTTGGGGACCAAGTCAAGTCAAGTCGGAAGCAACCTTTGAGGATGTTATTAATTTTTTCGCCAAATCCATTGACGATGGAACAGTGGAATCAATGTATGTTGAACATGATATGAGCATCTCATTCGTATTAGACTGGCTTGATTCTCTATCTCTACAGGGTGAGAATAAACTTTATCTAATACGAGGATTTGTAAAAGCACATAACTGTTTCGTGTACGGTGCTGTTCTTGCGAAGGATAATAAGCTTCTTCTTGAAAACAGTCCTCTCAAGTGTTTTATTACACAAAATGAAAGTGATGAAATGAAAGAACTTTTTGGTAACTCAAATGTTTATATAATACCTTTTACTGATTAACTATGGGATTATTTAGTAGTATATGGGAAGGTATCAAATCCATAGGAAATGGTATCTTGGAAATTGAAGCAGCTGTTGCAGAGGTCTTACTTGATGTAACATTCTGGCTTGTAGAAAAAGTTTTTGATGCAATTGAGGCTGTTGCAGGATGGATTGATAACATTTTTGACCAGCTTGGAGACTGGCTTTCTGGGTCTAAGGGAGAAGTTATTATTTTACCCCCAACGCCAGAAGTAGAAAAAGTTGTCGAAGATCTCGAGAAGAACGGGAAAGTACATACTGCAAAAACTTATCATCGAAACAAAGACAAAGGAACACTTGGTGTCATAAAAAGTGGTAATCAAGTAAAAGGTATTCAGTTCATCGGTTCTGAAAAAGGCTTTGGCGAAGATATAAAAAAGCATCTTAATAAAGGAAATTTATATAAAGTTCCTGTAGAAGACTAAAGATATGGAGAATACAGTTAAAATAATTATTTCAGTTCTCGCTGCAATAGCTGGTGTAGTGGGAGGTTCTGCTTATGTTAATAACAAAAGGAGAAAAAAATTCAACGACTCTGATATTCAGTATATAAATACTTTGAAACTAGAGGATGTGTTAGATTGGTGCGATAAAAAACTCAATACTCAGAAAAAATCTTTCTTGCGAATTCTACCGAATGAGGCAACACTTAAAGCCTTCTCTGGTAATCTAAAATTAAAAAGCAAAAAGGATTTAGCCAAATGTATTTACATCATCGTCATTGAAGATGGTACTAACAAGGTCCTACTTCGTAAACTTGTCATACCATCACATATATCTCAAGAACTTGCAGTACTTGAAAAGGGAGAGATGTATGTTGTGCCAATTGAATAATAACTAATCTATCAGAGTATTCTTGTTCACTTTTGGACAATGATGAAAAAAAATAAATAGAGTGTCCTGTTTGATGTTCCAGCTTTTAGTTTAAAAAAGATATGATACAAGTTCTAAAGTACTGATAATCAAATCTCTTTAAAACATATTGATCTAATGAATTAGCAATACTTCTTATTTGTTAAAATTACACCTAAAAATAGTATTCCGGTTAATAATCAAGATATTAAGTTGTTAAATCAATATCAAAAATGAGAACGTAGAACTGGACACTCAAAAAAAATAGATACGATGTTTTTTACAGCACTAATAATTGGAACCATAATTCTAGGAGCAGCGTTGGTATTGACGATTGACTATTTGACAGAAAGATCGTTGAGAGAAGCTATTCAAACAGAATTATCGGAAGCTGACCATGTTATAATAAACGAAATTATAAACAATACAGATAGCTATACTGCTCCCACTTATAAATTAAAAGCAAAAAATAAATATGGAAGTGATATTAAAGATATAACTATAAACTGTAATAAAAGCGATTACTTCTATAAGAATCAAAGAATAAAAATAAAATGAAACCAGAGTATAAAGTTATTCTCGCTAACGTAGGTTCAGCTTTTAACGCTGCTAAATCTATCAATGATATACAAACTCAGGTTAGCAAAATTATAGACTCATATCCTAAAGTCATTAAATCAATACTACCTATATTTGTAACGATAGTTGCAAATCCCAATGATGATGTATTGTCTAAGGCTAACAATCTTGGTAATGGCGTCTATACCATTATTTCACCTGAAATTGATGGTGATACCACAGTGTTTGCGATTCAGGCAAGATTTGCTTCAATAAAATTTCCTGCAGATATCGAACGTTGTTTGATTACTATTAGTACACAAGCAGATTTCATGGAAAAAAGAAACTCATCTGCACAATGTGCTAATCCCGATGAGGATTCTCCAAAGTTTATACCATCAACCCCAAAACATTCATTCAATGATATAATAATCTCTGATAATCTTAGGAATCGAATTCTCAAAGCCTTAGCTATTATTCAACACAAGGAATTAATATATAAGATATGGGGATTTGAGAAGATAGACAAAGCAACTAAGTCTGTCTTGTGTTTCTATGGTCCTGCAGGAACGGGAAAAACAATGACAGCTGAGGCAATTGGAAGTTTTCTTGGTAAAAAAATAATTCATTCTAGTTATGCCGAAATAGAATCTCAATGGGTTGGAGTCGGTGCGAAAAACCTGCATGCGATTTTCAAGGCTGCAGAAGAAAATGACGCAATCCTTTTTTTTGATGAAGCAGATTCTTTCCTCAGCAACAGACTTTCCCATACATCGTCGAGCTCAGACAAACATTACAACCGGATGTCTAATGAGCTTTTTCAGCTCATTGAAGATTTTAATGGTTGTGTAATATTTGCAACTAATCTGTTGACTGATATTGACGAAGCCTTCAAGTCTAGGATTATTGACTCTATTAAATTTGAACTTCCAAATGAAATCGAACGTGTTCAGATTATTAGAAAGATGATTCCCTCTGATTTTCCCCTTGAAACAGAATTTTCTGATGACGATTTTTCAAAATTGGCTGCAATCTCAGATGGCTTTTCTGGACGAGATATACGTAAATCAATGTTACTTTCTCTAGCCTCTGCAGCAATCCTTTTTTCTACAAATGAGAAAAAGTCCTTTTCTATTTCTGATATTCAGTATGGATTTAATGAGGTAAAGAATAGTAAAGAAGAAATGGAAAAGGAACTTGGTTTAACTGATGGAGCAAAAATTGGGGAGGCCTTGTTGAATCATCAAATATTTAACGAGAAAATTGTTTCTATGGCCAAGTTGGCTTGTCTTTCTGATGGCATTATTGACGTAAGAGAACAGAACATGATAAATGACCTATCTAGAACTTTGCTTGGTGTGGAAATAAAAGAGTCTGACATTTCACTTTCGAAAGAAGAATCTTTAAATGACGTTTGTAGTGGTTTGAAAGATAATACACAAAAGGCACAACTTCTTGACGTAGCAATTAGAATTATAGCAGCAGACAATCAAGTTTTAGATGAGGAAATTAATTTCCTTAAATCTGTTATGGCTGAATTATCTGTCAATCCAGATAAAGTCAATTCTCTCATTGAATATACAAAGCATATGGCAGTGAATAATCTTGAGCTTGAATCTATTCAAAACAATTTATTTACAAACTAATAATGCTTACATTTGGTCCCAAGGTTTCGCATACGAATTTTGACTACAATATCTATCAAGGGCGTGATCCTATTTGTGCAATTCGTTGCCAAGAAATGATATTACGTGACTATGGAATCCAGATACCCAAAGAGGAATTGACAGCATACGCAACAGAGCAGGGTTGGTACCACGGAACTGGTACCAAACCCAGCGATGTTGGCAATTTGCTTGAAACATGTAATGTTGCTACACATTCCCAACATTGTGACTCGGTCTATGACCTCATTAATGAGTTAAAAGAGGGGCATAGGGTTATTGTGGGTGTTGATTCCCATGAGTTGTGGGCAGAGCCTGGAACTGAAGAATATGAGTTCTATCGAAATCTGACCAATGCTGACCATGCACTCATCGTTACAAGTGTAAATATCGACCCTGAGAACCCTGAAAATTCTACAGTTATACTGACAGACCCAGGTACGGGCTCTATATTGGAGTATGGTTTTGAGAAATTTGCCCATTCATGGAAAGACTCCAACTATTTCATGATGGCAACGGACGAGCCTGCTCCATATCAGTACAATGCCGAGACCCATTGCATGGAAGTATCGAACTTTGCAACGGACTTCACCTTGCAAGAATTCCCTTTCCACAATGAGTTTACGAACATCTGGGAGGTAGATGACTTAGGCTATGTGCCATATTATGAGGATGGACATTTGTTGTCTATTACAGAAGATTTGTCATACGATGATTTCACTTCTGCGTACAACAATGATAGTTTTGGCACGATAGACGACTCTCTAAATATGTATGATGACGCTGATAGCTTGGTTCATGTGGACTATACTGATGGTGGAATCGTTACAGATGTGATGCCGATGGACAATCTGTTTGATTATTGGACAGATTCCATGTCAGACGATATGTCGCTTGGTTGTGATAGTTGAATTTATAAACAACAGAATGCTTATGGATGAAATGAACTTAGGGTTGGATGACTCTTTGATGTCACCAACAGAAGGATTTGATGGAGGTTCTGCTGATGATACGCTGGGAACATTAGGAGCTACTCATAGCCCTTTTAGCTCAGGCTTTGATGCAGAACATCCAATGCCAACATATGAAGAGCTTCGTAATGCAGGCTTCAGTGATTACCTTGCGCATAATATATCAGAGGGGTTAAGCCACTCTTATTCAGACAAAGAGTTGTTTCATGTTCTTTATGAGTCAGATGACCCTGTTGCCGCCTACAACGAAATGATGGAAGACAAAGCGCAAGTCGCATTAGATAAGGCGGATGCGCTAATTGCTGACATTGAAAATAGTGGTTTGCTCGGAAGCTCGGTTGGTGATCCTATCGGTGATGATGTGACCCACTACAACGAAACATCTTCGTTGAACGATACCACACAAAACGAGCAAGAACTTGGCTTGGCAGATTGCTGGCCTCTGTGCAAGGCATTGACTGGTTCTGTCACCAACAATGCAGATTATGGATTTCACGCTTAAAATTTTATAATATGGAAGAAGATATTTTGAACATTGAAGAGCCCCAGATTGACGATCTTCAGATTGACGAACCGCCAATCATAGAAGAAGACGATACACATTCTACTATCGGATTAGAAGAAGACAGTACCAATACCCCAATTATTCCACCATCTGTTTCTGCACAAGAAACAACGAATGCAAATGAAGACTTGTATAATCCCCAAAGTTCGACTGAAAAAAACGTAGTGGATGAGGATGAAAAGGAATTGGGTTCGGGCGATTGTCGTTCTGAATGCAAATACAATACAGGTGCGCCATGGAAGTCATCTGATTATGGGTATTCCGATTAAACATCATGCATAAATTCTCTACATCATCCGGCAAGCAACTTTGGTATGATGTCAAGAACAATAGGATTGACATCTGGACTCCCGAAATGGAAGCAGAGGTCAGTCCTATTGTTCGTTTTAAGGCACCAACGGCTATTGATGCCAGTAAAATAACGATGTACACCATCGAGATGACGCAGCAATGCAACCTTCGTTGTTCTTACTGCTGTTTTTCTGGTGATTATAGGGACAGACGAGCTCACAATGCAAAAGAAATCTCGTATGAGACTCTGCAAAAGGCAGTTGACTACATCAATAGACATTACGATAAAGAAGCTGAAGAAATAACCATCTGCTTTTATGGTGGAGAAACCTTGCTGGCAAGAAAAAAAATAGAATGGCTGATTTCGAAGTTGCAGACAATCTTTAAAGCGAAGGTGCGCTTTTCGTTCTCCACCAATGGACTGTTACTGACAAAAGAAATTGTTGATTGGTTGAATAGTTTGCCAAACGCTGTTGTTAATGTCACGATTGATGGCAACAAGATTATGCATGACGCACATAGGAGAACCATCTCTGGTGCTGGCTCATACGACATCATTATCAAGAATTTACGACTGTTTCGTGATGCATATCCCGATTTTTATAGGGATAGAGTTAGATTCTTGTCTACTGTATATTCGTGGAACGAAGTTCTCAAATTGACAGAGATTTGGGATGAAGAGTGTGCGTTGAAGGGGCACTATCCTGTACATATTTCGCACATCATTCCCAATTTCAACGACAAATCACGAACATACGATACTTGGGACGTAAAAAACGATTTCTATAAGAAAGCCTTTGAGGCATACAAACAAGGAAAGAAAGAAATCCTGTCTGGTTGTTTTCAAAAGCTCATAGACATTGTAGATAACAGGAACTATCTAATACTCCGTTCTGAACTCAACATTCAAACATGCTATCAAGGCTTGTTTTCAATGTTTATCAACGTAGATGGAGATTTATACGCTTGCGAGAAATTCTGTGGCGGATTAAGTGTTGGTAATGTTAAGGACGGCATCAATGAAGGTAAGGCATTTGCTCTCCTCAATCAGTTTACCGAAAGAAAAAATCGTCTATGCTCTTCTTGTTGGGCACAACGCTTCTGTAGAATGTGTATGACAAGCCTGAACCACACTGATGCCGAAATAACAAAAATGTGTGATATGGAACGTGACACAATAGATCTCGCATTAAGATATTATTGTGAATATAGGGATTGGGTTAAATTAACTAATAAAAAATAACAATATGAATTTACTTTCATTTTTTTCAAATATCGAAGAGACTGATACTCTTTATGTTGTAATTGCCATTGTAGTAATTCTCCTGCTTTGGGGATTTGTCAAGATGGGTGGCAAAAAGAAGTAAGAAGATTATAAATTCAGAAAGGGCAATGAATAAAACTAAAACTATAAAAGAAATCAGAGGCATGAAGTGTCCGAATCATGATTACATACGAGATAATCATCATTTCTTGTATGAAGAGGCATATCCTGGTGCAAAGCCTCTACAGAGTACTCGTTGCATAAGATGTGGATATAGTATGTCTCTTCATAAAGTACAAAAATAAAAACATAATGCAATTATGGGGCTACTCTCTGATATATTGGGATTTATAGAAGACCTATCCAACGGCAGTTCCTACTATAAGGAAAATAGCATTGAGTGGTGTGACAAGGCATGGCGGCGTATGCGCAACGCTGAACGTGGCGAAGCACGGCTCTATCAAGTTGGAGACAAGGTTTATCGTCAATTATACGTCGTTTTTGATGATGGAATCGAAGGCTACTTGACCGACACGAATGATCGAGGGTGCAATATCGAAAGTCTTAGCATAAAACGTGAAAGACGGAAAGAGTTAGAGCGTTTTGGACATATTATCATCAAGAAATACCTTTTGCAAATACGATAATTGAAAAGAAAACTTGTAAACCAACATCTCTTAGGTTTGCAAGTTTTTCTTTTTATGGTGATAGATTTTAAATGTTCAAAACTCTCTATACCAATAACGCATAACAAGAAAAAATTAGAACATGGACAAACAAAATTTTATGGACACAGCAATATTTAAAGATAAGCTTCAAGAGTATGCAACAAAAGTCGGTCGTATTAGTACTCGTCCACTCTTGTTGCTCTATTTCATCATGGTCAGCAAGGACACTCCGAAAAGTGACAAGTTGATGATTTTGTCTACCATATCCTATTTGGTGTTCCCTGTAGATTTGATTTCAGCGAAGCGTCTGCCTATCATAGGATGGATAGACGAGGCTTTTTCTCTTTCAGTTGCCTATCAGAAAGTGAGCAAGAATATCACACCAGAAATCGAACGAAAGACAGATGCATTGCTTGACAAGTGGTTTCCTGAATATACCAATTATGTTGAAATCGTTGAATGATGGTGGCATTGCGTAGATTTGGTAAATATGGCTACCTATGGGAATAAGATTTTCTGAGTTTTTCGGTATAACAATTTAAACATTAAAGATATGAACACAAATAAAAACATTAAGTTGGGCTTACTTGTTATTGTATCAGCTTTTTTCGGACTGCATTCTGTCGCTCAAAATATGATAGTGGCTGACACTATTGACGCAGAAGAAGCATTTGGCAAAAAGCCTATCACCCAAGTACCATTGGAACAATGTGAACAGATAGACACTTGTAGCATTGCCAAGTTTGCCGTTGTTTCAAAAGGTTGCAAACAGGGTATCTATGACTTGGAGAAGCATGAGAATGTAACGGAGATAGATTTAGATGTTGCAGGTTTCTCACGTCGTTATGTGTCAGAAGATGGCATTGAGGTATTCTACTTCTATGTAGAAAAAGGTATTGAGCGTGGCACCATTGGCGTGGTTGGAGAAAACAATCAAACTGTTGGTGTATGGATGGACAATCCTGAATATGTGGCAAAACTTGATGAATGCACGACAATAGATAGCGTGATGACTCAAAAATGCCAAGATGTTTTGTCTGAGGGGATGAAAATGTTGAATGGAACATACGGACAGATTGCTGTTATAGACGCACAAACAGGAAGACTGAAATCATGGGTTGCATTGGAGAAAGATAGAGATGATTATTCAGAGGGCAAGCTATTGAAACAAGCATGTAGTCCTCGCATCTTGACACTTGTAGGCATTACTCCGATGTTGGCAGACATTGGCGGTTCACTCAATGACAAGATGGATTTGTGCGGTGGTATATATAATATTGGTGACAGCATTAGTATTCGTGACCATAATTGGCGGTCTGGCGGTTATGGTGTGATGAAATGTCGCCAAGCATTGACACACAAATCTAACGTGGCAATGTTCAAGATTCTTTTGGTAAACCATGGTGACGATGCTTTGGGTATTTGGAAGAAGATGAATAGTGATGAGAAGCAAACAAACGCCATGGAATTGGCGGCACTCTTTAATGGTGCCTATCAGAAGAATACTCTGACATTCCCGACTTTGCAAGGGGACTCAGTTACAGAGGAAACTTACAATAATATTACGCCTTTAGGACGTAAATATCTGCAAGAGGTATTGATTGGTCTGAACAAAGGGAAAGGCATACAAGCATCTTATGCCCCAAAGAAAGTGGATATAGCAGGAGTATATGGCAACTATCAAGGCAAAGAACTTGAAAATGGGGAACATGAATTGGCAGAAATGGCATTTGTTGGAGTATTCCCTGTAAAGAAACCTCGCTATGCCTTGGCTGTAATCATCAATAGACCGAATGAACAAACTCATGGTCCAAAGGATTTAGCTAATGGCATCGTGAATAATCTTGTGGAATGGTTGTCTAAACATTAACACTTGGAAATTATGGAAGAGGTTATCTACAAACATGAAACGAATGGGGAGTTCACAGGAATCTATGCGCAAATAGAAGATGGCAAACTCACCATTACCGAGCAAGATATGGGTGAATTTGAGAAAGAATATTCAAGAGATGGAGAAGTAGAGTCTTTCGTATTCTTTGACGTGGCAAATACAAATCGTCTGATGAGGTCTTTGCACGCATCTGACGACTATAGTCTTATCGAATCATTAAAAAAGAAGTTCAAAAAACATGGGAGTTGCATGAAAAGCGAGATTTGCTATTATTGCGATGAACATGACATCAAGTATCAAACACAAGTATATTATTGATAGAACAATATGACACAGCAAGCCAAGATTCCCATATTATTGAAATAATATTGTCGGAAATATTACGTTACAGATAGATTAGAGGTTACATTTGCCTCTATACTATCATAAACTAAAAAGAATCGTAATATGGAGATAAGATATGCAACAATAAGTAAGACTGGTAGAAGGCATAATAACGAAGATGCTTACAAGGTCATTGATATGCCACAAAACAACCGATTTATGGGAATAGTCTGTGATGGCATGGGCGGTCATTCCTTTGGAGAGACTGCCAGTGAAACGGTATGCAATACTATATCTGACTTTTGGAAGAAGCATATCAGTACGCCCGATTGTGACTCAAAGGTAAAACTCGCTTGCAAGAAAGCAAATTGTGCTATTGATCAAAAGGCATTTGAGCTTCATCATGCAGAGATGGGTACGACTATGGTCATGGTAAGTATTGAAAACGAAGTGGCAACCATTGCGCATATTGGTGATAGTCGTTGTTATGTACAACGACCTGGTGATGGATTACTTTATCAGACAAAAGACCATATCCGGCTTGATTTTGGATGGGAGATTGTTGCCAAGTGCTTCTTCTCTTACCGCCCAGAAGTGGCAGTACCAGACATCCGACAAATCAAACTACAGACTGGTGACAGAGTTTTTCTTTGTTCGGACGGACTGTACAAAAGCATGGCTCCTGACATTTTGCAAGCAAGGATGCTGGATGACAAACCATTGGTAGAGATACTTGACGTTTATGATTACCTTTGTGAGAAACAAGGAGATGACAATTATACGGCAATATTGATTGAATGTATCTGAATCTATGGAAAGAATTATGAAGACTCGTTATACATTGTTTGTATTGGGCGTTGCACTGTTATTGATAGCTTCTTGTAATAGAGAAGATATAAGCATAACCTATTTCAAACAACTGCAAAGTACTTCTAACAATACCAACAAGGAAGACTCCTTGATGATGCCTTGTGGATTTATAGAATATGACTCCGTTCGATTCTCGGATGGTTCATATGCTGTACATCGTTTGCAATATGCACCGCAGAACAGTCTGACGGAGTTCTTTGATAACAAGGGACGAACGATTGCCACGATAGCAAGGGCATCGGAATGTTATGCACAAACTCTTGTGTATGATTACGATGATGAAGGACGGTTGTCTCATCTCCTCCAATATAAAAGTGAAATATTTGAAGGCTTGGATTCAGACAGCGCAAGTTATGGAAGGAATAAAGATGGGTATCTTGGCTTTCGGCAAATGATAGCAGATAAGGTTTATGAACATCCTGACACTGCAAAATACCAACAGACGAACATTGAATATGATAAAGATGGCGATGCAGTAAAAGCCTATATGGTATATGGCAGTGATAGCATTGTTGCGCCAAGCGGATATAAGTTGACCATAGCGGTAAAGCCTTGCCTGAGTTTTTGGCAAAGCGACTTGCATGGTGGCTTTTATATCTTCCATGTGACAATGGAACCTAAAAGAAAGGATTTGCAAAACTATAAGGTTTGCCGATTTGCAGATTATCTGCCCTCAATGGAATCGGAATATCGGAATGGGCGCATTGTCAAAACAGTATGGCACCATGATCCATGTATAGAGTCAGATGATAAAGACATTGTCTTCATTCCAATAATAACTGATGGTTTGAATGTATATTCCGTTACGTGGGAGGATGGCAGCAAGCATCAACGTGTGTATAAAGACGGGCTGTTGGCATATAAGCAGGAAATCAGCAAGTATGGCACGGTGTTGAAAAAGGAAACATATACCTTTCCGTCCAACAACAAGGTAAAGGTTATATATGAAACTATTGATTATAAAACCAAAACATTGAAAACACAATCAACTTCTGTCATGGATGTTCCTAACATGGAAAAGTTTCGTGAGGACATGAATGTAATCAGTGGAAATTACAGATGGGAAAATTATTACAACAAATAAAAACTTACGGATATGGACAAGAATAATTTAAAGGATGCCTACGATATAGGTGAGAATATGGCAGTTTTTAGTGGTGAAGGAAGAAGTTACACCATCATCAATAAGGAAACTGGTAAGACAAGGCAACTTGTAAGTGAAGACGGAAGCCTTCTTGTGACAGACAACGAGATTGACTTTGATGCAATATATAAGGGATGTCCTGATTTCGATGGATGTAAATCTGTTCGATATTGGTTCGGCAGATATGACAATTTCAGAAATGGCGTTTGTGTCATCTGCTGGACAATATATCCCGATGGACGCTACTTTGCTGATGAGGATGGTTTCGGAATGGAAGATAATGACGAAGAGAATGCTTATTGCATTATCAATAAGGACTTGGAAATCATCGTGCCTTTTCAACCAATGGACGATGTAAGGAAAATGTTGAAAAAATTCGAGAAGTAAGTATGTTAGGAGCTATTATTGGTGACATCGTGGGTAGTACTCGTGAATGGCACAACATAAAAACAGAAGATTTTGAAATGGTTCCGACAGGTAGCCGTTTCACAGATGATACTGTTATGACTCTTGCTGTAGCGGAATGGCTCATGACAGATTCTAAGCATAAACCAGAAACACTTGTGGCTTGTATGCAAAGGCTTGGACGTAAATATATTAATGCAGGATATGGCAGCATGTTCCGCAAGTGGCTATTGAGTGAACATCCGCAACCATACAACAGCTTTGGTAATGGTTCAGCCATGAGAGTCAGTCCGATTGGGCTATATGCAAATTCATTAGAGGAAGCTCTGGAGCTTGCAAGAATTTCTGCGTCTGTGAGCCATAACCATCCAGAAGGTATCAAGGGAGCGCAAGCTATAGCAGGCTGCGTATATCTAAAAAGCCATGCAGATTGGAGTACAGAACATTATAAAATCAATCAGTTCGTTACAGAAACCATAGGCTACAATCTTGACTCTCAACTTGAAGATATACGAAACGAATATACGTTTGATGTCACTTGTCAAGGTAGTGTGCCTATTGCTATCATGGCATATCTCCAAAGGTACAACTATCCTCCAGAGAAGTCTCTCCGTCTTGCAATATCCATGGGTGGAGATTCGGACACAATTGGATGTATGACAGCAGCAATAGCAGCTGCGGAAAAACTCAATGTAATTGGTAGTGATTTCGATGACGAGGTTATAAAGAAATGTCGTGCGTTACTTCCAACAGATTTGCTCGACATCAATGATCGTTTTGAAGGCTTTATTTCAAAACCTCTCAAACAATCATATTATTTGCATGGGTATTTATATGCGGGCGAATATCCTGGTGATAGAAATGATGAGGTTGCAAAACGAAAGATTGAGCGCATGGTTCACTTCGGAATAAAACATTTCGTTGATTTGACTGTAGAGGGTGAACTAAAGCCTTATCGCCATCTTTTGCCTAAAGGTGTTACCTATATGCGTTTTCCGATACCAGATTGCGGAGTACCAAAATCCATAGAATCTGTAAACCAACTTATAGACAAAATAGAAGACCTCTCAAAGATGGGAGGTTACACATATATCCATTGTTGGGGAGGAGTAGGACGAACTGGAACCATCGTCGGATGCCTTAAAGCACGGGAACTGAAAGATTATAAAGACCTTGATGTTTTACAGGTGCTTCGCAATTTCTTTAGTGGAATGCCAAAGTCCGCATATCGCAAAACACCCGACACGAAAGAACAAGAAAAATTCATCATAGACTTTGCAGAAAAGGTTGGAGTTTATAATGACTTTCAGAAGAACATCATTCGAGACAGTATAAAAGGATGCTTGATGGCAGGTGCTGTTGGCGATGCATTGGGTTATCCGGTAGAGTTTATGAGTTATAGAGGCATCTTGTCAAAATATGGGAATAGTGGCATCACTCAGTTCAATCTGTCAAAAGAAGGTAAAGCACTTGTAAGTGATGACACCCAAATGACTCTGTTTACGGCTTGTGGAATGCTTATGGGTGTGACACGTGGTTATATGAGGGGTATTGGAGGTGCTCCTGAAGATTATGTGGATGGTGCATATATAGACTGGTATTATACACAAACAGGAATGAAAAAAGATATATTTGACGATTATCACTACACTTGGTTACGTGATTTGCCGGAATTGGCTCATCGTCGTGCTCCAGGAAATACATGCTTATCTGCTTGTGAAATGCTGCTAAGAAATGAAAAAGTGAGCAATATGAGCAAAGGCTGTGGTGGCATCATGCGTGTAGCTCCTATGGCATTATTGATGGCTGGGTACAAGGGACGGGGAACTTCATTTTACGACATTCCTGTCATGGATGAAGCTGGGGCAAAAGTTGCAGAAGTGACTCATAAACATCCTCTAGGCTTTTTGCCAGCAGCTATGCTCACACATCTTATATATAAAGTTGTCTGTATGGATGCCGTTCAAGTCAAGAGATATATAAAGGAATTGGTGTCTGAAACTATAGAGAGCCTTGACACAATATTTGTTGGAAAATATGGCCAAGAAAAGAATTTCTTGGCAAATCTTACTCATAAGGCTATTGAACTTGCTGAAAACAACAAATCAGACATTGAGAATATTAAACAACTAGGGGAAGGCTGGACTGGAGATGAGGCATGGGCGATTGCCTTATATTGTACAGTTCGCCATATTGACAGTGTGGAGGACGCAATCACAGCTGCTGTCAATCACAGCGGAGATAGTGACTCCACAGGGGCAATTTGTGGTAATATAATTGGAGCAATTTATGGGTATGAATCCATCAACGAGCAAAATATATGTTGTCCTAAAGGTAAAAAGCTCGAAGATACACTTGAACTGACAAATGTCATTTTGACTCTCGCAGACGACCTCTATACAAGTTGTGTCATTAGTGAATATGAACCAATAGACACACCTGAGAAAAAACGATGGTATGCTCGATATTGTCAGATGATGGCTAACGGATTGTAATTTTCCTATTCAAAAGGCAAGACGTTATGCTGATAATTCATCCAAAAGACAGAACGACTTCTGTACTCTCTGCTTTATATGAGGGTAAGGATGCCAATGTGATTAGCAGCAATTGCTCTAACAAGGAAATAGAGCATTTGTTGCATCATGTTTCTACACAAGAACGAATCATGCTACTTGGACATGGCTCAGACAAAGGGCTGTTCTATAGAGAGGATGACACTAAGGATGAATTTGACAAAATCATTGTTGGACACCCACACAGTTTCCATTTGCGCAAGCATGGTGGTAATCTGATTGGTATATGGTGTCATGCTGATAAGTTTGCAAGAGCAGAAGGTCTGCATGGGCTGTTCTCTGGCATGATAATATCTGAGGAGCAAGAAGCGGTGGAATATGGTGTCATGGCTACACAACAGGAGATTCTAAAGTCCAATACCATCATGTTTGGACACTTGCGTTGGCTACTTGACGAGGATATCCCTCTATGCGAAATACCACAGCGTATCAAAAACATGGATGCTGAAAGAACTTCACTATCCGTATTTAACTATAACAATTTCCATTACATATAATCAAAAAGATTATGCAAGTAATTAAACTTAATTGTGATCATTTGACATTCAAAGGCAGGGTTTATGGCTCTGTTGGCATAGAATATCGTATAGAGTATGATAAAACTGCTTTTCAAGTTGAATATAACTGCGAATATGTATATTCCAAAGAAGATAGGGACATGTTAGATGGTGCAGACGATTCTACTGTAACATACGAACTTACTCCATTAAAGAAAGGACTGTTTGATATTTATGAAGTAGAAGGCTCTCGGTGTCAAGAAACCGCAAGAAAAAAGCATACGATAGTAGTCATATAACACCAACCATAAGACTTCATCAAGAAATTCATAACCGATGGATGTATGTAAAATAAGTTTTAAAAATAGTATTCTTGCCATTTGGAACCAATTGACAAGAAAGGGTGCATGGCGAAACATTTTTGTCACACATAATGCCTTTGGAATATTCAGCAAGTATAGCCATATTTCTCGTCGTAGCGGAACCCCCAAGATTCCTTATCCGAATAAGAGGGTGGCATTAAGAGCAGCTGAGGCTATGGGCAAAAAGCATGGTATGCATTTCTCGGTATACAAATGTGCATGGTGCGACGGATGGCATATAGGAAAGAATGCGCAGAACAAGATCAAGTCTGACGCATTGGAGGATAAACGCCAACTTTAGTTCTTCTCATATATATAATAGCAATGAGGGTATCGAAACATAAAATCATGAAGTAACAATCTTGGATGAAGGAATAATCAGTGGTGAACAGAAGGGTTTTTTATATTCTTTGATGATAGGAATGGTTACTTGTTTCACTCTATATTCATAAAGATATAAAGTTTGTAACACAAAAATATCAGATAATATGGAAGAAACAAGAAACAAGACAGCAATGCAGAAGACTCAAATCTTCAATGTGATAATCCTTGACCGTAGTGGTTCTATGCAGAGAATACGTCAAGCAGCGGTGGATGGATTCAACGAAACCTTGGTTGGAATCAAGAAAGCGCAAGAGAAATTTGCCGACACACAGGAGCATTTCGTTTCACTGGTTACTTTTTGTAGCTGTGAGACATGTAATGTTTTTGACAAAGTTCCTGTGGGTAAAGCGCATCCGTTGAGCATGAACGACTATGAACCATGTTGTTCAACTCCTTTATACGATGCTATGGGATTCACCCTTACTGCGATGCATAAACAGATCAAAGACATTGAGGATGTTGCGGTTGTTGTTACTATCATTACTGACGGTTATGAGAATGCGTCCAAAGAATATAATTGTAGTAGCATCAAGGCACTTGTGGAAACACTTCGCAAAGAAGGCTGGACATTCACTTACATGGGAGCAAATCAAGATTCAATGGAAGTTGCTATGTCGATGTCTATCCGCAATGCTCGTAATTTTGATTATAGTTCAGAAGGAACACGTGCTTCCATGCGCAAAGACACCACGACCCGTATGAATTTCTTTTCTCGTCTTTCTCAAATGAAGAATGATGCTGCTTTTTGTGCAGAACCGATGTCAAAGGAAGAACGTCTTGGTTGCTATGGAAGATTGGCAGATGAAGCCTTTGATGAGGAGGAATATAAGTAGAAGCTTAAAATAAGGGGCATATGAAAAGAGCAATTATTCTATTTTGGAAAGGGCTGACAGGTATTATTTCAGCAACAGCAGAATGGTTCACCGTGATACTTGGAATGAAGGATGAATCTAAGTATGGCAAGTTTATTCGACGTGTTGTTGGAGGCTGTTTTGCGTTCATCATGTTTGTGTTTGCATGTGCTGGAGGTAATGCGCTATACGAGTTTGTTTACAAGAAAGTGAATGCTGCGAAATATTTGGATGACTCCTACTATGACTCGCAGTACCTGTCAAGAAATGCCACTTACTATAGCCGTTCTTATGAGACTGATGGATATGTTGAAACACGTGATGGAAAGAAGACTGTCAAGGGCATACATTGGATTTCGAAGCCATTGGGCGATGACTCGCTTGTCTGTTATAGTAACGGCGATGCTCGTGGCTACTTCAATATGCTGACAGGTGAAATAGCTATCAAGCCTCAGTACAAGCACGCATGGGTGTTTTCGGATGGCTTGGCTTCCGTAGATGACAACGGTAAGATAAAATTCATCGATGCCAAAGGAAATGTCGTTATTGACTTGAACATTCCATATATCACAGGCGCAGAAGGATATGTATTTCACAATGGGCATTGCGTAATACATAAAAACAAACGTGACAAATTTGGTTTGATAGACAAAAAAGGAAATTGGATGCTGAAAGCTGAATATGATGCTATTTCGCCCAAGGATTCTTTCTTTGTCGTAAGCAAAGGAGGTATGCAGAGTGTTCTTACAGAAAATCTGAAACCAATATTGCCTTTCATGGAAGCAGACCTCTGGATCTCTGGTAATAGCATTACAGCAACAATGAAAGACCACACTCTTCGCAAATACAATTTGCAAGGTGAGCTGATTGACGATTTCTTGATTAGTAATGTTGACAGATTATTGTATGACACCGATGAAATACGATATACTACGGCAAAGAACTATGATGATGAGGGTAATTTAACAGGTGAAACGGCAGAAGCAGAACCAACGCCTTATCAAAAGACAGCGAGTTGCAAAAAGTATGAGGCGGAAGTTGGTTGGTATGGCTTGATGTCGCCAAATGGCAAAGTCATAACACCTCCAAGATACAGTGACATTACAGCTATTGGCTACGACTTGTATCTCTGCAAGACCGATGATGTCAGAGGTGAAGTACTAAATGGAAAAGGTGTAAGAATTAGATAAGCCTTTTCTTTGGTTCATGGAGAACAACTGGTTGCCATAAGACTTCTCCATGAATTGTAAAAGGATGGTAGGATTAAAACTCTTGCCATCCTTTTTTATGTTCATACCAAAATGGAACAAGCGGTGCATATAGCTATGATGGAACCATACAACATATCGGCAGATTGGAACATGGGGAGCCCGACTTCGGAGAGGCTACCAACCCGGCAGGGCAA
>ENA-OYXI01000529-OYXI01000529.1-human-gut-metagenome-genome-assembly--contig:-NODE-529-length-18723-cov-8.238001_pt1 | contig 18723 bp, 30 predicted proteins | sample MGYA00244217_ERZ653421 | MGnify/ENA primary metagenome ERZ653421 (study PRJEB26926, sample SAMN06165148) | human gut metagenome | biome: ENVO:00009003; feature: ENVO:2100002; material: ENVO:00002003... | reverse complement strand
ACGAGATACTGATCGGTCTCGTGGGCTCGGAGATGTGTATAAGAGACAGTTTCAAGGGTGATGGTGGGGGAATAAATGGCGTATTTGTATTTGCTGGAAACCTTCACAACCTTTTGGAAGTCCCGCAAATCAGAACATTCCATGATGGTTTTTTCCGGTGGAATATCGTAAAGGAAGAAGTTCACAATGGCCCGGTTGACAATGGGAAGGTCATAATCCAGATCAGACAGTTTTTTGACATAAGCGCCCTTGCATTTCCACCGGGGCTTTCCCTTTTCATCAACCAACGGCCCATCAGGAACCACCAGATAATTGTTCACATCCTTCTGATACACCCGCCTGAATTCATCGAATTCCAGCCGCATACCGGTTCTTTCTTCCCACTCCCAACAAATATCATCAATCAATTCATAATCGTCATAGTGACGCAGTTTGATCAAGATACCATCGGTGTTGCTCTGGATAATGTCACAGTGATCTTCCAACCGTTCAATCAAATCCAGCAAAAGAAGCTGACCACCTACACAGACATTGTTTGCTTGCCGGGGGTCATACATGGCATTGTGGCGATCCTTCATGGCCCCATAGGTGGAATTCAGAACGATCTTGTAAGGCTGTTGCATGGGGTTCTTTTCGGCCTTCAGCTTCAACCGGGTATGATAGATTTCTTCATACTTGGACGGATCAGCCACATTTCGGGAAAGCCATTTATAAACCAGCATCAAGGATGGATAATAGGAAGCCACATCCACATTGATGAAGTAACCTTCCCCGAAATATTGCGGAATTGCGCCGTGCAAACCTCCCCAAGCAAATACATGGGGAACCCCGGCAACCTCAATTTCAAGGGCCTTGGAATAGTCCCTGTTCAGCGGATTTTTATACCAGTTCAAAACCTCTGTATATTTTTCAATCCGCAAGGTTCCGGGAAGCTGAAGTTCAAATTCATCATCATGATCCCGCTGAACCGCTCCAAGGATTTTGGCGGAAAGCTGTGCCTTTGTGCGCCCAATATCCGATATAGGAAGGTTGAAGGCTTTTACAAGGGACATTTGGGCATCAAATTCATCTTCTTTGCGCCTTAACCACACTTCAACGGTTTCTTCCACATCATGGCGGCAGTATTTAACCGTTTCCTGAATCTCCGCTTCTGTCAATGGCCGGTCAATATCAAAAGGAACACTGGTTTCCTTGATGGAATGCCCCATGAACGCTTCCAGTGTTTTCAAGCTGATAGGCGGATTGGGTATCACATCATAATTGATCACCGGGAAATTCCTGAACAGGCTTGAAAACCTGTAACCGGGTTTATCTTCAAGAATGATCCAATCATTCACATCCTTGGGGTTGAACCCACATAAGATTCCTTTCAAAATGTATTGGTCATAATTTCGGCTGTTGTACCCGGCCCAAATGGTTCCCTTGTGCTTCTCATAGAAGCGCCGCAACTGATCAGGACCATTGATGATTACGGTTTCTTTCTTTTCGGTCAGGTCGATGAAAACAACCATCCAATCATACTTGAAAACCTCGAAGTCATAGAAGATCATCATTTCACCCGCTTTCTGAATGTTCTTTGGTGAATCGGTAGAAACAGCCCCGCCACGGGAAGGCTTCACCTTGGGGCCAACCGGGGCAAAGCCCCGGCCTTGAAAAGAAACTTTCAAGAATTGCGGTGTCCTTTAGGACACTTTTGTTGTAAAAAATTTTGCTCCGTTTTTCAATCCTCGACTTCATAAACTTCATCAATGCTGATGGAATTGAAGCGGGAATCATCGTAGTCCACGGCATATTCCAGCTTGCCATCAATAGCTTCCGCAATGTCAAGGACAAGCTGGGCAAACTGCTTATAGCTGGTGAAGCTGACGGGAATACCGGAATCCAGCTTTTCAAGGAAGCCCATAGCGGAAGCGATCATGTTCTTGTCGTTCTTGGTGCCGTACAGAACACGGTTCATGAACAGACGCTGGTTCTTGTACTCACCGGAAAGAATCTTGAAGGACACAGCCAGCATGGGGCGGTTGGGATCGGCCTTGGTGCCTTTGATCTCCATGGTTTCCACCTTGGCTTCATACTTGCCAGCGGGGATGGTGGGGAAATCACCGCCGCCATTCTTCTTGGCGTCCTCCACATCGGCCTGAAGGCCCTTCAGATCAACGGTACGATCAATCTTGTCAAAATCAATAGCCATAGTTTTTTACCTCCAAAAAATGTATTTATTAAAGGGTTTTCAGAAGATCAGCCAACCCACCGAACAGGGTATCAAGCATCTTGGCCGCTTTGTCAGCCGTTTCCTTGGCCCGGTTCATGTTGTCAACTTCTTCTTTCGTAGGGGAAAAACCACCATTGGGGATGAACAGATCATCAGGAAGAACGGTGTTCAGCAGATGATCAATGGCCGCTTCCGCCATCACATCACAGAAATCTTCATGATGTTCAGCGTAATTCCGAATGGCGATCTTTGCGGCGGAACGGTGAAGTTCGATCAGGGTTTCACCATCAGCACCGGGCGGGGGGGGGGATCAGGTTGGCGCACACCTGAATCTTGCGGAACAGGCCACGCTTGTTCATTTCCTCTTTGAAATGGTTCAGGGTATCGTTTTTCATGTTGGTTTCCTCCTAAATTATTCTCCCCGCTTCTTACGGGTACGGCGGGGCGGGTTCACATCCATCTTGGGCGCTTCTTCCTTGGGCCGATCCCACAGGGGGCAAACATCGGGGCCGCCTTCCTTGTGGCACCGATGACCGGCATCAATGTTGGGGCAAAGCGGGATTTCAGGGTTTTCCCGGTTCTGTGCGAAAATCCGTTCAGCGTCCGGGCATTTCGGAAGATCGGTGGTGTCCTCGTCACCCTCCCAAGGCGGGGTTTCGGTGGTGCCATTGTTGGCCGGGGTGGGATCACCCGTCGCCGAACCTTCAGCATCATGATCATCATTGACAGGTTCCGGGGCCGGGGCTTCCTCTTTGGCCTTTTTTGCCCGTCTGGTGGGCCGCTGTTCGCCGCTGTCAGAGGTTTCAGGCTTGGGGGTAGTAGTTACATCACCGCCACGCTTGACGGCTCCTGCGGCCTTCTGATTGGCTTCCTCATACACTTCACAGAAGGCTTCATAATCCAGCGGGATTTCCTTGTTGTGAACAGTCAGCCGCCCACCACCAAAGATCACTTCAGAGGTCTTGAAAGACAGCACCCGTTCATCATCGTCCGCCACGATACGGGCCACAAGATCAACCATACCGGCAACCTTATTGGCGATCTTCTCACGCATATTGGGGCGAATGGATGTAATCTTGTCCCCGCCTTTTCGGGTCAAATCCCGGCTTCTGTCCTCATGGCTGATCAGGATGATATTTTCATAATCCATATTGATCAGCCGCTTCAGGGTGTTCAGGAATTCGCTTGTGACCATATCCCAAGCCCGGAAAGAATCATCAGATTCATGCTTCCAGCCCTGACGGTCACAGATGTAAACCCGGCAGGATTCATAGACATCTTCCAGCAGATCAACCACAATGGTTTTGAAATCGTTCTGCTGTTTTTCCAGTTCTGCCACGGCTTCCATGAACACTTCATAGGCCAGCTTCCGTTTGGTCAACCGGCCTTCCACGGTCACCACATCCCGGATGGAAATGTACGGGGCATCCACAAACTTGATGTTGCCATCCGTGTTCAACATCAGCGGATCAGGGAATTGGTTGGCAAAGAAGGTCTTGCCGCTGAAGGGTGCCCCATACAGCCAAACAACCTTCTTTTTGGTGGCGTTCAGATCACGCCGTTCATTTTTGGGAAGTAACATATAATCCCATCCTTTCATACAGTATTCTTCATACTCACACCACCCGCAAAAGTGGTTTGGGTTCTTGGGAAATTCTGCGGCTTCAACCATGTGCTTCACATTGGTCATAAAGCCAACAACCTTCATGGGGTCAAACTGGATCGGCACCAATGTTGGTTCAGCTTCCTTCAAAGCGTCCTGCAACCGATCCCGGAATTGAAGAAGGGTTTCCGTTTTCTTCTGTTTGATCTTCACCTTGGGAACAATCAGGAAATACATATTCCTGATCCTGTGGCCGGGGTGGGTCAATTCATACCAATACTTGTATTCATGAAGCTGACCGGAAACGGCATAGGTCTTGGCGTTATTGGAATACTTGAAATCGTACAGGTCAAAGGCTTCAAATTCTTCCAAATCTTCACCGGTGATCAAACCATCCAGCTTCAGCCCCTTTCCAATAGGAACCAGATAATCCATGAACCCGATGAAATCAGCGTTCCCAATGGGAAGTTCAAAGGCTCCGCCCGGTGGCAACAGGGCCTTGGCCTTTGGAATCATGGCTTCCAGTTTAATCATTTCGTTGATATGATCATCCGTCAAAACCGGGAAGCTGTGCTGGTAGAATTCAAGGGCCTGTTCAACCCCTTCTTCAATGCCGGTGTGAAGGGCCGTTCCAAGGATCAAGGCGTTGTCAGGATCGGTGTTCGGGATTGTGTCTATCCCTTCCACATATCGCAAGCGGTATTTGTATGGGCATCTATCAAAGACTTCAACCCGGCTGTGGGAAACTCGCATTCTTTCACCCCTTTCACAATGTTCTTGAAGGCTTCAAAACCTTCCGGGTACAGGATGAAACCGAAACACTGTGATTGGTTGATCTGTTTCAGGTTTCGCTTTTGAAGTTCTGAAGGGGTTCCGTTGGAAGCCTTCAGTTCCACTTCAAGGGAAATGCCTTTTATGGTGATCTTCATATCGGGCAAACCGGATTTTGTATATCTTCCGCCGCCCCACCGTTTTTCCCAATACCCACAGGGCGGGGCCTTCATCCGGTCAACCGGTTCCCCCAAAGGATAAATGCCTTCAGATTCCAACCAGTCCTTCAGGCGGTTTTCAAAGTTCTTTTCACCGGCCATGTTTTTTCACCCCCCCCCGCTGGATCAATCCATGATCCCAAGCGTGTTTTGTGTTCTCTGAAATGGTTGCCCATTCCAGTTGGGAAGCTCTGCAATCATGCTTTTTGCCGTGCTTGTGGTTCACCACGGGTTTGTTTTCGGGGTTTGGGATAAAGGCCAGCGCCACAAGAATATGTAACCGGCAATTTTCCCCATCCAATTTCACCCGCAAATAACCGGAACCATCGTCATAAGGCTTCAACAGCTTCCCGGTTTTCATTGAACGAATTTGGGCCAATCGGTTGATCTCATAATTGGGGTGGCCGGGGCATGGGTGCCATTTGATGATCATGGGCTTACCCCTCCAAAATTCGGATCAGGTTGTGAATACCACGGGTTTCCAATCCCTGAATCTTCCCGGTTCCAGCGTAAAATTGGAACAGTTTATCATCAGACTTCCGCCAACAGTGAAAATGGCCGGTTTGCTCATTTTTCAGTTGGTATTCAATTCCATGGGCTTCAAATTGCTGAATAGCATAGGCAATCCGATCAGGGTTCTTGGAAACCCGTTCTTTGTGGTTCTGGTGGGCGTGTTCCTTCAGGGCATCCCAAAATTCATCCCTCGCCATCAGTTTCACCACCCCTGAAGTTCCCGTGGGTTTCAATGGAAATTGAAACACTTCCAAGCACCCGGCGAACATTCCAACGCACTTCATCAGAAATGGTGGTTTTGATAGTGTCCTGAACCGTTCTTCTCACAAGAGAATCCATGTTGGTTTCATGAATAACCCGGTCAATCGCCCGATCAACTTTTTCAGAAACAATTTCTTCCACAAAGCCCTTGATGGTTTCTCGGTTGATCCCGTTATCTGCCAGCATTTGGGTTAAAATCTTCCGAAGTTCGATCTGTTCAACGGTCATTACTGCCCACCTTCCTTCAGCGTGATCTTCACATACCCGGCCTTGGCGCTGGATTTGGAACATTCCGCCGCAATATCAGGATATTTCTTCTTCAGCTTGGCGGAATCAATGCTGGTGGCGGTGGTAGGCTCCACAAGGGTAAGGTTCAGAACATCGGATTCAAATTTCTTGATCCCGTACTTCACCATGGCTTCATACAGGGCCGCTTTCATCTGCTTTTCCTGTTCCTCAATGGCCTTTTTATGGGCGGTCAGGGAAGCAATAGCGTTCAGGGTGGCAAGCTGGGTGGCCCTGAATTCAGAAAGGCCGGTTTCCTCGTCAAAGGTGGCTTCCCCACAGGCATTGGGGTTTTCTTCACACGCTTCATCACAGTGGTCAAATTCCGGGCAGTTGTGGCAACAACCGGAAAACCGCTGAAGCGGGCATTCATTGGTACACTTGATCATGTTTCGGTTTCTCCTTTCAGATAAACATTCAGATATTTCAGGCCAAATTCACAGGCGGCTTCATGGTTGTCAAAGTAAATATCAATCTGCTGTTCACCATACTTTTCAACCACCCATGCGGCGGTTCTGTCCTGAACGACATATTCACCCAAGCCTTCAATCTCCACAACTGTTCCAAAGGGCAACGGGGAAGCACAGGAAACACCGGCAACCAGTTCTTCACCGGAAGCCCCATAAACAATCCCATCAGGCCGGTTCTTGGCCCATTCCCCACAGCACTTTTCACAGGAACAGTAAGCGGTGATCCTGTATGTACCCAACAGAACAGGTTCCGGGGTTTCCTGAACCAGATTCACCGGCTCCGGGGTGCTGGTTACAAAGGCGGTTTCCGTGGGTTCCGGTGCCGGGGTTGGCTTGTCCTCAAATGCGGTGGCAGAAATACGGCCAAGAACAAAGCCAATCAGAATGCCCATTAGAAGGGCCACGGTGAACATACGGCGGAACCACCTTTGGCGCTTAATTGCGTTCTGTCTTTTCCTCGTATTTTCGGAATAGTTCATCGTTATAGTCCTTTCTCATTTGAAGGGTGGTCAGAATATCTTCTTCCACCGTTCCGGGGCAGATCAGAAGGTAATAGAAGCACGGGCGTTCTTGGCCCATCCTGTGAATCCGCTTTTGGCTCTGCTCCCATAGTTCCCAACCTTGGGGAAGGCTGAAATAAATGATCTTGTTGGCCTTTTGGAAGTTGCCCCCCATGGCCCCGGCCTGATACTGAATGAAAGTAACTGAATTGCTCTGGTATTGATAGGCATTCAGATCTTTTACTTCACCGGATAGGATGGAAACCGGGCGATTCATGGCGGTCACTATCCCCTTCAGGCGTTCCATTTCTTCTGTGAAGTTATAGAACACGATCAGCCGATCTTCTGTACTGTTCACCAAATCCCGGAAGGCTTCATAGCGGTGTGGGTTATATAGGCCGCAAAGTTGACGGGCATACAGGCGGCGGGTCAAGCTGGTATCACCAATCAATTCCCGCTTACAGTGTTCATTGGAACCGAAGAAATCAGAATCCAGTTCAAATTCCTGAAGGTTTGTGGTGTCGATGGTCACAACCCGTTCACGCCAAAATTTCCAATATTCCGGGGAAGGCCGGGTTTTCATTTGGATCATGTTCTTTGCAGGAAGATCAATCCCGGCATCATCGGTGGTCATAAACACCGCCCCATGTTCGGCCAGCTTCTTTTTCAGCCGGTCAACATTTTTATAGCCGGTGATCTGCTTCCGCCAAAAACCATCATCTTCAACCCATTCCGTTTCAATGTACTGCTTCCAGAACAGTTCCTTTGATATGTTCCACCCCAACAGTTGGCATTGGCTCCACAGCTTTTCATACTTACCCCCGGTTGGTGTACCGGAAAGAAGAATTACATTGTCAGGATGAAGCCCAAGAATGAAATTGGAACGCTTGGCGTTTTCATTCTGGATCAGGGAAGATTCATCTAACATCAGCGTGAAGCCGGTCAAGGTTTTCAGAATCTTCCGCCTGAAGGTCAGTTCATAGTTGATTACGCCGATCATCAGGGTTGGAACCTCACATTGAACCTGTTCAAAAAACCATTTGAAAGTTTTGGGTTTTGTCAGGTCAAAAACACAGTTCCGGGTGTAATAGGTCTGAAAATGTTCAATCCAGTCTTGAACCTTGGAACACTGACAAACCACCAGATTGATCCGGGTGTTCAGCTTCATCATTTTTTCTGAACCAACAAAAGTTTTCCCAAGGCCCATATCAAGGTAATAAGCGCACCGGTTGTGACCTTCCGTTTGATCAAGGGCTTTTTGCTGGTGCTGGAATAGGGTGATCATAAGGTTTCAGGCGTTTCAATCATGGAAAGGTAATTTTCCACATTCACGCCACGGGAAATCAATTCCGCCTTCATAGCCGTCCCCAAGGTGCTGTTTAAGGCGTAGGCGCTCACCTGTTCAGGGGTCATGGAAGTGATGTTGAACAAAGACTGTTTCACAACATCACCATGACAGTTTCCAAAGGGATCAAAGGGGCAACAATCGGGGGTGGATTCAATATCACGAACCACCATAGTAACCACCACGGCGGGGCGGTTCTTCAGCATCTTCAGGGTGTTCAGAAGATGATCCGTGTCCATTTCTGCGGGAAGGAACGCCGTTCCACCAGCTCCGATCCACACAGTTCCATCAAAACGGGTTTTCATGTTCATCATCCTTTCTTTCCGGTCAGGCGAACAATGTAAATGCAGTTGTCCACCCGGTATGCGTCATACCCTTTCGGGTTCTTCTCGTTGTACTTGCGCCGGTGGCTGGAAATGGTGGAAAGTTTGGTTTTTGCGGCCTTGGCGCTTTCATACTGGAAACACATATTCTTTGCGTTTCCGCTGGTCAGGAAATCTTCAATGGCCTTGACTTCCTCGCTTTTGCTCCCGCCATGAAACTGGTTCTTGGGTGGGGCCTGAACATTGTATTTGATCTCCAAAAAATCACCTTCTTCATAAAATTTCAGTTCCGGGGGCCGGGATCGTGTCTATGTAACACAGGTCATCCGTTCCGAGGATCACATCATACAGGCTAACGGTTTGGGGTTCTTTGGCCCGTTTTTCCCGCTCATGCCCTATGGCTGACCGCATAGCTTGACAGGCCACGGTGACGAATTTCACCCTTTGCAGATCAGGAAGGGCGAACCAGCGTTTCACGGCCAGCAAATAGCGGAAAATCACCACATCAAACCATTCCGATCTGTTAAGGCCCTGCTTGTCTAAATACCACCAAACAATGTTGATGTTGTCCGTGGCAAATTGGGCTTCTTTAGGGGTAAGGGGGCGTTCATAAAAGGATTTTGGCAACCGTAAGCCGCCGCCCACCTCGTTTCTTTCCGGTTTCACACATTCCCCCCCCCAATCCGTCAGGCAGTCAGGCCAAAGAAAGCATCAAACTGTTCAGCGCCAACATACTCACGGAATTTGGCGGGGTTGATGTAATAGTTGTAAGAACCGCCCACGCCGGGAACCGCATTCCCAAAGGGAAGAAGGCCACGCTGAAGGCCAATCCTTACAAACTGCTTGCTTTTCCCAAGGCACCGGGCCGCATCTGCGGTGGTGATCTTCTTCACGGAAACCTTCTGTTCCTTGGCCGGGGGTGCTTCATACCCCATCAGGTAATCAAAGGAAACGCCGGTGGCATCGGCCAGCGCCTTCACACGCTCCGGGCCGGGGGTGTTCTTACCGGAAAGATACTGACTGATAGCGGCCTTGGAAGCGCCAGTTCTTTCAGAAAGGGTGGATTGGTTCAGGCCAGATTCACCCATTGCGTATTTCAAACGCTCTGCAAAAATTTTCATTCTTGTTCAACCTCCTTATAAATTTGGGGGAAGGGTCAACCTTCCCAATAACGATCAACCAGTTTGTGGGCCATTTCCAAACCCATTGACTGAACCCAATCCTTCCGGGCTTCTCTTGCGGCTTCTTCTTTTTCTGCCTGCTCCGCCACATAATCCCGGTTCAGGGTGTCGGGGTGATAATACTGGATGATCTGGTTCTCACCATCGGAAAGGGTCAACCTGATCCGCCCGTTATGGTTGAACCAGTCATTTTCACAGCGGATTTCCAAACCAGCGGGGCCGGTGGAAGCCCGGAAGATTGCCACATCAGGTGGGGTGGTATCTTTGCTGATATTCAGCCGGGGGGAAAATTCGGCTGATCAGTTCCCACGCTGTTCTTTTGGTCAGCTTCACATTCATTTAGATTTCCTCCTGAAATTCAACTTCACATTCAGCACAGATCACATGAACCTCTTTGGTTGCCCGGATGATAGTTCCGCAACAGGGGCAAACATACTTCCTGGAAGATGATCCGCCGCTTTTGCTGGAACCCTTCAAGCCAAGTGGCCGGGGTCTTACAAGGGTGAACCCTTGCTTTCCAAGGCTCTGAACAAATTCAAGGGCTTCCGGGGAAAGGCTGGTTTTATGCCATCCGTACTTTTCGCCTTTCTCCACGATCAGGCCATGGGCTTCAGCGGTTTCCTTGAATTTTTTGTTGTGGTAGGTGCCAGAACGGGAAATGTCCTGAACGCCATCCTGAAGGTTCTGAAGATGAACCATTTCATGAAGCAAGGTTCCACAGGTTTCTTCATAGGGCCGGTTCAGATATTCAGCGCAAAGGTTGATTTCATAGAACCCGCCTTCCTTGGCTCCGTTCTGCCAAGCCTTCCAACTGGTACACCAGGCATAAGCCCCACGGGTATGATCCGGGGAAACGGTGATCACCGGGCTTTCCAGCTTGTTTTCAAAGAACCGGGCGTTGAATTTTGAAAACAAGGTTTCAAGTTCATCAATCACCGGCTTCAGGCTTGCTTCACTCATTTGGCGTTCTCCCTTCCGTGTCTTTTAGGACACTTTTTCGGTAAAAAAAATTCCCATGGGGCTGTCAAGATTCAGGAAATCCACGATTTTCTGAATCTCGCTTTGGGTGAATTCCGATTCACCGTTACACTTACGGTAAAAGGCGGATCGGGAAATCCCAAGCATGGCGCACATATCAGACTTGCTGACATTACGCAGATTCATTTCGTATTCCAGACGGGCCTTATTCATTTCATCACATCCTTTGAAAGTTTCGTTGTGTCCTTTAGGACACTCTCATATTACCATACCCGGTGTAGCTTGTCAACACCCTTTTTGTCTTAAAAGAAACTTTTTTATTTTTCTCGAAATTTATGTTGCATAAAAGACACAAGTGTGCTATATTGGTAGTAACAACAGGAAAGAGGTGTTGACCATGGCGGAATTAGATATGGCCCAAAGAATAAAGGATTTGCGGGTTTCGCAGAACCTCACTTTAGAACAAGTTGCCAATGAAGTTGGTGCTGGAAAAAGCACGGTCAGAAAATGGGAAACCGGTATGATTGCCAATATGCGCCGGGATAAAATCGCTTCCCTTGCAAAAGCATTGCACACCACCCCGGCCTATTTGATGGGCTGGATTGATGAACCCCACCGGGAAATTACCGTGGATAACCTGTTCAGGATCGAAACAAAGAAGTTCCCGCTGTTAGGGAACATTGCCTGTGGGGAACCGATCATGGCAAATGAAGAAGTTGATCTGTATGTGGAAGCCGGGGCCAACATTCAGGCTGATTTCTGCCTGAAGGCAAAGGGCGATTCCATGATCGGGGCCAGAATATATGATGGTGACATTGTTTTCATTCGGAAACAGCCCATGGTTGAAGATGGTGAAATTGCCGCTGTTATCATTGACGATGAAGCCACGCTGAAGCGGGTCTATTATGATCAGGAAGCCGGGGTTCTTCAGCTTTTCGCAGAAAACCCGCAATATAAAACCATGCGTTTCAGCGGTGAAGAATTGGATCACATCAGGATCATTGGTAAAGCTGTTGCATTCCAAAGCGATATAAAGTAAAGGGGGTTATGGGCCATGTTTGGAAAGAAGAAAAATTCCGCCATACGGGTTATGCACTATGAAGGCATCACAGGATTTGCCACAGACTATCCTTGTACCTTGGAAGTTCAAGATGATCTTTTAGTGATCAAACGGCTGAAGCCAGAAACCACAGTAACTTTACCCATGAATAGAATCCAATCCTTCAGCGCAATGGGTGAAGCGGCCTTCATGCTGAAGTATCATGGACAAGCCTTTTCCACATCCAAGGCCAAAGGAATTCAGAAGTATTATTTGGTAATTTCCTATGACAAAGGCATGATTGCAGTATGGGGAACCGCCAAGGAATACAATGAATTTCTGAAGTTGCAATATTCTTTCGGCGGCTCACCTGAAACCATTGAATTGTAAATAGAACAGATAGAACAGATATTTTTCCTATCTCTGATATACTATTTTATATTTTTTATATTTTTGATTTGAATAATATAACATCTGTTCCATCTGTTCTATTCAAAGATTTTCAAGAAATTTCAGGCATTTTTAACGGAACAGATCAGAACACATAAGCAAAAAAAATGACCGCCCCCGGTCTTGCACACCGGAAGCGGTCAGGCGAAACAAACCCTTTTGAAGTTAATGTTTCAACCACCATTGAACATTATATCACATGGGGTTTAGCTTTGCCATACCCTTTTTCCAAGAAAGACAGGTGATATAATGCGAAATCCCAACGGCTATGGAACGGTTGCGAAGCTATCAGGAAAGCGCCGCCGCCCATACATAGTGAAGAAAACCGTTGGATGGAATGAAAAGCGCCAACCGATCTATGATATAATCGGCTATGCGGAAACCCGTGAAGCGGGAAACATCATGCTTGCGGAATACAACCGTGATCCATGGGATGTTGACCGGGCGAAAATCACCCTCCAACAGCTTTTTGATCTATGGAAAGAAAAGAAGGCCCCCAAGCTGGGGGAATCCAACCGTTCTTCACTTTGTTCAGCGTTCAACCATTGTTCAAAGTTGGTGAACAAACCTTATAAGCAAATCCGTTCATACCAAATGCAAGAAACCATTGATAACTGTGGGAAGGGGTACAGCACCCAAGCGGCAATCAAAAACCTTTGGGGGCATCTTGACAGGTTCGCCCTTGAATTGGATATAATAACCCGCTGTTACTCTGATCTTCTGACTTCTGATCCAATCCCGCCCACAAGCCGCCTTCCTTTCAGTACGGATGAAATCAAACGGCTTTGGGAACATCAGTCTGATCCTTGGGTTGATACTGTCCTGATCCTGATTTATTCCGGGTGGCGGATCAGTGAATTGTTGAACCTGAAACCTGAAGATATTGATCTTCATGCCGGGACGATGAAAGGCGGCACCAAAACAAAGGCTGGTAAAGATCGGGTTGTTCCCATTCATTCCAAAATCAGGCCATTCATTGAAGCCCGTCTTGCTGAAGGTGGCCCACGGCTGATCTGCTATAACGGAAGGCCCTGTAATCAAACCCAATACCGGATTTTTTGGGCGGACATTATGAAGGCTCTGGAAATGAACCACACCCCGCACGAATGCCGCCACACCTTTGAAACGCAGTTGGACAGCGCCGGGGCCAACCGGAAATGTATTGATCTTCTTATGGGCCATGTGTCCAAGGACACTGGAAACCGGGTCTATAATCACAAAACCCTTGATGAATTGAAAGCAACTGTGGCCCTGATACAATGTTGAACATTTTAGCCGCTGAACGCTGAACTATAAACGCATTAGTAACAAGAAAAGCGGGAACCCCTGAAAAATCAAGGGTTCCCGCTTCATCTGTTTTTATTACACCATGAATTTTTGAGTTTTTGTAGGCCCCAATGGGCTGAATTTACTGAATTTTCAGGTCACAGGAACCCGGTGAAACCCAAACGGATAGTAACAACATAGTAACACGCTATCACACCCGCTGAAGGTTATCTTTGTGAACGGCGGCGGTTACTGTCTTACCCTGACCGATTACCACACGATCCCCATTCACCTGAATAACATCATAGGTGTCATAGTAGGCTTTGAAGGTGCCGCCCATGTAGGTCTTTGCCTTCAGAACCTTTACTTTGTCACCCTTCTGAATGGGCTTGGTTTTCACAGCAGAAATATCAGCCGCATCCACCCAACCATAAACCGTGGAACCCTTACCACTAACCGCTACACAATGGTAAGGGTGGGGATTTCCGGGGGCAACGGATGTAATCTTGGCCTTTCCGGGTTTACAGGTTTTACCCTTGGCCGTTGCATAAGAAGAAGTATAATGGCGATTGCCAACAAAGTCAACTTCTGTTCCAACGGTAAAAACCCTATCAGTGGCCCCTGTGGTGGCCTGTGAGCCGTTTTCCGGGGCAGGGGTAGTAACTACACTACCAGAACCCATAGAAGCGGCCTTGGCCGCATATTTAGGGGTGCCGAAGCCACGAATATAGCGGCCATTCACATTCAACTTTCTGTGTCCAACAGCATTGGACATGTTTCCTTCTGTCACGGTAATTATATTCCCGGAAATGGCGGTTACAATGCCCACATGATCAGCGGCTCCGCTATTATCCGTAGTGGCATAATTGGTGCCATCCTGCCAATCATAAAAGACATAATCCCCCAATCCGGGAATATAGGCATCATTTTCAGTCCAAGCGCCCAAAGCCTTGAAAAGTTGGATGTGTTTTTCACACCCACATTCCGTAGGGATAATGTCAGTAAGCCCACAAGCAATAGCCACAGCCGAAGCAAAGGTAGAACACCATGCATCAGTGTATTTGACAGCATATCCACGGGCAAGGGGCTTGTGGCTGTTATACAGGTCGATGATCTTCTTGTGGGAACCATCAGATTCTTTACACCCAAAATAGCTTTCGGCGGTGTCAACTACTTTTTTACGAAGTTCTTTTTCAGTCATTTTCGACATCCCTTTTCACCTGAAGAATTGCTTTGAATTTGGTGAAGGCTTCCGCAATGTATTTACAGGAAACCATCAGGACGGCACCCACAATGACCAAATCTGCAAAGATTTCTGTGTATTCCTCCGGGATTGCCCACCCAAGCTGATCAGCATAAATGGGAAGTGTGGTGATGGACACACAAAGCAAGGTAAGCCCCACCACGAAGGCCGCAACCTTCAAAGCGGAATTGATCATCTTCTGTTTGTCGAAGGGCTGAAGCAAAATCTTGATGTTGTAGTAAAGGGAAAAGGCCACATTGGACAGGTACGCACACAGGAAGATCAGCATTGCCCACCCAATATTGATCAGGTTGTTCAAAATAGCGTTCATCATTTTTTCAATTCTCCTTTGCGTCATTGTAGATTTCAGGGCCGTACAGCTTCCGCAACTTGATCCGGTTTTCGGCCTTGGCCTTGGAATAGTAAAATCCGGTTGCGGTTGCCAGTTCTCCGAACACGGCGGGGATCAGGTATGCCAGCGGGGAAAGGTCTTTGGTTTCTTCAATCATGTGAAAGGTGAAGGCCGTCACCCAAATGGTAACGGCCCCCACCACAAACAGAATCACTTTTGAAGTTTCAAACCTTGGCTTCTTTGGGGTGTTTCTGCGGCTCACCCATCAACACCACCCGTCAGGCCGTCAAGCCGATGATGGGCGGATTTGGTAGACTGCTCCACAGCAACAAGGCGTTCCCTCAATTCCTGAACCTCACCTTTGACATTTTTCATATCGGCTTTGATTTCCGCCACTCCATCACCGATGTTTTCCAGCTTCACAATAACTGTGGTAAGCTGGGCGGTTTCTTCTGCGGTGTCTTTCTTTCCGTTCCGTTTCAGATTGGAAATACCGGAATACAGCGCAAAAGAAACCGAAATCACAGAAATTACGATGGACAATTCAAGTGTCATGTTCTTCCCCTCCCACATTAGGCCCCGATCAGGGCGGCGATATAGCGCAAATCCTCAACCGGCCCATTGTAGAAGTCAAAGTTCCAAATCCAATGATCTTCATGTTCCGGCCTTTTGTACTTTTGGCACCGGGAATCCTCCCAAACCTTGTTCCACCGGGCCTGATACCCGGCATCCCTCTTTTGCAGTTTGGAAAGAATGCGCCCAACCAGATCACCCCGTTCCCGCCCCATTCCATCATCATTCTGACTGAAGAAATCATAGGCGTTTTGGCTGGTGATCCCACAAAGCGGTTTGTTTTGGTGCATCAAAAAACCGTCCTGACAGATCAGGGCGGTTCCGTAGGGAATATTCACTTGGCCTGAAATGCCGTCAAACCTTGCCCGTTTTCGGCACAGATAATTTTTATACTGCATCGGTTACTTCCTCCCAACCATACACACCCGGTTCCCAAACATTGTTATCCACGGTGGAAACCCAATGCTTTTCATTGTGGGCAACTTTCGCCCCGCTGGAATAGGCATCATGCGCCCCCACCGGCTGTGCCCAAGCGGGCCATTCTTCAGCGGGATCAGCGGTCAGGCGCCACAGACTGGAAGCGGTGTCCGGTGTCCAGTCAGCTTGGGAAGTGTGATCCTGAACGCACTTGTAAAGCACACCACCAAAGCGGCGGATTTGGCCGGTTTTGTAGGCGATAGGATAGGTCCATTCAGCAAACAGATCAGCGTGTTCCGCCGCCGTTACCGTGTCAATGCTCCCGGCTTCTGCCAAGGTAACAAACATGATCCCGCCAGCTTCAGCGGCTTTGGTGATCTCATTACCTCCATCAGCTTCTTCCAAGCTGACGGTTTCCACACCTTCCAAAGCCTCCCGCCCAAGCAGATGATAAACGGTGCCGCCAAAAACAATGCCCGAAGCGTCAGGCTCCGGGCAAAGGACATAGCAACCATTTTCGGCTTTTTTGATGTAGTTCAGATTTTCCGTCAGGCCAATACCGGCCCCGTCTTTGATGATTCTAAACATTCCGCACCTCCGAAAAAGATAGCATGATACAGCCGCCGCAATCGCAATAACCGGCCATGGTCATTGAAGTTCCGGTAATATGCGCTTTGGCATTCCATGTACTATTCAATATCAAAGAAGGTTCGCTTCCCCTCTTTGAATTCTCTGTGAAACAGCTTCAGCTTTCGCCTTGCCCGTTTCACACCATCCCGGTTCCCATTCACCTTGATTTTTCCGGTTTCGGTCAAAGTGAATTTTGCCTTACAGAACCGAAACGGCTTTGTAAGGAGGATGATTTTGCATTTTTTCTTGTTCACACGGATTCCAGCGGATTCAAACCGCCTTACTATTTCATGGCCAAGTTTCTTCAGTTCTTCCACATCGGGCAAGATCACATAGTAATCATCCATGTAATGACCGGCACAGTGAACACCGGCCTGACATTTGATCCAGTTATCAATTCGGCTGGGCATAGAAACCATTTCCTGTTGTGAAGGCTCCACACCCAAGGGCATCCCCCGGCCCGGTGTCGGGCATGGGGAATACTGAATGATGGTGTCAGCAAGTTTTTGAAGTTCAGGATTCAAAATCAATTCCCGGTGGCGCTGATATAGTAAAGCATGGGGCGCATTGGGGAAAAATCCTTTCAAATCCAACAGCAGTATGGCACCTTCCCGGCCATATCTCCGGTAATGCCAATGAAGCTGTTCCTTCAGGCGGCGAAAATGCCAATGAAGGCCCTTTCCCTGTTGGCTTGCCCCGTTGTCATAGATCATACAGGGCCGGTATAACGGGATCAAAACTTCATTGGTAAGCACCTTTTGAATTTGGCGGTCTGTGATGTGCGGGGCATCAATGGGGCGCACCTTCCCACGCTCACACAGCGTAAAATGGGTGCATTTCATAGGCTTCCATTTCTGATCCAACACTTGCTGCCGCCGTTTGGCTGTTCCTGAAAACAGGTGGCCTTCAAAGTTCTGAACACTTTGCTTCCACCGCACACCATTACAGCACTTGCGGCCATAGAAGAACATCTTCCGGTAACTGAACACTTGATTCACCGGCCCAAGGCTATCACTCCGGGCCTGTTTTCTCTCTTGCCGCTTTGCTTTGCGGCGCTGGTATCGGGCTTCATGCCGTTCTTGGCTTGTCATAATAAAAAGTATTCGCCTTTCGTACAGATGAATTGTTGGGTGCCGTCTAATCTGCTTTGCCCTGACACATGAAATGGGTTAGGCACATACCCCACCATGCAAGAAGCGTCCGTGTAAGGGCATCAAAGGGCAGTTTTAGGGATTGAAACCCAAGGAAGTATCTCTCCTTTTACATCGGTCGTCTTTCACCTGAAAAGCCGTGGCTTCCTGTTACTGCATTTGACCGTGTATATTAGTAAAATCCGGGGCGCAAGGCCAAGGAACGATAGGCATTGTTATTGTTGATTGTGCCGTCCGTATTGACATTGCAGAAGTTATTGTTGTTGTTGTAATTAGGAGAACGAAGGCCCCACCGAACCGCCCGAAGGCAAATTTCCAGAGATACACCTAATGAAAATCAGTTCTTTTGTTTTGCGCTTACATTTTTGATTGCCCCTTTCAAAAGTTCATTTTCCTTGTCGATCAGTTCACCCAAGTTTTGGGCCATCTTATCCAGCTTTTCCATTGCGTCCTTGGATTTCACAGCAACCCCTTTGGAATTGGTGAAGGCACCTTCCGGGTTCTGGTTCAAGATCAGGTAACAATGGGTCAGGCGCACATCAAGCGCCATCAGGGAAGCCCTTGCTTCCAGCAAGTGGGCCTTCCGCATTTCGATCCGCTGGGGGTCTGAAGGGAAAATGCTGTTGGCCTTTTCAGCATGATCTATCACTTCACCGGCCAGCTTTGCAACCGGTTCAGCGATCAAGCGTGAATACCGGGCTGAAAGTCGGGTCAGGAAATTCAAGGTTTCAACATAAATCTGATTGGCCGTGTTGATGAATTCAGCTTTGCTTGTGGTTCTTTTCTGTTTCAGTACAGACATGGTTTCACCCCTTTCCGGGCTTACCGTAAAAGTATAGCACAAAAAGGGCAAATTGCCAATTTTCAAAAAATCGCGTCGGCGCTTACGCGCCTGTCTCTTATACACATCTCCGAGCCCACGAGACCGATCAGTATCTCGTA
>ENA-OYXI01000510-OYXI01000510.1-human-gut-metagenome-genome-assembly--contig:-NODE-510-length-19069-cov-23.087567_pt1 | contig 19069 bp, 19 predicted proteins | sample MGYA00244217_ERZ653421 | MGnify/ENA primary metagenome ERZ653421 (study PRJEB26926, sample SAMN06165148) | human gut metagenome | biome: ENVO:00009003; feature: ENVO:2100002; material: ENVO:00002003... | reverse complement strand
TCATTCGATTGGAATAATCCATCGATGAACTACCTGTATCATAGAACATTTTTGTGCCCTGTGCCGTATGTCCACAAAGTAGGAATTAGGGGTAAAAATCAGAAATTTCCACGATTGCGGAAAGTGTGATATAATCCAGTTAAACGGCAACAATGAAACCGCCGGAAAGGAGCGTGCACACATGAAAGGAGCAACAAGCATACAGGAACGCCTTTGGGAACTCCGCAAGGACAAAGGCTTAAATCTGGAAGAACTTTCAAAGCTGACGGGTATTTCTAAATCAGCCCTTGGCAGTTATGAAAAAGAAGATTTTAAGGAAATCAATCATGGAAACCTCATCACGCTGGCAGACTTCTATGGGGTTTCCGTTGATTATCTGCTGTGCCGGACAGAGAACAAGGAGCAGATCAACACGCCATTGACGGAGCTGCATTTGAACGATGAGATGGTTGCACTTCTGAAAAGCGGTCGGATTAACAACCGTCTGCTCTGTGAGCTTGCCACACATAAAGATTTTATCAAGTTTCTTGCAGACATTGAGATTTATGTGGACGGGATTGCCACCATGCAGATTCAAAACCTCAATGCACTTGTTGATACCGTCCGGCATGAAATCATTGAACGGTATCGCCCCGGCGAAGATGACCCGCATTTGAAAGTGCTGCAAGCTGCCCATATCAGTGATGATGAATATTTCAGCCACATGGTTCTGGATGACCTCAACCTGATTATCCGGGATATTCGGGAATCCCACAAAAAGGACAGTGAAAGTGCGCCCCAGACCACCGTTGCCGATGAACTGAAAGAAAATCTGGAAGCCGTCGAAAATTTCAAGGGCAGCCGTTTGGAAAAACTGGCAATGCTTTACTGCAAGCAACTCGGTATCAACTACAAAAATTTATCGGAAGAAGAATTTCGCTGGCTGATTCGGATTCTCCAAAAATCAAAGAAAATGGGAACACCTATCAACCAGAGAAAAAAACGGTAAAGAAAAGCCGCTGTTGCATGGTTGTGTTGACTTCCATGTAACAGCGGTTTTTATTGATAATACGCAGAAAGACTAAATTATTTTAGCTTTCCTTTAGATTCATAAATAATTGCAATTATTATTACTATCAAAACAAGTACAACAGAAAAAACATTTAACCATTTTTTTTGAAAAATGACACTTAATAATGAAGGGATACAAGAAATAGCAATTCCAAAGCAAGCCAATCCGAGTAAAGTTGATACTTTTTTATGGTCATATTTATCTCGACTAAAGGCTTTTGAAAAAGCATTATCCTTTTGCTTCAATAGATAGACACCCATAATGAATAGAATAGCTATTGGAACTAATATCCGTATAATTTTTTCATTTGCCATATGTTACAAAGCCTCAAATATTTATGACCAGTTAACAACCTCCCAAGCTGTATAACCAAACATTTCATTATGGAACCACACTGCCATTGCTTGAGTTCCCCAATCATTTGGTGTGTATCCTTCATAATATGTTTTATCTTTAGCTGCGGACTTAGTATCTGTTATATAATACTTTGCTCCAGTAACATTTTTGCTATGATAAGAATCTGTTGTATCAGTCAAAGTCCAAGTATAATCTGTTTCTATACAACTAACTGTATCGGAAAGTGCGGATTCAATAACTCCACTTACAACCGTTATTCCTAATCCACTAATAAGTGCTGCAACATATGGACCAACAATAGGAATAGGTATAGTAAAAGCTCCTGCAATAATAGAAACCAAATCAACAACTGTTCCAACATAACCATTAATTGTATATGTTGTAGGACCAATTACATTAGCATCATAAGTACATCTTAATCCATAGTAAACATATCCTGTGTCAATAATAGCACGATAATTAATTGTTCCTGCTAATGTTCTGGGAGAAACCGATTGATGAAGCGCAGCAGTTGATTTGTTCAATACACCATACTCATTTATGTTGATAGTATCTTTAGATGCTCCACGAGTATTTGTGTTACCAAAAAACTCACGCCTTATAATTTCTGGATTATTGGAAGAAATTGTATTTCTTTGGACCAAATTACCTCTTAAATATTGAGTGAACACCATATTTCCAGTACTATCTTCATAACCTTTGACCACAGTCTCTCCGTCATCATATATGGTTAAAACATTTTCTTCTGAGGAATAATTAGTGCTTGCCGCATGAGCTGTCATACAATTTCCGATAACTAAAACAAATGCAACAATACAAGATAATAACTTTTTAATTCTTTGTTTAGTCATTGTTTTTTCCTCCTTATGTATTCTTTCTTTATAAACAATTAGTTAGAAATTAAATTCTCCATTGGTATCCCCTCCTTACACAAGTTTATCACATATCCGATAATTGTGCAATATGTATTTAATTGCGGATTTAAACAAAATTAATCTGTTATTTTTGTCTAAAACCCCATGTGATATGAATAAATGATTTCGTGCAAAACAATTTCTTCTGCTCGGTTGTAAATGTTATTGCAACGCTGCACCCATTCCATTTGAGAAGTACGCTTTAATTCCTCGGTCACACCCTCAGTAGCTTTCATCTGCTCCATGATAGTGTCTAACCGTTCCTGTGCCTGTTCGTTCAGGTCTGCAAGATATGTCCACAATTCTCCGGTCAGTATCAATGTGTTCAATCTGGCTGGGTGGACTTCTCTTAAATATTCTCGGTGTATCCGTCCATACTTTCCGATAGGGCGGTGTTCCTCCGGCAGCTTCAAATCTGGGATATAGTAATCTCCGACAAGGATATAATCAATTCCATTTTCCGTTATTCTTGGTTTCAATTCGCTCATGTTCCTTACCTCCTGTGGAAGTAGGCTCGTCTGGTACTAACTCAATCACATCGGTAATCTCACAATTCAGCGTTTCGCAGATACGGGCTAATGTATCCATGCTGATGTGCTTTCCCTCTTTGCTCATGTTGGCAATCATATTTGTTGTCATACCAGCAGCAAGCCTTAAATCCTCTTTTCTCATATCACGCTCTAACAGTGTGTGCCAGAGTGGTTTATAGCTGATGTGCATATTGTTTTCCTGCCTTTCTATCCATACCACCGGGGCGGCTGCCCCGGCAGGAACTTTTCTCTTATTATAACACCAATCTTGTGAAATCACAATTTATTCTTGTAGACTGCCGCTGATACCGTCTGGATTGTGCTTTTCCTTTCGTTTTTTGTTCCAACTAATTAGCCATGAGCTGCTTGATGCCCTGAGACTTGGCGCCGGGGTTGTCGTTGCCGTAGCCTTCCATGAGGTTGACAACACCCCACACCGCGAGACCGGCACCGAGGGCGATAACGAGCGTCTGAAGAACCGTGACAGCCTGATTGATAAAAGCCATAGATTTTCCTCCTTGAATCGATGAAAGTTGAGTGTGTATTTTTGAAAATAGGCATAAAAAAAGAAGCCCCGTCGCTGTTCTGCTTTGGGAGCCATCAGGCTTTACCCACTGCGCAGTGCAGCGACGGGGCTTTAATCCGCTTCGACCTCGCCCATATCATAGAGGTCGAATGTGTCATCGGGCTTGACTACCAGCTTGTGCTGCCGGTATTTCTCGATGTCAAAGACGTTCCGCTTGTTATAGTCGGAGAGCTGCCGGTACTTTGGATGCTTCGTAATGTCGTATTTGTTACTGAGAAAAGGTCTCACGCCTCGAAGCTGCAAAATACACTTTGCTCCGTCCATGACGGCGATCTCATCCTGAGACATCAGTTCTTTGCCACAATGTCAAGTGATGAATTAAAAAAAGCTATCAAAGAAATCCTTCTTCGATAGCAGCGTATTCAACATCTATTCACATTTCCTGCCTTGCGTTCTTCGAGCTAATGAAATATAATGAAAGAAATTGTCGGAGGTATGAGCATGGACTACATGACACTCAAAGAGGCAAGCGAAAAATGGGGCGTTTCGTCCCGTCAAGTCAACTATTACTGCGTCGAGGGGCGTATTCCCGGCGCTGTGAAAATGGCCGGTGTTTGGCTGCTTCCTAAAGATGCTGTAAAGCCGGTCGATGGCAGAACAAAGGAAGGGAGAGCACAGAAGTGAGTCGAATTTTGCTTTTAGAAGACGATGAAGCGCTGGGGCGTGGTATTTGTATGGCACTTGAAACACCAAACTGTACCGTCACACATTGCAGCACACGTCTCCAGGCAATCAAGATTTTGCAGGGCGTAGTTTTTGATTTATTGATTTTGGATATTAACCTGCCAGACGGCAGTGGGCTGGAACTGTTGCGAACACTGCGACAGAATGGCACCTCCACACCTGCTATTTTGCTTACGGCTAATGATTTGGAACTGGATGAAGTTACCGGTCTGGAAGCTGGGGCAGATGATTATATTACCAAGCCTTTCTCCTTGGCAGTGCTCCGGGCCAGAGTAAATGCCCAACTGCGGCGCTCTGTCCCGGTAAAGCAGGAACGGATCGAATTGAACGGTTTCATCCTCGACTTCACACGGATGGAGTTTTCCAAAGAAGGGACAATCATCGACCTTTCCAAGACAGAACAGCGCCTGTTGCGCCTGCTGGTGGAGAACCGGGGCCGCACGTTACCAAGAGAATTGCTGCTTGAAAAGGTGTGGGACGGCGGCGAGTTTGTGGATGAAAATGCCTTATCTGTGGCGGTGCGGCGCCTGCGCGGGAAGCTCGGGAATGCCCCGATCAGAACTGTGTACGGGGTTGGTTACACTTGGGAGGTAAGCAAATGACAGCTTTGACCTGGGTGTTGCTGGCTTTCGCTGTCATTGGGCTTCTATTTGGGCTCTGGCAGTGGACGGCCCGGCGCAGAACCGTTCAGCGGCTGGATAATATGTTGGAACAGTCTATTTCCAGTGGTTTTACCGAGGAACATTTTGATGAAACAGAACTGTCTGCGCTGGAGACAAAATTTGCTCGCTTCCTGCGCGGCTCTGCTCATACGCAAAAAACGATGAAAACCGAACAGGAAGCGGTGAAAACACTGATCTCCGATATTTCCCATCAGACGCGCACACCCATCGCAAATTTACTTGTATACGCTTCGCTTTTGACGGAAAGCGATCTGTCGCCGCGTCAGCGGGAACAAGTCCAGGCGCTGCTAACACAGGGGGAGAAACTGTCATTTCTGATTCAGACTCTGGTTAAGGCTTCGAGATTGGAAACAGGTATTGTGGTTCCAACTCCCACACTGGGTCCTGTGGCTCCTTTATTAGAGGCGACTGTCGAACAGGAAAGACCTGCGGCGGAAAAAAAGAAAATCACCTTGCAGAACCTTCCGTTTGTAGGCGACGCCTCCTTTGACCCGCGCTGGACAAGCGAAGCCCTTGGCAATGTTGTAAACAACGCGGTAAAGTACACACCCGCTGGCGGAAGGGTTACCGTATCTGCACAGATGCTCGAAACCTTTTGCCGGGTGGACGTGACGGATACGGGCCCCGGTATTCCAGAAGAAGAACAGGGCGGGATTTTTAACCGCTTCTATCGTGGTACGTTAACGCACTCGGCGGAGGGGCTTGGCCTGGGACTTTACCTGGCACGGGAAATTCTGTCCCTTCAGGGCGGTTATATCAAAGTATCCTCCAAACCAGGAAACGGAAGCACTTTCTCACTGTATTTGCCTCGTGCGTTGAATCGGATATGAAGAACAGGAAATCTTTCAACTCTGTTAGATTTGAGAAAGGCTCAGGAAAGAATTATGTGGTAAAGTCTGTATTGTCAAAAGGCAATGCAGACTTTTTTGTGGAGGTATACAAGATGACGATTTTAGAAACCAAAAACTTAAAGAAATATTACGGAAAAGGAGATACGCAGGTAAAAGCACTGGATGGTGTCAATCTCAGCGTGGAGGACGGGGAGTTCGTAGCCATCGTGGGCACCAGCGGCTCCGGCAAGTCCACCCTGCTCCACATGCTGGGGGGCCTGGACCGGCCCACTTCCGGCTCCGTCACCGTGGACGGGAAGAACATCTTCTCCCTGAAGGATGAGGCACTCACAATTTTTCGCCGCCGAAAAATTGGTTTTGTATTTCAAAGTTTTAACCTGGTGCCGGTGCTGACGGTGCGGGAAAACATCGTTTTGCCCATCCAGTTGGATGGTGGTAAAGTAGATGAGCGCTATGTAGGTGAGGTAGTCACCGCCTTGGGGCTGGAAAAGAAGTTGAACAGCCTGCCGGGGCAGCTTTCCGGCGGCCAGCAGCAGCGGGTGGCTATCGCCCGTGCCTTGGCGACCAAACCGGCCATTCTCCTGGCCGACGAACCGACCGGAAACTTGGACAGCCGTACCAGCCAAGATGTACTGAGCCTGATGAAGGTGACGGGCCGGAAATTTTCCCAAACGATGGTCATGATTACACACAACGAAGAAATTGCCCAACTCTCTGACCGAATTGTCCGCATTGAGGATGGGCGGATTGTGACACAGTAAGGGGGGAGAGCCATGAAAGTTTCAAATCGAAAATGTGTTCGCCATTTGGCGTGGAAAAGCCTGCTGGCAAGCCGCACGCGCAATCTGATTGCCATTGTGGCTATCGCCCTGACAACGATGCTGTTTACTTCTCTATTCACCATCGCCTTGTCCATCAACGATGGGTTTCAGCAATCCAATTTTCGACAGGTGGGCGGCTTCTCCCACGGCGGATTTAAGTACATGACCCAGGCGCAGTTTGATGAACTGAAGGATGATCCTCTCATCGGCCAGTGGGGCGAACGGAGATACCTGGGTATGCCTAGGGAGGCGCCTTTCAATAAAGCTCATGTGGAGGTGAGCTTTGCCGACGCCAACGAGGCCCACTGGATGTACTGTGACCCGGTGGAAGGCTCTTTGCCGCAGGAGGGCACCGACCAGGCTGCTACCGACACCCATGTACTGGAACTGCTGGGCATAAAGCCGGAGATCGGGGCCGAGTTTACCCTCACTTTTGACGTAGATGGACACGAAACCACTCAAACCTTCACCCTCTGTGGCTGGTGGGAATACGATGAGGCCATTGTGGCGAACCATGTCCTGATTCCCGAAAGCCGGGTGAACGAAATCCTGGCGGAAGTGGGCGTAGATCCTGACAGCCCTGATGACGGCATGACAGGCCGGTGGAATTTGGACGTGATGCTGAAAAGCGACTCCCGACATATCGAGCGGGATTTGAACCAAATTTTGGAAAACCACGGCTACCAGAGCGAGACCGCTGGGGACAATTACATTGATACCGGCGTCAACTGGGGCTACACCGGGGCCCGGATGTCCGACATTGTGGACCCCATGACGGTCATGGCCATTGCCGGGGTAATCCTGCTTATCGTTTTCACCGGGTATCTCATCATCTACAATGTGTTCCAGATCTCGGTGGCCGGGGATATCCGGTTCTATGGCCTTCTGAAAACCATCGGCACCACCCCCCGGCAACTGCGGCGGATCATCCGTCTGCAAGCCCTGACCCTCTCTGCTGTTGGTATCCCCATCGGGCTGGTGATCGGCTGGCTGATCGGCGGGCAGCTAACCCCGGTGATTGTGGCCCGGCTCAACGGGATTATGCCAATGACCTCTGTAAGCCCCTGGATCTTTGTCGTTTCCGCGGCCTTCGCACTGCTGACGGTGCTGATCTCCTGCCGGAAGCCGGGACGGATGGCGGCCAGGGTCTCCCCGGTGGAGGCAGTGCGCTACACCGAAGGCAGCAGCGAAAAGACCCGTGTTAAGGGCCGGAAGGCCCGAAAGGTCAGTTCCTTCACGATGGCCTGGGCCAACCTGGGCCGCAGCAAGGGAAAGACCGTGGTGACGGTGCTGTCGCTGTCACTGGCGGTGGTGCTGCTTACTGTGACGGTGAACTTTGCCGGTGGCTTTGATATGGACAAGTATGTGTCCAATTTCACCGCCAGCGATTTCATTGTGGCCAATGCTGGAAAATTCCAGACCAGCACCCTGTTCAGTGCGGAACAGGCCGTGCCCCAGTCCGTCATTGATGACATCGACGCCCAGGGCGGCATCACCGACAGCGGCGTGGTGTACGGCCAGACCTCTCCTGTGCTGGAGTACGTCACCGAAGACTGGTTCCGGCAGAACAAGCAGAACTTCTACACCCCGGAGGAGATGGACAACCTGATACGCCTGACTGATAAGAACGAGGCGGGCCTGCTGGCCGACGGGGTTCAGATCTCCGGTATGAGCGATTTTGCCCTGGACCACCTGACGGTGCTGGAGGGAGATTTGTCCGCCCTCTACGAGCCGGGCAGCCGGGCTATCGCCGCCGTATACTCAGAGGACGATTATGGAAACGCAGACATGGCCTCCCACTGGGCCCGGTTGGGGGACACCGTCACCCTCCGCTATGTGGAGGAGAGCGAGTATTACGACCCAGACACCGGCGAGGTCTGGGCTTCCCTGGAGGATGTGCCGGACGGGGCCAACTGGGTGGAGCGGCCGGTGAAGTACCGGGACGTTGACTACACCGTGGCGGCCCTGGTGACGGTGCCCTCCGCCCTCAGCTACCGCTACTATGGTAGCGATGAGTTCATCCTGAACGACGAGACCTTTGTCCAGGACACCGGCACGTCGGATGTGATGTACTACGCCTTCGACACCACCGACGAGACCAACGCCGCCATGGAGTCCTTCCTGGCGGATTACACTGAGAACGTCAACCCGGAGCTGGACTACGAGAGCAAGGCCACCTATGCTGGGGAATTTGAGAGTATGCGCTCCATGTTCCTGCTGCTGGGCGGTGCGCTCAGTTTCATCGTTGGGTTGGTCGGTGTGCTGAACTTCTTCAATGCCATCCTGACTGGCATCATTGCACGTCAGAGGGAACTGGCGGTGCTCCAGGCCGTGGGCATGACCGGACGGCAACTGCGCGCTATGCTGATCTGGGAAGGATTGCTGTACGCTCTGGGGGCGGCAGGGCTGGCTCTGATTTTGACGCTGACGTTGGGCCCGATTGCCTTCCAGGCGGTGGAAGGACTATTCTGGTTTTTTACCTACCATCTGAACCTCACGCCCTTCCTGTTCATCATCCCTCTCTTTGCCTTGCTTGGGGCTGGTATTCCTGTTATCACCGGCCATGAGATGGCAAAACGCACCGTAGTGGAACGGTTGCGGATGGAGTAAACCCAATCAATATAATGCTGCCGGACGACGGCAAAATAAAAGCCCCATCCCTCAATGGTTGTGAGAGATGGGGCAAACTATTTACGCTGCAATCTCCGGGATTTCCCCGACAAAGTTATACACGATCTTGACTTCCTGCACCTTCTGGCCGTCCACCTTTTTGACCTCGCCAATCAGGATTTTGCTGATAAGCCGGTTCAGTACCGCCTCGTCCAGTTCCTCAATGGCGGCATAGCGCCGGATTTCCTTGATAAAGGTGCGGACTTCGCTTTCCTGTGCGTCCGCCCGGCTCTGCATCAATGCCAGATCGTGCAGGCGTTTCTGGTTGGCTTCCTGTTCCTGTTCCAGCGCCGCCGTCAGCTTCATAAACCGCTGTTCAGTCAGGACGCCTTTGGCCTTATCGGTGTACAGGCTTAAAAACATCCCGTCAATTTCCTGATTCCGGGCTTCCAGCCGTTTCCGTTCCTTCTCTGTCTGGGAAGCGTCCACCAGATACCGGCGCTCCATCCGGCTGCTGAGCCGCTGGTAAAACGCATCGGCGTCCTTCATGGCCTGCGCCGCCAGTTCCTGTATATCCTTCAGCACCAGATTGTACAAATCCCTGGCCTCGATCTTGTGGCTGGAGCAGACCTTGCAGCCCATGCGGTTGTAGGTCTGACAGATATAATACGCCTTGTCGATCGGCTCCCGCATCTCGCCGGTGAAGCGGTTCTTCCCGGTTCTCCCGACCTTCTCATACCGCACCTGCATGGACTTCCCGCAGGTGGCGCAGTAGACCAGCCCGTGGAACAGATTATAAAAGGGGCAGGAATTTCCCTGAATGGTCGGTCTGCGGTCAATCAGTTCCTGCACCTGTTGCCATTCCTCCGGCGTCACAATGGCCTCGTGGCAGCCCTCGATCACTTCCCACTGGTCACGGGGGATAATATCATAGGTGTTGGAGCGGATGCCCTTCTGGTGCGTCCGAAAGACCAGATGTGCGCCTTTATAGAAGGGATTCCGCAGGATATGGCTGATTCTCGCCCCTCCCCAGGAATAATAGTTGGCGTCAAACTCCGTGTTGGCCTTGACACGGGTGATGGGGATTTTTTCTTCCATCAGCCGTTTGGAAATCCTCATGCAGCCCAGCCCGTCAAGGGCATAGTCATAGATTTTGCGGATGATCGGCGCTGTCTCCGGGTCAAGGATAAGATGCCCTTTGTCCTCCGGGTCACGCATCAGACCAAACGGCGGCGTCCCGCCGCAGAACTTTCCCTGCCGGGAGCGGGTAGTGATGCCCGCCAGCACCTTCTTGGAAATATCCCGGCTGTACATATCGTTCAGGATATTCTTAAAGGGTGTGATGTCCATCTCCTGACGGGTCAGGCTGTCCACGCCGTCCGTGACGGCGATATAGCGTACATTGTGTTTGGGGAAAAAGATTTCGATATAGCTGCCGGCTTCGATATAATTCCTACCAAGCCTCGATAGGTCTTTCGTGACCACGCAGCCGACCTTTCCCGCCTCAATGTCAGCGATCATGCGCTGGAACGAGGGACGGTTGAAATTGCGGCCCGTGTAGCCGTCATCCACATAATACTCATACTGGAACATCCCATGCTTTTCTGCGAAGTCCCGAAGCATAAGTTTCTGAGAAGAGATTTGTCAAGGGTATTTTCCTCATAAGAGAGCGCCCTGCACAAAATCATGACAGGGCGCTCTCTAAATGAAGTATTGGAATTGATAACCAATCAAGTTTGCTTTTTCTTGTCAATACTGAAACTTAGCCTTTCCGCACTAACTCAAGCGGGGATCGTTGCGCCAACCGCTGCAAATGTAGGTAAGTCGCCACAATATAAACAATCAGTTGCAGGATACCTGCCGCAATAACCGCAATTGGCATTGATACGACTTCCGTTATCATATCGTTATATCCAATCGTGGCTGCACCGCTCAAACTTGTATTAAGCACTTCTGAAACGGAGGAAAACAGGTTTAGTGTCGTAGCATTCATTGTAAGGATTCCAACAATGATCCCAGTTATTGTCGCAAGGATGATAGGTATTGCGGCTATCTCCCAGCTAAACATCACAGCGGTCCTTTTGCCGGAACCAAGCGAGAGCATCAGTCCAAGCGTCCGCCGTTGACGGTTTACAAACAGTGCAAGAAATACGAACAGAGCCGCGCCCGCTGTTGTGCAGGCAGCGAAAAGAAGCTGCTGCGCACTGCTATAGAATCCATGCAAGGTTTCAGCAATTTCGGTGTACCCGTTATCAAAGCAAAACAGAATGTTTGCCGGATATCCATGTGATTCCAGCGCATCTTGGAGCGCAGATACCTTCCCGTTCTGCAAGACGTATGTAAAGAAAACGCCATTTCGACTACTATAGCAATTTTCTGGCAGAGAAGCGTTAGGGACAAAGACGGTATTCGGAAGGAAGCGATAGTCTGCGGTATCCCATAAGTCCGACTGTCGGTAAATTCCTATAATCTGATACGTTTTCGTATCACCTGAAACCCCAATCTTTTGGGAAAAAAGCTGTGGCTGCACCTTCCATTCCGGAGCTGTTAAATCGGCAAGAGGATTTGGACCCCAGTAGAACGACAAATCAATGCAGTCTCCTGTACCAAGTCCGCTTGCAATGGCAGTTGTTTCAGAAATCAGGCAGACATTAGAGCCATTTTTGTAATCGTCCGCCCCAAAACTCCGTCCTTCTGTTACGAAAGAGTCCTTTTGATGGAAACAATACATGCTTTCCAGAAGATCTGTACCAATCACACTGACAGTATGATATTGCGTATCCAATTCTTGGGCTGCGCTCCGCCATTCAATTCCCGCATTTGAGCTTAGAAAGACATCCAGACCAGTTTCCAACGGGGTCATGTATACATCAAGGTATTGGTCGTTTAGCAGTACACCCGTTTCAGAACCGTCAATTGCATAGTCTGGCTGTGTTTCTGGGTACAGTCCGTGCCAGTGTGTAACAGTCATTGCACAGGAATCTATTGCGTCAACCATGTTCTGTCCCAAAATAGACGTTTTTTCACCAGAAGAGTATTTTGCTACTGGTATGAAATCTTGTGAAGCGGTTTTCTTTTCATCTGCCGTCAAGTCATATGATATACGAGACAAATCAATATCTTCTACAGAACACCGGTGCGATTCTGCTAATGTCGTGCGCAGTTCTAGGTCTCGGTCTATATATTCCGATCCATAAACCAAGTAGCGTCGCCCAACCTGAATGTCAAGTGCGTCCAATTCTTCCCGAGAGTTACACCCTATAGTAAGGTATAGCGTGCTGCGAACAGCATAGTCTTGATGAAGTTTAATCACGTTTTCAATCGAAGCGGTAACAGATACGGACGCAATTTCAGCAAACTCAGGCAGATTTATCTCATCTACTGACGTGATACGAACTACCAAAATCGCTCGACCATATGGCGTATCAAGGCTGGGGGCATATGTGCCATCTTCATTTCCGCTGGTAACGGTCTGAATAGAGGGGCAATATGCACTGATATATTTTTGTTGGTACGCGCCTTTTATGATCCTTCCATCAGCAGCAAGCTGATCCATATATGCCCACATATCTTGACTAATTATACTTTCTTCATGATGGAGCGTCAGCCCGTTGTACTCTGTTGTCACACCCTCTGTCTCCGTTGTGGGGATGCCAATTGTCACATAGCGTTCTTCAATTTGCGCAAGCGTTGCCTTTGCAGATGAAAATACGCCTGCGCTCAGACAGATAAAAGCGGAAGCCATTCCCACCAGCAGGATAATTGCAAGCAAGCGAACTGGTTGACGAAAAAGCTGTTTCAAAGGTGTCATACAGCGTCCTCCTTGATTCTGCCGCTGTCCATACGGAATACGACATCCGCCGCTTTGGCAACCTCCAAATCATGTGTGACAACTACCACGCAACAGGTTTCCTCATGCGCCAGTTTAGAAAGCAGTTGAATAATTTGTGAGCTGTTTTCTGTGTCCAGATTTCCCGTAGGTTCATCTGCAAGAACGATTTGCGCATGAACAGCTAATGTTCTAGCAATTGCGACTCGTTGCTGTTCGCCGCCTGACAGCATGGCAGGGAGTCGCTTCCAATAACTTTCGCCCAGACCGACTTTTTCAAGAGCAATCTGTGCCTCTTTTTTTGCATCGGCATCGGAATGCCTCAGCAGCTTTAAGGGGTACATGACGTTTTCACAAACAGTCATAAGTGGAAACAAATTATAGCTTTGGTAAATCACAGACGCCTGCTTGCGGCGGTAGATATCCACGTCTATTTCCCGCAAACTCTGGCCGTTGACCATTATGTCTCCGCTCTGCGGCGTATCCAGTCCTGCCAGTAATGAAAGCAGTGTTGTCTTCCCACTTCCACTTTTGCCGACTAACGCATAAAGAGTTCCAGCACTCAAATCACACGAGACGTCTTTTACAGCCTGAACAGTTTGGTATTTTGTTTTGTATGAATAAGAAACACTTTGCACAGATAATACGGACATGCTACTCAACCTCCCGTAGTAATCGGATTCCGCTTTTTCCAGTTGCCATCAAGCAAGCTGTAATTGCCCCGACATTCATAGCAAAAAAGAGTGCTGCGGCCATGACATATTGGGTGGCAGTCTCTTGGACAAACAGAATGAGAATTGTTCCAATAGCTGCGCCAACCAAAAACATCAGACATATCTCGACGAATACCATAATGACCGTTTCAATGCGTTTTGTACCAAGAGATCGTGCAATGGCAAATTCCCGCCTTCGGATATGAATATAGAAAAAACCTGCGGCGGTGCCAATCATGACCTCTGTGCAGGCAAAAATTGGTTTTAGTCGATACAGTGTTTGCAAATTTCGATTCAAAGCATTCAGAGTTTCGCGGAGTGTTTCGTCATGAACTGTTATGGCAAATTGCTGATATCGGAGGGCTGGAGAATTATTGATTTCTTCTTGATGCCCGGATGGGTCCACATTTGCGAAGTGACGCATCAGTATTTTCCGGAATTCGTCCAGCTCATGATTATCGCGCACTGTGGCGCTCAAGCTATCCCCCGTAATCTTCCCATCCAGCTCTGTTTGTACTGCGGCAACGCAGCTGAATGGACAATAGATCGTTTGAGATTCCGACGAATACGTCCCAGCAATTTCGAGCGAAATCTGTGTGGCCGCTTCACCGGTCGCAGCAGGCGACATCTGAACCGTCAATATGACATTACCATTATTATCAGTATCTTGCGACAGTTCTTCTGCCGCTGCGGTCGAAACAAGACACGCTGCTTTATTTGAGGTAAAAATTGATTCGTCGTATCCTTCAAAATAAGTAATCGAATTTCCTGAAACGGGTGCCAATTCCGATGCGGCATCAACAGAAGTAATGCCAATCAGCTTTTGCCGACTCGAAAAACCCGTCCCTTGGCTGTAATAGACAGATGCTTTCAGGCAAACATCCTTCACATAGGAGGAAAATGCTTTTTCCTGAAGCTCCCCGCCATAAGCATATTTGTCAGAGAGAAAGTAGTTGATAATATAGTCTGTAATTTTCAGGTCATCGGTTTTCGTGCCGGTAAGATTGGATACGACGACAGTTACGGGAATCACTGCGTAGGCGCTCTCCATATCCTGTTCTTTCTGGCAAATGAAGCCATCAAAGAGAGTAAAAAATGCACAAAGGAAAGCTATCAGCAATACAATACTCACCGTCTGCCAAGCGCCGCGCTTTAAGCGCACCTTTTCGTAAAAGAAAACAATCATTTAACTGCACTCCAATAATGCAAGCAGCGGCATGGGAGAAATATTCACCCATGCCGCTGCTCAGCTGTCACTTACTTATCTGTCAAAACCGGGAAAACAGACTGGGGCAGGATGCAATGCCCATTACCGGGGCAGCTGTAATGATCCCAATAGCCAGTGGAATGTCCACACTGGACGCAATGCCGTTCATAGCGGATATAATGATAATTACCCGCATGATAATTGCTCCCCGTATACGAGTAACTGGTCATTGTATGGGACGGCGTTGATTCATAACCATCCCTGATGTCGAAAGCACTACAACCAGAAACGGAGCATTTATACACAGGATAGAGCGTCTTTAAGTGAGTTTCATCGTCAATTGGGATATACGTAGTGTCATAATGGTCAAAATACCATTGATGAGTATGTGCAGTGATAGCATCAACATGAGCTTCGGCGGCGAGAGCCTGTGTCGGAATCGCTGCGAGGATAAAAAGGGCCAGAAAAACTGCGGCCAGTGACTTGATCTTTTGCATAAACAACGCTCTTTTTTAACTGATTTTTGTCTGATGTCTTCTTGGTTCAGCACATGAGCCAGAATCCGTTGAACAGACAGGCCATGTGCTTCCTCAAATGATTTTCATGAATTTTCCCTCCTTCCATGTAACCACATCGACAGTTAAATTAACGTCAATCCTATAGATAACGTAGGACTTTTCATCTGTAAAAATCAGTTGTTTGAATTTGAGTAAGAGACTCTTGCTTCTTTATCGCTTCTCCCAACAAAGCGTTCTCAAGCTCTACTTCACGTTGCCGATCTTCGCTACTACTTCTATCCGAAATAGTTTGTCCATTTTGAATCACGTCCAATATTGGAGGCTGATTTAGATCAATATAGTTGCTACCCTGAGCAGTACTTTCTTTTGATTGTCTCGGGTTTGTCATAAAACAGGCGACAACTGCCAAAACAAGTATCGCGGTCACGGTTATGATCCAAGCATGAGGCTTTCGATAAGAAAGTACAGCACGGATTCGTGTTTTCACATTCTTACTGCCAAAGGCCAGCGGGCAGGCCGCAAAAATACGCTGGTTTGCAGTGCAGGAGAGCAACGTCTGCGAATACGCAGCGCGCTGAGAATCACTCATATCCTTGATAGCGTATTCGTCACATGCCAACTCAATATCCTTACAAAGGAAATAATACGCAATCCAAATCAAAGGATTGAACCAATGAAGAGAAAGAATTAAGAACGCAATGGGCTTTAGCCAATGATCGCGGCGTTTTATATGCGCACGTTCATGTGCAATTATGCTATCCAATTCCTTGCTCTTTATATGGAACGGAATATAGATGCGCGGCGCAAACAGGCCAAGAATAAACGGAGCATTCACATGCTCGCTTTGATACACATTTGACGAGAGCCGGACAGCAGTTTTTACTTTGCTGCGGAGATGTACATAGCTTAATGCTTCAAACAGAAGCATTGCTGCCATACCAGTACACCAGACGATTCCAACATAAGGAACAGGAGCAGTGAAACCTTTAGCAGAAAGCAGGCCCTGCTCGGATGCCGAAAAGCCACTTATATCAGGAATGACACTCAAGCGACTTTCCAATGCGTTTGGCATGAGAAGCCGGATCCCAACAAAGCTCCACAATAAGGGAAACAGCCATTTGGGAGCCTTGCGGAATATGATGCGAACAAGTAGGACAGCCAGTACGAGCCATCCGGCATTGATGCTCATATTAAGCAGCTTCATAAACAATTCAGTCATCCGGATGCTCCTTCCGAAAACGGTCGATCATCTGCTGCATCTCTTGAATTTCATCTGCCGTGAGCTGTTGGCTTTTGGTAAATGCGGTCAAAAAAGCTGGAATCGAACCGGCAAATTTCTTCTCAACCAATTCTTCAATTTCAGCTGTCTGTATCTGCTCCTTGGATACCAGCGAAGAAACAATCGTATTCTCATTCTTTATCACGCCACGCTCTGACAAACGCTTTATTACCGTGTAAGTGGTAGTAACCTTCCAGCCCAGTTGCTCTGCACAAAGCTGAGCTAAATCTCTGCTCTTGATGGGTTCATGATCCCAAAGGATCAGGCAAAAACGGTATTCGCTTTCAAAAACTTTTGGTGTACTCATTCTAGCGGCCTTTCATTCTAATCTGTTAGTACTATTCTAACGGATTAGAGCGGAAAAGTCAATAGGGCTAATGTGCATTTTTATTTTTTAGCACTTAGCGCTGGAAGTGTTTGGACTTTTGCGGGTCTGACCGTTGCCGACGAATAAGTATCTGCCGCACCTGGCGCTCATCTGCGTCATCTCCGAGCAGGCGAGACGTTTCCTGTTTGGCACCGAGCAGCATAATAAGAGATGGCTTCTCATGCATGGCATCCTCTAACTGCTTTTCTGACTCCTTTTCCTGTGCAGGACGGATGCCCTGCCGTGCTTTGTACAGCTCCACCGGGTCAAAATCCGCAGCCTGCGCTTTCAGTTCTGCGTATTCGTCCAAAGCCTTATCCAACTCGGCAGAGTATTTTTGCTCCTGTGCCTCTAACTTTTTCAGGCCAGCTTCCATGGTAGCAATATCCTTGCGGAACGTCTCTGCACCTGCATCCTCCGCATACTCAAATTTTTGCAAAAGAAGCGCCTTTCCAGAACGCAGTTCCTCCAATTCTTCCGTCAGCTCTGCAATGCGGAGAGCCAGCGCCTTGTGGTGCTTCACATGATATATTGGCAATTCCTTTTTCTCAGCAACCAGCGCCTTGCGTTCCTTGCTCTTTTCCTTGATCTGCTGCACCAGACCGGTGTAACGCTTAAGCTCCGGCTTCCATACGGAAAGAGATTTTTGAATATGCGCTTTTCCACTGCGAATATGAGAGAGCTGATAACAGAAGATCAGCACACGGCCGCGCAGCTTCTCCAGCCCCTCCGCAATGGTGGGGACAGTACGAGCGACCAGTGCAACCAACTTCTTGATTTCTGCTTTCAGTTCCCGCAGCAGCACATTGTCGGCTTTGATTTGCCGATTCATTTCACAGCGGTCAGAGACGATTCCCTTGCGCTCCAATGCCCGCGCTGTCACGCCCTCATGAATGGTAGGGATCTCGTCAATACCCCGTGCGGCATTGCTACGGTGGTCAATGCGTTCCTCCCGCCCGGCGTGTTCCAGACAGCGATTGGTCACATCAGCCCATGCCGCCCGCCATGCCGCAAGCTGTTCCTCGCTGTTCCAGCGCTCGGAGATAGGATTCTGCCTGCCGTACCGAGTACTTTTGGGATGCTTGTCAGCCCGGACAAGCCCCCGTTCCTCGGCAGCAGACGGTGTCATATACACCTTCTTTTTGCCGAGCTTGTAAGGGTACTGTTTCTCCCAGCCCTCGTTCTGTGCTGTCCTGAATTCGGCGGAAGTAAAACCGCGTTCCTCACCGTTTTTCATGCAGAGGTATTCCTTCTCGGTCTTGTACTGCCACTTGCCCTGTTCATCCAGTGGGCGCACCGTCAGCAGAATGTGAGCGTGGGGATTGTGACCGTCGGTGTCGTGGATAGCAGCATCGGCACACATTCCGTCTGATACGAACTGCCCCCGGATAAATTCTTGCAGCAACTCGATCTGCTGCTCTCGACTCAGCTCAATGGGCAGGGCCACGACGAACTCACGGGCAAGTCTGCTGTCCTTGGCAGTCTCCACTTCCTCTACGGCGTTCCAGAGCTTTTCACGATCCTGCCATTCCTGCAGAGCGTATTCTGGCAGAAACACGTCCTGCCAGACAAGCCCCTGCTTTTTCGTGTAGTCGTGCTGTATCCCGTCGTAATCGTTGTAGAGGCGGGAACAGCTCAGATAAGCGGAGGCGGCCACAGCAGAGCGTCCTGCGCCTCGGCTGACCACCTTCGCTTCCAGATGGTAAATTGCCATCGCTCGTTCACCTCGTTTCTTTTTTCTGTTTCTCTTTCGTAAAAGAGAAAATGGACGGGCAGAACGCCCGCCCATCTCTGCGGCAAAGCTGCCGGTGGCAGGTTTGCGCAGGCAGGCGGCAACATAGGGTAGAGAATTTCTGCCCCAATTCTCTGCGCCCGTCGCAGGGAATTTGCCGTCTGCGCAGACGATGACAGCGGCACCCGCAGGTGCTGTGGCATTGTCTGGAGGCTGCCGCAACAGCCGCAATCCCCCTCGGAGAGCGCACGATGCCGCAGGCATACCACCGCCTGTTTTACAGGTGGTGAGTAAGTGCGCCCTTCGGGAGAAAAAAGAGGAAGGCCCCCGGTTTCCC